>Ga0335070_10005609_pt1 | contig 14757 bp, 13 predicted proteins | sample Lox_Sample_13_FD_206722 | JGI IMG/M metagenome (GOLD analysis project Ga0335070, IMG submission 206722) | Soil microbial communities from Loxahatchee National Wildlife Refuge, Florida, United States - Lox_Sample_1.3 | ecosystem: Environmental > Terrestrial > Soil > Wetlands | place: USA... | reverse complement strand
ATGAGTGATGCCGTTCTGTTCTTCTGATTGGAGCCCCGGAGCACCGCTTTCGATGAGAAAGTTGGCGACGCTTTCGCCGTGTTCGGCAGGGACGTCGACTGTGCATTCGAACCACGTGGTGCCCACTCGCGTCCTATCGCACAACGGTAGTGAGAACCGCAATGATGCAGGATCCGCCAGGCGGTGTGGGCTTGACCCAGTGCCGGGCTCTCTCTATGCCCCCCCCATGAGTCGGCATTGGCTGCGCATCGCGCATCGCGGTGCATCGGGCTCCGCTCCGGAGCACACGCGGCCGGCGTTTCAGCGTGCACTGGACCTCGGCGTCGACATGATCGAGCTCGACGTGCAGCTCAGCAGCGACGGCGTGTTGGTGGTGCTGCACGACCTCGATCTGCAGCGGACGACCGGCGTTGCCGGCGCGGTACGCGCCCACTCCTTTGCCGCGATCAAGGCACTCGATGCCGGGGCTTGGTATGGTGCGCCGTTCGCGGGTCAACCGGTCCTCAGCTTGGACGAGGTGATCGACATTGTCGGCACGCGTGCGCGCCTCAACGTGGAGATCAAGGCACCCGAAGTCGACTGGCCGCTGCTGGGGACGACGCTCGTCGACACGCTGCGCCGCCGCGGGTTGCTGGAAACAACCATCATCTCCTGCTTCGAGCCTGGGGCGCTGTCAATCGTGCACGACTGCGAGCCCCGTGCACGCCTCGGGGTGCTCTGGCAGCGGACCGACTTTGAAGAGGTGTGGGCATGGACTCGCCAGCTGGAGGCCGTGTCACTCCATCCGCATTGGATGCTGGTCTCCACCGACTTGGTGGACGCGGCGCATGCGCGCAGCCTCCAGGTGCTGACATGGACCGTGAACGAGGTCGAGACGATGCGTGGCCTCTTGCACCGCGGCGTCGATGGCATCATCAGCGACCATCCGGAGCGCTTCTCAGCGGTTGCGAGTTGAGAAGCGGATGCGGACCCGCGCTTGACTCGATCGGTGATTGCACTAGAGTACAAACGTCTTGAAGGCCTCTCCATCTGCCGATAGCCGGAAGTTGGCGACCAGCTTCGCCGCGGAGCAGGTGAGGCGGACACAAGGCGTGCTGTCATGAATGTTGTTGATGTGGTGCTCTTGGTTGTGCTCACCGGCTGCGCGTTGCGCGGCTGGTGGCGCGGGTTCTTCCGCGAATGCTGTGGGCTGCTAGCACTGATTGTCGGTGTGGCTGCTGCGTTGCGCTTCACGGCCGGCGGCGAGGCTGCGTTGGAGCCTCACGTGCGGCTGCCGGCGCCGGTTGGCGTAGGCGTCGCTTTCGTCGGCATCTTCGTCGTCGTTCACGGACTGATCAATGTTGTCGGAGCGTTGCTCGATCGCTTGATGCACACGACGGTGCTGGGTGCAATCAATGCCGTCGGCGGTGCCGCATTCGGTGTTGCGAAGGGCGCGGTGGTTCTAGCGTTCTTGCTGCTCTTTCTGCACCTGTTTCCGATCATTTCTGCTCTCGATCCGCAGGTCATGGGATCGAGTATCGGGCGCCCGCTCGTGGCTGTGGCCAGCAACGCCATTCGGATCGGCACACACACCGAAGCGGCAAACCGCACCTGAGAGGCGCGAATGGCCGGCAAGATTCCCGACGAGACTTTGCAGGCCATTCGCGAGCGCGTCAGTATCGTCGAGGTGGTTTCGGGCTACGTCAGTCTGAAGAAGGCCGGCCGAAACTACGTCGGGCTCTGTCCCTTCCATTCAGAGAAAACGCCGTCGTTCACGGTGAACGATGAACGCGGCCTGTTCCATTGTTTTGGTTGCGGCGCTGGTGGAACCGTCTTCGCCTTCGTGATGCGCGCCGACCGGCTGGAGTTCCTCGAGGTGGTCGAGATGCTTGCACGGCGCGCGGGGGTCACGCTGCCGCAGCGTTCCGAGCGCGGGCCCGGTGGCGGGCCGCGCGACGAACTCATCGAGTTGAATGATACCGCGCAGCGCTGCTTCCGCGCAGCGCTGCAGTCCGCGAGAGGAGCGGCCGCGCGCCACTATCTGGAGCAGCGGGGCGTAGGGGCAGCAACGGTTGAGTGCTACGGGCTCGGGTTCTGCCCGCCCAATGGGTCGGGCCTCGCACGCGCGCTCATGGGGAGGCCATCAGCGATTCACAAGGCGGTCGAGTTGGGACTCCTCGGGCGCCGTGCTGACGGCAGCCTCTATGATCGCTTGTGGGGACGGGTCACCTTCCCGATCCGTCACGGGCGCGGCTACATTCTGGGCTTCGGTGGCCGCACGCTCGGTGCAGAACACCCCAAGTATCTGAACTCTCCTGAATCACCCTTGTTCCACAAAGGAGAAGTTCTCTACGGACTGTTTGAGGCGCGCGCCGCCATCCGCGAAGCCGAGCGCATTGTCATTGTCGAAGGCTACCTTGATGCGCTGGCCTTGGTCGAAGCCGGTATCGGTTGCGCCGTCGCCAGTCTGGGCACGGCGCTGAGCGCGGCGCAGTTGCGTTTGGCGCGCCGCTTTGCGCCGGAGGTTGTCGTCTTCTTTGATGGTGACCGTGCCGGCCAGGACGCGGCCGTGCGCAGTTTCAGTGTGTGTGCTGAAGCCGGCGTGTGGGGGCTCGGCGCCTTCCTTCCGGAAGGATTTGACCCCGACACCTATGTGCGCACCAAAGGACCCGCTGCGGTGCGCACCCTGCTGGAGCAGGCAATACCGCTGGCGGATTTCTTCATCGCTCGGCTGGATCCTGGGCCACAGGCAAGCGTGCCGCAGCGAGCCCGTGCGGTCGAACAGGTGGGTCGAGTCATCCGGCAGTTTCAAGATCCGGTTTTCAGCCTGCTGGCGCGGCAGGCGGCGCAACAGCTACGAGTTGATGAGGCCGTCTTCCGTGAAATGCGTACGGCGGCCCCACACCGTCCGTCGCAGCCTCAGCCCGTGGCCCGGCCCGCCGTGCAGTTGCCGCCGGAGGAGTCGAAACTGCTTGAAGCGATGGCTTTGGATCAGGAGGTGGCGCGACTCGTGAGTCATCGCTGTACGCTCGATGCCTTTCGCAGCGCCGCCCTTGCTGAGGCGGGTCGCGCCGTAATTGCTGCGTGGGAGAGGGAGCGGAGCAGCGTCGCTGCACTGGAGCAGTTGCCTGCAGGTATGGCGGGGCGTGTCACGGCGGGACTGCTGGGTGAAGGTGCCATGGCGGGCGCAGATCCAATGCAGGTGGCTCGTGATTGCATCGAACGCATCGAACGCCTGAGCCGACAGTCGCGGGCGAGAAGGTCGCTGGCAGAATTACGCGAGGCTGAGCGCCGCGGTGACGAGGCGGCGTACCGTGAGCAACTCAAGCGGCACAATGAGCTACTGCGTGGCGAGGAGGTGGAGCGTGGGTAGCGATCTGATCCGGTTGGACGGCCGCAAATCGAAAGCGCGACTCACACTCGCGCGCCGGCCCTCGCCCCTTCCCGGATGTGGCGTGCTCTCGCCGGGAGATCCGTTCAGAGACGTTTGCGACCAGGAGCGCTTGATTTCTTCCCGCGATGCTGCCATCAGCAACAGGCTGCAGGAGCAAACACGGGCCGTGGTGGGGACGCTGTCGCCGCGCGAGCGACTGGTGCTGCGGCTGCGTTTTGGAATCACCCAGAGCGGCGACCAGCCGCTTGAGACGATTGATGAAATGCTGACACCCAAACAGATGGCCTTCATCGAAGCGATGGCTCTCCGCAAGCTCCGTCACCCGAGCCCCGGTGCCCGGTTGAGGAGTGTCAACCGGAGATGAGCATCGCCGAGGGGCCCATAGCTCAGACTGGTCAGAGCCGCCGGCTCATAACCGGTAGGTCCCAGGTTCGAATCCTGGTGGGCCCATTGCATTTGGCGATTCGTGGAGATTCCAACGGAGACACCCATCGATAAGCTGGCCGCGTTGCAGGAGCTCGACCGGCAGCTGCGCGAGAAAACCGAGTTGGTGCGCGCTTCCGAAGGCGAAGTCACAGAACTCGAGAACCAATTGGCCCAACAGCGCGAGGTCGCGCGCCAAGCGCGCGAAGCGCGGGATGCCGCCAATGCGCGCCGCATCGAGTTGGAGACGCATCTCGATGCCGAGGAAGCCAAAATGAAGGATCGGCGCATGCGCCTGAACCGTGTGCGCAATGAGAAGGAGCTCCAAGCCCTGCGGCGCGAGATCGAGGTCAGCAAAGAAGCCAACCAGCAGACCGAGGAAGAGGTGTTGCGGGTGCTCGAGACCGTAGAGACGCTGACCGCCGCCGCGGCAGAGGCGGACCAACGCCTCGGCGAGTTGGAGGCGACCGCGGCGACGACGATCAACGAACGCCGTACCGGCCTCGGGCAGCTGCTGGAAGACGTCGCGCGGGAACGCGAAATTCGCGACCGCATGGCAAACGCTCTGGATGCGAGCCTGCGACAAAAGTATGAGCAAATCTTCGCCCGCCGCGGCGGTACTGCCGTCGTCGAGGTGCGCAACGGCACCTGTCAGGGGTGCCACATGAACCTCCCCCCTCAGCTGTTCAACGAACTACAGCGGACCCGCGAAGTGCGCACGTGCCCCAATTGTCACCGCATCCTGTTTTGGCGCGCGGAGCGTCTAGAAGACGCCGAGTCGTCGCGCTAAACTGAATCAGGGCTGAAGGAGGTTGGGCGGTCGCTCGCTGCTTGTCCGTCGGACGTGCGGCGGGAGGAAAGTCCGGACTCCACAGGGCGCAGGTGGCCGTTAACGGCGGCCCCGAATGATCGGGGGAAAGTGCCACAGAAAGGAGACGGCCTCTCGGAACTCCGAGAGGAGTCGGTGAAACGATGAGTCACCTCATCCACGGGTCCGGTGACGGGCCCGTGCGGCAAACCCCACCTGGAGCAAGACCGAACAGAGGGTTACGCGGCCCGCGATCCCTCGGGTGTGTCGCATCAGCCGGTCGGCAACGGCCGGCGTAGAGGAATGACCGCACGCTTCGCCCGTTGGGCGAGGTCACAAAATCCGGCTTATAAACCACCTTCAGCCCCTTCCCTTTTGGGTTCCCATCCCTTCCAATTGGGTTCTCATCCCTTCCAAAAAGTTTTTCTTGACAGCGTCACTATACCCTCGTATAACCGGGGCCACTGTGGGGAGGAGTGGGATGTGATGGGATAGACGGCCAACACTGGCCATCGGGTGGGTAATGTTTCGCGGTAAGTTCGAGCACACCATCGATGACAAAGGGCGCATCAGCGTGCCGTCTCGATTCCGTGAAATCCTTCAGGCAACCAATGACGATCGCGTTGTCATCACCAATTTCATCATGTCCTCGACGCGCTGCTTGGACGTCTATCCCCAGGCTGCATGGGTGCGGCTGGAGGAAAAACTGCGCGAGAAACCACAGTTCGATCAAGGCGTCATGCGCTTCCAAAACTTTTACGTTGCCAACGCGCATGAATGCGTGCTCGACAAACAGGGACGTATTCTTCTGCCGCCCACGCTGCGCGAGTACGCCGGACTGAAGAAGGATGCGGTGTTCACTTCGGCGCTCGAAAAGTTCCGCATCTGGGACAAAGAACAATGGGACCGTGTCTTCGGCGAAGCCGAGCAGAGCTTTATCGAACGACCGGACGAGCTGAGCCGACTGGGGATCTGAACAATGGTGCCGCTGTCCATGGGGCAGAGTTCACCGCAGAGTAGCGCTCGGCGCGACCTGCAGCGCTCTCTGGCGGGGCTCAGGCCCGCAAACATCGCGGCGTCCGCGACCGCCGAGGCGCGCGCTCTGTTCACCTGGCTGGCGATTTTTGTCGTCCTGGGAGTCGCCATTGCCCTGGCTCACGTATGGTTGCGTCTCAAAGTGACTGACCTTGGGTATGTGCTCTCGACCACACATCAGGTCATTCAGAAGCTCGAGTGGGAACAACAAGAGTTGACTGCGGAAGTTGCACGTTTGGACGCGCCCGACCGTTTGGAAGAGGCGGCGCGTGTGCGACTGGGAATGACGTACCCGCAACGTGGTCAGGAGGCGGTGTTGCCATGAAGAGCGGTGTGTTCCGCATGCGCATTGCGGCGAGCGCCGGCATCTTCTTCATGTTGCTGCTGATTGTGCTGGGCCGCGTCTTCGAGTTGAGTGTGCTCGAAGGCGCCTCGCTCAGAGAGCTGGCGAGCCGGCAGCAACGTCAGCGCGTTGCCTTGCCACCCGAGCGCGGGCCCATCGTTGACCGCGACGGTGACGTTCTGGCCATGACCCTGGAGTCAGCCGCCGTATATCTCCGCCCTGCGAAGCTCGATCTCAATCGCAATCCGTTTCCGGCGCTTGCCAGGACGCTCAACCTGCCACTCAGTCGGGTAGCGCAGCAGGCGCAGTCTTCCGGCCGGTTCGTATGGTTGTCCCGCACGGCGACGCCGGAACAAGCCGATGCGCTCGCGGACCTGGGACTGCCTGGTGTCGGGAGCGAGTCGAGCCGGCGGCGATTCTATCCACGTGGGTCCCTCGCCGGTCAAGTGCTGGGGGTTGCAGGCATTGACTCGCAGGGGCTCGAGGGAATTGAGTTGCTGTACGACCATGTGCTGCGCGGCGTAGCAGAGTCGATGAGTGTCGGTCGCGACGCGCATGGGCGCCGCATGTTGACGGAGGCCACGTCCCGGCCGCTGCCGCGGCAGGGGGCCCGCGTGGAGCTGACGATCGATGCCGGCTTGCAACAGGTCGCGGAAGCCGAACTCGCCGCGGCGGTCGCAGCGCGCCAGGCACGAGCGGGTATCGCCGTCGTCATGCAACCCACGACTGGCGAGCTGCTCGCTCTTGCAAACGTGCCGCTCTTCGACCCGAACGATGGCGGGTCGGTGAGCGCCGAGCACCGTCGCAACCGTGTCGTTACGGATTCCTACGAGCCGGGCTCGACCTTCAAGGGCATCTTGGCGGCAGCGGCGGTGGAGGCCAAGGTGGTTCGACCGGAAGACCGTATCTTCTGCGAGAACGGGCACTACCCCGTGGGCCGTCGCGTTGTGCACGATCATGAGCCGTACGGTTGGTTGACCTTCGCGGACGTCATCAAGCACTCGAGCAACATCGGCGCGGGCAAGGTGGGAGAGCGCCTCGGTGCCGACCGGCTGGCGGCGGCGATCGACGCGTTCGGCTTTGGCGGTCCAACCCACATCGACCTTCCGGGTGAAATCGCCGGCATTGTCAGACCACGTTCGAAATGGGCGCGCATCAACACTGTCACGACGAGTTTCGGGCAAGGCATCGCCGTCACCCCGCTGCAGCTCCTACGCGCCTACGCGGTAATCGCCAACGGCGGACGGTTGATGCGACCCTATGTGGTCCGTCGCGTCATTGGGCCAGACGGAAGCGTCTTGCGGGAAAATCAGCCCGAGGTCGTCGGTCGACCGATCTCGCCTGAAACGGCCCGTGTCGTTACTGGGCTGCTACGGGGGGTCGTGGAGGGCGGCACCGGAACGCAGGCGCGCATCGACGGCATTCCGGTAGCCGGCAAAACCGGCACGGCGCAGAAGGTCGACGGCAAGACCGGGCGCTATTCGGCGCGCGATCGCATGTCCTCGTTCATCGGATTTCTTCCTGCTGATGCGCCGCGCTTTGTGATCCTCGTCGTCATCGACAGCCCCCGCACCGCGACCTACGGCGGTCTCGTGGCCGCCCCGGTGTTTCGGCGGATCGCCGAGTACGCAGTGGACCGCCTCGGCCTGCGCACCGCGCCGGCTCCGGTGCCGGTTCCGGAGGCCGACACAATCCGCGCTCAGCTCGTGAAGTGGACAGCGCCGGCGAGCGACCGCGGCATGCCAAGCTTCATCGGGCTCAGCATGCGTGAGGCTCTGGTGCGTGCCGCGCGCGCCGGCTGGGACGTTCACACGCGCGGCTCGGGGTTTGTCGTTGCGCAAGATCCGCCGCCCGGCGCGGAAACCGCGCAGGGGCGTACGCTAGAGCTGCAATTTGGCTCCGAGGCCGGTTGACGCTATGACTAGGCCGGCGCTAGCCGAACACATCCCGGTTACCTCCATGCACTACAACTTGCAGGACGTTCTTGTTGCGACCGGTGGCGAAGTCACGCTGCAGCCGCGCCACGATATCGTGTTCGAGTCGATCACCACGGACTCCCGCACGGTCACGCCGGGTGCCCTCTTCGTCGCGCTGCGCGGCATGCGTTACGATGCGCATGATTTCGTGATGCAGGCGCTGCGCAACGGCGCTGCAGGGGCGCTTGTAGAACGGGTGGCGGACACACAGCTGCCCGCCCCGCTGATACGCGTCGTCGATACGCTCAAAGCGCTCGGGGATCTTGCTGCCTGGAGGCGTGTGGCGCAGCCGCTGCGTGTGGTCGCCGTCACCGGGAGCAACGGCAAGACGACGACCAAGGAAATGATCGCGTCGATCTGCACGGCGGCCAGCAGCCCGGCAGATGTGCTGAAGTCCGAGGGGAATTTCAACAATCTGATCGGCTTGCCGCTGACGCTGCTACAAATGCGCGGTGACGAAAGCGTCGCCGTGCTGGAGATGGGGATGAACCACCCGGGCGAGATCGCTCGGCTCACGGAAATTGCCCGCCCGGACTACGCGGTGATCACCAACGTCGGATCGGCTCACCTCGCAGGGGTGGGCGGGACGCTCGCCGGCGTCGCGGCGGCGAAGGGCGAGCTGTTCGCGGGTCTGGGACGCGATGCGGTCATCGCGGTCAACCGTGAGGATGCCTGGGTGCGCCGCCTGGCCGGTCGCTTCCCTGGGCGCACGGTGACCTTCGGCCGTGACGGCGAGGTGTGCGGCCGTAATGTCCGCGAACACCCCAGCGACGGCATCACCTTCGACCTGCAGATCTGCGCCGATAGCGCACCGGTGCACCTGCGGCTCATCGGACAGCACAACGTGATGAACGCGCTCGCCGCGGCAGCCATCGGTCACGCGATGGGCACGCCGCTGGCGCGGATCGCGCAGGGCTTGGAACGCACGACGGGCCCGGCGATGCGCATGATGACTACACGCCTCGCGAACGGCGTGACCTTGATCAACGACGCCTACAACGCAAACCCGTCCAGCGTGGAAGCCGCCCTGGTGGCGCTCCGGCGCTTTTCCGGACGGCCGGTGGTGGTGTTGGGAGAGATGTGGGAGCTGGGCGACGAGAGCCGGCGCGCTCACTTTGGAGTGGGTGAGCGCGCCGCGTCTCTCGGCGTGCAACAGCTCTTCTTGCTTGGCGCACGGGCCGACGCGATGGCGGCCGGTGCACGCGCGGGCGGCATGCAGGCAGACGCGATTCATGTCTGTGGTTCGCATGCGGAGGTGGCGGCAGCGGTGGTGGCCCATTGGCAGCCGGGTGACTCGGTGCTCGTCAAAGGATCGCGTGGAATGAAGATGGAAGAGGTCGTGCGGCTGCTGGAAGGGGCGGGGAGTTCGCCGTGATGCTCTATCATCTCCTCTATCCGCTGCACGTCTCGCACTCGGTGTTCAACGTCTTCCGTTACATCACGTTTCGGGCTCTGATCGCGGCGCTGACCTCGCTGCTCATTTCCTTCTTGCTCGGACCGTGGCTCATTCGCAAGCTGGTGGCCCGCCAGATCGGTCAGACCATTCGCCCGGATGGGCCGCAACGCCACCTGGCAAAGGCGGGCACCCCGACCATGGGCGGTACCTTGATCCTCTTCTCGCTGATCTTGGCAACGCTCCTGCTCGCCGACTTGACCAACCGCTATGTCTGGCTGGTCGTTGGCGTCACGATCGCCTTCGGTGGCATTGGCTTCATCGATGACTACCGCAAGCTGCGCCACGGTAACGCGCGGGGGTTGAGTGGCCGAGCCAAGCTGCTCGCGCAGTTCGTTGTCGCGTCGGCGGTGGCCTTCTTGCTCTGCCTACAGTCTGACTTCAGTACATCGCTGTTTTTTCCGTTCCTGAAAGACCTGCATCCCAACCTCGGTTGGTTCTATGTGCCGTTTGCGGCCGTGGCGGTCGTTGGTCTGTCAAACGCCGTCAACCTGACCGATGGTCTCGATGGCCTGGCGATCGGGCCGGTCATGACGACCGCGTTCACCTACGGCGTCTTCGCGTACGTTACCGGCAATGTGAAGCTCGCCGAGTACTTGCAGATCCCGTACGTCCCGGGCGCGGGAGAACTCGCCATCTTCTGCGGCGCGCTGGTGTGCGCTGGCCTCGGGTTCTTGTGGTTCAACGCGTATCCGGCAGAGATGTTCATGGGCGACGTCGGCTCGCTGCCGCTCGGTGCCGCGCTGGCGCTGGTGGCGCTCGTCACCAAGCAGGAAATGGTCATGCTGGTTGCCGGTGCGGTGTTCATCGTCGAGGCGCTGTCGGTGATTTTTCAGGTGGCGTCATTCAAGCTGCGCCGCAAGCGCATCTTCCGGATGGCGCCGATCCACCATCACTTCGAGCTGCAGGGCTGGCCGGAGCCGCAGATCATCGTGCGCTTCTGGATCATCTCCATTGTCTGCGCGGTGTTGGCACTCAGCACGTTGAAGCTCCGATGACGCTCACGGTTGCAGGCCGACGGTTCCTGGTGATTGGTGCAGGCAAGACCGGTCAGAGCGTGGCGGGGTTTCTGGCGCGCCACGGTGGGCTCGTGCGACTCGCGGAGCGCTCGCGCGACAAGCTGGCGGGCGCCGTTCTTCCGGCGGGCATTGATGTCCGTGCCGGTGACGATGCGGAGGATCTCCTGCGGGGCATCGACGCGGTCATTCCGAGCCCCGGTGTGCCGCGTGCGCACTGCTTGCTGCAGCGCGCGCTGGCGCAGTGCATTCCCATTCTGAGCGAGATCGAGCTGGCGGCACGCTTCCTGACCTGCCCGATTCTGGCGGTGAGCGGGACGAACGGAAAGAGTACGACGACAACCCTCCTCGGTGCCATGCTGCAGGAGGCGGGTATGCGGGTGTTCGTCGGGGGCAACCTCGGCACACCCCTTATAGATGCGTGCGCGGCCGAGAGCGAATACCAGGCGGCGGTGGTGGAGGTGTCGAGCTTCCAGCTGGAGTGGGTGTATTCCTTTCGGCCGCGTGTCGCAGTGCTGCTCAATTTGACCCCCGACCATCTCGACCGCTACGCCGACGTCGCCGAGTACGGTCGTGCCAAGGTGGCCCTGCTTGCCGTGCAACAGTCCGGGGACATCGCGGTGCTCAATCGCGATGATCCGTGGGTGTGGGAGCAGCGCCGCAACACGCGTGCGGCGGTGCTCTCGTTCGGTCGCGATCCCGTTGAGTTCGGCACGTTCATCGACCGCGACACGCTGATCTATTGGGGACCCGAAGCGACGCCGCGGCGGTTCCCACTGGCGCGCGTGTCCCTGCAGGGGGCACACAACCGTGAGAACATGATGGCTGCCGTCACGGCAGCCGCGATCTGGGGCGTCGCCAACGTCGCGATTCAACGCGCCCTGGAAGGGACCCGGGCTCTGCCGCATCGCCTCGAGCTGGTGCGTGAGCGCGCCGGCGTACGCTTCTACGACGATTCCAAGGGGACGAACGTGGGCGCGATCGAGAAGTCGGTTGCCAGCTTCGACGGCGGTGTGATCCTGCTGGCGGGCGGTTACGATAAAGGCGGCGACTTCGGCGTGCTCGCACCGTTGCTGCGGGCGCGCGTCAAGCATCTGCTGGCGTTCGGAGCCGCGGGCCCCAAAATCCATGCGCAGCTGCACGCCGCGGTGCCGAGTTCGATCGCGCCTGATCTCAGCACGGCGGTCCAGGCGGCGGCAGGGCTCGCCGCTCCGGGCGATACTGTGCTGTTGTCACCCGGGTGCGCCAGCTTCGACGAATTTACGGACTACGCAGCGCGCGGCCGGCGCTTCTGCGAATTGGTGGAGGCGTTGTGAAGATGCTGCCGCCGCTGGCGGCTCTCCGCCGGCGCGTTGTCATGCCCCGGCTCAACCGTCCCGACCTGTGGCTGCTCATTGCCACCGCCGGGCTGGTCGGTCTCGGCATCGTCATGGTGTTCAACGCCAGCTACTTCTACGCACAAGATCGCTACGGCGACCCGTTTGTGTTCTTCCGCAAGCAGTTGCTGGCGCTCGGTTGCGGCGCCACGCTGTTGCTTGTGATCTCACACGTCCGTTTGGAATTGTTCGAACGCCTGGCCTACCCGCTCTTTCTGTGTACGCTGGTGGCCCTGGCGTTGGTGCTCATTCCCGGCGTTGGTACCGTGCGCGGCGGGGCACGCCGCTGGATCGGAGTCGGCGCGTTCAGTTTTCAGCCATCCGAGTTCGCGAAGATCGCCGTGGTGCTCTACTTGGCACGCTCGATCGCACGCAAGCGTGAGCGGATGAATCAATTCACGTTCGGCGTGCTCCCCCATCTCATCGTCGTCGGGCTGTGCGCATTGCTGATCGCACGTCAGCCGGACTTCGGGACCGCCGCGATTCTCGTCCTCGTGCTGGTGCTGATGCTCTTCGGCGGCGGTGCGCGGCCAGCCCATCTGATCGGTCTGACGCTCGCCGTTCTCCCCGTCGTGGTCCTGGCGGTGGTCTACGCGCCGTACCGGATGCGCCGGATCAATTCCTTCCTCGATCCGTGGAGCTACAGTCAGGACATTGCCTTCCAACTGGTCCAATCGCTGATTGCCTTTGGCTCCGGCGGTCTCACCGGCGTCGGCCTCGGTCAGAGCCAGCAGAAAATGTTCTTCCTGCCCGAGGCGCACACCGACTTCCTCTTCGCGCTCATCGGCGAAGAACTCGGCGTCTGTGGCGCGCTGCTGGTCTTGGCGCTGTTTGCGGTCGTCGGCATGCGTGGCTTTCGCGTGGCACTGCGCCACCCGGATCCGTTCGCCAGCTTGCTCGCCTTCGGGACCACTTTGGTGCTATTGCTGCAGGCAGTGGTGAACGTGGGTGTGGTGGTGGGATTGTTGCCAACCAAGGGGCTTGCACTTCCTTTCCTCAGCTACGGCGGTTCCGCATTGATCGGTGCGCTGGTGGAGATCGGTATCTTATCGGCGCTCTCGCGGATGACTGGCTAGGAATGCGCATGATCGTTGCCGGAGGTGGAACGGGTGGGCACCTCTTTCCCGGGCTGGCCGTGGCCGAGGCGGTAGCGGCGCAAGGGAATGCACAGGTGCTCTTCGTCGGCAGCGCCTACGGCATCGAGGCCACCGCGATCCCACGCACGCAGTTTTCCTTTCGGCCGTTGCTCATCCGCGGCGTGCGCGGCCGCGGCTGGCGCGGCGCACTCGCGTTCGCCTGGCAACTGCCGCTGGCGCTGCTGCGCGCGTGGCGCATCGTTGCGGGCTTCCGGCCGACACTGGTACTCGGGCTCGGGGGCTACGGTTCGGTGCCCGTCGTGCTCGCCGCGTGGGTGCGCCGCGTGCCGACGGTGCTGATCGAACAGAACGTTCACCCGGGCTTTGCGAACCGACTCCTCGGACACCTGGCGCGCCGTGTCTGTACCGCTTTTGCAGAGAGCGCGCGTTTCTTCCCGCCAGGGCGGGCGGTCCAGACCGGCAACCCGGTGCGCGCCTTGCGCACCGATGCGCGACCTGCAGAAAACCACTTTACCCTTTTCGTTTTTGGAGGTAGTCAAGGGGCGCATACGATCAACGAGGCGGCGGTGGAGGCGGCGCAGATCGTGTCAGAACAACTTCCCGGTCTACGAGTCATTCATCAGACGGGTTCGGCCGACGCCGAGTGGGTGGCAGAGCGGTATCGGCAACAGGGTGTAGAGGCGCAGGTGATTCCCTTCGTGCACGACATGGCGAGTGCGTATGGCCAAGCGGATCTGGTCGTGTGCCGTGCCGGGGCGACGACACTCGCGGAGTTGGCGGCGTTGGGCAAGCCGGCGATCCTCGTTCCGTACCCGTTCGCGGCGGATGATCATCAGCGCACCAACGCGGAGGTGTTGGTGCGGCAGGGAGCGGCAGAGATCATTCTCGACGCGCAGCTGAGCGGCGCGCGGCTGGCGACCAGCGTGCTGACACTGGCGCGGGAGCGCGAGCGGCTGGCAAGCATGGGAGAGGCGGCGCGGCAGCTGGCGCTACCAGATGCGGCGCTGCGTGTGGTGGAAGTGTGCCGGCAGGTTGCAGGGGAGGGGGGCTGAGATGGGACCGCTGTTCAAGAGAGCACGTCACGTGCATTTCGTCGGCATTGGCGGGGTTGGGATGAGCGGCATCGCTCAGGTGCTGCTCAACCTCGGCCATCATGTCAGTGGTTCGGATAGCACCGAGAGTGAGACGACGCGGCGCCTCAGCCGTCTCGGCGCGCAGGTCACCTACGGGCACCATGCCGAGGCGGTGCATGCGGGCGTCGATGTTGTGGTGATCTCCTCGGCCGTCAAGTACGCCAATCCCGAGATCGCGCAGGCCCGTGCCTTGAAGATTCCGGTCATCCCGCGGGCTGAGATGCTGGCGGAGCTCATGCGCATGAAGTGGGGCGTCGCCGTCGCCGGCACGCATGGCAAGACCACCACGACCTCGCTGATCGCAACAATCCTTGCACGTGCGGGCCTGGACCCCACCGTCGTCATCGGTGGCAAGGTGCACGCGCTGGGCACCAATGCCCAGCTCGGCAAGGGGGACCTCATGGTGACCGAGGCGGATGAGAGCGACGGCACCTTCCTGCTGCTGTCGCCGACGATCGCGGTGGTCACCAACATCGATCCCGAGCACCTTGACTACTATGGCGACATGGAGCGCGTGCGTTCTGCCTATCTCGAGTTCATGAACCGCGTCCCGTTCTTCGGTGCGGCCGTGCTGTGCCTCGACGATACCACCATCCGTGCCCTGGTGCCGCAGGTACGCAAGCGGGTGATCACGTACGGCACCACTCCGGAAGCCGACTTCGTGGCCCGCCCCCTGTCGGTGCATGGCATGGAAACCCGCGTCCAGGTGGAGCACCACGGCAGC
>Ga0335070_10005608_pt1 | contig 14760 bp, 12 predicted proteins | sample Lox_Sample_13_FD_206722 | JGI IMG/M metagenome (GOLD analysis project Ga0335070, IMG submission 206722) | Soil microbial communities from Loxahatchee National Wildlife Refuge, Florida, United States - Lox_Sample_1.3 | ecosystem: Environmental > Terrestrial > Soil > Wetlands | place: USA... | reverse complement strand
CACGTGCAGCACGCCGTCCGACGGACGCAGCGCGATGCCGCCCGGGTTGCTGAAGCCCTGGGAGATCGTCGAGGCGACGACGCGCACGAAGGAGCCGTTCGCCGGGCTGAACTCGAGCACGGACTGTGCGTCCTGCGCCGCGACGTAGAGTCCGCCCGCGGATGCGGGTCGCATCGCGAGCACGGTCAGGCACACCAGGGCGAAGCGGCGCATGGTGGGGGGTCCGCGGGGCATTCTACACTCGGCCGCATGACGCCGACCCCGATCCGCCGCGCCCTCCCTCGCGGCTGCCTCTGCCTGCTCCTGCTGCTCGGCGGCTGCCAGTCGATTCCAGGCGTCAGCCACGTCGAGAACGTGCTGAGCGGACGCGGCGTCGGCGACGGTCGCATCACCCAGCAGGAGCTGCGCGACGCGCTGATGCAGTACGCGAGCCGCTTCGAGGCGACGGTGGTCGCCGCCGCCGACCAGATCTCGCTCGGCACGAAGGATCCGACGCTCCAGCGCTTCGCCCTGCGCTGGAAGCTCGGCCTGATCCCGATCGCCAACGAGGCCGCCTTCATCGAGGAGCCCGAGGCCGCCTACGTGGCGCTCCTCACCATCGTGACGTCGATGCACGAGTTCCTCACCGCGGGCGCCGGCGCGACGATCTTCGGCGATCAGCAGCAGCTCGCCGTCGACGCCAGCAACGACCTGCTCGCTGCGGCGAAGCAGCTCGGCGCGCGCTTCCTCAGCGAGAAGGAGCAGGCTCGCATCTACGCGGACGTCGAGAAGCTGGTGAAGCAGAGGCCGGTGCGCGGCGACTTCGTCGCCGAGGGGATCCAGAACCTCGTGAACGCCACGCAGACCAGCGGGGTCTTCGACTGGGTCACCGCGCTGCCGATGGTCCCCTTCCGCGCGCTGACCGGCGTCGACGAGGGCGCACAGGCGATTCGCGAGTTCAACGAGACCGCGAAGCGCTTCAGCCGCATCGCAGCCGGCATGCCGCTGCTGATGCGCTGGAACCTCGAGCTGCTCGCGCTCGACCTCGGGCGGCAGCCCTCCATCGCGTCGGCGATCGAGAGCATCGACGCGGTGGGGCGCAGCGCGGACGCGCTCTCGCAGGCCGCGGCCGCGCTGCCGGAGAACCTGCGCGGGCTGATGTCGGACGCCGAGCGGAGCAGCAAGACACTCCTGCCGCTCGCGACGTCGCTCGAGCGCACGGCGACGGCGGTGGGCGCGGCGGGCACCGCGTGGGCGAACCTCGTGACGGCGCTGCAGGCGGAGCCCGCGAATGCGCCGCCGGCCGCCGAGTCGCACCCGTTCGACATTCGCGACTGGGAGAAGACGGCCGCGCAGGTGACCGCCGCGGCCACCGAGCTGCGCGCGCTGCTCGATTCGATGCGCACGCTCGCGGCGGGTCAGGAGGTCGGAGGGCTGCTCGACCAGCTCACCGGCCGCGTCGAGCAGGTCGAGGCGAGGTCGCGCGCCCTGGTCGACTTCGCGGCGCTGCGCGCGCTCGAGCTGATCGTCGCCTTCTTCGTGCTGCTGTTCCTCTACCGCCGGCTCGAGGGCTGGCTCGGGCGCCGCGCGGCCAGGGAATAGCTCCCGGATCGGGTGGTTGTGGCCCGCGGCTGCCGCTTTGTTGCCGTCTGCCGACGGCGCGCGAGGCGTACGCGCGGTTGTGCTCCCAGGTACACAAGTATGCGAGGCGTATTTCCGATCAGGATGGGCCGAAGGGGAAAGCCACCATGTCCCTCGTAGCCTCCATCGTCGAGCGTCTCAGTCAGCCCGAGCGCCGCCGCACGCTGCGGCTGGTCAAGCCGCGCGTGCAGCTCACACTCGCCGTCTACCTGCTCCTGGTGACCTTCGGCTTCGGCGTGCTCGTGGCGATCAACACGTGGTACGCGTACGGGCGTCTGTACCAGGGCACGCTCGCGACCGCGCCGGCCCCGTTCAAGCAGGACATCACGGAGCAGTCGGTCCTGTATCTGAACACCTCGCTGGTGCTCGGAGTCGGCTACGTGGTCGCAGTGCTCGGCGTCGCGGTCGGCTACGTGCACCGCATGCTCGGTCCGATCGTCGCGTTCGAGCGCCACCTGCGCGCGCTCCTGCGCGGCGACTACACGTCGCGCCTCTCGCTGCGCAGCAGCGACTACCTCTACCGCCAGATGGCCGACCAGCTCAACGATCTGGCCAATCGCCTCGAGGGCTCGACGCACTCGCGGCGGTGAGCCTTCGTCGGATCTGACGGAGCGCGCGCGCTCCCGCTATCCTGCGCGCCCTCGCCCGCGGATCCCGCCATGAAGCCCACCCGCCGCCCTCAGCGAACCGAGTTCTCGTCCGGCCCGTGCGCCAAGCGTCCCGGCTGGAGCCTCGACGCCCTGAAGGCCGCCGCCGTCGGCCGCTCGCACCGCGCGAAGATCGGCAAGGACCGCCTGAAGGCCGTGATCGATCGCAGCCGCGTGCTGCTCGGCATGCCGGCGGACTACCGGCTCGGCATCGTGCCGGCCTCCGACACCGGCGCCATCGAGATGGCGATGTGGTCGCTGCTCGGACCGCGCGGCGTCGACGTGCTGGCCTGGGAGAGCTTCGGCCAGGGCTGGGTCGGCGACGTCACGCAGCAGCTCCGGCTCGACGCGCGCGTGCTCGAGGCCGACTACGGCGCGCTGCCGGATCTTCGCTCCGTCGACTTCTCGCGCGACGTGGTCTTCACCTGGAACGGCACCACCTCGGGCGTGCGCGTCCCCGACGGCGACTGGATCCCGCAGGGGCGCGCCGGACTCACGCTCTGCGACGCCACCTCGGCGGTGTTCGCGATGGCGCTCCCGTGGGAGAAGCTCGACGTCGTCACCTGGTCGTGGCAGAAGGTGCTCGGCGGCGAGGCCGCGCACGGCATGCTCGCGCTCTCGCCGCGCGCATGGGCGCGCCTCGAGAGCTACACGCCGCCGTGGCCGCTGCCCAAGATCTTCCGCATGAAGGAGAACGGGAAGCTCCTCGCGGATCTCTTCGAGGGCTCGACCATCAACACGCCCTCGATGCTATGCGTCGAGGATGCGCTCGACGGGCTCGCCTGGGCCGAGCGCGAGGGCGGACTCGCCGGGCTGATCCGCCGCTCGGAGTCGAACCTCGCGGCGATCGCCGCCTGGGTCGAGCGCACGCCCTGGGTCGACTTCCTGGCGCGCGATCCGCGCACGCGCTCCTGCACCTCGATCTGCCTCCAGGTCGTGGATCCCTGGTTCCGCGCGCAGGACGAGAGCGCGCGCGCCAGGGCAATCAAGAACCTGGTCGCGCTGCTGGAGAAGGAAGGCGTGGCGCAGGACGTCGCCAGCTACCGCGACGCGCCGCCGGGGCTGCGCATCTGGGGCGGCGCCACCGTCGAGAAGGACGACATCGAGGCGCTGCTGCCCTGGCTCGACTGGGCGTGGGGAGAGGTGCGGGGCAAGTGACCGCGAAGCGCTCTCGCGCGCGCGCCGCTCAGCGCGGCGGCGTCAGCGACTGCGGCAGCCCGTACAGCTCCACCATGTTGCCCGCCTCGATCCAGTAGCGCTCTGACGCGGGCACGTCGGACATCATCTCGCCGGCGATCTTGCGGCTGTAGGGCCAGTCGCAGCCGTGGTGCGGGTAGTCCGTCGACCACGCCATGTTGCGGATGCCGACCGCGTGGCGGTTCTGGATGCCGTGGCGGTCCTGGATGAACGTGCAGGTGAAGTGCTCGCGGAAGTAACGGCTCGGCAGGTGCTTGATCCCGATCTTCGTGTGCGCGCGATTGCGCCAGTAGAAGTTGTCCACCTGCTCGAGCGCGACCGGGATCCAGCCCACCTCCGTCTCGACGCCGATGATCTGGAGCTTCGGCACGCGGTCGAACAGGCCGCCCGTGATCAGCTCGAACAGGATCGGCGGGAAGGCGAGCATGCCCGAGAGCGCCATGTTCGCGATCGCCGCGGGGCCCTCGATCACCGGCTTCACGTTGCGCTTGCGCTGGATGTTGATGTGGATGCTGACGGGCATCTTCATGTCCGCCGCCGCCGCGAAGAAGTCGTCGTCCTCGCTGGTGACGTCGTCGTTGCCCGAGGGCCACGCCGTGATGATCGTCCCGCGCGCGCCCATCTCCTTGCAGCGGCGCATCTCGGCGATCGCCTCCTCGACCCCGAGGTTCGGCATCTGCGCCAGGAAGAACAGCCGCTCCGGATCGGCGGCGCAGAATTCCTGTGCCATGTAGTCGTTGTACGCGCGGATGCCGGCGCGGTGGAAGTCGCGGTCCGGATTGCTCATGAAGTAGTACATGGTGCGCTGCGACGGGTAGATGAACTCGGCGTCCACGCCGTCGAAGTCCATGTCGGCGAGGCGCGCCTTGCCGTCCCAGCAGCCCTTGCGGACCGTGTCGTAGGTGTAGCCCTTCCACTTGATGTCCTCGAAGCGCATGCCGGGCGTCGCGACGAGGCCGATGTACATGAGCGGGCCGCCGGGCACGAACTGCCAGGCGTCGCCGCCCTCCTCGTCCTTCACCAGCTTCGGCGCGCGATCGTGGAACTTCTTCGGGAGCCAGCGCTCCCAGATGTGGGGCGGCTCCACGACGTGGCAGTCGGCGTCGATGAGTCGGTACTCGCGCATGATGTCCCTCGATCGTTGAAGGGAGGCGGCTCGCCCGGGGATGCGTGGAAGCTGACGAGGCGTCAGATACTAACCCAGCGGCCGCCTCACGTGGCTCTCATCCTCAGGCCCGCCGCAAGAGCGGCGCGATGGCGGCCGAGTCGAGGTACTCCTCGAGGCGCCTGATCTGCCCGCCTTCCACCGCGACCACGAGACACGCGGGCGACTCGACCTTCGACCCGTCGGGCGCGGTCGCGTGCAGCACGTGCTGCTGCACGTAGCCCGAGGGCGTCGGCTCCACGCGGATCGCCTCGTAGCGCAGGTCGCGCACCTGCTTCGCGAGGAACGCGATGATGCGGATCATCGCCGGCTTGCCGAGCTCGCGGCGGTCGAAGTTGCGCCAGCCCACCATGTCGTCGGCGTAGAGCGCCTCGACAGTGGCGACGTCGCCGGTCTGGATCGCCTGCATCAGGCGGCGCGCGACGGCGAGCTTGACGGCGTCGGAGTCCGGCACGCCGAGGAGGGTTTCACGCGCCGCGCCGGGAGTCAATCGCCGCGGGGCTGTGGTATGAAGCGACGCATGAACGGCCCCGGGATGCTCGCTGGCCTGCGCGTCGTCGACTGCACGGACGAGTCCGGCGCGCTCGCCGGCAAGATCCTCGCCGATCTCGGCGCCGACGTGGTGGTCGTCGAGCCGCCGGGCGGCGATCCGGAGCGCCGCCGCGGGCCCTTCCTCGGCGGAGCGGCCGATCCCGAGCGCAGCCTCGCCTGGCTCGCGCTCCAGACCAGCAAGCGCGGCGTCAGCCTCGACCGGGAGAGCGCGTCGGGGCGCGCGCGCTTCCTGCGCCTCGTCGACGCGGCGGACGTGCTGATCGAGACCCGCGCGCAGGCCTGGCTCGCTGCGCGCGGCCTCGACTACCCGGACCTCGCGGCGCGCAGCCCGCGGCTGGTCCACTGCACGATCACGCCCTTCGGACGCACGGGTCCGTACGCGCACTACCGCGGCCGCGATCTCGTGGCGGTCGCGATGGGCGGCAACCTCGCCGTGACCGGCGAGCCCGATCGGCCTCCCGTGCGCTGCTCGTTCCCGACGGCCTACTACCACGCGGGACCCGAGGCGGTGATCGGCATCCTCGGCGCGCTCTACGAGCGCGAGACGAGCGGGCGCGGGCAGCAGGTCGACGTCTCGCTCCAGGAGACGCAGCTCCAGACGCTGCTCTCGGCTCCGGGGCAGTTCGCGCTCGATCGTACGCCGCGGCGCCGCACCGGGGCGCGCCTCGGCCGCACGCTCGAGATCTGGCGCGCGCGCGACGGCATGGTCAGCTACGGGCTGCGCGGCGGCGCCGCGCGCGTCGGCAGCCTGCGCGCGCTCGTCGGCTGGCTGCACGAGCACGGCATGGCGTCCGAGTGGCTGCGCCAGTACGACTGGGACAGCTACTCGCACCTCGAGGTGAAGCCGGACGATCTCGCGCGCATCGAGAGCGAGCTCGGCGCGTTCTTCGCGACGCGCACGATGCGCGAGCTCTACGAGGGCGCCCTCGCGCGGCGGATCCTGCTGGCGCCCTGCAACGACGCGCGCGAGATCGCGGAGCACCCGCAGCTCCGCAGCCGGGACCTGTTCCGGCGCGTCGAGTATCCGCACCTCGGCGTGTCGCTCGAGCACGTGGACTTCTTCGGGAAGGTCTCGCCGCACCCGATGGGCGTGCGGCGCGCGCCGCGCGTCGGCGAGCACGACGCCGAGGTCGACGCGGAGTGGGCCGCGCGTGAAGCGGGCTCTGCGGCGCCGCCGGCCGGCGCACCGGCGGCGCCCGCCGCGTCGGGCGCCGCCGCGGGCCGCGGCGTGTTCGCCGGCCTGCGCGTCCTCGAACTCGGCGCCGGCGCCGCCGGTCCCGTCGCCACGAAGGTCTTCGCCGAGCACGGCGCGCGCGTGGTGCGCATCGAGTCCGCGCGGCGCCCCGACTTCCTGCGCACGCTCTTCCTCACCAAGGAGAGCCGCTTCGGCATGGACGGCTCGCCGATGTTCGTGCTGCTCAACCCGAACAAGGAGTCGCTCGCGCTGAACCTGAAGCAGCCGCGGGCGCGCGCGCTGCTGGAGCGGCTGGTGCAGTGGGCCGACGTGGTGTGCGAGAACTTCGCGCCCGGCGTGATGGAGCGCATGGGCTTCGGCCCCGCGCGCCTGCGCGAGCTGAACCCGCGCCTGATCCTGGCGCAGGGGTGTCTGTTCGGGCAGACGGGTCCGCAGCGCGAGTACCCGGGCTTCGGCGGCCAGGGCTCGGCGATCGCCGGCATGAACCACCTGACCGGGTGGCCGGACGGTCCCGCCCACGGACCCTACGGGACGATCACGGACTCGCTCTCGCCTCGTTATGTCGCGTCGGCGATCGCGGCGGCGCTGTGGCGTCGCGCGCGCACGGGCGAAGGCGCCCACATCGATCTCTCGCAGATCGAGAGCGCGATCTACAGCCTCTCCGAGGTGCAGCTCCGCCACGCGGCGAGCGGCGAGGTCCCGGGTCGCCGCGGCAACCGCGACGAGCGCGCCGCGCCGCACGGCGTGTACCCGTGTCGCGGCGACGACCGCTGGATCGCGATCGCCGTGTGGAGCGACGCCGACTGGGCCCTGCTCGTGCGCGCGATGGGCGATCCCGCCTGGGCGCGCGACCTGCGCTACGCGACCTCTGCGGGCCGCCTCGCCCACCAGGACGAGCTCGATGCAGAGCTCGCGGCCTGGACGCGCGGCTTCGAGCCGCACGCGCTGATGCGCACGCTCCAGGCGGCGGGCGTCGAGGCCGGCGCCGTGCAGACCTTCGCGGACCTGCTCGAGGATCCGCAGCTCGCGCACCGACACCATTTCGTGCCGATCCGCCACGTCCACCTCGGCGAGCTGCCCTTCGAGCGCGCCGGCTTCCGCCTGTCGGGCGGCTCGGGCGCGCTCAGCCTCCCCGGTCCGAACCTCGGGGAGCACACGCGCGCGCTGCTCGGCGAGCTGCTCGGGCTCTCCGACGCGGAGACCCTGAACCTCGTCGCCGAAGAGGTCGCCGTCTGAGGGTCTGGTGGCTGCGCGCCCTCACGCTCCTGCTCGTGCTGGCGGCGCTCGAGGGCATGGCGCGCGCCTACCGCACCTTCGTCGCCGAGCCGAGCGTCGAGTACGGCTACCCGAAGGGCCTCTACGCCTGGGACCCGTGCTGCGAGTACCGCTACACGCCGGGCTTCACGGGCTTCTTCGAGGGCCCGGTCTACGGCCACATCCCGATCCGCACCAACTCCGCCGGCTACCGGGACGAGGAGTTCGCGCCGGCTCGCACGCCCGGCGCGCTCCGCGTCGCCTTCCTCGGCGACTCCGTGACCATGGGCGCGGGCGTGCGCGCCGAGGATCGCTTCTCGGATCGCCTGCGCGAGCTCTCCTCGGGAGCGCGGCGCATCGAGACGCTGAACCTCGCCGTGAACTCCTACACGTCGTGGCACTACGCGCAGCAGGCGCGCGCCGTGCTGCCGGGCTACGCGCCCGACCTCATCGTCGTCGGCCTGTGCCTCAACGATCTCGAGAGGAAGGAGGAGAGCTGGCCGCGCAAGCACGTCGCCGCGCCCGACGGCTCCTACGTCGGCAAGTATCTGCGGCCGGGCGGAAAGCGCCCGCACATGCGCGATCTGTCCGCTCTCGCGAGCCTCGCCTGGGAGCTCGACAAGCGCTGGCGCAACCGCGACCCGTGGCGCACCTGGATGAGGCGCCTCGGCGGCGAGTGGCAGGACCCCGCACGCCTCGCGGAGCTGCGCGCCAACCTGACTGTGGTCCGCGACGAGAGCGCGAAGGCGGGCCGCGGGCTCGTCGTGCTGGTGCTGCCCGAGGCGCACGACCTCGCGGATCCGCAGCGTTACGGAGCGCCGCGCCGCGCGGCTCTCGCCCTGCTGGACGAGCTCGGCATCGCGCGCATCGACCTGTCCGAGGACTTCCGGAAGGACGCGGAGTACGCCGCGCTCTTCCTCCCGGGCGACTCGATCCACCTCTCGGTGCGCGGCCACGCGCTCGCGGCTCGGGCGCTCGGGGCCTGGCTGGCGTCGCACGCCCGGGTGCCCGGGTCAGCCGAGCGCGCCCTCGGCGCGGAGCCTCGCGATCTCCGCGTCTCCGAGACCTAGCAACGTGCGCAGCACGGACTCGGTGCTCGCGCCGAGGGGCTCGGCGGGCGCCTCCGTGGCGTCGGCGCGCGAGAGCCGGATCGGCAGCGCGGGGCCGAGGTAGGGCGTGGGCTCGGCGAGGTCCGGATGGCGCAGCGGCAGCAGGGCCCCGCGGTGCGCCACGTGGGGATCGCGCCGAGCGGCGTAGGGCGAGCGCACGGGACCGGCCGGAATCCCCATGGCGAGCAGGCGCGACACCGCGTCGTCGCTGGCGAGCGTGCGACACCACTCCGCGACGGATTCGTTGACGGCGTCGCGCGCCGCGATGCGCGAGGCGTAGTCGGGCCAGCGCGTCGCCAGCTCCGCGCGGCCCATCTCCCGGGCGAGCTCCTGCCACTGCGCGTCCTGGGTGAGCACCAGCGCCACGTAGCCGTCGGCGCTGCGGAACACGTCGAGCGGCGCGCCGCGCGGATCGCCGTTGCCGACGCGCTCGGGGAGCCCCTGGTCCTCGAAGTCGTCGATCGGCTCGTCCCAGAGCAGCGCCAGCAGGCTGTCGAGCATCGCCACGTCGACGCGCTGCCCGCGCCCGTCGCGCTCGCGCTGGCGCAGCGCCGCGACGATCCCGAGCGCCGCGAAGAGCGCGGGCACCTGATCGCCGATCGTGGCGCCGACCTTGGTCGGCGGCCCGTCCGGGAAGCCCGTCTTCGCCATGATGCCGGAGACCGCCTGCACGACGAGATCCATGCTCGGGCGGTCGCGGTAGGGGCCGTCGTGGCCGTAGCCGGTGATGGTGCAGTAGACGAGGCGCGGATTGCGCGGCTCGAGGCTCGCGTAGTCGAGGCCGAGGCGCTCCATCGCGCCCGGCCGCGCGTTCTCGACCAGCACGTCGGAGACGTCGGCCAGGCGGCGGAAGATCTCGCGGCCGGCTTCGTTCTTGAGGTCGAGCACGATGCTGCGCTTGCCGCGCCCGCGCCGCAGCGGCGAGATCGCGATGTCGCGCGGGCGGCGCCGCCCGCGGTGCACGCCCTCCGGACCCACGAACGGAAGCGTGCGCCAGGTGTGGTCGCCGCCGGGCGGCTCGACGCGGATCACCTCGGCGCCGAGCGCGGCGAGCAGCCAGCAGCACACGGGACCCGAGACCACGTGGCTCGCGTCGAGCACGCGGATGCCGGCGAGAGGCTTCGAGGCGGGCGTCGGCATGGGGTTCGCGCGGCGCAGCATACTGGCTTTCGCCGCCTCCGAGGCACCCCTGCGGATCCTCTAGAATCGGCCGCCATGAGGCTGCGATGAGCTGGGAGAAGGAGGCCCGCGAGATCGAGCGGATGCGCGCCCTGGCGGCAGAGCAGGGCGGCGCCGAGGCGGTCTCGAAGCAGCACGCGCGCGGGCGCCTCTCCGTCCGCGAGCGCATCGACGCGCTGGTCGACAAGGGCAGCTTCCGCGAGCAGGGCGGCGTCGCCGGCAGCGCGACGCGCGACGCGCAGGGCGAGCTCGTCTCCTTCCGCCCCTCGAACGCGGTGATCGGCACCGCGCGCATCGACGGGCGACCCGTCGTGGTGTGCGGCGACGACTTCACGCTCCAGGGCGGCGCCTACTCGCCCGCCGGCATGAAGAAGGCCGAGTACGCGGACCGCCTCGCCCTCCAGCGGCGCGTGCCGAGCGTGCGCCTGCTCGAGGCGGGCGGCGCCTCGGTGTCGGGGATCAGCGGCGTGCGCGGGCGCTCGGGCTACGACTTCGTCGGCGGCGCGACGTCGAACCAGGCGCTCGTCGAGCTGCGCGCCAGCGTGCCGATGGTGGCGGCGGCCCTCGGGCCCGTGGCGGGCTTCGCCGCGGCGCGCCTGTGCGCCGCGCACTTCTCGCTGATGACGCGCACGACGGCGCAGGTGCTCGTCGGCGGGCCCGCGCTGGTCGCGCGCGCGACACGCGAGGAGGTCAGCAAGGAGGAGCTCGGCGGCGCGGAGGTCCACGGGAAGAGCGGCGTCGTCGACAACGTCGCCGAGGACGAGGCCGACGTCTTCCGGCAGATCCGCCGCTTCCTCTCGTATCTGCCGGGCCACGTCTGGGAGGGGCCGCCGGTGCTGCCCTGCGACGACCCGCGCGAGCGGCGGGACCCGGCGCTGCTCGAGATCGTGCCGCGCGACGCGCGCAGGCCCTACAAGATGCGGCGCCTCCTCGAGGCCGTCGTCGATCGCGAGAGCTTCTTCGAGCTGACGCCCGGCTTCGGCCGCACGCAGATCACCGGGCTCGCCCGCGTGAACGGGCATCCCGTCGGCGTGCTCGCGAACGATCCCTACGTCTACGCGGGCAGCATGACGGCCGACGGCGCGCAGAAGCTGCGCCGCTTCGTCGAGCTGTGCGACTCGTTCCACCTGCCGATCGTCTCGCTGATGGATGAGCCCGGCTTCATGATCGGCACGCAGGCCGAGCAGCAGGCCACGATCCGGCACGGGCTCGCGGCGATCTTCGCGGTGCAGCAGACGCGGGTGCCGTGGTTCACGGTGATCGTGCGGCGCTCCTTCGGGGTCGCAGCGGGGTGTCACCTCGGTCCCGGCGGCGTGGTGGCGGCGTGGCCCTCGGCGCAGACCGGGGCGCTGCCCCTCGAAGGCGGCGTGGCGCTCGCGTTCGGCAAGGAGATCGCCGCGGCGCCGGATCCGGAGGCGCGCCGCCGCGAGCTCGAGGACGAGTACGCGGCCGCGCAGTCGATCTTCCCGCGCGCCGAGGACTTCGGCGTGCACGATCTCATCGACCCGCGCGAGACGCGCCCGCGCCTGTGCGACTGGATCGACGAGATCGGCCCGGTGCTGGCGCATCTGCGCGGCCCGCGGGCCTACACGCCGCGGCCCTAGATGTCCCGGAGCACCGGGGCTCACGGGCGCGCAACGACCGGACGCAACCTCCCGTCGCCGCTCGGCCGTCCCGCCCCGGCTCCCCTCAAGCCCGGAGCCGGGCGGCCGATGCAAGGGCATGCTCCACGCCGGCCGGGGACGCGTGGCGGCTGTCGCAGCGGGCCTGTCCCTGCTGCTCGGTCCGCCGATCTGGGCGCGCCTGCGCACCTCGCCGCTCGCGATCGAGGATCACCAGCTCGTCGCGTGGAAGCTCGCGGCGGTCACGCTCGTGCTGGCCCTCGTCGTCGCCGCGCTCGCGGGCGCGAGCCGGCTCGGACGCCGCCGCGCCGACGACCTGCTCGTGCTGGCCGCGGCGCTCAGCGTCGGCATCTGGTTCGACTTCGGCTTCATGCACGGGCGCGCGGTGATCCACCACTGGGAGCAGTTCCACTACTTCCTCGGCTCGCGCTACTACGCCGAGCTCGGCTACGACGGCCTCTACGTGGCGTCGCTCGGCGACCAGGCGGATCACGACGAGAAGGGCCAGGTGCCCGAGTACGTGCGCGACCTCCGCACCAACGAGGTGGTGCCGGTCGTCCAGGTGCTGCCGCACATGCGCGAGGTCTACGCGCGCTTCACTCCCGAGCGCTGGCAGGAGTTCTCGCGCGACCACCACTTCTTCCTCGACTCCGATTGCTGGAACTACCTCGCCGCCATCCGCCTCGACCACGGCTACAACGCCTCGCCGACCTGGACCTTCGTAGCGCAGATGCTGGGCCGCTGGCGTCCGGCGTCGCTCGGCTGGCTCGGGGCGCTCGCCACCGTGGACCTCGCGCTGCTGCTGCTGACCTTCACCCTGATCTTCCGCACCTTCGGGCTCCGCACCGGCTGCCTCGCGCTCGTGCTCTTCGGATGCAACTACCTCTCGGACTTTCAGTACGTCGGCGGCTCGCTGCTGCGCTTCGACTGGTTCGCCGCGGTGGGCATCGCGCTCTGCATGTTCGAGCGGAGGCGTCCCGCCGCCGCGGGCGCGCTGCTCGGCTACGCGATCGCGGTGCGCGTCTTCCCGGCGCTCTTCCTGTTCGGACCCGGCGTGCTCGCGGCCCGCGCGCTGCTGCGCGGCGAGCGCCCGCGCTGGGTGCTGCCGTTCGGCGCGGGACTCGCCGCGTCGCTCGCCCTCTGCGTCGCCGCCGGGAGCGCGGCGGGCCGCGGCTTCCAGGCCTGGCCCGAGTTCGCGGCGAAGATCCATTCGCACGCCGCGCTCTGGCTCACCAACAACGTGGGGCTCGAGGACGTCGTGCTCTACGACCGCGACATCGCGACGCGCAAGAACGTCGACTTCTCGCTGCCGGAGCCCTGGATCCACGTGCAGAAGACCATTGCCGAGCGCCGCGTGGATCGGCACGTGTTGATGGAGGGCCTGCGCGCCGCGTTCCTGCTGGCGCTCGCCGCGGCGGCGTGGCGCGCCACGCTCGTGGAGTCCACGGTCGCGGGGATGGTGGCGATCTTCGCGCTCCTGGTTCCCTCCCACTACTACTGGGTGATGCTCACCTTCGCAGCCATGCGGCCGCGCTCGGGCATCGTGCTGTGGGTCCTCGTCGCGAGCCAGCTCGCGCGCGTGCTGCACCTGCTCTCCCCGTCCTTCGAGATGCGCTACGGCGCATTCTCGTGGGCGCTCGCGCTGATGTTCGCGGCGTGGCTCGCGCCCGACGTGGCCGCGACCCTGCGGAGCGCCTGGGCAGACCTGCGGCGCAGATACGCGCCTCTCGCCGGGACGGCGGCTTCGCGCTAGCGCCGATAGCTCGGATCGCTGCGGTCGGGGCGGCCGCGCACGAAGGGCGCCTCCAGCGGCCAGGCCTCGCCGGCGGGGATCATCAGCGAGTACTCGTAGGCGCACAGGCGGCTCGCGATCAGCCAGGCTCCGCCGCCGCGGCGCTCGAAGCGGTCCAGATAGCGGAGCCCGAGGATCGCGTCGCGCGCGCCGCCGGGCGCATCGGGCGGGAAGACGTGGTGCGCGGTGCAGTAGGTCTCGACGTGCGCGACGTCGCCGGCGAGCTCGATCGAGACGTTCCCCAGCACGTGCATCGTGCAGGCGAAGAGGGAGAGCGTCTTCGGCACCCACTCCGCGAACTCCGCCGGGCTGCCGCGGAAGGCGCCGTGATCGTCGACGGCGTCGGGGTGGTAGCAGGAGCGGATCAGCGCCGCGTCCCGTCGATCGGTGCCGCGCGCGAGGCGCGCGAGCACGTCGCGGATCTCGTCCTTGGCGAGGAGCTCCGCCAGGGTGCGCTCCATCTCCGACCTCCGCTCGGCTCCGCCCGCTGCGCGCGGCCTGCGGCCGCCTGCTATCGGTTCCTGAATTCCGGCTCGCGCTTCGCCGCGCGCGCCGCCTTCAGCTCAGCAAAGTCGTCGCTCGCCTGCACCAGCGTCTGGCCGACGGCCTCCTCCTGCATCGAGGCCTCGACCAGGGGGTTCGCCAGGCGCGCCAGCGTGCGCCGGAAGATGCGCACCGCGAAAGGCGAGAGCTTCGCGATCTGCTGCGCCATCTCGAGGCAGGTGGCGTCGAGCTGATCGTCCGCCACGACGCGCGACACGATCCCATGTCGCAGCGCCTCCTGCGCGTCCAGCACGCGGCCCGTCAGCGCGAGGTCCGCGGCGAGGCCGTGGCCCGCGATCTGGAACAGCCGCGCGGTGCCGCCCGAGTCGGGGATGACGCCGTGCATCAGCTCGGGCAGGCGCATCCTCGCGCTCTCGCCCGCGACGCGCAGGTCGCACAGCAGCGCGCGCTCGAAGGATCCCCCGATCACCCAGCCCTTCAGCGCCACCAGGATCGGCGCCGGCATCGCGAGGAAGGGGCGCGAGCCGCGGTGGCCCCGTTCGATGAAGTCGAGGTTGCCGATGTCCTCGGTGCGGACGCCGAGCTCGGTGGTGTCGCGTCCCGACGAGAACGACTTGCCGTTGCCGCGCCACACGATCGCGCGCACGTCGCTGCGCCGCTCGAGCTCGCCGAGGATGGCGAAGAGCTGCGCGTCCATCGCGTCGTTCGCCGCGTTGTGCTTCTCGGGCCGGTTGTTGCTGACGATCGCGACCGGACCGTCGAATTCGAGGGTCACGAGCGGCTGGGCCGTTTCCATGCCGCGCATGATACTCTGGCGCCTCGCGCGCGGGTGCGAGGCCGGTCGCGCGGAGCCCGAGGAGGTCCCATGGTCACGCCCATCAAGCTCGGCATCAAGCGACCCGTCACGCGCCCGCTGCTGCCCGA
>Ga0335070_10005607_pt1 | contig 14761 bp, 12 predicted proteins | sample Lox_Sample_13_FD_206722 | JGI IMG/M metagenome (GOLD analysis project Ga0335070, IMG submission 206722) | Soil microbial communities from Loxahatchee National Wildlife Refuge, Florida, United States - Lox_Sample_1.3 | ecosystem: Environmental > Terrestrial > Soil > Wetlands | place: USA... | reverse complement strand
TTCCGTCAAACACATAGTCGCTGCTCAAGAACATCAGCCTGGCGCCGCCTTTTCTGGCGGCTTGGGCGACGTTCTCCGCTCCGGCGGTATTGACGGCAAACGCGAGGTCACGGTTCGATTCGCATCCGTCAACATCGGTGTAGGCCGCGCTAAGAATGATCCAGTCGGGCTTGCTGGTGGAAATCACCTGCTCGATTCGAGAGGCGTCCCGGAGGTCGGCATCTCTGGAAGAGAGGGCGGTCAATTGATCGTCCATCAACGCGCGCACTAAGGCCTGGCCGAGCAAACCGGTCGCTCCGAAAAGCGTGATTCGCATAGTCGGCATTTTAGTGGATCGAGATTGTGGGTGTTGGTCCGGCAGACCGCTCTTTGCCATTAGGGAGGCGTGACGCGCGACCGCCGAAGTGCGTGCAGGATCATCGATCCGCTGATTCCAAAGCAGCCCACGGCTCCGAAAGCTGCGAGTTCGGTGACACGCGGAGAGACTCGAAGAAAATCGGCTGAGACGGCAAAAAGCGCACACAGCAGGCCGAGCGTGTTGAGCCAGAGCGGAGATCGAACGTGGGGCATGTCGCCACGGAAGCGAACCTGGAAGAGCAATGCCGCAAGTCCGATGGCCGCCACAACGACCAAGGCGATCGGGCTGAAGAAGGCGGCGCGGTTGGTATAAAGCACCACCAAAGCAAGAGCGAGAAGGAGCAAGCCCGAGGCAATTACGGTCCAGCGCCGGGCGACATGCGACCCAGACGTCATCAAGGCGGCGCCTCTCCTGGCGGCGTGGCTCCATTGTATCCCGGAGATTTTTGCAGGCAACTAGGCGCTGCCGGGGAGCCACTCAGCTGCGCGGTTCTCGCCATGCGAAATGGCATACAGAACCAGTTCGACCCGGCTGGAGATTCCCAACTTGTCGAAAATGCGGAGCATGTACTTCTTGACCGTGTGTTCGCTCAGGCCAAGTTCAACCGCGGCTTCACGGTTGCTCAGTCCGTCCGCGACGAGGGCTACAACCTGCTCTTCGCGGGGAGTGAGCAGCGATTTTCCTTTTGCATTGACGACACGGAGCGCGGGCACCTGCGTCAATGCGTCCAACAGGAAGAGCACTTGCTGGCTGTTGATCCAAACCTGCCCTCGCGCCACGCAGTCAATGCACTTCGACAGCAGGCGGAGGGGGGAATGAGTAAAGGGAAAAAGACCTTTGGCACCGGCCCGAAACGCGTTCACCACCAGGTCACGATCGCAAGTTTCAACCAGCAGGATGGGAGCGATCGTGGGGTGATAGATACGCAGCCAGCGCACGATGCTGAGGTCCTGCAGTTTGTTACCTGCGATCAGGACGACATCCGCGGGGCAAGATTCAATCGAGCCCTGAAGGGCGGAGGTATCAGGCTCGACGGCGGAGACCTTGAAACCGCGCTTTGACTTTAGCGCTCGAGTAAGGAGTTGGGACTGAATGGGAGAAGAATCGGCAAGCAGGATGTGAACAACGTTCTTGGTGGGCGGATCGGATCCATTAGCAAGTCTGACAGAACGCGTGGCGGCCACTCGCTCATCTTGCATGAGAGCGGCTGGTCTGCCTGTGAAGGGGATCACATTAGATTTGTGATGAATCCGGGGGGCGATGCCTACTTTGGTAGACATACCTTCGGGTTTAGCTGAGAAGTGGTGGGAGCCGACCTCCATGGGCGCAAAAGAGAGCCAGAACCGTCTTGGTTCCTTCAGATGGGACAACCATGCAAGATTTTCGCGGATGGAGAGCTTGGTTACTACCGCAGTGGGGGGTACTTCGCGAGTCTTGTTGGTGCACAGCAGCGCGCGCTACCTTCGCATTGCGGCTTGAACTGCAATGCCGCAATTCGCCGTTGGAGCGATGGCGAGAGTTGGGAGATGAAGTCACCACTCGAGTCCGTGAAATTTGTGGCGGCAGGATTGCTCACCCTGCAGCTGGCTTTGGTCGCCTCGGCGCAGCAGGTTGCACCATCGGCTGTTGCAGTAGAAAGATCTTCGCGTCCGCAGACCGTGGCGGGTGAAAGGCGGATCGCTGAAGGCAGCGCGGGTGTTCCTACAAGCAGAGAGACCATCCAACCCGGAAGAGCGGATAGCACGGGAGATCCTGCACTCGGAGGGGAACGCTATCCGCTCTACCGGTTACACAAATCGGACACCATAGAGATCAGTTTCGTTTTTTCCCCCGAATTCAACCAGACGGTTACGGTGCAGCCGGACGGTTTTGTTGGGTTGCTAGCGGCGGGAGCGGTGCGGGCCGAGGGCCGCACCGTTCCCGCTTTAAAGGATGCAATCGCACAGGCCTATTCCGGCACGCTGCGCGATCCGGAAATCACGGTAGTTCTCAAGGATTTTGAAAGGCCATATTTTATGGCCTCAGGAGAGGTGGCCCACCCCGGCAAATATGAGTTGCGTGGAGACCTGACGGTGGGCGAGGCGGTAGCGATCGCCGGCGGATTGACGCAGCAAGCAAGGCATTCGCAAGTAGTACTGTTCCGCAGAACGTCGTTCGATGTCGCCGAGGCGCAGCTCGTCGACCTCAAGAAGATGTTCAATCAACGAAATTTGCGCGAGGACCTGCATCTGCGCCCGGGAGACTTCGTCTATGTGCCGCAAAGCCGGATATCGAAGATCCGCAAGTACATTCCGGCAAGCGCGTTGAACTGGTACCTGAATCCATTGCAATTCTAGGAAAAGGGGGTCGCGGCGGTAGTAGGACGTATTCGTGTGTCTGGACGGCACTCAATGCGCCACAGCTTCATCGATGATGTGCCAGCCGTAAAGCAAGAATGTCCGAAGAGGTGGAACTGGTAACCGGGTCGCGTGCGCCATCCTCCCCCACCCTGCGCGAGTTGGCGGCCATGTTGTTTCGGCATATCCGGCTCATGGCCGTCAGCTTCTCCCTCCTATTCGTCGCGATTCTGGTCTATGCGTTTCTGATATCGGCTCGCTACGAAGGACATTTGAAGGTTTTTGTGCGCAGGGGCCGCACCGACCCGGTAGTTTCTCCCCAGTCCGCAACATCCGCGGATTTTGCCCGCAATGAAATCACAGAAGAAGAACTGAACTCCCAGGTGGAACTGCTGCGCGACGAGGATCTGTTGAAGGAAGTCGCGATTGCGGCCGGGTTGGTTCGCGAAGAGTCAGACCGATCCGAGCGAGCCTCGAACATCGAGCGCGCAGCCCGGAAGCTGAGTCGCGCGCTGAGCGTACAAGCGGTCAAGAAAACAAATCTGCTGGAAGTTCGCTACCGCGCGCAAGATCCCGCGGAAACCGTCCGGGTGCTTTCAGCATTGTCGAATGCTTATCTGCGAAAACACACGCAACTGCAGCGTCCTTCGGGTGAAGCACAATTCTTTGAACAGCAAACTTCGGAGTATGCGCGAAGGCTCCATGAATCCGAAGATCAATTGGTGCATTTTACCGAGGCTCGCGGAGTAGCCGCGGGTGCGTTGGAGCGAGATATTGCGCTGCAAAAGCTGGGAGATGCGGAGGCGGAGTTTCGGCGAACAACACAAGATAGCGCCGAGACAGAGCACAGGATCGCGGCTCTGCGACAACAGCTGGCGTCGTTTCCGGCGAGATCCATCACGACTGTGCGCTCGGCGGACAATCCGCAACTTCTGGAAAAAATGAAAGGCCGGTTGCTGGACCTGCAACTCAAACGCTCCGAACTGCTCACTCGCTTTGAGCCAACTTACCGCCTGGTGCAGGAGGTGGAGCAGGAAATTTTGGAAACCAGGGCGGCAATCGCCACCGAAGGCTTGAGTCCGGTTCGGGACGAGACAACCGATAAGAACCCGAATTATGAATGGGCGCGAATGGAGTTGGAGAGGGCCCAAGTGCAGCAGCAAAGCCTGCAAGCCCGGAGAATAACGGCGGCCGCGCAGATCATCTCGCTGCGCAAGATTGCCGAGCAGAGGCAGGCCGATTCGATCACACAACAGGACTTGATACGCAATGCGCGAGCCGATGAGGACAACTATTTCCTTTACTTGCGCAAACGCGAAGAGGCGCGGATTGGAGATGCCCTCGACGCGCAAAGAATCCTGAACGTCGCGGTGCTCGGAACGCCAGTTGCGCCTGCATTGCCGGTTCATTCCGCGCTGTTTTATTTCGCGATTGCGTTTGGATCATCCTTGGCTTTCAGCGTGGTTGTGGCACTTACCGCTGAGTATTTTGATCCGACGGTGCGCACGCCGGACGAAGCCAAGCTGCTAACCGATGTTCCAGTCCTCGCCTGGTTGCCGGCGGAACAAAGCAAAATCCTTTTTGAGGTCGTTCCGATTCGGCCGCGAAAGGCGGCCACGCAGTGAGCGTCGCGCTGGAGCATTTGTGGGAAACGCCGGTGATCGACGAGCAATCGTGCGTCGAAGTGTCAGGCGAGCTGGAATCACCTGAGCGCATTCCGCGACCTGCTTCGATGGGCGATTACCAGTTGCAGTCGCTCATCCAACAGCTTTTCTTTCGACATGAGGCGCGGCCCATCCGGCATGTGGGGCTAGTCGCGCCCGACATGGAGACGGACCCATCCGCTCTTTGTCGTGATATCGCGGACGCACTTGCCAGAGACTCGGAATTCAAAATTGGCGTGATCGATGCGAGCCCGGGGCAGGAAGAACTGCCGATTTCGGTGGATCGTATCGCCGCCAATCGGGATTGCTGCGGGTGGAAACTGTCGCCACATGAGTGGGCGGTACCGCTCCAGAACTGGCTGTACCGGGACGGCTCGTCGGGAGTTACAGATTGCGATCTGGACCGGCTGCGACGGGCGATATCAGAATTTGATTTTTCTTTGCTGCGCTGTGCGCCCGCAATGTGGTCGTTAGCTCGAATCGGACGCGCCTGTGACGGGTTGGTGCTGGTACTAACTGCAAACAAGACCCGGCGCATTGTGGCCGCACGGTTTTGTGAGGAACTGCGAAGAGCGGGGCTCAGCGTACTGGGAAGCGTACTGGCAGGCCGCAGGTTTCCTTTGCCGCCGGCCCTGTATCGGAAGCTGTGAGCGGCGATGAGTGACGTCATGACATTACGACTTCGACAGGCTGAAACCGATAGCGATAATACGGGTTACGTTCGCATGATCCCCGGGTGCAGCGGGCACGATGGCGCGAACGCTGGAGCGAGGCAGGAACGCGAGCGCTTGACTACTTCGCAACAGTTGGAAAGAACGCCACGCCCGGATTGGCTGAGAATGTTGCTCCCGCAGCCGACGGCGGAGAATCGCTTTGCACTGCTTAGGCTAGTGGCGGCAGATCAGGCGATCCTTGTTGCCACTTGCCTCGCGCTTTCGTTGCCTTCACAGGATTGGTCACTCGCGACGAGCGCAATCCCCGTTTACGTGGCGCTCGTGACACTGTTTGGCTTCAGCGAGGGCTTGTATCAAACCCTCGAGCAGAGATCCCCAGCCTCTCTGATACCTGGGCTGACGAAGTCGGTTCTATTCTCGATGGCGCTGATGTTCATCGCTACACATGACGAGACGCCGGCAACCGCCTTCCCAGTTACATTTCTTGCCAGCGTCGGAGGATTGTCCGCGTGGCGATACCTGGCGGCTGTTCGATGCCGGGGGCAAAGGAAGTCCGGCAAATGCTCGAACGTGTTGATCGTGGGTGCGGGCCCCGCAGGCCGTGCGATCGCGCAGGCGCTGCGCGATCCGGTCCACGAAAGGGTAATGCTCGGATTTCTTGACGACTATTCGCCTCTTTCGCCGGACGTGCTGGGGGATATCAATGACCTTGCCTGGCTGGCGCGCGCCGAGTTCGTGGATGAGGTGATCTTGGCGCTTCCGCATCAGCCGGCCCGGACCCGAGCGGCTGCCGAAATCGCGCGCCGAAACCGTCTTGATGTCCGATGCGTGCTCGACCTGCCCGTGGAAGCGGGCGTGGGCGCGGGAATAGAGCGGGTCAGTGGAATTCCTCTCATTACGTTGCACCGCGAACAACAGCCGCAACTCGCTCTGCTGTTGAAGCGGATGGTGGATATTGTGGGAGCTACCGCGTGCCTGGTGATTGCGGGGCCCCTGATGGCGCTCGTCGCATTGCTGATCAAACTGGATACGAAGGGGCCGGCAATCTACGCGGCTCCAAGAACGGGGGCCAAAGGCCGACTCTTTCGCTGCTACAAGTTCCGCTCGATGGTGACCAATGCGGACCAGCTGAAGGCTGGATTGCGCAGCCGCAACCAACGCGAGGGGCCGATTTTCAAAATCGACGATGATCCGCGAATTACGAGGATCGGGCGAATCATCCGACGTTACAGCCTGGACGAACTTCCCCAGCTCTGGAACGTGTTGCGGGGCGAAATGAGTCTCGTGGGGCCGCGTCCACACCCAGCGGATGAAGTCGATCACTATGAACTGCAGCACTTTCGGCGCCTGGACGTGAAGCCAGGCTTGACCGGGCTCTGGCAGGTGACCGCGAGGAAAAACCCGTCATTCGATCTGAACATGCATCTCGATCTGACCTATATCGAACATTGGAGCTTGATGCTCGATCTGAGAATCCTCTTCCGCACGCTGCATGTGCTATTTGTGCCCGAAGGTTCCTAGCGGCTCAATTGAATGAGCAGCCACACAACAATCTGGAATGAAAGGGCCAGCGAACAGACCTGGACGGCGGTTGGAGTTCTGCTTCGACCGCTGCAGGTTGGACTGGCATTTCCGTCTCTCCTGTACCTGGGAACGCTGGCCGTTTTTCTGTTTCGTCCACCCGATGTCGAACTCTACTACGCGGATCGAATTGCATTTTGCATTCTGGTGTTCTTCGTCCTTCTCCGGGGGCTGGCGACCCGGGAGCGGTTGCCATGGGTTGCTGGAATCAGCTGGCCCATGCTGGGGCTGATCGGGCTGGCCGTTGTCCGCGCGCTGAGAGAGCCCTTCGACACGCAGACCTGGAGCCTGGTCGCGAGCAAGTTCGTCGTTCCGTTCGTTCTGTTTCACCTGTCGATATTGGTCTTCAACAAGAGCAATGCGCGGACACACTTTGAGATCTTTACGCTGATCGTGCTCGGCTATTTGATCTTCACAGCGATCGCATTTCTGGTGGGGGCTCACAGCTTGATTTATCCGTCTTTTATTTTGGACGAGAGTCTTGGGCATCACGTGAACCGCGCGCGCGGGCCCTTTCTGCAAGCGGTCGCCAATGGAGTAGCGCTGAACGTATTGGGGCTGACTGCCATTGTGTTTTCTCAGACACGGCAGAAGCTGGTTCTCCTGCTGTGGATCGCGCTGCCGGTCGCGATTCTCGCGACGATGACGCGCGCCGTATGGATATCTTTTGCTCTCTCGACGGTGGCGGTCGCCATTCGTCTTGGGCAGAGAAGAATGCTCCAGGTCTGCTCCGTGATCGCCGCTGTTGGACTTCTGGCCGGTTTGGTAATTGGGCTCGGAAACACAACGCTGCAAGATTCGCTCTCGGATCGTGCCGGCGAACGTGGGCCGATCGAAGTGCGATTCGCTGTCTACCAGGCCGGTTGGGAGATGTTTCGCGAACATCCGGTCAGCGGATGGACTGCGGGACGGATGTATGAAGAACTAGCGCGCCGGATGCAGGGTTACCGGTTGCGTGCCTTCTACGTACACAACACATATCTCTCGATGCTTATCGAATTCGGAATTCCCGGGCTCCTGCTGTACCTGATCTTGTTCTTCAATCTTTTTCGATTGTCGCGGCCACGAATGCAGATTCGTGCCGAATGTGGCTGGCGGGCCAATCTCAGGAGAGTTTTTCCTGTCCTGCTCGGCGTCTTCCTATTCAACGCACTGTTCGTTGACATGGTCTACCAGTTCGTCAACGGGTTGCTGTTTACGATTGCGGGAATCTGGTGCGCGCGATGGGAGGAGGTCGCATGATCCGGATCGCCTATATCGCCAATGCTTTCCCTTCGCCGCTTGAACCGTACGTGGTTGATGAGATCGAAGAACTGCGCCGACGAGGAGCGCGAGTGATCTGCTGTAGTGGAAGGCGGGCGCCGGCGAATGGTCTAACCGAGCGGGAAAGAGGGTTTCATCGAGAAGCGATCGCGATTTATCCGCCAACGCCATCGACGGCGGCGAGGGTACTGCGCCGATTCGGCTCGGAGAAGCAGAGGCTGCTTTCTGTGCTGGCGACGGCAGTCGCTGACGATCGAAGCACACGCCAAAGGCCACTGCGCTCTTTCGCGCACACGTTGCTGGGCGTCGCGCTGGCGGAGGAACTCGTCCCCTACGAGATCGAGCACATCCACGCTCACCATGGATATTTCGCATCATGGATGGCGCTGGTAGCAGCGCATCTGCTGGGAGTCGGGTTCAGTTTCACACTGCATGGCTCGGACCTCTTGCTTGGACGGGGCGATCTGCTGGCGGCGAAGCTTGCGCGCTGCCGGTTTTGCGTGACGATCTCGAATTACAACCGGGACTATATTCTTCGCAAATATGCGTCAATTCCCGCTGGGAAGATCGTCGTGCAGCGGCTCGGGGTCAACGCGCCGCTGGTTTCTGATGACCGCGCCGTAACAGCAGCGGAACAACCACAACAGTCAGGGCAGCCGTTTGTCCTTTTATCTGTAGGGAGGCTTCACCGTGTCAAGAACTATGAATTCCTGATTGATGCCTGTGCGGCTCTGCGCGACAGCGGAATGAGTTTCATCTGCCGGATTGTTGGCGAGGGAACGGAACGCGCAAGGTTGGAAAGAAGGATCCACGTGCGGCGCCTGGAGCGGCACGTTCTTCTTCCCGGACACGTACCGCGATCACAACTCGGGAACTACTACCGTCAGGCGGATCTGTTTGTGCTGACCAGTCGAAGCGAAGGCATTCCGGTCACTTTGATGGAAGCCATGGCTCACTCGAGGATCGTTCTTGCGCCAGCGATTACGGGCATTCCGGAACTCGTGCAGCACACGCGGTCGGGGTTCTTGTATGAGGATGGGTCAATGGCGGACTTCCTTAGCGCGGTGCGTTGGATCGAAAGGCAGAAAGACTCGCTGGCACATGTGCGGCTTGCGGCAGCCGAAACGATTGCCGCTTCGTACGACCGCGAGCGAAATATTCGACGGTTTGCCGACAAGTTCTTGACTCGGATCGGGCAAACAGACGGGACCTATGCGCATTCTCTATTGCAATAAATACAACTACGTTGTAGGCGGAACGGAAGCGTACCTGTTTGAGCTCATGCGGAAGATGGAGGCGCGAGGGAACGAGATCGCACTTTTCAGCATGGATCATGGACAGGCCCCCGGTTTCACAGGACGCACTTACCTGATTCCTTATCTGAACTTCAAAGATCCGGCGGCTGGTTGGCTGAAGAAGATCAGGATGGGGGCACATGCCGTGTATTCGCCGACCGCGCGCGCGCGAATGCGCGAGTGCCTGCGTGACTATTCGCCGGACATAGCGCATATCCGCGGAATCTATCACCACTTGTCGCCATCGATTCTGTGGGAACTGAAGCAGCAAGGCGTGCCTGTGCTTTATCACGTGAACGACTTCAAGATGCTGTGTCCGAACTATAACTTCGTGGCGAAAGGGCACAGATGTGAGCAGTGCAGGGGAGGAGCATATTTTCGGGCTGTGACAGAAAACTGCTATCCGGGTTCGCGGCTCAACGGCGTGGCGCTGGCGGTCGAGGCGTACGTTCACAAGTGGCTGCGGACCTACCAGCGTTGTGTTGATCTGTTTCTCGCGCCCAGCGAGTTCGTGCGCCAAAAGTTGGTGGCGGCTGGCCTTGAGCCCGAGAGAATTCAGGTGTTGTCCCATTTTCAGGAAGCGCCGCCGGATGAACAGATGAGGCCGGACGAAGGATACGTGTTGTATTTCGGAAGGCTCTCCGGCGAAAAGGGAGTATCTGAGCTGCTCCGAGCCATGGCCTGTTTGCCAGAGGTCCCCCTGGTCATTGCCGGCGACGGTCCAGAACGGGCGCGATTGGAGTGGATCGCGCGCGATCTGAACCTACGCAACGTGTGTTTCGTCGGCAAGTTGGGCGGTGAGCAACTCGATGAAACCGTTGCGCGCTGCTCGTTCACGGTTTTTCCGTCGCGAGCCTACGAAACATTGGGGAAATCAATTCTGGAGTCATACGCGTGGGGACGGCCGGTGATCGCAACCGACATTGGGTCACGGCGGGAGTTTGTCGAGCATGGAGTAACTGGCGTGTTGTACCCGGAAGGGGACCGCGACCAGCTGGTGTCCGCGATCAGAATGCTTTTCGAGCGCGGAGACCTGGCCGAGAAGATGGGTGCGGCGGGACGGCGACGAGTTCTAGGCAAGCATGATCCTGAGCGGTGCGCCGACACCTTGCAGGAAATCTACGACCGGCTTGCGTTGCGGCGGCGGCAAGTTTCCATCCGGCGGGTACCGACGGGGCGAGTTCCGCCGCGACTACGGGTCGCGATGATCGGAGGCCGCGGGGTGGGCTCGAAGTACAGCGGGATCGAATCCTACTATGAGCAGGTGGGCGGCGAACTGGTACGGCTGGGCCATGAAGTCACGGTCTATTGCCGCAGTTACTTTACGCCGGCAGGATCCTGCCGTGGCATGCGAGCGCTGCGTTTGCCGACCATCCGATCGAAGCACCTGGAAACTGCCGTGCACACATTCCTCAGCAGTATTCACGCCATGTTCTCGCACTACGATGTGGTTCACTACCATGCTCTCGGGCCGGCACTGTTTTCATTTCTGCCGCGCTTGGCCGGAAAGAAAACAGTTGTGACCGTGCATGGTCTCGACTGGCAGCGGCGCAAGTGGGGACGGCTCGCCGCGTGGGTGCTTCGTCTGGGCGAACTGGCGGCCGTTTGCTTGCCCAACGCTACGATGGTGGTGTCGCAGACGCTCCAGCAGCACTATCGCGAGCAACACAATCGATCTGCGGTCTACATTCCGAATGGAACCGTGTTGTTGGAACCTCACGGTCCGAAAAAACTTTCGGCATGGAAACTTGAGGCTCACGAGTACGTGCTTTATCTGGGGCGGCTTTCACCGGAAAAGAATTGCCACCAGCTGATCGAAGCATTTGAGAGTCTCGGAACAGATATGAAACTGGCTCTGGCCGGCGGCTCCAGCTATTCGGATGCATATGTCGATGGGTTGCGCGAGCACGCATCGGACAGGATTATTTTTCTGCCGTGGCTGTCGGGAGACGATCTGGATCAATTGGTGTCGAATGCTGCTTTGTTTGTCTTGCCATCCGACATGGAAGGACTGTCGCTTTCGCTGTTGGACGCGATGGGCGCCGGGGTCTGCGCGTTGACCAGCGACATTCCGGAGAACAACGAAATCGTTGCCGGCGTGGGATTCACGTTCCGGCGTGGGAACCAACTCGACCTGCAACACAAGATGGACTACCTTCTCCGGAATCCCGAGCTTCGGCGGACGGCAGGTCAGAGCGAGCAGCGAAGAATCCAGGCCGGATTTCTGTGGCCAGCGATCGCGCGCACGATCGAGCAGGTGTACTACGATGTGCTGGGTCTGGATCGTCAAATATTGGGGCCGACGAAGCCGGTCCACGCCGGCTCAAAGACCGCAGAAGTCGCCTGACGCAACTTTGCTTTTCCGAAGACTGCCGTCCGATCTAAGACTTTCTCGCGCGCTTTGATTAGAATCGTGCCTGGTGCCGTTTCGTTGCGAATCGGCCATGCGCATGGAAGATCTGATTCTGATCACTGGCGGCGCGGGTTTCATCGGTTCGAATTTCATTCTGCAATGGATTGCCGAAGAGCGATCGCGCGTTCTGAATCTGGACAAGCTTACGTACGCGGGAAATCTCGGAAATCTTCGTTCGATCGAAGACAATACCCGGTATCAATTTCAGCAAGGCGACATTTTGGATCGCGAACTCGTTCGCGGGTTGCTCGAAAAGCAGCGTCCGCGAGCGATTGTCCATTTCGCTGCCGAGAGTCACGTGGATCGCTCGATCCACGGTCCCGATGATTTCATCCAGACCAATGTGATTGGCACCTTCAGCTTGCTCGAGGAGACTCGTGCCTATTGGAACGGGCTTTCTGGAGAGGAAAGAAACAAGTTCCGGTTTCTGCACGTTTCCACGGACGAAGTGTACGGTTCGCTAGGACCACGGGATCCGGCATTTTGCGAGACGACGCGTTACGCGCCGAACAGCCCGTATTCCGCGTCGAAGGCTGCGTCGGACCATCTTGTGAGAGCCAGTTATCACACCTACGGGCTGCCGGTTCTAACCACGAATTGTTCCAACAATTACGGGCCCTACCAATTTCCGGAAAAATTGATTCCGCTGATGATTCTGAATGCCTGCCAGGGGGAACCGCTGCCGGTCTATGGAGACGGGCAGAATGTGCGCGACTGGTTGTATGTCGAGGACCATTGTCGGGCAATTCGAGTGGTGCTCGATAAGGGATGCACCGGAGAAACCTATTGTATTGGGGGCGGGTGCGAGAAGAAGAACCTGGAAACCGTCGAGATTATTTGTGGAGTGCTGGACGAGATGCGTCCGAATGATTCTATTGTCCCTCACCGCAAGCTGCTGACTTTCGTGAAGGATCGTCCGGGGCATGATCGCCGCTACGCGATGGACACGCGAAAAATCGAGCGCGAATTGAGGTGGAAACCGAGGGAGTCTTTTGAAAGCGGCATGCGCAAGACGGTTCGCTGGTATCTTGAGCACGAAGGCTGGGTCAAAGACGTGGCCAGCGGAAGCTATCGTCAGTGGATAGCAAAGCACTATGCCGGCGAGCGCTAGAACTGACACATGAACAAAACCGCGAAACCGAAATACAAAGGGATCATTCTGGCGGGTGGATCGGGGACACGTTTGTATCCTGTGACGCACGGCGTCTGCAAGAGCCTGTTGCCGGTATATGACAAGCCGATGGTGTATTACCCGCTGTCGACGCTCATGCTGGCGGGAATCACGGAAATTCTCATTATTTCCACGCCGGAAGATCTGCCGCGTTTTGAACAACTGCTGGGGGATGGATCTCGATTGGGGATCGACTTGAAGTATGCTACGCAGGCGAAGCCCGAGGGCATCGCACAAGCATTCGTCATCGGCCGGGAGTTCATCGCGTCAGATTGTTGCGCGCTGGTGCTGGGCGACAACATTTTTTATGGACATGATCTGGTGAGGGAACTGCGCGCCGCTACGGTTCAAACGACGGGCGCGCGCGTGTTTGCGTATCCCGTGTCGGATCCCGAACGCTACGGCGTGGTCGAGTTTGATGGAAAGCAGAAAGCGATCAGCGTTGAAGAAAAGCCGAGGCAGCCGAAGTCGCGCTACGCAGTCACCGGCCTGTACTTCTACGATAATAAGGTCGTGAAGATTGCCGAGGGCCTGAAGCCTTCGAAGCGCGGAGAACTCGAAATCACGGATGTGAATCGCGCCTACCTTGAAAAAGCCGAGTTGAATGTGTGCGTGATGGGGCGGGGCATGGCATGGCTCGATACCGGGACGCACGAGGCTTTGATGGAAGCTGCGCTCTTCATCCAGACCCTGGAAAAGAGACAGGGGCTTATGGTGGCGTGTCCCGAAGAGATTGCCTACCGTTCCGGATACATCACCGCCGCGCAATTGGAAAAACTGGCTCATCCCATGCGCAACAATGCGTATGGCGCCTATCTTCTGCAGTTGCTGCGCGAGCGAGTCTTCTGAAGCTGTCGGTAAGATTATCCGAATGAAAAAATTCGACACCACTCTGGCAGGAGTTTTTCTTCTCGAACCGAGCGTCTTCGGAGACGAACGCGGATTCTTTCTCGAGAGCTACAACGAGCGTGCCTTCGCGGAGATGGGCATCCGCGAGCGGTTCGTGCAGGACAACCATTCGTTTTCGGGTCGGAATGTCGTGCGGGGTTTGCACTACCAGATCCGGCATCCGCAGGGAAAATTGGTACGAGTCGTGGCGGGAGGCGCCCTCGACGTGGCTCTTGATCTGCGCAGGAGTTCTCCGACGTACGGCAAGTGGGAAACGTTCGAGTTGTCGGGCGAGAACCACCGGATTCTCTGGATTCCGCCGGGCCTTGCGCATGGATTTTGCGTGACGTCGGATTCCGCACACGTACTCTACAAGGCGACGGATTTTTATTCTCCGGCCGAGGAGCGAACCGTGATATGGAACGATCCCGAACTGAAGATCGAATGGCAGCTTCGTGGGGTGCCGATCGTTTCCGAGAAGGACAAAGCAGGACTGCCCTTTCAGAAGGCCGACAAGTTCGACTAGGTTCGACTCAATTCAACCGAAAATCGATCGCAACAGTGGTTTCGACCTCGACCGGCTCGCCGGCGGACCGGTATGGCTCGAATCGCCAGGACTGGACAGCGTCGAGCGCCGAACGAGCGAGAACATAGGGACCTGCAATCGGGCGGAGGTGTTTCACGGTGCCGTCGGGCGCGATAACGGCGTCAAGAATCACGAGGCCTTCGATTTTTCCAAGGCGAGCATCTTCCGGATAGGTCGGGTCGACTTTTGAGATGATGCGCCTCTCCATCACGTCGGGAGAAACCCGTAGAGGAAGATTTGCCTGATGGGGTTCCGAAGAGGTGGAGGCTTGGGCTTCCAACTCGCGCCAGGCACGCTGCCATTCCCACCACCCGGCAAGGCCAAGCAAAATGATCGCAATCAGAAAAGCGTAAAGGCGGCGCGGCTGAATCCGAATTTTGCGCGCACGTTGCTTCGGAGACTCTGTGAGCGGCGCCTGGGTTTCGTCGCTCGCCCGTGATTCAATCGCAAGCGGGTTGCGCGCGGCCGGCACTGGAACATTCTGGTACGCCCAATACTGGATCATCCCTACCTGTTCGGCGGAGAGTCCGAG
>Ga0335070_10005606_pt1 | contig 14762 bp, 14 predicted proteins | sample Lox_Sample_13_FD_206722 | JGI IMG/M metagenome (GOLD analysis project Ga0335070, IMG submission 206722) | Soil microbial communities from Loxahatchee National Wildlife Refuge, Florida, United States - Lox_Sample_1.3 | ecosystem: Environmental > Terrestrial > Soil > Wetlands | place: USA... | reverse complement strand
CCTTCGTCGACTTCGCTGGCAACCGGCAGTACATCAGCCAGGGCAACCTGTCGGAGAACCCGCTGGCGCACCTGTTCCTGATCGACTACGTCGAGCAGCGGCGCATCAAGGTCTGGGGCACCGCGCACGTCGTCGAAGGCGACAGTGCGCTCGTCGATCAGCTGATGCCTGCCGGCTATGAAGCGCGTCCCGAGCAGGTGATCGTCTTCGAGGTCCGTGCCTGGGACGAGAACTGTTCGCAGCACATCCCGCAACGCATCGAGGCCGCCCACGTGCGCGCCGCGATCGAGGAACGTGACGCGCGCATTGCGGCGCTGGAACGCGAGCTGCGCGCGCTGCGGTGACGTCGCCTTCGATCTTTCCCCAACCCACCTTTCACTTCAGCTCCCGCGCCGCACGGCGCTGGAGCGGGCGCTACAACACCTGCTCCAGCGCTCGCAGACGTTCGCTCAGGCGCGGCGCCGCGAAGTCGAGGAATACACGCAGCTTCAGCGGCACGCGCCGGTTGCTCGGGTGCACCAGGCTCACCGGGGTCGGCGGCGATTCGTAGTCGCGCAGTACCGACACCAAGGTGCCGGCGCGCACCGCGGCTTCGGCCTGGTATGAGGTGACTTGCGTCAGTCCCAGGCCCGCCTGCGCGGCCTCGATGGCCGACTCGGGCAAGGTGGTCGTCAGCCGCACCCGAATCGGGAACATGGCGTCCGTGCCCTCGTCGCGGAACAGCCAGGCCTTGCGCGCGCCGAGGCTGGCCCACAGGATGCATGGGTGCTCCGCCAGCTCGGACGGATGGCGGGGCACGCCGTGGCGCTGCAGGTAGCCCGGCGACGCGCAGACGATCATCTTGATGTGCCCGAGCGGCCGCGCCACCAGGCTGCTGTCGGGCAGCTCGCTGATGCGAAGGGCCAGGTCGACGTGCTCGTCGACCAGGTCGACCAGGCGGTCCACCATCAGGAGCCGCAGGTCGATGTCGGGGTACTCGTGCAGGAACTCAAGCGCCACCGGCTGCACATGCTGCCGCCCGAAGCCCACCGGTGCTGTGACGGTCAACTCGCCGCGTGGCGAGCGGTGGCCGCCGCTGACCAGCTCGTCGGCATCGCGCAACTCGTCCAGCAGCCGGCGGCAGCTCTGGTAGTACGGCTGCGCTGCTTCGGTCAGCACGACGCTGCGCGTGGAGCGTTCGAACAGGCGCACGCCCAGTGATTCTTCAAGCTCGGCCACCTTGCGGCTTACCGTGGGCACCGGCAAGCCCAGCGCGCGCGCCGCGGCAGAGAAGCCGCCCTCGTGAGCGACCGCAACGAAGACTTGCAGCGACTCGATCTTGTCCATCGTGGTTCCGGATTTCGAGAAGGCGATGACCGAACGGTGAGGCTTATCAACACGCCCGCGGCCGTCAAAGATGCAGCCACTGCAGCGCACCACCCAGGCCTGCATCCCCCGACCCGAAGGAGCCTGCCATGAACCGCGATCCGTTGCCCAACCTGTCCACCGTCGCGTATTCCACCATTTCCGTCGATGGCCTCAACGTCTTTTTCCGCCGCGCCGGCGATCCGTCCAAGCCGGCCTTCGTGCTGCTGCACGGCTTTCCGTCATCGTCGCACATGTACCGCGACCTGATTCCGCTGCTGGCCGAACGGTTCGACGTCATCGCGCCGGACTACATCGGCTTCGGTCACTCCGATGCGCCGTCGGCCGAACAGTTCGAGTACGGCTTTGCCCGCCTCACCGAGATCGTCGAACGCTTCCTGGCCCAACTCGGCGTCGACCGCTACCACCTGTACATGCACGACTTCGGCGGGCCAATCGGGCTGCGCCTGGCCGCCAAGCACCCGGAGCGCGTGCTCGGCCTCGTCGTGCAGAACGCCAACGCCTACATGGAAGGCGTGTCGCAGGCCTTGACCGACGTGTTCATGCCGCTGTGGCAGCACGGCGACGACGGCGGTGCGCGCGGCATCCTGCTGGCCGAGACGACGAAGTTCCAGTACACGCAGGGCGCGCGCGAGCCAGCCGCACTGAACCCCGACGCCTGGACGCACGACCAGGCATTGCTGGACCGCCCGGGCAGCGCTGAGCGGCAGCTCGCGCTGTTCAAGGACTACCAGACCAACGTGGCGACCTACGACGCGTGGCAGGCCTACTTCCGCGCCCATCAGCCCAAGACGCTCATCACCTGGGGCAAGGGTGATCCGTTCTTCACCACCGCCGGTGCCGAGGCCTTTTTGCGCGATCTGCCAGAGGCGCGTCTGGTGTGGCTGGACGGCGGCCACTTCGCGCTCGAAGAAAACACCGTTCTCGTGGCGAGCGAAATCGTCAACACATTCGGCGGCCGCTAGACGACGGCCATCATTGAACGGCTCTGCTCAGTGATCGTGTCTTCGGCCGGCGCTTCGCGCTTCAACTTCGCTGCGCGAAGTTGGCCTGCGACGCAACCATTGAGTGCCCCAGGCACTCAATGGTTGTCTTTCGGCACGAACGCGCCGCGCTGCCCCACCAGGAAATCGAGGTCCGCGCCTTCGTCGGCCTGCAGCACGTGGTCGATGTACAGCTTCCAGTAGCCGCTCGTCAGCTTCGGCGTCGGCGGCTTCCATGACGCACGGCGCTTGGCCAACTCGTCGTCGCTGATATGCAGGTGCAACCTGCGCTTGGGCACGTCGAGCTCGATGACGTCGCCGTTCTTCACCAGCGCCAGCGGCCCGCCGGCGGCCGCTTCGGGCGCGGTGTGCAGCACCACCGTGCCGTAGGCGGTGCCGCTCATTCGCGCGTCGCTGATGCGCACCATGTCAGTGATGCCCTTCTTCAGCACCTTCGGCGGCAGCGGCATGTTGCCGACCTCGGCCATGCCCGGGTAGCCCTTGGGGCCGCAGTTCTTCAGCACCAGCACGCAGGTCTCGTCGACGTCGAGGTTGGGGTCGTCGATGCGCGCGTGGAAGTCGTCCGAGTCCTCGAACACCACCGCGCGGCCCTTGTGCACCATCAGCTCGGGCGTGGCGGCGCTCGGCTTGATCACCGCGCCGCGCGGCGCCAGGTTGCCGCGCAGCACCGCGATGCCGGCCTTGGCCTTGAACGGCTTGGCGACAGTTCTGATCACATCGGGGTTGAAGTTCTCGGCGTCGGCGATGTTCTCCTTCACCGTCTTGCCGGTGACCGTCACGTGGTCGAGGTGCAGCGACGACGCAATCTCCTTCATCACCGCCGGCAGGCCGCCGGCGTAGCAGAAGTCCTCCATCAGGTGTTTGCCCGACGGCTGGATGTCGACCAGGCACGGCATCTCGCTGGCGAGCTGCTCGAAGTCGTCGATCGACAGCTTGACGCCGAGGCGGCCGGCGATCGCGATCAGGTGGATCACCGCGTTGGTCGAGCCGCCGATCGCGGCCAGCGTCCGAACCGCGTTCTCGAATGCCGGGCGCGTCAGCACGTCGCCGATCTTCTGGTCTTCGTGCACCATCTCGACGATGCGCCGGCCGGCGTTGCGCGCGATCACGTTGCGCCGGCCATCGACCGCCGGGTAGGCCGCGTTGCCCGGCAGCCCGAGGCCGAGCGCCTCGACCATCGAGGCCATCGTGCTGGCGGTGCCCATCGTCATGCAGTGGCCGTGGCTGCGGTGCATGCAGCTCTCGGCGTCGAGAAAGTCCTGCAGCCGCAGCGCGCCGGCGCGCACCTGTTCGCTCATCTGCCACACGCCGGTGCCCGAGCCGAGCTCCTGGCCGCGCCACTTGCCGTTGAGCATCGGTCCGCCGGAGACGCCGATCGTCGGCAGGTTGGCGCTGGAGGCGCCCATCACCAGCGCCGGCGTCGTCTTGTCGCAACCCATCAGCAGCACCACGCCGTCGATCGGGTTGCCGCGGATGCTCTCCTCGACGTCCATGCTGGCGAGGTTGCGGTACAGCATCGCGGTGGGGCGCAGCAGCACCTCGCCGAGCGACATCACCGGGAACTCCAGCGGAAAGCCACCCGCCTCGTAGACGCCGATCTTCACCTGCTCGGCGATGGTGCGGAAATGCGAGTTGCACGGGTTAAGCTCGCTGAACGTGTTGCAGATGCCGATCACCGGCCGGCCGTCGAACTGGTCGTGCGGGATGCCTTTGCCCTTGAGCCAGCTGCGGTAGGCGAAGCCGTCGCGGTCCTGGCGGCCGAACCATTGCTGGCTGCGCAGGTCTTCGGGTCTCTTGCGGGGTTTTGTGCTCATGGTGCTGCGGTGTGCTGTTCGCGGGTTGCGGGTCGATGGTATCCCTTGGATCCCACGGCGCGCGCGAGCGCGCTGCGGAAATCGCTCTCGCCGGCGGCCAGTCGCGCGACCACCGACGCGAAATCGTGGCGCGGCCGCCAGCCGAGCTCGCGACGCGCACGCTCGTTGGCGTAGACGCGGTCGATCGTGGGCAGCATGGTCCAGCCGAGCCGCTCGTACAGCGCGGCGTAGGCCGGCACGCGGCGGAGCACGGCGGCGGGCGCGTCGCGTCGCAGCTCGGCCAGGTCGCTCGGCGTGAACGGCGTGGTGGCGCTGATGATGTAGCGCGCGAAGCCGATGTCGCGTGCGCGCTCGATCGCCAGCAGGTGCGCGCTGACGACGTCTTCGATGTCGACGCGCCGATGGAGGAACTCGCTGACCTTCAGGTTGTCGGCGTGGTAGTCGGCGGCCGCTCGCTCGTCGTCGTCCTCGGGGAAGAAGCGCGACGTGCGCAGCACGATGCACGGCAGCCGGCAGTCGCGCTGCACCAGCTCGCACAGGTCTTCGGCGGCGACCTTGGTGGCACCGTAGATGTTCTTCGGCACCGGCACCACGTCTTCGGTGATCCACGCCGCCGGCTCGCCCGGCGGCGGCACCAGCGCGCGGCCGAACGCGCTCGTGGTGCTGGTGAAGACGAACGCCTTCACGCCGGCGGCCGCCGCTTCTTCGAGCAGGTTCAGCGTGCCGCTGACGTTGACGTCGACGAAGGCCTGGCGCGCATGCGTGGTCACGTGCGGCTTGTGCAGCGTGGCGGCGTGCAGCACCGCGTCGACGCCGGCCATGCACGCGCGCACCGTGCCGCGCTCGACGATCGAGCCCACCACGTCGGTGCTGGGCGAGGGCAGCAGGTCGAGGCCGATCGCCTCGTGCCCCTGCGCGCGCAGCGTGCGCATCAGCGCGTCGCCGAGGTGGCCCGCGCTGCCGGTGACCAGGATTCGCATCGTCGTCGTCGCCGCCCCGTGAACAGACCCTAGACTAGCAGCCGCCCCGACGCCGCGGCGCCATTGGAGAACCGCATGAGCAGCGCATTGAATTTTCGCCTCGACCACCGCGTGGCGCTGGTCACCGGCTCGTCCACCGGCATCGGGCTGGCGATGGCGCGCGGCCTCGCGCAGGCGGGCGCCACCGTGGTGCTCAACGCGCGCAACGCGGCGCGCCTGCACGACGCCGCGGGCGCGTTGCGCGCCGAGGGCCTGAAGGCGCATGCGCGGGCGTTCGACGTCGGCGATTCGGCCGCCGTCGACGCCGCGGTGGCCGAGATCGAGGCCGAGGTGGGGCCGATCGACATCCTGGTCAACAACGCCGGCACCACGCGCCGCGTGGCGCTAACCGAGGTCAGCGACGCCGACTGGCGCACCGTGCTGCAGACCAACCTGGACGCCGCGTTCTTCCTCGGCCGCGCGGTGGCGCGGCGCATGATCCCGCGCAAGCGCGGTCGCATCGTCAACACCTGCTCGGTGATGAGCGACCTCGCGCGGCCGAGCACCGCACCGTACTCCACCAGCAAGGGCGCGCTGAAGATGCTGACCAAGGCGATGGCGGTCGAGCTGGCGCCGCACGGCATTACCGTCAACGGCATCGCACCGGGCTACTTCAAGACCGAGCTGACCGCGCCGCTGGTGGCCGACGAGACCTTCAACAGCTGGGTCATCAACCGCACGCCGGCCCGCCGCTGGGGCAGCGTGGACGAGCTGGCCCCGGCGGTGGTGTTTCTCTGCAGCGATGGTGCGGCCTACGTCAACGGTCATCTGCTGGTGGTCGACGGCGCGATGACGGCCACGCTGTGAGCGCTGAGGTGGATGCAGGAGGTCCGATGAGCAGCTTCACCAAGGTGTCCCTCGTCACCGGCCCCGACGGCCGCGCGCACTGGCGCGAGGAAGTCATCGCGTTGACCGAGGGCAAGCCGCAGGCGAGGCTGTCGCCGCTGATGCCCGCCGGCGGCGTCCAGCTGCGCGAGAGCCCGGTGGGGTTTCGCAGCGAGTTCCATTGCACCGAGAACCCCCAGTGGGTGTTCATCTTGCGCGGCCGCATGGAGATCGGGCTGCAGGACGGCAGCAGCCGCGTCTTCGCGCCTGGCGAGCATTTCTACTCGGCCGACGTGCTGCCCGCCGGTGCGACGTTCGACGCCAGCGTGCACGGCCACTGGAGCCGCCAGGTCGGCGACGAGCCGCTCGCGACGCTGTTCGTGCGCGGGTGACATGGGTCCCCCCGGAGCGGCCCAGCGGTCGCGCGCCACGCCCTCGCGGAGCTCGGGCGCCGCCAGCGGCCCGGCAAGGCGCTTGCGCCTCGGCGAAGGCTCGCATCGCGCCGGCGATGTGATGCCGCAGCCAATGCCGGTTCCGCGGCTTCCGCTTGGAAACGCGCGTGGCTGTGCCGTCGAGCAGACGAAGCACCTGCAGTGAAGATCAAGAACGTCCACGGCAACACCCTCGACCTGCTCGGTGAGGCGATCGTCGCCGGCCGCTACGCCGCCGGAGCGGTGCTGCCGGCCGAGCCGCTGCTCGGCGAGGAGCTCGGCGTCAGCCGCACGGTGGTTCGCGAGGCGGTGAAGTCGCTGGTCGCAAAAGGGTTGCTGCGCACCGGACCGAAGGTGGGCACCCGTGTGCAGCCGGCCGAAGCCTGGAACTGGTTCGATCCCGACCTCGTGGCCTGGCAGTCGAAGGTCGGACTGACGCGCGAGTTCCTGCGCGACCTGCATGAACTGCGCGTCGTGGTCGAGCCCGCCGGCGTGCGCCTGGCCGCGCAGCGCGCCACCGCGAGGGACATCGCCGAACTCGAGGAGGCGTTCGCCGGCATGACGCAAGCGGTCGAGCACGGCGGCGTCTACGTGAGCCCGGACCTGCGCTTCCACCAGGGCTTGCTGCGCGCCAGCCACAACCGCATGCTGATGCAGATGAGCAAGGCGCTGGCCGCCGTGCTGCGCGTGAGCTTCGAGCTGTCGACCCTCCAGCCGGGCCGCGCCGGTGGCTCGTTGCCGCAACACCGCGCGGTGCTCGACGCGGTGATCGCGCACGACCCGAAGCAGGCCGAGCGCGCGATCCTGGTGCTGATCGACGACGCCGGGCGCGAGATCGACCGCATCATCGCGTCGCGGCGCAAGCTGCCGTCGCTGAGCGCCCCGGCGCGGCGACTGATCGCACGCACCGGTTGAGGTCGCGCCCGCCGCTAGCGTTTGCTGCGCACGGTCTGCATGTTCAGCGCCAGTGCCTGCAGCACGCCCGACACGAGCGTCCCTTCGAATGATCGGGCGTCGTGACCCATCACCCGCGTGCACATCTCGACAGCGGTTTGCAACTGCTTCTCGGTGATTCGAGCGGCCGACTCCAGCCACTGTCGTTCCAACTGCTCGTCGTAGGTTTCGGTTGCCAGGGAGTCCGCCTTTCGTGCGTGGGGCACCCACTGTCCCACATCGGGCCTGCGGCTGCAATCGAACAGCGGAAGCGATCGGACTTGCGGCGCTCATACCGTTCCTACTTCTCACCGGCCCCCGCGATTCCTCGCCCGAGCAACCCGAATCTACGCGCGCGCCGCTCGCGCATTGAGGTATACCGAGTACAGCGACGTCGTGCCGCAGATGAACAGGCGGTTGAGCTTCGGGCCACCGAAACAGACGTTGGCCACCGTTTCGGGCACCCGGATCTTGCCCAGCAGCGTGCCGTCGGAAGCGTGGCAGTGCACGCCGTCGCCCGCGGACAGCCACAGGTTGCCGCGCCCGTCGACGCGGAGACCGTCGTACAGACCGACCGGGCAGGTGGCGAACACCTCCCCGCCGCCGGCCAGGGATTGCCCGTTTACCGCGACCTTGAAGCGCCGCACGTGGTGAGGGCCGTCGACCTGGTGCGTGAGGCCGGTGTCGACGATGTACAGCAGCGATTCGTCGGGCGAGAACGCCAGCCCGTTGGGCTGCACGAAGTCGTCGGCGACGATTCCCACGCGGCGCGTCTCGGGATCGAGCCGATAGACGTTGCACGCGCCGATCTCGCTGGGCGAAGCGTCGCCCTCGTAGTCTGAATCGATGCCGTAGCTCGGATCGGTGAACCAGATGCTGCCGTCGGACTTGACGACCACGTCGTTGGGCGAATTGAATCGCTTGCCCTCGTAGCGGTCGGCCAGCACCTCGCGCCGGCCGTCGAAGCCGGTGCGCGAGACGCACCGCCCGCGGTGCTCGCACGACACCAGACGCCCTTCGCGGTCGACGGTGTGGCCGTTGCTGTTCATCGCCGGCTGGCGGAACACCGACACCGAGCCGTCGGTCTCGTCCCAGCGCAGCATGCGGTCGTTGGGGATGTCCGACCACACCAGGTAGCGCCCGGCCGCGAACCACGCCGGCCCCTCTGCCCAGCGGCAGCCGGTGTACAGCTTCTCGAGGTGCACGTTGGGAAACGCCAGCGCCTTGAAGCGCGGGTCGATCAGCTCGAAGCTGTCGGTCAGCCAGCCCATGTCAACCTCCGTAGAGCCACCTCGTTGGGGGCAGCGAACGCATGTGAGCGTGGGGGTCCACCATCGCCTATCGTCATTCCGACAACCGCCGCGAGCGGCCGTAGACGAGCAGCATCCCGATGATCACGACGCCGTAGATCACATGGCGGCCGAACTCCTCGATCTGCATCACCGACAGGATCGACTGCAGCAGCGTGATCAGGATGACCCCGGCCACTGTGCCGAGGTAGTTGCCGCGGCCGCCGAGGATCGACGTGCCGCCGAGCACTACGGCGGCGATCGCCGGCAGCAGGTACGCGTCGCCCATCGCCTGGGCGGCCTTGCTGGCGTAGCCGGCCAGCAGCACGCCACCGAACGCCGACAGGCCACCGGCGAGCGCGAACGTCGCGAGCATCACCGCGCGGGTGCGCGCGCCCGAGAGATAGGCCGCGCGCTCGCGGTTGCCGATCGCGTAGACAACGCGGCCGAAGGTAGTGCGTGTCAGCAGGAATACCGCGCCGGCGCCGATCACCGCCCACACGAGCAGCGCGTTGGGCAGGCCGAACAGGCTGCTGTCGGTGGCCAGGAAGCGCATCGCCGGCGACGACGCGTCCTGCGGCGAGAAGCCGCCGGTGTGCACCACCATCAGGCCCTGTGCGATCGCATTGACGGCCAGCGTGACGACCATCGACGGCAGGCGCAGGTAGGCCACGCCGGCGCCGTTGACGAGGCCCAGCGCGATGCCGCAGCCCACTCCGACCGGAATTGCCAGCGCCTGGCCGAGCGGCCCCCAGCCGGTGGCGGCGGTGGCCATCATGCCGCCCACCGCGACCACCCACGGCACCGACAGATCGATCTGCCCGAGCAGGATCACGAGCATCGCGCCGGTGGCGATCACGCCGAGGAACGACGCGACCTTCAGCTGCTGCAGCAGGTACTCGGGGGACAGGAAGCTGCTGGAGTACAGGCTGCCCACCAGCAGCAGCACGACGATGCAGCCGAACGCCGAAACGATCGCCGGGTCGAGGCGGCGCCGCACCGATCCCCAGATCGATCCCGGTTGCGCGCGCGTGGTGGTGTCAGCCATAGAGGTCGAGCCGGTTGCGCACGCGCAGCAGGCGCAGCGCGCCGAGGCACACCGCCGCGGCGAGCACGACGCCCTGGAACAGCGGCTGCCACAGCGGTTCGAGGTTGAACACGAACAGCAGGTCGCCGATCGTCCGGAACATCAGCGCGCCGAAGATGGCGCCGACCGCGCTGCCCGACCCGCCGAACAGCGACACGCCGCCCAGCACCACCGCGGCGATCGAATACAGCGTGTAGGTGTTGCCGTTGGCCGCCGACGCCTCGCCCGACGACGTGATGCAGGTGATGAACAGCCCGGCGATCGATGCCATCAGGCCCGACAGCGTGTAGGCGACGAACTTGGCGCGCCGGATCGGCACGCCCGACATGTAGGCGGCGACCTCGGCCGAGCCGATCGCGTAGGCGGCGCGCCCGGTCTCCGAGCGCCGGTAAGGAACCCAGACCAACAACACCAGCGCCAGCAGCAGCACCAGGCTGGCCGGGATGCCGCCGGGCAGCTGGCCGGTCAGCGCCTCGCCGAGCGTGCCGTCGATGTCGCCGCCGGGCACGCGGCGCAGCGCGAGCGCCGCGCCGTAGAAGATCGCGCCGGTGGCGATGGTCGCGACGATCGGCTGCAGCCGGCCGTAGATGACGATTAGTGCGTTGAGCGCGCCGCACGCCGCGCCGGTGACCAGCACGCCGAGCACCCCGAGCGCCACCTGCAGCGGCGAACCGATGACGATCGTCGAGGCGAGGCAGTTCGCCAGCACCAGCACCATGCCCACCGACAGGTCGATGCCCGAGGTCAGCACGACGAGCGTCTGCGCTATCGCGACGATCGCCAGCAGCACGCCCTTGTTGGCCGCCGTGGTGGCGACGTTTGCGTTCAGGCCGGCCGGATGGTTGCCCGCATAGATCGCGAACATCAGCACGAAGGCGGCGAACGCGAGCAGCGTGCCGCGGTGCTCGCGCAGTCGGTACGACCAATCGCCGTTCGTCATGCTGCCGCGGTGTCGGCGCCGATGTTCAGTGCGCTGCTGACCAGCGCGCGCTCGGTGATCTCGGCGCCGACCAGCTCGCGCTTGATCGCGCCGTCGTACATCACCAGGACGCGGTCGCAGCAGCCGATCAGCTCGTCGTAGTCGGTGGAGTAGAACAGGATGGCGGCGCCCGCGCCGGCGAGCTGCCGCAGCAACTGATAGATCTCCTGCTTGGTGCCGACGTCGATGCCGCGGGTGGGGTCGTTCAGCAAGGTGATGCGCGGCGCGGTCATCAGCCACTTGCCGATCACCAGCTTCTGCTGGTTGCCGCCCGACAGCGACCCCGCAGCGGGCTCGGTGCCGTCGCTGCGCACCGCGAGCAGCCGCATGATGCGCGCCACCGCGTCGCGCTCGGCGGTGCGGTCGACGACGCCCCAGCGCGACAGCTGGCCGAGCGCCGCGAACGAGAGGTTGTCGCGCACCGACATCGGCAGCATCAGGCCTTCGGTCTTGCGATCTTCGGGGATCAGCGCCATGCCGACCTCGGGCCGCTTGGCGTCGCTCGGGGCCGCGATGCGCACCGGGCGGCCATCGATCAGCAGCTCGCCGCTGGTGCCGCGCAGCACGCCGAACAGCGCCAGCAGCAGCTCGCGCTGGCCCTGGCCGTCGAGGCCACCGAGGCCGATCACCTCGCCGGCGTGCAGCCTGAACGAGATGTCGTCGAGCCGATCGCCCCATTGCAGATGGCGCACCTCGAGGCGCGGTACGGAGCCGCCGGCCGGTGCCGCGGACTTGGGCGGGAACACGCCGCTGTACTCGCGACCGATCATCAGCTCGACCACCTCCTGGTCGGTCTTGGTTCCGGCGGCGTAGCTTGCCACGCTGCGGCCGTTGCAGAACACCGTGCACTCGTCGGCCAGCTCGGCGATCTCGTGCATGCGGTGCGAGATGTAGATCAGCGCCAGGCCTTCGCTGCGCAGCCGCTTGAGCACGGCATAGATCTTGGTGACGTCGGACGCGGTCAGCGCCGACGTCGCCTCGTCGAGGATCAGGATGCGCGGCCGGCGCGCCAGCGCCTTGGCGATCTCGACCATCTGGCGGCGCGACAGCGAGAGATCCTTCACCAGCGCCAGCGGATGGATGTCCTCGGCACCGGCGCGCGCCAGCGCATCCTCGGCCAGGCGACGCTGCGCGCGGCGGTCGATCAGGCCGAAGCGCCGCGGCGGGTTGTTGATCGCGATGTTGTCGGCCACCGGGAGATCCGGGATCAGCGACAGCTCCTGGAAGATGCAGGCGATGCCCGCCGCGTTCGCGGCGGCGGGCGTCGCGAACGAAACGGGCCGACCCTCCATCAGCATGCGCCCCTCGTCGGGCGCCACGACGCCAGCCATGATCTTGATCAGCGTCGACTTGCCGGCGCCGTTCTCGCCCAGCACCGCGTGGATGCGTCCCGCCTCGACGGTGAGGTGGGCGTCCTGCAGCGCGCGCACGCCGCCGTAGCGCTTCGAGATGCCCTGCATCACGAAGAGGCTCATGGCTGCTTCTTCCCCGACAATCGGGTCAGCCGCTGCGCGCGGACTGCGCGGCGCACGATGTGGCCACCGCGCATCGCGCGGCGGGCCCGGGGAGCGGCCCGGCGCCCGGCCCGCGGGCACGCTGCGGCACGGCGAACCCGACTACTTGTTGGCCTCCGTCTGCCCCATGATTTCCTGCGCCGAGAAGTTGATGCCGCAGGTCGGGAACGAGTTGCCGACGAAGAAGTTGTCCGACTGCTTGTCGTAGAAGTCGGCGCCGTCCTTCAGGTTCGGGTCCTCGGCCTTGGCCAGCGGCAGCTTGATCGACTGCGGCAGCACCTTGCCTTCCAGGGCGGCCAGCGCGACCTTGATCGCCACCGCCACCTGAGCGGGCCCGGTACCGGCCGAGGCGCACTTCAGGCCCTGGCTGGAGTACTTGGCGCAGAACTTGCGAAAGCCGTTCTCGGTCTCGCCGCCGAAGGGCACGAACGGATGCTTGGCGTCGAGCATCGCCTGCACCACGCCGGTATCGCCGCCCTGCGCGGTGATGGCGTCGAACTTCTTGTGCACGGCGATCGCGTCGGCCGTCACCTTCTGCGCGGTGGGGTCGTCCCACTTGCCGATCACCTCGACCACGTCCCACTTCTTGCCGGACTTCTTGAACGTCTCGTGGATGCCGTCGTGACGGTCCCGGTCGACCGACGTGCCGGAGACGCCGCGCACCTCGAGGACCTTGCCGCCGTTGGGCACGTGCTTGACCAGCCACTCGGCCCAGTAAATGCCCAGGCCCTTCTGATCGACGTTGACGTTGATCGCCTCCTCGGTGTCGAGGATGTTGTCGAACGCCACCAGCACCACGCCGGCGTCGTTGGCGCGCTTGATCACCGGCTTGAAGGCCGCCGGGTTCTGCGCGTTGACGACGATCGCGTCGTAGCCCGAGTCGATGAAGTTGTTGATCGCCGCGATCTGCGCGGCGACGTCCTCGCCGGTGGAGACGACCTTGAACTCCTTCAGCTTGGCGGCCACTTCGGGCTGCGCCGCATAAGCCTTGGCCGTCTTGATCATCTGGATACGCCAGGTGTTGGCGATGTAGCCGTTGGCCAGCGCAACGCGGTACGGCCCCTTCTTGGCCGGGTACTGGAACAGCTTGGTGTTCGCCGCCCAGGGGGCGAAGCACTGCGGGTCCGAGTTCGCTGCCGTCACCACCTTGGGCGGGGCAGCCAGCGTGGCGCCGGTGGTCAGCAGCGCCGCGGCGGCGATCAATCGGGTCTGAAGCTTCATGCTGTCTCCGAGGTTTTGCCAGGCAATCCGGGCATCGTTGCTCGCTCGGCCACGTGCGCCGGCGCTGCCGCCAACAGGCTGAGGCGCCGGATGCCTCGCGTGCGGCGGGACGGCCAACATATCATCATACGATTGGCCCGGACCATCGGGTGAACCGAGCATGCCGGCGCGGCCGGCTCGGGCGGCGACCGCCTGCGATGACAATCGCGCCATGGACCTGTCGCGTTTCGCTCGCCGCCGCTACACCCTGGCGCCGACGCCGCTGGAGCCGCTGCCGCGTTTGTCGGCGGCGCTGGCGGCCAGTTGCCCCGGCGGCCGCGGGCCCGAGGTGTGGATCAAGCGCGACGACCTGCTGGGCCTGTCACCGGGCGGCAACAAGACGCGCAAGCTCGAGTTCCTGGTGGCCGACGCGCTGGCCCAGGGCGCCGACACCCTCGTCACCTGCGGGGCGCCGCAATCCAACCACTGCCGCATCACGCTGGCCGCTGCGGTCAAGGAGGGCCTGAAGTGCCGCTTCGTGATCGAGGAGCGGGTGCCCGACAGTTACCGCGACGACGCCAGCGGCAACCACTTCCTGTTCCGCCTGCTCGGCGTCGAGGCGATCACCGTCGTGCCCGCTGGCAGCGACATGGCCGCCGCGATGCAACGCGTGGCCGATGAGCTGAAGGCGGCGGGACGCCATGGCTACGTGATCCCCGGCGGCGGCTCCAACGCACTCGGCGGCCTGGGCTATGTGGCCTGCGCGCAGGAGCTGCAGCAGCAATGGTTCGAGCAGGGGCTGCAGTTCGACGCCGTGGTCGTCGGCTCGGGCAGCTCGGGCACGCACGGTGGGCTGCTGGCGGGCTTTCTCGGCAATCGCATCGCCACCCCGATCCTCGGCGTCGGTGTCAGCCGCGACCCGGTCGACCAGGCGCCGCTGGTTCACGCCGAGGCCCAGGCGGTGTCTGACCTGCTCGGCCTCGACCTGCCCGTGCCGCGCGAGGCCGTGCGCTGCATCGGCGGCTACTGGCAGCCTAAGTACTCGCTGCCCAACGCGCGCATGGTCGAGGCGGTGCAACTGCTGGCGCGCAGCGAAGGCATCGTGCTCGACCCGGTGTACACCGGCAAGGTGATGGCCGGCCTGATCGGGCTGGCGCGCGCGGGCGAATGGCGCGCGGGCCAACGCGTGCTGTTCATCCACACCGGCGGCATGCCGAGCGTGTTCGCCTACGAGCGCGTGTTGCTGGGGCTGGACGACGTCGCGCCGTGACGCTCCAGGTCGCGGCGCGGTGAACGCCTGAC
>Ga0335070_10005605_pt1 | contig 14764 bp, 7 predicted proteins | sample Lox_Sample_13_FD_206722 | JGI IMG/M metagenome (GOLD analysis project Ga0335070, IMG submission 206722) | Soil microbial communities from Loxahatchee National Wildlife Refuge, Florida, United States - Lox_Sample_1.3 | ecosystem: Environmental > Terrestrial > Soil > Wetlands | place: USA: Florida... | reverse complement strand
CGGACTTCGGGGTTCCCGTCCGCCACCACGATCGCTGTCGAGTCAGTCAGAAGGAACTCGCCCGAAAGCGGCTCGATCGAGGTCGGCCGCGGGATGACGGCCGCGGTCGGGGGTTCGGCACGGACCACACCGAGATCCGTCAAGAACCCCACGGAAAGCCCCAGCACCATCACGATAACAGGCAGCCTGTCAGTCTTCATTGCGAACTCCAGATGGAACCTACGATCGCCATTGCCTCTGCCCTTTATAAGCCGGCAAACACTTGTTCGCTCACATAAACACGGTAATCCCTGATCCGCCCGTTGGGGCTGTCCTGACGCGGCAGGTAGCGCATGCCGGCGACCGTGGTTGTTGCTCCCAGATCAATCACCAGACGGTGGGGATGGCCTGGCTTGGCGGCCTCCCATTCGGTGTGCCAGAACGTATCGGTCTGCCCATCCAGAACATTCGCCGCCGAGCCGTCATCGCCCGACACCTCCTCGCTGTCCGCATAGACGACGGCCCACCCGTCGCGTGGCAGTTCCTTTCCTTCAGCATCCAGGAGCCCCAGCTCGGCACAAGTGGTGAAGGGGTCCTTGTCCTGCGAGTTCAGCGCTTCCAGGCAGAAATAGCGGCCTCGGACGGCGTCGAACCTGGTCACTTGCCAATCGCAACCCGAGGCAAAGCTGCCCTGGAAGCAGGGCGAGACACCTTCCAGGCTCAGATTCTGTCCGGCTTTTCGATGCTTGCCTGGCGCCATCGGATCGGGCTTTACTGAATCGAGGATTGGCGCGGACAGGCCTTGAACCACGGCCTCACGAGTTTCCCCCGTGATGTCCAGGACCAAAATATCATTGCGGCCCTTCTTCAGCCAGCAGCCGGGCAGGTAAAGCGTCTGCTGCGGTCCGATGTTCCAATATCGCCCCAGGTTTCGGCCGTTCACCCAGACCGCTCCCCTGCCCCAGCTGCGCATGTCGAGGAACGTGTCGCCGGTCTCGGTCAGATCAAACGTCGCCCGATAGACGGCCGGTCGGACCGGTCGCAAGCCCGGCTTGAACTTCAAGCCCGCAAGGTACTTGGCGTCGAACGGCAGGTTGAAGGCTTCCCAGCCGGTGACTTCACGATCACTCTTGCCGTCGGAGAATTCCACTTTCTCGGTGATGCCTTTGCGATCGTGGAGGCAATCGCCGTAGTTCACTCGCCCCATGGCCTCAACGAGGATATCCAGCCGCTGCGGCTTGGCGCGGACGCCGAGGTTCACCGAATTTTTCTTGTACCTGCGATCCACGACGCCGACGCGCTCGCCGTCAAGGCATACCTGGGCGATATCGTGGGGTTCTTTGATGGTCAGCGTGCCTGCTTCACCGCCTGGCAATGTTGTACGGTACAGGATGCAGCCGCAGGGTTGGTCGTACTGCTCCATGGTCTGCAGCTTCGTATCCTTGTGGCCCGTGCCTAGGTTATCCAAGAGCGCTGCGCATTCGGTGAACCCGATCTCCGGGATGGTGATGACGGGATTGCCGGGCGGGACATCCGGTAGCGTTTCCGGCGCCACCGCTTTCTTGAACATCTCGCGGAGGGCGTTGTACTTGGTTGTCGCCCGCCCCGCCTCGTCGATCGGCGCATCGTAGTCGTAGCTGGTCGTTTGCGGAGAAAACGGCGGACAATTGGCCCCGCTGGTGAATCCGAAGGATGTCCCGCCGTGGACCATGTAGATGCTAAATGACTGTTTATGCGACAGCATGTCGGCCAGGTTTTTTGCCACCTGCCGGGCATCTCCGACATGATGCCCCTTGCCCCAGCTATCGAACCAGCCGGGATAATACTCGCCGCACATGAGCGGGCCCTCCGGCCGAATCGCGCGAAGGGCCTCGAAGTTCTTCTCCGGGTCACTGCCGAAGTTCACCACGCAGAAAATGTCTCCGCGGGTGTCATTCTTGAGCTGGGACGGGCCGTCGCAGGTGAAGAAGGGCACGTCGAAGCCGGCCTCCTTCAGGTAGTCGCGGAGGATGCCTATGTACGCTTTGTCGTTGCCGTAGCTGCCGTACTCATTTTCCACCTGCACCATGATGATCGGGCCGCCGCGCGTGACTTGCAGAGGCGCGAGCTCCTGGCCCACGCGCAGCAGATACCGCTTCACGGCTTGCAGGTATCGCGGGTCCTGCGTGCGAAGCTGGATGTCAGGGGTTTTCAGCAGCCACCAGGGGAAACCGCCGAACTCCCATTCGGCGCACGAGTACGGGCCGGGTCGCAGAATCACCCAAAGGCCCGCCTCCTGGGCAATGCGGCAATACTCCGCCACGTCAGCCTGGCCGGCAAAATCGAACTCCCCCGGCCGAGGCTCGTGCTGATTCCAGAAGAGATAGGCGCACACCGTATTGCAGCCCATGGCCCTGGCCATTTGCAGCCGGTGGCGCCAGTACTCCTGTGGGATCCGGGCGGCGTGCATTTCGCCCGAGCGAATCACAAACGGTTTTCCGTCGAGCAGAAAATCGTCGCGGCCGATCTCAAACGTGTGTCGAGCAGTGCGGTCCTGGAAGCCGGATGAAAGTGCCGTCCACGGGCACACGACAACTGCTCCCCAAGACAGAAGGACAGACCACCTTGCCGCGTTTTCGCATCGGCCCTTTTTGCCGCCCGTCATCAGTTGAGCTCCCCGACTCGCCGTGTGCAAATCGCCGTCCGCGCCGTCAATCCGCGCGCGCCGTCACGGCCGTTGCCCGAACTGGTTTCGCCGCGACGACATCCGCTATCGGTTTAGCCGCCGCAGGAATCTCAGCGCAGTAATCCTCCCCCACGGCCGCGGCCAGGGTCGCCGCGACCTGGCTCAAGGTCAGCGCCGGCGTATTGCTGCGCTCACCCAGCGCGGCGGTGTCAGGGCCCAAAACAGCGAGCCACACATACTCGGAGCCTTTGACATCCTTCCCGTGCGTCTTCCACTCCACCGGCGCATCCCCCCTGCCGTGGTCCGCGACGACGATGAGAGTGGTCTTGCCGCGGCGTTCGGGCATCGACTGCGCCGTGTCCCACAACACGCGGAGATAGGAGTCGGCCCGCCGCGCTGCGTCCAGGTACTCCTTGTACATCCCGGCGTGAGCCCATTCATCGGTCTCGCCGAACGCGAGATACAGCACCCGCGGCTTTTGCTGCCGGAAATAAGCCATCGCCGAGTAGAAAGTGAGGGCATCAAAGCAGCCGCCCTCCCAGCGGAACGGGACCTCCGTTTTCAGGCGGTTCAGCAAGTCAAGCTCCGGCGTCGGCCGCAGGCAAGTCACCGGCTCCAGTCCGGTGTTGATGTAAAAGCCGCATCGCTGGCGGTTCAGGATATAGGGCACCGTGTCCCATGTGGCGAACGCCGCCACTGTGCCTCTGAACCGAGGCATACGGTGAAGCCACTCAAGAACCGTTACATTTGGATTGGGCCGTTTCTCGTTACTGGTGACGCCCGGATCGGCATATCCGACCATCATCTCGCTGTAGCCGGGATAAGAGATCCGGTACGCGTTCGTCACCTGGACGATGCTGCCCTTGTCCTTGTTCCCGAAGATCTGGCCCTGTTTCGCGACGACGCCCCAGATGAACGGCATCAGGGCCTCGCGACGTGCCTCCGGCGTATCTCGCCCATAGGCGGCCTTGAGGGCGTCAACGTTCTGCACGCCGCCCTGCTCCTTGTTCATCAGGGCCTGGTCGGCGCCGTCGAACATCTCCTGCCACCGGAAACCGTCGATGAGCACAAACATCACGTTCTGGGATTTGACCCCAGAGGCTCGCTCACCGGTTGAACAGCCCGCTAAGGAAACGACACTCGAAACAAGGAGAACTACCCAGGCACGATATGCTTTCACGTCTGTCCCTTTTGTTTGCTTGGCATCGAGCAGCGTCAAATACTACCGCGTGGATGTCGGAAGAGCCATCATCTGTGCCCGCCAGTTATGAGCGAAATTGGCGCAACGGCAGGTGCAGGCCGTGCCTGCCTCAGGGGGCTTCGGCCGATCCGGACCGCGACCGAAAGAGGGGGTCGCGGCTCGGTCCACCGGTGTGCGATCGCCAGCGGGCAAACTCGCGGTCGGGGCGCGTCGGCAAGTGAGGCTGACGGTCAGATCGCGGTGGGCGGGGTTCACCGGCTACCCAGCAGCCCTGCCACAATTTCCGTGAGCCGGGCTTCATTCTCGTCCAGGGATTCCAGGAGTTTCAGTTGCGTCCTGCAACGGTCAAGATTGTGGCCCGGGCGGTTGGTCCTGTAGTAGCAGTCACCGTTCAGATAGTCCGTCAAAAAACGGACCGCCTGCTCAAGCACGATGAGCTTGCCCGCAACGACCAAATGCTCTCGTTCGGCACCGGTGAGGAACTCGCCGACGACACCGAGATAGCCGCGGGCCAGGGCTTCAAAGAACGACAGCCTGACTTTCACTTTCGACGTGTCGGGCTCGTCCTCTGCCGCCGTGCAGGTCATCGAGCGGACCATATCGCCGAAATCATAGAGCGAAAGCCCAGGCATCACCGTATCCAGATCAACCACGCACAGCGCTTCGCCCGTTGAGTCATCAAACAATATGTTGGATATCTTCGCGTCGTTGTGAACGATGCGTTCGGGGATCGCGCCCACATGGTGGAGGTCGAGTAGCACGCCCGCGAGCGCTTGGTGCCGCATGAGCAAGCCGATTTCCTCCTGAACCGCCGCCGCCCGCCCGGCGGCATCCGCCTGGATCGCCTGCTCCATCACCCTGAACCGCGCGGAGGTGTCGTGAAAGCCCGGGATCGTCTCGTGCAACCGGGAGCCCGGCCAATCGGACAGCAATCGTTGAAACATGCCGAACGCCCGTCCGGCGTCTTCGGCTTGCCGGGCGGTCCGCACGGTCTGCCGCGAGTGCGAGCCGCCAATGAACCTGTAAACGCGCCAGCACGAGCCCCGGTCGTCGCGCAAAAAAGTCTCACCGGTGCTCACGGGTATCAATTTCAGCACGCGCCGGTCAAGGTCGTGCACGCCTCGCGAGCGCAAATTGTCCGCGATATGGCTCGTCACTCGCCGGATGTTACTTACGACCTGCTCGGGGCGAGGAAATACAACGGTGTTGATGCGTTGGAGCAGATATTCGGCGGTCTGGCCGCTCCATCGGCTGCTCACGAGATAGGATTCGTGGATATGCCCTCCGGAAAACGGCTGAGCGGCGACAGGCCTTCCCTGAATCGCAAAGCGGGAGGCCACTGCGATGATGTCGCCGGGATTGCTCATGCCCACAGCTCCGAGGGGTATTCACCCTGCCGGATCAACTCACAGATCCTCGCGGCGACCCGTTCCCGATCACCGCGATGGGTCACGCCGCACCATGTCCCGGGGATCGGCAGCACTTTAATGCGAGCGGCTCCTGCTCGGATGATCGCCTCCATTGCGGAGGGGAGCTGGAATTCCGCATCGGGGGATGAGGCGTGGGCCGCGACAAACCGGTCGAATTCGGCGTCCAGCAGACGGAAGGCCGATGGAGCAAAGCCCCAGAGGTTCATGGAGACAAACTCTTGGCCGCCGATGATGCGGGGTTGTCCCATGTCGTCGGTACAGCGGGCATCCTGGCCGGCGGGTTCCAGTCCCTTGACTTCTTCGATCGCCTCCAGCCAGCCATCCGCCGCCACACGGCAAACCGCGCGGGACACAGCTCCTGACTCGGACAGCGTCTCGCGCAGCCGATACCCGACCATGGCGTACTCCGGCAGGGCAGCCAGATGCGTAGCTTGGAGGAAGTATCCCAGGGCGGTGATCGCGTGCGAACCGTAGAAGTCGTCCGCGTTGGCGACGGCAAAAGGCTCGCGGATGAGAGCCTCGGTGGTCAGCACCGCATGGCCCGTGCCCCACGGCTTGTTTCGTTTGCCCGGTGGTGCCAGGCCTGCCTGCGACACGTCCATCTTCTGGATCGCGTAGTCAACCGCTACGGCGCGTTCCAGCCGCCGGCCGATCATCGCCTGGAAGTCGGTCCGCATGTCCTCGCGGATGACGAAGACGATCTTGCCAAAGCCCGCCCGCAAGGCGTCGAATACGCTGTAATCGATGATCGTCTCGCCGTGCGGGCCGACAGGCTCGATCTGCTTCAAGCCGCCGTATCGCCTGCCGAGGCCCGCGGCCAGGATGACCAGGGCGGGTTTCATGGGTGTCCTTCCCACGGGACGGTAGACTGCTGCTCCGCCGAGGAGATACCCGCGACGACGTGCATCCGATCAAGGCGTGGTGTTCGCGGCATGCCGAGGATATTATCCGGGAACACGCAGCGATCACAAGGAGCATCACCGTGGGAACCAGGACGCAATCGGCTTGCAGCTTTCCAGTCATGAACGCCGGATACCTGATCGTCGCCGCACTCGGGAACGCGGTGTTTGCTTTCAACGCGTGCGCCCAGGAGAGCTGGATGCCCGCCGATCCCGGGCCGGCGCGGGCCGAGGCGCGAGATACGGAGATGATTCTCGAAAACGCTGCCATCAAGGCTCGATGGCAGGTTGGGGAGCGGTGGACGGCGTCGCTGGAAGACCGCTGGAACAAGAAGAGCCTGCCTTCGGCCGGGGAACCGTTCACAGTCGTCCTTCGCTCGGGTCGCCGGATCCGGCCCTCGTCGATGAAAGCCGCGGTCCTGCCAAGGACGGGGGAACACGCCGCCCAACCAGGGGCCTCTCGTGCGGTCGACACGGTAGCCGGCCAGGTCGTCAGTATGGTCGTCCAGGATGAAACCACCGGCCTGCGCGTCTGGTGGCGGGCGTGGCTCTACGATGGTGCCAACTACATCCGGCAGGAAATCCTGCTTCAGAGTGACAACGCTGACATCGATATCCAGGAGATCAACATGATCGACCTGTCGGTGCCCAAAGCGCAGGTGATGGGCACCGTGCAGGGCTCGCCGGCGGTTGCGGGGTCCTGGTTCTTCGGGATGGAACACCCCATGTCGGTCAGCAAGGTCGATGGCGACCGGGTGCAGTGCTCGATCAAGCGGGCCCTGCCCCTGCATGCGGGGCAAAATGCGTTTTACTCCTCGGTCATCGGCATAGCGCCCCGCCATCAGCTTCGCCGCGGCTTCTTGAGATACATCGAGTTGGAGAGGGCCCATCCGTACCGCACGTTCCTGCACTACAACTCCTGGTACGACCTCGCTTACGGACGCCCGTACGACGCAGATCCGTGCGTTGAGCGGATCAAGGCGTTCGGCGAAGAGCTTGTCCACAAGCGGGGCGTCAAGCTGGACTCGTTTCTCTTTGATGATGGATGGGACGACACGGCGACCATCTGGCAGTTCCACAAGGGCCTGCCGGACGGCTTCACGCCGTTGAAAAAGGCGGCGGAGGAGGCGGGCGGCGAGGCGGGCGTCTGGCTCTCCCCCTGGGGCGGTTATGGCAAGCTGCGGGAGCAGCGCCTGGCGACCGGCAGGAAGCAGGATTACGAGATCGACGCCCAGGGGTTTGCCCTGTCCGGGCCGAAATACTACAAGCGGTTTCGCGAGGTGTGCCTGGAGTTCGTCAACAAGTACGGCGTGAACCATTTTAAGTTCGACGGGACCGGCAGCCCTGACAAGCAGTGCCCGGGCAGCGCGTTCGGGAGCGACTTTGAGGCGGCTATCCAGCTCATCAGCGATCTCCGCAAGGCCAAGCCCGACCTGTTCATCAATCTGACCACCGGCACCTGGCCGTCCCCGTTCTGGACGCGCTACGCGGATTCGATCTGGCGCGGCGGCGAGGATCACTCGTTCGCCGGCGTCGGCAGCGACCGGCAGAAATGGATCACCTATCGCGACGGCCAGACCTACGCCGGCGTCGTCAAGAAGGGCCCGCTCTATCCGTTGAATTCGCTGATGATTCATGGGCTGCTTTTCGCCGACCATGCCGCGAAGCTGAATACCGATCCGGGCGGCGAGTTTCGCGACGAGGTGCGTTCCTATTTTGGGAGCGGTACGGATCTCCAGGAGATGTATATCACACCATCGCTGCTGTCGCCGAAGAACTGGGACGACCTCGCCGAGGCGGCCCGATGGTCGCGGGAAAATGCGGATGTGCTCGTGGATACACACTGGGTCGGCGGCGACCCTCTGAAGCTCAAGGTATACGGCTGGGCGTCCTGGTCGCCGCGGAAGGGTATCCTGGTGCTGCGGAATCCCGACGCCAAGCCAAAATCATTCACCGTAAAGATCGGCCGCCTGCTGGAGCTTCCTGACGGCGTGAAGGGGAGGTTTGTCGCCCGCAGCCCCTGGGCGGAGGACAAAGAGAAGCCGCCGATCGATTTCGAAACCGACGATCCCAGGACCATCGAGCTGAAACCGTTCGAGGTGGCCGTTTGGGAAGTCAAGGGCAAGCTGTAGCGGATGAGGAGCCCATCGGCCGGATTGGAGCGGATTTCATGAGGAAAATTGCAGTGGTGCTTGCGGCGCTGGTTGCTGTCGGGCTGCCGGCCTGTTCCGCTCGACACGAGGTTTCGCCCCAACCAACCGAGCCGCGGCGCGTGCAGCAACCGCTGCCGACCGGTGCCCGCATGGACTGGTGGCGGGAGGCTCGGTTCGGGATGTTCATCCACTGGGGGCTGTACTCCATCCCCGCCGGCGAGTGGCAGGACCGGACCGACTACGGCGAGTGGATTCGTGACAGCGCGCACATTCCCCTGGAGCAGTACGACCAGTTCGTCAAGCAGTTCAATCCGGTGAAATTCAATGCCGATCAGTGGGTGCGGACCGCCAAGGCCGCCGGTGTGAAGTACATCGTCATCACCAGCAAGCACCACGACGGCTTCTGCCTCTTCGACTCGAAGTACACCGATTTCGACGTCATGTCCACGCCGTTCAAGCGCGACATCATGAAGGAATTGGCGGAGGCCTGTCGCCGCGAGGGCTTGCGGATCTGCTGGTATCACTCGATTATGGACTGGCACCACCCTGACTATCTGCCCCGACGAAAGTGGGAGAAGCGCTCGGCGGAAGGGGCTGACTTCAACCGCTACGTGGCCCACCTGAAGAACCAGGTGAAGGAGCTGCTGACCAACTACGGCGACATCGGCATCATGTGGTTCGACGGCGAATGGGAGGACACCTGGAACCACCAGTACGGCCAGGACCTTTACGATTACGTCCGCTCGCTCCAGCCCAATGTCATTGTGAACAATCGCGTGGACAAGGGCCGCGGCGGCATGGGCGGATTATCGGATGCAGGCTTCGCCGGCGATTACGGCACGCCGGAGCAGGAGATCCCCCCCACCGGTCTGCCGGGCGTGGACTGGGAAACCTGCATGACCATGAACGATCACTGGGGCTACAACAAGCACGACCAGAACTGGAAATCGAGCGAATCCCTGATCCGCATGCTCATCGATATCGCGTCCAAGGGCGGCAACTTCCTGCTCAATGTCGGACCGACGTCCGAGGGCGAAATCCCGCAGCCCAGCGTGGAGCGTCTGGCCGCGATGGGGCGATGGATGCAAGTCAATGGTGAGTCGATCTATGGGACCAGGGCCAGCCCGTTCAAAACCTTGCCTTGGGGCCGCTGCACGCAGCGACGGCTGCCCGATGGAGGCACGCGACTATACCTGCACGTTTTCGAGTGGCCGGCGGCCGGCAGGCTTGTTCTTCCGGGCATAGTGAACGAAGCCCGCCGCGCATACCTGCTCTCGGATGCTCGGCAGGCTCCGCTACCGGTGTCGCGGCAGGAGGATGCTCTGGTCGTCCAACTGGCCGGCCCGGCGCCTGATCCGGTCGCCACGGTCGTCGCGCTGGAAATTGCCGGCTTGCCGGACGTGGTGGATCCGCCGACCATCTCCGCTGCGTCGGACATCTTCATCGACATGCTGGATATCGCTGTCAGCACGAACCGGGACAACGTGGAGTTTCGATGCACCACTGACGGCACCGATCCAACGGTCAATTCGAGGCCGATTCGAGGCCGGATTCATATCACCGGCACCGTGACCTATTCAGTCCGCGCGTTCAGCAATGGACGGCCGATTTCGCCACTCAGCAGCCGGACCTTCACAAAGGTGACCCCGATACCCGCTGAGCGCGTGGATGATGCCACAGGCGGACTCGAGTACGAGTACTACGAAGGACCAGGGGAGGCCCTGCCGGATTTCAGCAAGATTACGCCGATCAAGACCGGCGCGGTGGCTGAGTTCGACCTGTCGCCGCGAGCCAACGATGAGCATTTCGCCTTCCGCTACCGCGGCTTCGTCAACATTCCCGCGGACGGCGTGTACACGTTCTACACCGCTTCCGACGACGGGAGCCGCCTCTACATCGGCGATACGCTGATCGTCGACAACGACGGCTTGCATGGAACAGTGGAGAAAGCGGGACAGATCGCCCTGGCCGCCGGTCTGCATCCCATCACCGTCACGTACTTCAACTGCACCGGCGATCGGGCACTGCAGGTCTCGTACGCCGGACCGGGCATCGACAAGCAGATCGTACAGCCTGAGTTGCTCTGGCGCGGCGCGGCCGCCAAGGGAACAGATTCGACTACTGCCAGCCCGACAGCGCAACAGGGTGAAGCCCAGGCGAGACCCACGCCGGAACAGATCGCCTGGCATGACGCCGAGATCGGCATGTTTATCCACTTCGCGCCCAACACCTACACCGATCAGGAATACGACGATCTCTCCCTGCCCCTGGAGAAGTTCAACCCCACCCAGCTCGACACCGACCAGTGGGTGGGGGCAGCGCAGGCGCTGGGGGCGAAATACATCGTATTCGTCACCAAGCATGCCGGCGGCTTCTGCATGTGGCCGACGGAGACGACGGACTACAGCATCAAGAGCACACCGTGGCGCGGTGGCAAGGGCGATGTGCTCGGCGATCTTGCCGGATCGTGCCGCAAACGCGGCATGAAGCTGGGCGTCTATGTCTCGCCATGCGATCGCAAGCACGGCGCCGAGGGCGGCGGTCAATGCAAAACGCCGGAGGCACAGGAGACGTACAACCAGTTGTACCGCCGACAGCTCACCGAGGTCCTTTCTCGCTATGGGGAGATGTCTGAAGTCTGGTTCGACGGCAGCATCGTGGTCCCGGTGGGCGACATCCTGACGCGGTACGCCCCTCGGGCGATGATCTTCCAGGGCCCCCACGCCACGATCCGCTGGGTGGGCAACGAGGACGGCGTGGCCCCCTACCCGGCATGGAATGCCCTCGCGGAGAGCGATGCCAGGACCGGTGAAGCAACCGCTGCACACGGGAATCCCCAGGGTCTCGCCTGGCTGCCCCTGGAATGTGACGCGCGAATGCGCAACACCTGGTTCTGGAACACCAAGAACGCTGACACGCTGAAAACCGTCGAGCAACTGATGGATATGTACTACCGCAGCGTCGGCCAAGGGGCCGTCCTGCTGCTCAATCACACGCCCGACACCACGGGTCGAATCCCGGAGGCCGACGTGAAGCGCGGAGCCGAGTTCGCCGCCGAGGTGCAACGCCGCTTCGGGCAGAGCATCGCGGAAACGACGGGCGGCGGCAACCTGGTCGAGTTGCCCCTGCCTTCGCCCGGGCTCATCGACCACGTGATCACGATGGAGGACATCGCGCAGGGCGAGCGTGTCCGTGAGTATGTCATCGAAGCGTTGGCCGGCGGAGAATGGAAGCCCTTGTGCCGCGGAACGGCTATCGGCCACAAGAAGATCGACCGGTTCTCGCCCGTCGAGGCGGCGAAGGTCAGGCTGCGGGTGACGGTGGCTGCCGGGACCCCGCAGATACGGCGGTTTGCCGCGTACTGCACAGGCCGAGCGCGTTATCGCGACATGATCGCCCCCGACAAGGACTCGCTGTAAAAGCGGAAACAGGCAAAATGACCACGTTTGAAAGCTTTCATGCCCGTTCACACACCGTCGGCGGCTCCCCTACCGGCGAATTGTCCATCTCGATTCACGAATCGAGCGACTCGGCCAGCCAGGCGGTCGCCGCCGAGATCGCCGAACTCATCCGCGACAAAGCCAAACGCGGCGAGACGGCCGTGCTCGGGCTGGCGACCGGATCGACGCCTCAGGCCGTGTACGACGAACTCGTCCGCCTCCATCGCCAGGAGGGGCTTTCCTTCCGCAACGTGATCACCTTCAACCTCGACGAGTATTGGCCGATGACCCCGGATGCCTTGCAGAGCTACCACCGGTTCATGGCCGAGTATCTCTTCGATCACGTGGATATCGACCGGCGAAACGTGAACATCCCCGACGGCACGATTCCGCAGCAGGCTATCGCCCCCTTCTGCGAGGAATACGAGCGGAAGATCCGCGACGTCGGCGGCATCGACCTGCAGATCCTCGGCATCGGCCGCACCGGGCACATCGGCTTCAACGAGCCGGGCTCGCCGCGCTACAGCCGCACCCGCCTCATCGCCCTCGACAAAGTCACCCGGCTGGACGCGGCCAGCGATTTCTTCGGCGAATGGAACGTCCCTCGCAAGGCCATCACCATGGGCGTCGGCACGATCCTCGACGCCCGGCGGATCGTCCTGCTGGCCTTCGGCGAATCAAAGGCCCCGATCATCAAGCAGGCCATTGAAGGCCCGGTCACACCGACCGTTGCGGCGAGCTTTCTCCAGCAGCACCCCAACGCCCAGTTCGTTCTGGACCGCGCCGCGGCTGGCGAACTCACCTCGGTCAAGACGCCCTGGCTGCTCGGTCCGATCGCCCAGAGCGGACAGGTCTGGGACGAAACCACTACCAAGCGCGCGGTCATCTGGCTGGCCCGCAAGGTGAACAAGCCGATCCTCAAGCTGGTGGGCGAGGATTACAACGAGCACGGTCTCCAGGAGCTGATTTCCGCTCGCGGCTCGGCTTACGATGTCAACATCGAGGTCTTCGGCAGCCTTCGGGACACCATTACCGGCTGGCCTGGAGGCAAGCCGGATCGCCCCGCCGCGGACGGCTCGCCGGACGTCTTCCCCAAGCGGGTCGTCGTCTTCAGCCCCCATCCCGACGACGACGTCATCACCATGGGCGGCACGCTGATCCGCCTCTGCGACCAGGGCCATGAGGTCCACGTCGCCTACCAGACCTCCGGCAATATCGCCGTCTTCGACGACGAGGCCGTTCGCCAGGCCGATTTCGTGAACGAGTTCTGCCGGGTGTTTGAGCTGTTCAGCGGGCTGGAGGTTCAGCGCATCGAAAAGGCCGTGCAATCCTTCGTTCGCGAGAAGCAGCCGGGCGAGATCGACAGCCCCGAGTTGCAGCGGATCAAGAGTCTGGTCCGGCGGAGCGAAGCGCGGGCCGCGGCGAAATACTCCGGCGTGAAACCGGAGAACATCCACTTTCTCGACATGCCCTTTTACGAAACAGGTCGCGTGAAAAAGAAGCCGTTGTCAGAAGCGGACTACCAGGCCGTGATCACGCTCCTGGAAATGGTCCGCCCGCATCAGATCTATGCCGCCGGCGATCTCTCCGACCCGCACGGCACGCACCGCACCTGTCTGCGAGCCGTTACCGCCGCCGTCGAGCGGCTTGCCGATCGCGACTGGATGAAGCGATGCGAAGTCTGGTTGTACCGCGGCACCTGGCAGGAATGGGAGCCTGAGGTTATCGAAATGGCCGTGCCGCTCAGCCCGGACGAGGTCGACCGCAAGCGCATGGCCATCTTCAAACACCAATCCCAAAAAGACCGGGCCATGTTTCCTGGTCCGTGGGACTCGCGCGAGTTTTGGCAACGCACCGAAGACCGCAACCGCCAGACCGCGGAGCTCTATGACCGCCTGGGCCTGCCGGAGTACGAGGCGATCGAAGCATTCGTTCGATGGCACGCGTAACGCCAGCCCTCCGCAGTCGATGTGCCCACAGCGTCGGCCCCCCGTAACCTAACGTAGAGATGGAGGAACCTCCCACTCCCTGCAGCTCAGGCCCAAGCGTATGAGCCGCGCTCACATTGCACCACGAGCTTGCAATGAGCTTGCTTCTCGCCCCGGTACGACATTGATCCGGATAATGCCGATATAACCAGTGAGGCTCCTGCGGCAGCGTGGGAGGAAAGCCACCATCTGCGAAAGAGGCGAGACCAATGAGACACAAAATGGGTAACGCAGGATCGGGCTGGGACCGCCGGGTGCTCGGCGCGGCGGTGACTGTGGGTGCGATGGCGATGACCGTCAACGCCCAGTGGACGGTAGTAAACCTGCACCCCGGGGGGGCGAGTAAGTCAGAGATTCGCGGCGTATACGGCGACCAACAGGTGGGTTATGCCACCGTAGACGGCAAGATGCGTGCTAGTTTGTGGAACGGCTCGGCGGCGTCATGGGAAGACCTGAACCCCGCCGGGGCCACCTCATCGTGCCTCAACGGCGTTCACGAGGGCCAGCAGGTGGGCTGCGCCGTGATGGATGGTCCTTATCACGCGGGTCTTTGGGCTGGTTCCGCGATGTCGTGGGTGGACCTACACACCGCCGGGACAATGTGGTCGGTTGCTTCCGACGCTTACGGCGACCAACAGGTCGGTGGTACCGTAGTACGTGACTATTGGCATGCCAGCCTGTGGAACGGGACAGCGGGGTCATGGGTGGACCTGAATCCCGCCGGGGCCACTGGATCGTGGGCCATCGGAGTGTATGGCGCACAACAGGCGGGCTACACCTATACCGGTGCGAGCTACACGCGCCACGCCGGCCTATGGACTGGCTCGGTAGCGTCCTGGGTAGACCTAACTCCCACAGGCGCAACAGATTCGTGCGCCTGGGCTGTCTACGATGGCCAACAGGTGGGAGCGGCTACTGTGGAAGGCGTGACGCGTGCGAGTCTGTGGAACGGGACGGCGGCGTCATGGGTAGACCTGAACCCCGCCGGGGCCACAGAGTCATGGGCCAA
>Ga0335070_10005604_pt1 | contig 14767 bp, 14 predicted proteins | sample Lox_Sample_13_FD_206722 | JGI IMG/M metagenome (GOLD analysis project Ga0335070, IMG submission 206722) | Soil microbial communities from Loxahatchee National Wildlife Refuge, Florida, United States - Lox_Sample_1.3 | ecosystem: Environmental > Terrestrial > Soil > Wetlands | place: USA... | reverse complement strand
GAGCGGCTCGCCGCCGAGCCCGAGAGCTGGACGACGCGCTGACCCGGCTCGCCCGGCCGCCGGCTGCGAGCGCTCGCGGGGCTCCCGCGCTCGGCGCTGGTCGAGTTGTGCACGCATACCGTGCTCACGGCGCCCAGCGTCGAGACATCGGCGGCGGACGCGATCGGCGTCGGTGGCGCCGAGGCGTGCGCGCGGTCAGCGCGCGGGCGCCGGCGTGCGGTCGGGCGCGACCCAGACGATGTCCCCGGCGCGCAGCTCCAGCGCCTCGGCCTCGGCGCGTGTGACCTGGACGGCGAGCGCGACGCCGTCGCCGAGGACGAGCTCGACGCGCACCTCGAAGCCCAGGTGCACGACGCGCGTGACCATCGCCTCGGCAGCCCCCTCGCGCGGGTCGGGGGTGATCCGCAGGTCGTGCGGGCGCACGAGCCGCCCGGCGAGCTGGGAGACCGGCCCCAGGAAGCCCATGACGAAGTCGTCGGCGGGCCGCTCGTAGAGCTCGCGCGGCGGCCCGGTCTGCGCGATCCGGCCCTCGTGCAGCACCGCGATCGAGCCCGCGAGCTCCATCGCCTCCTCCTGGTCGTGGGTGACGATCACGGTTGTCACCGGCAGCTGCTCGTGCAGCTCGAGCAGCCAGCGGCGAAGCTCAGCGCGCACGTTCGCGTCGAGCGCGCCGAACGGCTCGTCGAGGAGCAGCAGCCGCGGCTCCACCGCCAGCGCGCGCGCCAGGGCCATGCGCTGGCGCTGGCCGCCGGACAGCTGTGCCGGGTAGCGGTCGCGATATGCCGAGAGTCCGACGAGCCCGAGCAGCTCGTCGACACGCTCGGCGACCTCTGCCCGAGGGCGCCGGCGGACCCTCGGCCCGAACGCCACGTTCTCGCGCACGGTGAGGTGCTTGAAGGCGGCGTAGTGCTGGAAGACGAAGCCGATCTCGCGCCGCTGGGCGGGCACCGCGGTCTGGTCGCGGCCGTCGATGACGACCGTGCCGGCGTCCGGCGCCTCCAGGCCCGCGATGATCCGCAGCAGCGTGGACTTCCCCGAGCCGCTCGGGCCGAGCAGCGCCGTGAGCGAGCCCTCGGGCACCTCGAGCGAGACCTCCTCGAGCGCCACGTGGTCGCCGAAGCGCTTGGTCACACCGGTCAGGGAGATCATGCGTACTCCTTGCGGGGCTTGATCATGGTCATCGCGAGCAGCGTGCACAGGGCGATCACGGCCAGCAGGGCCGAAGCCGCGTACGCCCCCGCCACGTTGAAGTTCTCGAAGCGCTCCTGGACGAGCAGCGTGAGCGTCTCCGTCTGCCCGGCGATGTGGCCGGAGACGACGCTCACCGCGCCGAACTCACCGATCGCGCGCGCGGTCGACAGCACGACGCCATAGGCCACGCCCCAGCGGATGGCGGGCAGCGTCACGCGCCGGAACGTCTGCCATGAGGACGCGCCGAGCGTCGCGGCCGCCTGCTCCTGTTCGGTGCCGATCTCGCGCAGCACCGGCGCGACCTCGCGCGCCACGAACGGCACGGTCACGAAGACCGTCGCCAGCACGATCGCGGGCCAGGAGAAGATGATCTGGATCCCCGCCCGCGCGAGTGCGTCGCCGAGCCACCCCGTCCTTCCGTAGACGAAGATCAGCGACAGCCCGACGACGATCGGCGAGATCGCGAAGGGCAGGTCGATCACCGTGTCGAGCAGCGCCCTGCCGCGGAAGCGCCCGCGCACGATCACGAGCGCGGCGAGGATGCCCAACACGGTGTTCAGCGGGACGGCGACCAGCGCCGCCGTCATCGTGAGCTGGAAGGCGTGGATCGCGGCGGGCGTCGTGAGCGAGGCCCAGACGGCGCCGATGCCCGGCTCCAGCGTGCGGTAGAGGACCACCCCGACTGGCACCAGCAGCAGCGCTCCGAGGTAGGCGAGCGCGAGCACGCGCAGGCCCAGTCGCGCCGGGCGCTCAGCGCTCATGGCGCGCCCCCAGGAACGCGAGCCCGCGGATCGCGGCCAGCACGGCGAGCGAGAGCAGCAGCAGGACCACGGACACGGCGGCGGCCGACACCGGCGCCCCGCCCTCGAGCTGCTTGTAGACGAAGACCGACGCGACCTGCGTGTGGAACGGGATGTTCCCGGAGATGAGTACGACCGAGCCGAACTCGCCGACGGCGCGCGCGAACGCGAGCGCGCAGCCCGCCAGGATCGCCGGCACGAGGTTCGGCAGCACGATGCGCCGGAACGTCGTCCAGCCGCCCGCTCCGAGCGACGCCGCTGCCTCCTCCATCCCGCGGTCGAGCTCCATGAGCACCGGCTGGACCGAGCGCACGACGAACGGCAGCGTCACGAACAGGAGCGCGAACGCGACGGCGGCCTGCGTGTAGGCGATGTCGATCCCGACCGGGCCCCCCTGCCCGTAGAGCGCCAGCAGCGTGATCCCGGCGACGATCGTCGGTAGCGCGAACGGCAGGTCGATGAGGGCGCCGACCGCGCGCCGGCCGCGGAACTCGTCGCGCACGAGCACCCAGGCGATGAGCGTCCCGGCGGCCGCGTTGATCGCCGTCACGAGCAGCGAGACGAGCACCGTGAAGCGCAGAGCGGCGACGGCCTCCGCGCTGCTGACCGCTGCCCAGAAGGCGCCGATCCCGCCCTGGAGCGACTTGGCGACCACCGCGGCCAGCGGCAGCAGCACGACGAGGCTCAGCCACAGCGTCACGACCCCGATGCTCAGGCGGCCGGGGCGGACGCCCGCCGGGGCGCCGTTGCGCACCGCGTGCGCCCACGGCGGCGCTGCGGCGGGCGCTGTCGCCTCGATGACGGCCTCGGTGCTCACTTCGCGGTCGACACCCCCACCTGCTGCTCGATCTTCGCGATCGATCCGTGCGTGACGTCGAAGAGCGAGCTGTCGAGCGTCGCCCAGCCGCCGAGGTCGTCGATCGTGAACAGCCCCGGCGGAACCGGGAACTTCGCCGCGTTCGCCTTCAGCACCGCGGGATTCACCGGGCGGTAGCCCCAGTCGGCGAACACCTGCTGAGCGGCCGCGGAGCGCGTGTAGTCGACGAGCGCCTGCGCCTGGGCCGGGTGCTCCGATGTCGTCGTGACGGCGATCGGGATGTCGATCCGGATCGTCTCGTCGGGCGTCACGTAGTCGACGTCCTGACCCTTCTTCTGGGCGGTGATCGCCTCGGACTCGTAGGAGAGCAGCACGTCCCCGTTGCCGGAGGCGAAGTCCTGCAGTGCTTCGCGCGCCGACTTGTCCTGCACCTTCACGTGCCTCGTGAGCAACTCCTTGACGTAGGCCAGGCCCGCCTGCGGGTCCCTGCCGTCGTTCGAGGCCTGGCCGTAGGCGGCGAGCAGGTTCCACTTGGCCGAGCCGGAGGTGAAGGGGTTGGGCGTGAGCACCTCCACATCGGGCTTCAGAAGGTCGCTCCAGGTATGAATGCCCTTCGGGTTGCCCTTGCGCACGACGAATGTGACGAGCGACGTGTTGACGAGGCCGTGGTAGGGGGCGCTCGACCAGCCGGGCGCCACGATGCCGGCCTTCACGAGGCGCTGCATGTCGGGTTGGATCGAGAAGGAGACGACGTCCGCCGGCAGGCCGGCGGCCACCGAGCGGCTCTGCTCGCCGGAGGGGCCGAACGAGGTGGTCACCCCGACACCCTTGCCGGCGGCGGTCTGCTGGAAGGCGGGCACGACCTGGTCGTAGACGACCTGCGGCGTGGAGTAGGCGACGAGCGCGAGCTTCGTCGCGCCGTTTGCCGAGATCGCGGCGCCGGTCGCGGAGTCGCTGGCGCCGCCGCAGCCCGCGACGGCGAGGACGACGGCAAGGGCGACGAGCGCTGCGACGACCTGGGCGAGGGGGGATGCGTGACGATGCATCGGCGTGGCTCCGGGAAAAATAGTCAATTTCGGATCGAAGATGGGCAGAATACAGCACCAAGACTAAACCGGTCGGATGAGTGGGAAATTGGCGTAGCTGGTCGGGGGCCGCCGAAGACCCGCCCGCCGCACAGCGCGCTACGGTTCGCGCCCCGTGGACTACCCCGTCGAGACGTTCACCGAGCAGGAGCGGGCCGCGCTCGCCCCGCACGTGACGAACCTCGACCGGCCGGTGTTCGCGCTCGTGAACCTGCCGGAGACCGTCAAGGGCGCGCTCTTCGCCCGCTACTCGCGCTATCAGGGGACGCTGCGGCGGCTGTTCCTGGACGAGTTCGCGGGGTCGCTCCCCGCCGCGGCGATGGGTGCGTGGGACGGCGACGAGGGCAGCCGCGCCGCCGAGCTCTACGAGCGCATCTTCGTCGGCTACGGCGACGACTCGGTCGCCCAGCTCGGCGGCGCGCACGTCGCGTGCGAGTGGGTCTCCAACGTGCTGACGAAGGTGCTCCAGCGCCCGCGCCTGGGGGCCTACCTCGAGCAGTCCACGCGCTACATCCCGTACGACGCGCCGATGCCGAGCGGCGGGTTCCGCTACTACCGCGACCCTGAGCTCGGCCCGCGCTACGAGCAGGCGATGGACCTGCTGTTCGAGACCTACGCGGCCGCCCTGCCGCGGGTGACCGCCTGGGTCGAGTCGACCTTCCCGGCGCCCGCCGAGGGCTCAGCGGCGGCCCATCGCCGCGCCGTACAGGCCAAGGCGCTCGACCTGCTGCGCGGCCTGCTGCCGGCGGCGTCGCTCTCGCACATGGGGATCTTCGCGACGGGCCAGACCTACGAGCAGCTGATCCTGCACCTGCTCGCCCATCCGCTGCCGGAGGCGCGCGCGTACGGGCGCATGCTCCTGAGCACGCTGCAGGCCGTGATGCCGAGCTTCGTCGCGCGGGTCGAGCGGCCCGAGCGCGGCGGTGAGTGGATCGCGTTCCTCGAACGCCGCGAGGCGGCCGCGCGCGCCGCCGCCGCGCGGCTTGGGCTCGACCGCGAGCCCGGCGACGACGGGCACGGCGGTCCGTCGGTGACGCTGCTGCACGTCGACGGCGCCGAGGAGGACCTGCTCGCAGCGCTCCTCTTCGAGCAGGCGGCCGTGAGCGAGCAGGTGACGCGCGAGCGGGTCGCTGCGCTGGGGCCCGACGAGCGCGCGGCGCTCCTGCGCGAGCTCGTCGGCGAGCGCGCCAACCGCCGCCACCGGCCCGGCCGCGGCTTCGAGGCCGTGCGCTACCGCTTCGAGATCGTCTCGGACTACGGGGCCTTCCGCGACCTGCAGCGCCACAGAATGCTCACGGTCCAGTGGCAGGCGCTCGGCCCGCACCTGGGGGCCGGCGTGCCGGAGGAGGTTGACGCGGCTGGTGTGGGCGATGACTACCGCCGCGCGCTCGAGGCCTCGGCCGGTGAGTGGGAGCGGCTGTGCGCGGAGGGCCATGAGCGCGCGGCGCTCTACGCGCTCTGCCTGGGCTTCCGCATCCGCTACGTGCTGGACTGCAACGCGCGCGAGGCGATGCAGCTCATCGAGCTGCGCTCGGGCCGCGAGGGCCACCCGAGCTACCGGGCCGTCGCGCATGAGATGCACCGGCGCATCGGCGAGGTGCACCCGACGGTCGCGGCGGCCATGACCCACCTGGACGAGGCCGTCGAGCCCCGCCTGGAGCGCATCCTCAGCGAGATACGCACGCAGGCGAGGCTCGACGCCCTCGGGGCGCGCTGAGGCAGCGGCCGCGCCGGACCGCAGCGCGGGTGTGCGAGGCTGCGCCTCCATGGGCCTCGTCAGGTGCCAGATCTCGATCTCGCTCGACGGCTTCGTCGCCGGGCCGGATCAGAGCGTCGCCGACCCGATCGGAGTCGGTGGCATGCGCCTGCACGAATGGGTCTTCCAGACCGCGTCCTGGCGGGCGATGCACGGACAGGACGGCGGGGAGCGCAGCGCCGACGACCGCGTGGTCGAGCAGGCGTTCGGCGCGATCGGCGCGCATGTGATGGGCCGCAACATGTTCGGCGGGGGCTCCGGGCCGTGGGACGAGCGCTGGCGCGGCTGGTGGGGCGAGGACCCGCCCTTCCACGCCCCGGTGTTCGTCCTGACCCACCACGAACGCGCGCCGCTCCCGATGCAGGGCGGCACCACCTTCACGTTTGTCACCGATGGCCTCGAATCCGCCCTCGAGCAGGCGCGCGCGGCCGCGGGCGAGCGCGACGTGGCGGTCGCCGGCGGTGCGAGCACGGTGCGCCAGGCGCTCGCGGCCGGTGCGCTCGACGAGCTGCAGCTGCACATCGTCCCCGTGATCCTCGGTCGCGGCGAGCGCATCTTCGACGACGTCGGCGACCCGGTGCTCGAGCCGGTCGAGGTCGTGGCCTCGACCGGCGTGACGCACGTGCGCTACCGCATCGCGCGCTAGCGGCCTACCCCTCGTCGCCGCGCGCCTGCGCGCTCGCGGCGAGCTGGCGCATCACGTCGGGGTCGCGCAGCGTCGTCACGTCGCCGAGCTCGCGGCCCTCCGCGACGTCCTTGAGCAGCCGGCGCATGATCTTGCCCGAGCGCGTCTTGGGCAGCTCGCTGGCCCAGATGATCCGCCGCGGGCGCGCGAGCTTGCCGATGCGCTGGGCGACGTGCTCGCGCAGCTCGTCCTCGAGCGCCGCGTCGCCCTCGGTGTCGCCGCGCAGCGTCACGTACGCGCAGATCGCCTGGCCGGTGTCCTCGTCGGTCTGGCCGATGACCGCGGCTTCGGCGACCTTCGGGTGGCTGACGATCGCCGACTCGACCTCCGCGGTCGACATCCGGTGGCCGCTGACGTTGATGACGTCGTCGACGCGGCCGATGACCCAGAAGTAGCCGTCGTGATCCTGGCGCGAGGCGTCGCCGACGAGGTAGTTCGGCGCGCCGAAGCGCTCCCAGTAGCCCGACAGGTAGCGGTCGGGCTCCTTGTAGAGCGTGCGCAGCATCCCCGGCCACGGGTGGCGCAGCGTCAGCAGGCCCTGCACGTCGCGCTGGACCTCGCGCCCGTCGTTGTCGACGACCTCCGCCGCGATCCCCGGCAGCGGCGTGCCCGCGGAGCCGGGCTTGGCGGCCTGCGCGCCGGGCAGAGTCGTGATCATGATCTGGCCGGTCTCGGTCTGCCACCAGGTGTCGACGATCGGGCAGCGCCCGCCGCCGACGACCTTCCAATACCAGACCCACGCCTTGGGGTTGATCGGCTCGCCGACCGTCCCGAGCAGGCGCAGCGAGGAGAGGCCGTGGCGCTGCACGTACTCGGCGCCCCACTTCATGCAGGTGCGGATCGCGGTCGGCGCGGTGTAGAAGATCGTCACGCCGTACTCCTGGCACAGCCGCCACCAGATGTCCTTGTCCGGGTAGTCTGGCGCGCCCTCGAACATCACCGAGGTGGCGGCGTTCGCCAGCGGCCCGTAGACGATGTAGCTGTGGCCGGTGATCCAGCCGACGTCGGCGGTGCACCAGAAGACGTCGCTCTCGGGCCGCACGTCGAAGACGTTGCGGAAGGTCCAGGTCACGCCGGTCAGGTAGCCGCCGGTGGTGTGTTGGATCCCCTTCGGCTTGGCGGTCGAGCCGCTGGAGTAGAGGATGAACAGCGGGTGCTCGGCGTCGAGCGGCTCGGCCGGGCACTCGGGGTCGGCCGCCTCGAGCGCCTCGTGCCACCAGACGTCGCGCCCGTCGCGCATCTCGCACGACTCGCCGGTGTGACGCACGACCAGGATCGTCTCCAGGTGCGTGAGGTCGCCCATCACCTCGTCGACGGCCGCCTTCACCGGCGCGGTACGGCCCTTGCGGCGCGCGCCGTCGACGGTGATGAGCGCGCTCGCGTTGCTGAACGCCATGCGCTCGGCCACCGACTCGGCGCTGAAGCCGCCGAAGACGACGTTGTGCGGCGCGCCGATGCGCGTGCACGCGAGCATCGCGACGACGACCTCGGGGATCATCGGCAGGTAGATCCCGACGACGTCGCCAGGGCCGATGCCGCGCGCCTTCAGCGCGTTGGCGCAGCGCTGCACATCGGCGAGGAGCTGCGCATAGGTGACGGCGCGCCGCTCACCCTCTTCGCCGTGCCAGTGGAAGGCGACACGGTCGCCGAGCCCGGCCGCCACGTGGCGGTCCAGGCAGTTGTGCGAGACGTTCAGCTTGCCGCCGGTGAACCAGCGGTAGAACGGGGGCTCGGCGTCGTCGAGCGCCGTCGTCCACGGCTCGAACCAGTCCAGCTCGGCGGCCTGGCGCTCCCACCAGCCCACCGGGTCGCGCTCGGCGGCCAGGTGCTCGGAGAGGTCCGTGATGCGCGCGCGGGCGCGGAAGCCCTCCGGCGGCTCGAACCACTCCTGCTCGAGCAGTGCCGCGAGTTCCTGATCCAGCTGCTGATCGTCTGCCATCGCCGGATCCTACGATGCCGGCGCGTCACAGCCAGCCGAGGACGACCCCGAAGACGAGCGCCATGGCGATGTCGATCGCAGCGAGGGCGCCCAGGCGCCGCACGCGCGCCCGGTTGTCGGGCGCGTCGTAGACCCAGGCCGCGTAGAGGTAGAACCACAGGTAGCCGAAGATCACGATCAGCGGCACGAACGGCGTGTTCCACCACCAGTACTCCCAGTGGAATGTGCCGGTCGCGTGCAGGAAGAGCTCGACGGCGACGCTCACGATCGACAGGCCGAGCGCGACCGCCAGGCGGTTGGGCATCCCGAGGATCCGCACGCGCCGGTCGCGTGGCAGGAGCTTGGCGTAGACGATGCCCGCCAGCGCGAACATGAACGAGATCTCGACGTTCAGGCCGATCAGGAACTGGTAGGCGGTTGGGCCCGTGGTCGTCCACAGCGGGGCACGGTCGGTCGCCTTCAGGATCAGCGCGTTGACGATCTCGTTGAACCAGTCGGCGAGCCAGACCGCCAGGCCGGCGGCGATCACGTCGAAGCGCCCGCGCTCGACCTCGACCGCGTACGCGTAGATGACGAACGCCAGCAGCGCGACGGCGTACCACTTGAACAGTGAGGGATCGCGGACCTGGCGCTGGGCCTCGAGGACGAAGTCCGGGCGGGTCGCGAACGGTGTCGGCATCGCCCCTACTTCTTCTTGCGCTTCTTGCGCCGCTGACCGGCCGTCAGCTCGGGCGGCGGCGCCGGCGCCGGCGTCTCGAGCGGCGCCTTGCCGTTTGCTGCGGGCTGCAGGCGCACGCGCGAGCTGCTCGGCCACGGCTCCGCCTTGCCGGTGCGCCAGGCCGGGGGCACTCCGCGCGGCCAGCGCTGGGCGAAGAGGAAGCCGACCATCAGCAGCCAGAACGCGCGGATGATGCCGAGCTGGTCGAGCGGCAGCACGAACGTGCCGCCGACGATCATCCCGAGCACGCCCGCGAAACGGGTCAGCAGGCCGCAGCGCATCGCGGCCAGCGCGATCATGATGAACGCGAAGCCGAGGCTGAACGAGCCGAGCAGCTGCAGCACGGTGCCGATCGCGATCGGTCCGCTGCTGAGCGCGTCGACCGCATCCGCATTCGTTCCCGTTGGCGAGAAGCCGTTCGCGGCGACGACGCGCCCGATGCCCACCACCGCGGTGCCGACGCCGTAGGCGACCGCGCCGATCGCCGCGAAGATCAGCGATGAGCGCCCGATGCGCTGCACGCGCGCACGGGTCGCCTGGAAGAGGAAGGCGAGCACGCCGAAGATGAGCAGCGCGGAGAGCGCGGACAGGATCGGGCCGGCCGTCATCGCGACCGGGTGGTCGGCGATCCAGTGCAGCTGGAGCGCGGCGCGCCCCGGCGGGATCGTCTTCCCCGAGGCCACGTCGCGCAGCGCATCGGTGATCGTGACCACCCTGTCCGGGTAGCCGGGCAGCGCTTGGTAGGCGGCGTTCGTGATCACCCCGCCGATGAGCGCCAGGGCGCCGGCAGCCCACGCGGCGATCGCCGCCTTCGTGCGGTTGTCGGCCTCCCAGGCGAGCGCCTGCTCGGGCGTCGTAGGGGGCGTGGTGGGGGTGCTGTCGGCGGTCGTGGACATCGGCGGCGGTCTGGTGCGGCGGTCAGGCGCCGGGCGCCTGCGCGGGGCCGGGGCCGACCGTGCGCTGGGGGGACAGAGTCACCGGACGGCTCGTCTCCGGGAGGGGAGGTCGGCGGTCGACCACGCGCGAGAGGCGATCGCCCGCGGCGAGCACGAGGTCGAGTGCCGGCCCGGCCACGCGCAGCATCGCCTCGATGCGCGCGCGCCACGCGCGCTGGGTTGCGGTCGGGGGCGCCACGCGGGCGATTCTAGGGCTCGCCCGCCGCGCGGGGCTGACCGAGTAGGGTTTCCAGCGCATGGTCGTCCGTGAGGTCATGACCGACTCCGTCGTCACCGCGCCCCCGCACACGTCGGTTCGCGAGGTCGCCGAGATCATGCGCGAGCGCAACGTCGGCGCCGTCGTGCTGACCGAGGCGGACGGTGGGCTCGTCGGCTTCATCACCGACCGCGACGTTGCCGTCGGCGTTGTCGCCGAGGGCCACGACGGCTCCGGCCCCGCGTCCGGGCACGCTTCGGCCCCGGTGATCACCGGGACGCCCGACATGCCGCTCGAGGAGGCCGCCGAGACGATGGCGCGCTTCGGGATCCGCCGTCTGCCGGTCGTCGACGGGGAGCGCCTCGCCGGCATCGTGACGCTCGATGACATCGCCGTGCGCACGAGCGACCGCGAGCTGCGCGGGTCGCTGACGAAGACGATCACGCGTAGCGCCCTTCCCGGCTTCTACTTCCACCAGCGCGGCGGCTGAGCTCGGCGCCGCCGCCGCCGCGCCGCGAGCGTCCCTCGCTGCCGCCTCTGCGCGGCCGCGCGGGACGTTCGTCGTGCGAGGCTCAGGCTGGGGTGCGGCCCGGCGCGCCGGCGAGCGCGAGCGTGGCGCCCAGCGTGTCGCCGTCGGTGACGCGGCGCGCGTCCGGCAGCAGCGCGGCCAGCGCGTCGGCGGCCTGCACGACGTGCGGTGCGGTCGCAGGGCCCGTGACGACCGCCACCGGCCGGCCGAGCTCGCGCAGCTCGCGGCGCGTCACCGAGAGGGTCGCGAAGCCCGCGTAGTCGGCGAAGAACGCCCGATGATGGGCCAGCGCCCGCTCGCGCGCCTCGCCCTGGACCGCCGGGCCGAGCCACTGGGCGACGCCGGCGCGCGGGCCGTCGGCGAACACGGCCTCCTGGATGCGCCCGCGCTCGTCGGCGAGCAGGCGCGTCGCCTCCGGGACGAAGGCCAGCAGCGGCGGGTCGGCCAGCACCGCGCCGCGCAGCAGCCGCGCGTGACGCAGCAGGAGATCGAGCGCGATCAGCGCCCCGAACCCCTGGCCGACGGCGAGCGCGCCCTGCGCGCCGAGGCCGCGCAGCAGTGCGGCCGCATCCTCGGCCTGCTCGGCGATCGTCGTCCCGTCGTAGGGCTCGGGTGCGCCCGAGGGCGCGTAGCCGCGGCGCGCGTAGGCGATCACACGGCCGGCGCCGGCCTGCGCCAAACGCTCGGCCAGCGGGAGCATCGCGAGGTGATCGGCCGCCAGGTCGTGGATCAGCAGCAGCGGCTCGCCCCGCCCGCGCTCCTCGAACGCGAGCTCCACGCCAACTCCGGCGACGCTCGGCGACATGGCTACGATTCAAGCATGGAAGGCATGGGTGGTTTCGGTGACCTGTTCGGCGATCCTGAGGAGCTCCAGCGCCGCATGGCCGAGTTCGCCGAGCAGCTGCAGGGCCAGCAGTCGCTCGCCTGGGCGGACAACGCCATCAAGCTCGCAGTCGACCTGACCGTCGCGGCGATCAACCGCATCAACGTCCAGGGGACGAACGCCGAGCAGGCCGAGCAGCTGCGCTCGACGATGGCGACGATCTTCCCGGAGGCCGTCGCGCTCGTCCGCGAGGCCCGCCAGGGCCTCAGGTAGCGCCGGGCTCGCCCGCGCGCCCCGCCGCTGCCGCGGCGGCCGCGCGCTCGCGCTCGCGGTGCTCGCGGCCGGCCGTGCGCACGTCGCGGAACGAGCGGAAGCCGAAGACGAAGACCAGCGCGCCGAACCCGACCGCCAGCGACACGGCGGCGATCGCGATCTGCTGGCCGACCGAGTAGGCCGCCACCGTCGAGGCCGACGCCGACGACGCGAAGACGGTCACGAGCAGCGCCTGCTGCACGCCGGCCCCGCCGGGCGTGAACGGCACCACCGCCGCGACCGCGTTGACCCCGAAGACCAGCATGACGTTGCGCACGGAGCCGCCGATCCCGAACGCCTCGAGCAGGCACCAGAACGCCGCGCCGCGCAGGAGCCAGCCGCCGAACTGCACGAGCCACACGGTCCGGATGTACAGGCGCCGGTCGCGCAGCACCGTGAACCCCTGGCGCACGTCGTGCCAGAACGCCACGACCCGGCGCGAGAGGAACGCGAACAGGGCGAGCAGCGCGATCGCCGACGCCGTCAGGCAGAACAGCAGCAGCTGCGGGTCGCGCGCAAAGAACGAGAGGTCGAACGCCTGCAGCTGCGAGAAGTCCGGCGGCTTGGGGAACACGCCCTGCGAGAACGCGAACAGCAGCACGGGGATGGCGATCGTGAGGTCGAAGACCCCCTCGACCATGAACGTTGCGGCGACCGCCGGGTAGGTCGAGTCCGGCACGGACGTCTTGATGAGGAAGAGCTTGATGACGTCGCCGCCGCGGGCGGGGACGACGTTGTTGAAGCCGTACGCGGCGATGAACGCGCCCCACACGCGTCGGAAGGGGATCGGCTCGTCGGGATAGGCGGCGCGCAGCGCGTTGTAGAGCGCGCGCGCCCGCATCGAGAGGTAGGCGATGAACAGCACCATCCCCATGACCAGGTAGACGAGGTCGACCTTCGCCAGGCTGTCGAAGAAGCTTCTGACCGCGTCGAGGAAGGTCCCCGCGCCGTCAAGGATGGAGGCTCGCGCCACGGCCCAAGGGTACGCGGGCTATCGTCCGCGGCCGCCATGAGGAACGTCATCGGAACGCCCGGGACCCCTGGCGCCACGCGCGTCGTCCTGCTCGGCTCCGGCGAGCTCGGGCGCGAGGTCGCGCTCGAGGCTGCGCGGCTGGGCTGCGAGGTGGTCGCGGTCGACCGCTACGCGGGCGCGCCCGCGATGCATGTCGCCGACCGCCACGAGGTCATCGACATGACCGACGCCGCTGGGCTGCGGGCCCTGCTCGACGCCGAGCGTGCGCGTCCGTGCGCGGAGCTGCTCGTCGTCCCCGAGATCGAGGCGATCGCGACGGCCGAGCTCGAGCGCCTGGAGGCCGACGGGCTGCGCGTGATCCCGACCGCCCGTGCGGCACGCCTGACGATGGATCGCGAGGGCATCCGCAGGCTCGCTGCCGAGGAGCTGGGCCTGCCGACGTCCCCCTACCGCTTCTGCGACACGCTCGACGAGGCGCGCGCCGCGGTCGCGGCGCTCGGGGTGCCATGCGTCGTCAAGCCGGTGATGTCCTCGAGCGGCAAGGGCCAGTCGGTGGTTCACGACGCCGCCGGCGCCGGCGCGGCGTGGGAGCACGCGCAGGCCGCCGGGCGCACCGGCGCCGGGCGCGTGATCGTCGAGGGCTTCGTGGACTTCGACTACGAGATCACGCTGCTGACCGTGCGCCACGCCGCCGGAACGTCGTTCTGCGCGCCGATCGGCCACCTGCAGGTGGACGGCGACTACCGTGAGAGCTGGCAGCCGCAGCCGATGAGCGACTCAGCGCGCGAGGGCGCGCTCGAGCTCGCCGCCACGATCACGGGGGCGCTCGGCGGCACAGGGATCTTCGGCGTCGAGCTGTTCGTGCGCGGTGACGAGGTGCTCTTCAGCGAGGTCTCGCCGCGCCCGCACGACACCGGCATGGTGACGATGGCGACGCAGACGTTGTCGGAGTTCGCGCTGCACGCACGCGCGATCCTCGGGTTGCCGGTGCCGGCCGGCGAGATCCCGCTGCGCACGCCCGGCGCCAGCGCGGTGATCCTGGCCGACCGCGCCGGCGACGCCCCCCCGCTACGCGGGGCTCGCCGATGCGCTTGCGGTCGACGCCGATGTCCAGGTGCGGCTCTTCGGCAAGCCCGACGCCCGCCCGAACCGTCGCATGGGCGTCGCGCTGGCGATCGCGGCCGACCCCGACGAGGCACGCGCGCGCGCCCGGCGCGCCGCCGGCTCGGTCAGCGTGCTCCCGGGCTGAGCGGGGCGGGAGCCTGGAAGGGTGCGCGGCGGCGCGCAGGACGAGGATCCCAGGGCGACGCGCGCCATCGAGGGGCAGCCGGCCGCCGAGCAGGCGGCGCTCGAGCGGGAGGCGCTCGCCGAGGAGCGGGAGTTCGAGGAGCAGCGACGCCGCGCGGCGACGCGCACGCGCCGGCAGGTCATCCGCTGGGTCGCGACGCTGACGCTCACGCTCGTGGCGCTCTACGTGCTCGCGCCGAGCCTGGTGGAGACGTTCTCGTCGGCGCCGCGCCTGCGGCGGATCACCTGGTGGTGGTTCCCGATCATGTTCGTGCTGCAGGCCGGCGCCTTCGCTGCCCTGTGGGCCGTGCAGTGGATCTCGATCCGGCGCACCCGCTGGTGGCCGGTGATCGCCTCGCAGCTGGCCGGCAACGCCTTCGGGCGCGTGGTCCCGGGCGGCGGGGCGGCGGCGAGCGCGCTGCAGTACCGCATGCTCGTCGACGACGGGACGCCGCCGGCGGCTGCGGCCACCGGCCTGACGGCGTCGAACCTCCTCACCTTCGGCGTGCTGCTGGGCCTGCCCGTCCTCGCGGTCCCGGCCATCCTGCAGGGCAGCGTCCCGCGCAGCCTGCGCACGGTTCTCGTCTGGGCGCTCATGATCCTCGTGGCGCTCGCGGCGGGGGCGATCGTCCTGATCGTCGGCGACCGGCCGCTGCGCTGGCTCGGACGACGCGCACAGCGGCTGCGAAACCGTCTGCGC
>Ga0335070_10005603_pt1 | contig 14768 bp, 8 predicted proteins | sample Lox_Sample_13_FD_206722 | JGI IMG/M metagenome (GOLD analysis project Ga0335070, IMG submission 206722) | Soil microbial communities from Loxahatchee National Wildlife Refuge, Florida, United States - Lox_Sample_1.3 | ecosystem: Environmental > Terrestrial > Soil > Wetlands | place: USA: Florida... | reverse complement strand
GCTGTTGAGCGTTATACTGTATCAAAATAGCGGCCTCTGGCCGCTGCCGGACCGATCACAAGGTGGAATCCGCGATGGTGACGCGGTGCATCTCGCGCCGCTGGCCGTGATAGTCGTTGAGCGGCCGGTGCTGGGTGCAGCGATTGTCCCAGAAGGTCACCGTGCCGGGCGCCCAGCGCAGCCGCGTGACGAACTCCGGCTGGGTCGCATGCTGGAACAGGAATTCGAGCAGGGGCCGGCTCTCCTCGGCGGTCATGCCAGAGAACCTTGTCGTGTAGGTCCGATTGACGAACAGCGACTTGCGTCCGGTCTCCGGATGGACACGGATCACCGGGTGCTCGGTTCCCATGACGACGAAGCCGCCCGCTCCGCCATTTGCGCCATTGCCGGCATTCTCCGCACGGACCTCGCTCTCATGCACGGCCATGAGGCGCTCCAGCAACGCCTTCATGCCATCGGACAGGGTCTCATAAGCGAGATACATGTTCGCGAACAGGGTATCCCCTCCCTGCTTCGGCGTCTCGATGGCATGCAGGATCGAGCCGAGAACGGGCTTCTCCAGGAAAGTGACGTCCGCATGCCACAGCTCGCCGAAGACCTTGCGGTCTTCCTTCTCCTTGACGACGCGAAGAACCGCCGGATGACCGTCGAGCGCCCGCGCGGCCGTATAAGCGAAATTGTGGAGCGGCCCGAACCGCCGCGCGAACGCCGCATGCTGCTCGGGCGTCAGACGCTGATCCCGGAACACGATCACGAGATGCTCGAGCAAAGCCGCTCGGATCGCGGCAATGGTTCGTTGCTCGAGCGGCGCGGCGAGATCCACACCGGAAATCTCGGCGCCGAGGGCACCTGCGAGGGGTCTGATTTCCATGGTCGGCGTTTCGTCAATATCCAAGCCGGGCGTCACTTCTGCCCTATTGTCGCAGATGGCGCCAAGCAGCGGAACATGGCAGCATATGCCCCGGGCAATCGTTGCTCCATGGCCTTCGAATTTGGCCGATGATCGATCTGCGCCGGCAACCTGATCTCCCGAGATGCTCCCGGACCAACTGGCGCCGATCGGCGCCGGAGCGAACGCGGCTTGGCGAGGCCGGGGTCGGAGGATAACATTCTTAGGCATGACAAGTTAGGAAGGGCTTCGACTTGGTCGCCATTACCCCGGGATTGACATCTACAGCTACTCACGCCGATCGATGGCCCTTTCTCGTATCGGCGGTCGAGCGTCTCTCCGCCGCCGATTCCATCGATGATGTCATTCGGGTGGTGCGGGAAACGGCCAGGGCGATCTCCGGCGCCGATGGCGTGACCTTCGTGCTTCGCGACGGAAACTTGTGCCACTACGTCGAAGAGGACGCGGTCGGGCCGTTGTGGAAGGGTCGCCGGTTTCCCATGAGCTCATGCATTTCGGGCTGGTGCATGCTCAACAAGACGGCCGCGATCGTCCCCGACATCTATGCGGATCCGCGAATTCCCCATGACGCCTATCGGCCGACTTTCGTCAAAAGCCTGGTGATGGTGCCGGTTCGAGCGGAAAACCCGCTGGCGGCGATCGGCTCCTATTGGAGCGCGTGCCGCGAATTCAACGACGGAGAGATTGCGCTGCTCCAAGGGCTGGCGCGGTCGACCGCCGCCGCGATCGCCGCCGTGCAAGCCAAGGAGACGCTGCGGGAGAACGAGGAACGGCTCCGGATGGCCCTGGCCGCCGGCAGCCTGGGAGCCTGGGAGCTGAATTTCGCGTCGGGCGCCTTCAAGCCATCGGCGGTCTGCCGCGCGCATTTCGGTCGTGGCCCCGACGACGCCTTCTCGTATGACGATCTCGCTCAGGCGATTCATCCGGATGACCGGCGCCGTCAGGAAGTCGCGTTCACGGAGGCGCGCGAGGCGCGCTCGGACCTGAGCATCGAGTTTCGCACGATGGGACCGGATGGCGACATTCGCTGGATCGAAATGCGTGGCCGGGTCGTCTGCGATGTCAATGACGCCCCTTCGCGCATGACGGGCGTGTCGCTGGACATCTCGGAGCGCAGACAGTCGAAGGATCGCATCGAGCGATTGCTGTCGGAGCTCGCCCATGTCGGCCGCCTCAGCGAGCTGGGCCATATGAGCTCGGCCTTTGCGCATGAGCTCGTGCAACCCCTATCCGCTGCCAACAATTACCTGAGCGCCGCCCGTCACCTGCTTCGGTCCGACGGCGCGCCAGCCGATGGGGTGCTCGACGCCATCGGCAAGGCGGATGCGCAATTCCTGCGGGCCAGTCAGATCATCCAGCGCATTCGCGGATTCGTCGGCAAGGGACAGTCCGCCCGCGCCGCCGAGGATCTCGCATCGCTGATCGAGGAAGCGTCGGAAATCGCGCTAATCGATCCGAGACACCGGGACGTGGAACTGCGCCTGGTGGTCGAGGATGGACTGCCCTCGGCGATCGTGGACAAAGTGCAGATCCAACAGGTTCTATTGAATCTCCTCCGCAATGCGTTCGAAGCGGTTGAGGAAAGCGACCTCCAGCAGGTCACCGTGGCGGCCAGGTGGGCTCGACCGACGAATATGGTCGAGGTTCGCGTTCGGGACAGCGGGCCGGGCTTGTCGCCCGACGTCGTCACCCGCCTGTTCCAGCCCTTCTTCACGACCAAAGCCACCGGGATGGGCGTCGGGCTCTCCATATGCCGTCAAATCGTGGAGGACCACGGGGGCCGATTGTGGGCCGACGCCGGCGACGGGCCGGGCGCGGTATTCTGCTTTACCGTTCCGATCGCCGCGCAGAGCTGACGCGCCGCGGCTCGAAGCCGTTCTCCAAGACGCCGGATCGGGTCGTTCATTGACCTGATTCGCGGTGCCACCTCGGCAGGCTCGAGCCAGCGCATCGGTCTGCCGACGCGCGCGTGATCCGCGTTACGGCGCGGGTACGATCATCGGGTGGATCGTGAACAGGTCCCGTGACGACGGATCCACGGCAACGCGCACCCAGTTGGCGTTCGGGCTGCCAAACGTCTCGAGCCGCGTGAGATTCGAGATCAGGTGCGCCTGATCGTCGAGCGGTTTATCGAGTTTGAAGAAATGCGTATCGCCGTGCACCAGGAGCACCTGGCCTGGGAAGGCCCGGGCCTCTTCCTCGAGTTTCGCGATGAACGCGGTATAGCCGTCGTAATGCGGGTCGTCGCGCTCGCTCACATCCTCGGTTTCTGGCAGGTCGAAACCGGGGTCGCCCTGAAATACCAGCACGATGCCGGGCGCGGTCTGCGATTTTGCCCGGGCGAATCCCTCATCCATCCAAGCGATGTTCGCGGCGCCGCGCGCCTCATATTCGGCATTGTCGGCGGCGCATTGTTCCGGAGTCCGCGCGCTCTTGTTTGTGCATTCCTTGTCGTCATGCACCCGGTTGTTGTTGCTGCCCGGAATATTGAGTCCGATGAAGAGGATGCCGCCATATTCGAAACGCGTATTCTCCGCGTAAGGCTCGCCCGGTTTGCCCTGATGCTCGAGCGGCACCGTCTTCATGCCGAAGCTATCGACGCTCGCAAACATCGTCTTGCGAAGATAGGCGAGCCGCTCGAGGTTGTCGTACCCGCCATTGTTGGTTCTATGGCAATCGGTCCACTCGTTGTCGCCGGGCACATAGACGGCGGGCGCGCGGAATGAATTGAACATGGCGATGGCGCTCGCGAACACGCCGTCGGTGCATTTGGAGCTGCCGTCCTTGATATCGCCATCGTAGATCGAGAACGCGACGTCGGACGCGTTGATGTCGTCGACCAACGGCTTCATCTTGGGTTGATCGTTGTTCTTGGCATAAGGAAGGTCGCCCCAGAGCGCGAATGAAAAGGACGTCGCTTCGGCCGCCTGAGCGGTCCGCATGCCCGCGACCAGCGTGACGGCGACCAGCAAAGCCCGGAAGGGCATCAATACGGTGTCGGCCATTATCTTCGATCCTGAGTTTGATTCGGGAATACGGCGCCGGTCGGCGCGATTCCTGTGGCGGCGCTGCGCAAGCCAAGGCGCCCTCGATTAGAATTGCCGTGGGCGTGCCGTCAAATGATCCTATTGTTACCCGCGCCGCCGTTCCGCCATGGCTCGATCGATCGGCCCCGGCCGGACCGAACCAGGCTGCCTGTGTCGAAAGGCGCCGCCACGCCAATCGCAGGGCGCGCATGAATCGATCCGCCACCGGGTCGATTGACTCATCTCAATGTCAGAGCGCCGAAGATCGCTAACCTGTGGCATACAGGGATGCTGAGGCGGCTCCCGCGGCGAAACTCATGCGTCCGTCGGCACCGTCATGGTTCACAAATCTGTCATTTGGCCGTTATGGCCGTCCACTAATCTCCAGAAGCCGAAAATGACCGAAAAAACCAAGATCGCCGAGGTGTTGGAGGAGCGCAGCCTGCTCCTGCCCGATCTGATCGATCGGGCGCTGGCTGCCAACGCGCGGGTCAAGTTCGCCTTCACCTGGCTGCAGGCGGCCCGCGCTCAGGCCGAGGCGCCCGGCGCGCCGCTTCCCGATCTGGCGGCCGAGCGCCGCGCGGCCGGGATCGGCGATGCCAGCCTCGACGCCGGGCCAGCAGCCGCCCACCGCAACGGCGAATGCTATGTGATCCCGGGCGCGAAGAGGCTCTTCGACAACATTGTCACGGATCTCGATGCGATGTTGGCGCCGGTGGCGGCGGCCGGACAGGCGGCTCCGTTCGAGCCCCGCCGCGCCGCGCTGGGTCGGCTTCCCGATCTCGCCGGCGACCGCGTCCCGCTCGATCTGATCTCCGCCGCGACCCGAGCGCGGCGCGAGGCCGGCGATTCCCTGCATCTTCTGGTGATGGATCTGCATAAGGCGATCAATCGGCTCCAGGCCGGTCTGGCCGAAGAGGTCATCGACGGGGCCCGGGTCTATCGCCTGGCGGCCGAGGACCGGCCGCTGATCCGGGCCTTCATGCGCGGGCTCAACCGGACGGCGCCGCTCAAGTTCGACCACCCCGGCCTCGGCACCACCGCGACGCGCGCGGGTGCGCGCCTCGTCATCCAGAACGACATCGGGACGACCGACTCTCATGTCCTCATCGCCCATGTCGACGGGCTCAGGCTCTCGGTCACCTATACCGACGTCCATTCTCGCCGGCTGCGTTTCTTCCAGGAACGCCTGCACGGATTTCCGGTGGAATGGACCGAGACGCGCGCACGGCGCGCGGCCGGCCTCGAGGAGGACGAGTTCTATCAGACGACCGGCTGCTTCGATGCGTCGAACCCAACCGCGCTCGCGGCCTGCCTGGAGCAGCTTGGCGCCAGCCTCGTTTTCCTGATCGACTGGAACCGGGCGCGCAAGCGGCTGCGGACGATCCTGCCCAAGGCGGTCGCGACCGATCTGCTGCGATGGGCCGCCGAGGAGGAGATCGGCCATCGCGGCTTCCTGGTGGCGGGCGGCGAGAAGCTGGTGTTCCAGGCCCTCGACACCGTGCGCAAGGGGGTAGCGCCCTTCGGCATGCCGCTGGTCGAGCTCATCGGCGAGGAGCAGGCGATCGAGTTCATGCGGGTCGTGCTGCGCGCGACCAGCGAAGGGCTGCGAGCACGGCGCAATGACGCCGCCATCTTCGAGGAAATCCGCGCGGACCTCCTGGTGCGGCTCGAGGGCACCAGCGACCGGCTGCTCGACCTCGTGCTCGATCACGCGGCGCTCACACTCGATATCGGCGAGCTGGTGCGCGAGACGCTGATGCGGGCTGGCGCCGGAGAGAGCGGGGAGCGGCGCGTGCAGCGCGCCCGGCGCGCCAAACGCTGGGAAAGCGAAGCCGATCGCATCCTGGTTCGGGTGCGCGGGCTGATCGACCGGCGCGGCGACCCGCCGGCCTGGCGCGGCGTGCTGGAACGCGCCGACGACGCCGCCGACGCGCTCGAGGAGGCCATGTTCCATCTGGCGCTCCTACCCGAGGCAGCGCGCGCCGACGGCTCGCCCGAAGATAACGAGATCGGCCCGCTGGAGCGGCTGGCCGGCCTGGTGGCGGGCGGCATCCAAAGCTATGTGCGGGTCCTGGCCGCGGCGCGCCGGGTGCATCGCGGCGCCAGCCACGAGGAGGTTCGCGACTTTCTCGGCGCGCTGGAGGACGTGCGCGAGATGGAGCACGCCACCGACGATGTCGAGCGCGAAGTCGTGGCGGACCTCATGCGCGGCGAGAACGACGCCAAGCGGGTCTTCCTGCTGGCCCAGGTCGCCGAGCAGCTCGAGCAGGCCGCCGACGCGCTGCTTCATGCGAGCCTGATGACCGGCGACCACGCGCTGGGCGAGCGCTTGACTGGATAGGACGGCGCGCAAGCGCGGCATGGCATGATGGCAAGAGGGCTCCGATGACGTCAGACAAGAACGAGGCGCGGATTTTCCCGATCGACCGCGACACACCGGCGCCGGCGGAGACGCTGCTGCCCGTCGTCGGCAACAAGGCCTTCAACCTCATGCGTCTGGCGGCGTTGGGTCTGCCGGTGCCGCCCGGCTTCGTACTCTCGACCGATTTCTGCCGCAGCTTCATGGCCGCCGGCTACCGCATGCCCGCCAAGCTGCCGGAGCTGTTGGCGAAGGAGATCCGGCGCGTCGAGCGAGCCTCGGGCCTGCTCTTCGGCGACCGGCATCGCCCACTCCTGGTCTCGGTGCGCTCCGGCGCCGCGGCGTCGATGCCGGGCATGATGGATACGCTCCTCAATATCGGTCTCTCCGATCGGACCTTGCCGGGCTTCATCGGGCTCACCGGCAACCCGCGGCTCGCCTGGGATTGCTACCGTCGCCTGATCCAATCCTTTGCCGAAACGGTACAGGGCGTCGCGGCGGCGCCCTTCGATGCCGCGATCGCCGCGGCGCTGAGCCATGCCGACGCCGCTTCGCCGTCCGAGCTCGACACGCTGGGCCTGCGCGAACTGGTGCGGACTCTGCTCGAGGTCTATGCCGACGAGGTGGGAGAACCGTTCCCCCAAGCCCCATCCGAGCAGCTCGAAGCCGCGGTGGAAGCCGTGTTCCTCTCCTGGAAGAGCCCGCGGGCGGTCGAATACCGCCGGCTCAACGGGCTCGACGGCCTGGCCGGAACCGCGGTGACAGTGCAACGCATGGTGTTCGGCAATGCGGGCGGCCGCTCGGGTGCCGGGGTCGGCTTCACCCGCGATCCCGCCAGCGGCGAGAAGAGGCTTTATCTCGACTTCGCCGCCAATGGGCAGGGCGAGGATGTCGTCTCGGGGCGATGCGGCCTGACCCGCGCCGACGGCTTGGAGCGGCTGATGCCGCCCATCTATGGCGAGCTGCGCGAGGTCGTGCGCCGGCTCGAGACCGCCTTTCTCGACGTGCAGGATTTCGAATTCACGATCGAGGATGGGCGGCTGTTCCTGTTGCAGACGCGCCGCGCCAAGCGCACGCCCTGGGCGGCGCTGCGGATCGCGATCGACCTGGTCGAGGAAGGGCTGATCGCGTCCGATCGCGCGCTGGCGCAACTGGCGACGATCGATCTCGGGAAATTGGTGCGCCGGCGCGTGCAGACCGGCGAGGCGCCGCTCGCCCGCGGCGTGCCGGCGAGCCTCGGCGTGGCCTCGGGTCCGATCGCCTTGTCGAGCGCGGCGGCCGAGGCGTTCGCGAAAGACGGGAGAGCGCCCATCCTGGTACGGGAAGACACGGTCACCGCCGACATCGCCGGCATGGCGGCGGCCGCTGGCATCCTCACCGCGCGCGGCGGCCGCACCTCGCATGCCGCGGTCGTGGCACGCCAGTTGGACAAGGTCTGCCTGGTGGGCTGCGAGGCGCTGACGGTAGCCGCCGACGGGCAAAGCTGCCGGATCGCCGGCCAGCCTCTAAAGGAGGGCGACATCATCACGCTCGATGGCGAGAGCGGCGCCGTCTATAGAGGCGAGATCGCCACCGTCGAAGAGCGACCGACCGCGGCCCTGGCCAAGGTCGCGGCTTGGCGCGCGGCGAAGACAGAGGTGAACAAGACTCTGCCGGGCGTCGAAACCGGCATCCTGGCGCCAACGGTTCCGGCGCTGCCCTGCGAGGAACCGGTCGCGCAGCAGGCCGGCGCGGCCTGAGCTGGCGCAAAGACGCCGGTCGGCTTTCCGCGGGTCAAGGTGCGGCTGCTCTTATGTCGAGGCAGGTAAGCTCCTCAAGGCACCGAGGCCGACCGCCATTCCACAATGAGTATCTGGTCTTGGCGGAAGCTGCCGTTATTGCCTGGCGAAGGTCCAGCCTGCCTACTGACTCTGATCGCGAATACATGAGCTGAACGTGTCGTTGGGCAAGATGCTGAACAATTGCTCTATCGGGATAGGGCGTTCAGCAACATCATGATGAGCCAAAATACGACTAATGCGGTTCCGACCCCTGGGAATGCGAAGTGCCATTGCCTGCCCTCCAGCGGGCGAAGTTTGCCGAGCCGCTCACGTGCTCGGATGGTCAGCAGATTTTCGTGCAACTTCAGCACGATCCTGTTGTAGGCCGCTGCTTTCGCGGCGGGAATTGCCCATGCATCGACCACCAGTTCCTTTGAATGGCTGATAGTGCGCCCGTCGACGTCGAGCTTGCTGACAAGGCTGAGGCCCAGAGTCCGTTCCTCGTGAGACCACCCAACGCCAGACCATCCGCACGGCATGTTCATCCGTAGATAGCGTGTCACCTTGCGCGGGCGGGAAAGATAGACGTCTTCTTGGCGTTGGGTTCCGTTGAGCAAGCCCAGCTCCCTGACGAATGTCGTATCCGCGAACTTGAAAGCCACGCGATCGCCCTCGTCCGGATCCCAGCAATCCGGAATCTCATAGGCGAAGACGGCGGTGAGACAATTCTTTTCCTGGTCGTCATGAATCTCCACGGGTTTGGCCTCCAAGATAGCGGGCCAGGTGGCCTTCAGGTCCTTCAGCATCTCGTTGGCATAGACGGTCGTCCCTTCATTGGCGATGCGGTTGCGCACCGAATCGGCGGCCCAGTAGGAATAGTCGATATGCCGGCGGAGCTCGGCGGGCGATCTGCGCTTCGGTCCAAAGCGCATTTCTTCCTCGCAGTTCAGATAATGCAGCGGCACGGCCGCATCCGGCCTCTCCAGCCGATCAGTATCCACCGTCAATGGCAACGCCCATCCGACATGCGGCTGAAAGATATTCTCCAGGCGGCCTGACTGCGTTTGCATTGTCGGATCCAGCCAATAGGACAGGCCATTGTCCAAGCGCAGCCGCACGATGCAGTGGTTGAACAGGCGTGGCATCGGTAGAAAATCGGCAAGAGCCAGCCCATGCGTTGTCGAGGTGAGAGCAGCGCAGGCGTCAAGCCCCAATCGTCGCGCCCCAGCTATGTAGAGCTGCGCCGCGTCCTTGCAGTCGCCAAAGCCGCTCCTCCAGATGGTTTCGAGCCTCCGTGGCACCATTCCACCTTCGCCCAGAGCGAGTGCGAAATAGCGCAGTTTCCGCTGGACGAAGCGTAGCCACTCCGCGGCGCGTTCCGCTGGCTCGTTATGCAGCGCTGCCAGACGATCAATTTCCTCGACCAGATCACCGGGAAGTTCCGTGCCCTGATAATGCGGCGCGAACAGACGGGCAATCTCGTTCCAGCCCGTGAACTCGCTAAACTGCAGGGCCGGCACCAATAGGACCCATGGTGGGGCGAATGCTGCCGCCTCGCGCCGCTTTAGGCCGATGGCGCGCCAGCGAGACACTTCGACGCCATCTTCTACTGCGGTGCTGCGTACGGGCGGGAGATTGAAATCCTTGATCGAGATCTCGCGCTCGACGGGGCGCAAGAGTCGATGTCGCATCTCAATCCAGGGGTGGAAGGAATCGAAGACCATCCAGCCCTCGTACCTTCCGCCCAGGACCGGATTGGCACCATAGACAGTGACGCTAGTTTCGATGATGTCGTCCACCCTCACATCGGGAATTAGCAGCGATACGGTGATCCGCCCATCGAGCGCCAGGCGCTCCAAATTGGTCTCGCGTCGGAACGTTTGGAAGGCGTCGTATCTTGTATGATCGAGGCGCTCCGTGCTGCGCAGGACGCGAATGAAGTGCACATCAAGCCGCTGATGGGCCGGATTGAACTCGACCATGAAATGGGCTGCATGTTCAGCGCCCGTACGCGTCAATACACGCTGGGCCCAACGGCAATGCCATGCATGCTCGGGTCCACTTAAATTGACTTGGGTGTCATGCAGCAGCCGGCAAACACCGTTGGCAACGCAATTGTCCGCGGCCTCCGGGGTTTGGAGGGAATAGGGTTCCTCCTCTACCCAGGCCGGCACCGGAACGCATCGGACGACGCTCGGCGAGCCTGCGGGTTGGGTCTCTTCCCTCTTCGCGTTCAGGTCCTCAAGCACGTGTCGCACCTGCAATGGTTGTGCGCGACATCACTGATATCGAGATACTATGCCAAGCGAGGAGCTTGGCGTAGCGTTGCCTTAGTGCGGTTTACTGTAACGATCTCAAAACAATAGGTTCATCATTGGACGACAACACGGGGGCCATGAGCCTCCCGTCGTTCTCCTCATCGCCTCTTCCTAAGTATTTGATTTTCGGGGCGGTTGCGGCAGAACTCGCCCACGGCAGCTTGACTGGCAATCAACGGCCTTGCCGCCCGGTCGTGCAACCCGCCCGCTCTGCACAACCGGCCGCCGATAGCCCTTAGGCAGCCTCGGGACGATCCAGTTGCCCCTATGTCGGGGTCAGCTTGCCAGCCTCGCGAAACGCCGCCCGGTATTCCTCGACGGAAGTGGCGATGTTCCATCCGAAGACGGCCACGAAATCGCCCGGGTGCGCCAGACTTGCGATGATATGCGCGGCCTCGCTTGTCGATTGAGAACGCTGGATGCAGGAGGCGTCGGCGCCAGCCGCGGCAAGCGCCCGCGACAACCGCGCCGCGATCTCGCCGGGCGGCTTTCCCCTCCGGAAATCCTCCTGCTCGTAGCAGACAAATTTGTCGAAATGACCGGCCACGATGGCCGCGCATTCCTCGAAATGCCAATCTGGCCGATTTCCCGGCGCGGTTAGGGCGCAAATGCGCTTGCCCGCCGGCGCCATCGCCTCGATCACGGACGTCACCGCCGTCAGCCCCGGCGGGTCCGCGGCACGATCGAACAGGATTCGAACCGGAAATCCGTCGGGGAAGTTGAAGCGGCCCCTCGACGACGCCACCGTGATCTCGTAGTGGGCCAGGCCATCGCGAATGAAGCGTGGCTCGATCCCCAGGCCGATGGCAAGACCCGACGCCGCCATCGCGTTGGCGATGTTCGGCCGGATGACCCCGCCCAGGCTCGCCGGAAATTCCGCTGTGCCGATGAGTGGTCTGACGGCGTTCGCAGCCGCATGCATGATCGCTTCGCGGCCCTCCCGGGAGCCGACCGTGATCGCTTCGCCGCCGGCCTCGACATGCGCCCGGATCTCCGGCGAATCCGGTCTCAAGGAAAACAGGATGGTTCGCAGGCGGGCGCGATATTCCGGTGCCAGACCTGCGGACCTCGGATCGTCGGCATTCAGCACCACGGCCTTGCATGCCGCGTCGAGGACCTTCCTCTTCAAGGCCGCCATCTCGTCGAGCGTCTCGATCCCGTTGATCCCGATCTGCTCGCGCCCGACATTCAGGAGTGCGGCCACGTCGCAGCGGTCGAGATACATGCCGCCCGAGAGCAGTCCGCCGCGCGCCGTCTCGAGGGCCGCCGCGGTCACGGTCGGATCCTGCATCACGATCGCGGCCCCCCGGGACTCCGCGTAGTCACCCGCCAGCACCTGCTCGCCATCGATCGTGACGCCCTCCGTGGTCGCGTTCCCGACGGTGTGGCCGGCCGCGGCGAGGATGCTGCTCAGCATCAAAGTCGTGGTGGTCTTTCCCTTGGTGCCGGTGATCATCGCGGTCGGAATTCGCCCGTCATCGCCCGGCGGATAGACGGTGTCGAGAATGGCGCCGGCGACGTCCAGCTCGGTATCGCCCTCCGTGTGCGGCCGCAGCGAGATCGAGGTATTGAGCTCGCAGATCCCGCCTCCCACCTCGCGCCAGGATCTCGAGATGTCCGGGCAGATGAAGTCGACGCCGGCGACGGTAAGCCCGAGCGCCCGGGCCGCCCGTTCCGCCGCGCGCGCATTGTCGGGATGAACGATCGCGGAGACGTCCCGGGTGGTTCCGCCGGCGGAAAAATTGGCGTTGGCTCTGAGCCTGATCTGACGGCCCGCGTCGGGGACGCTGTCGCGTCGGCAGCCCTGTTGCGCGAGGACCCGGTCGCTCTCCTCGTCGAGCGGAAGCCGTTCCATGGGGCCGTAGACACGCTTGGGGTTCCGGTTCTCGACCTCCACCAACTCGGCGACGCTGCGTCGGCCGTCACCCATGACGGCCGCCGGGATCCGCTGCGCGGCCGCGACCAGTTTTCCACGGATCACCAGAAACCGATGGTCCTCGCCCGGAAAAAAGCTCTGCAGCATGAATTTTTCCCGATCGAGATGCACCCGCTCAAGCGCCGCCTGCAGTTCGCCAGCGTCGCGCAGATTGGCGAAGACCAATCGCCCTTTGTCGCTCGATACGGGCTTCAAGACGACCGGATATCCGATCGTCTCGGCGAGCTTCAACGCCGATGGTACATCTGTAACGGCCGCGAATTTTCCGGCCGGTAGCTGCAATTGCGAGAGCACCCGCAGAGTCAGAAGCTTGTTCGTGGCTAGCTCCCGGCCGATGCCGGACTCGGGCGTCAGTGCGGAACTTGTCAGGCGCTGCTGACGCGCACCCTGCCCGAGCTGGATGTAATTGAAGCCGGGCGCCATCCGGAACCAGGGGATCCCTCGGCGTTCGACCGTCTCGACCATCTGGCGGGTCGCATCACTGAGGCGCAACTGCTTCACGCGATCGATATTTCTCGCCAGCGCCGCATCAAACGTCTCGGCCTCCCCCAGCGACTGCGTTACGCGGTCTGCGAGCTGCACCGCCATCGGAAGGCAAGCGTCCGCGAGATAGGAATCGCGACAGGAAAAAAATATTTCCGCGGTGCCCCGCGCGGGATCGCGCGAATGGATGCCGCAGGCGGAGGCCGTCACGTCGCCGATCAGTTGCAGCAGCTGCGCGACCGCGGCGACGAACTCCGCCGCGTCCAGCGTCTTCCCCTCGGCGATGGCGCCGGGCAGCCGGCGCCGGAAAACATCGACAAGCGCGGGCTCAAGCTGTGCGGTCGTCCAGCCAAAGGCATCGCCAAGCAGCAGCCTCGCCGCCAACACGGGCGACGACGCGTGGATGTTGCGCCAGAGAAAATGCCGCTTGCCGTGAAGTCTGATCAATGGACCTCGCGCCGGCAACTCAGCGTGGCGCAAGCTAGACGTCTGTGTCGCCGAGGCAACCGAACTTCCCCATGTCAGACCGGCCCTGTCTTCCGTGAAGCAAAGATATAGCGCCGCGGCATCGGCTGGAAGACACGGCCTTACCAGGCTCCGTCCCAGCAAAGGTGACGGGCCTCGCTGCCGGGGGGCAGCTTTCCTCATCGGGGCGCGCCGCTAAATCGCCCGAGGCATTCGGCATGAGGCCGTGCTGAAGTTACCTTGGAGATCAGGTAAGGGCCGATGTTACTTCGGCACCGTGACCACGATCGCCGCGCAGGCGGAGCGCTCCTGCCGGCAGTAGCTGTGCGGTGCACTGGAATCGAAGTACATCGCGTCCCCTTCATCCAGCGTCACCTCCTCGCCATCAACGTTGACGGCAAGCTGTCCTTTGATGACGTAGACGAGCTCTGCGCCGGCATGCTTATGAGGCGCCGAACGGTTCGACGGCACCGGAAACTCCGCGTAGAAGGCCTCCATCCTGCGGTCGGTCACAGGGAAATCGAGGCTTTCGAACAGGTAGGACGGCGGCTCTTCATCGGGTCGGTCCGGCAGGCGCAGCCGATCCTTCTTGCGGATCACCGCCAATGGCCGCCGGCCGGCGCTCTCGACGAAGAAGTGCTCGAGGCCGACGCCGAACACCAATGCGATCCGAAGCAAGGTCGGCAGTGTGGGGAAGAGTTGTCCGCGCTCGATCTTCGACAGCATCGCCGGCGACAGCCCCGTATGCTCGCCAAGCTGCACCAGTCCCAAATCCTTCTTCTGACGTAGCGCGCGAATCTTCGGGCCGATCTTGTACTGCTCCAGGCCGGTCGCCAGCGTCTCGGACAGCATCTTGCGTCGTTCCTTTTTTCTTGTGGTTCAAATCGTCGCCGGTACCTTTTATCATAGCGACAATCGTATTTCACACTACGACAAAATTCTTGTGAGTAAAAATAATTTTCTCTATATGCAATCCCAGTCAGCCCTCTGAGGCTGTCGCAGTCATTGTGAGCGGGCCCAATCGGGGGCCGGCTCGATCCGAAGAAGGAGCCGAACTCATGAAATTGAGAATTGCGAAGTTGGCGACCGCCATGGTGGCGGCGATCGGCCTGGCGATCGGGATTGCAAATGCCGCTGCCGCCAAGAAGGACATCGTCGACACCGCCGTGGCGGCCGGTCAGTTCAAGACGTTGGCGGCTGCGCTCACCGCGGCAGGGCTCGTCGACACGCTGAAGGGCCCCGGGCCCTTCACCGTCTTCGCCCCTACCGACGAGGCCTTCGCCAAGCTGCCCGCCGGAACCCTCGACAATCTGCTGAAGCCGGAAAACAAGGACAAGCTGATCGCCATCCTCACCTATCACGTCGTCCCCGGCGAAGTGATGGCGGCCGACGTCGTCAAGCTCAAGAACGCAAAGACCGTGAACGGCAAGATGCTCAACTTCTCGAAGATGGGCGACAGCGTCATGGCCAACGACGCGAAAGTCACCGCCACCGACATCGCGGCCTCG
>Ga0335070_10005601_pt1 | contig 14769 bp, 15 predicted proteins | sample Lox_Sample_13_FD_206722 | JGI IMG/M metagenome (GOLD analysis project Ga0335070, IMG submission 206722) | Soil microbial communities from Loxahatchee National Wildlife Refuge, Florida, United States - Lox_Sample_1.3 | ecosystem: Environmental > Terrestrial > Soil > Wetlands | place: USA... | reverse complement strand
GTTGCGCCGGTCCATAGCCGCTGCCGTCGAACAGCAGCGTGACGTCGTGCTCTTCCTTCAGGAGGCTGGCGATGACCAGCGCGCGCGGCGCATCGCTCTGCATCCGCCACGCATAAGACGCACGATGGCGATAGACATCGTAGACGCGCTCGGCGATTGCGGCGCGATCCTTCGAGCCCGCATAACGGCGCGCGCGAAAGTAACTGCGAATGAAACGATCGGCGGGCATCGCTGTCTCATTGAGGCCATCGAGGATTTCGATGGCAGCCTGCGTGCGGGCAGCTGGTGTCATGGTCCGGACCGAACCCTTTGTCTGCGGCCTTATGGTTCAACCAAGAGACGCAGAGATAAAAGATATTAATCAAGGAGACACACAGGATTCACAATTGCCGTGCGCGATTCGCGGCCGGAGCAATTCACCGCGAATCATTTGTGCAAATCGGCGTTGAACCTTTTCCGAGTCTCTGCGTTTCCTCGAATCACTGTGCGCCGGGATAGTTCGGCGACTCGCGCGTCACCACCACATCATGCACATGGCTTTCGCGCACACCGGCACCGGTGATGCGGACGAAATCGGCTTTCTCGTGGAGCTCAGGGATCGTGCGGCAGCCCGTATAGCCCATCGCTGCGCGCAGGCCTCCCACGATCTGATGGACGACATTGGCGACCGGGCCCTTGTACGGCACCTGGCCTTCGACGCCTTCCGGCACGAGCTTGAGCGAGTCCTTCACTTCGGCCTGGAAATAGCGGTCGGCGCTGCCGCGGGCCATGGCGCCTACCGAGCCCATGCCGCGATAGCCCTTATAGCTGCGGCCCTGATAGAGGAAGACTTCGCCCGGGCTTTCCTCGGTGCCCGCGAGCAGCGAACCCACCATCGCCACATGCGCGCCGGCGGCGATCGCCTTGGCGAGATCGCCGGAATAGCGGATGCCGCCGTCGGCGATGACAGGCACGCCGCGATCCCTGGCCGCCGACACCGCATCCATGATCGCCGTCAGTTGCGGCACGCCGACGCCCGCCACGACGCGTGTCGTGCAGATCGAGCCCGGTCCGATGCCGACCTTGATCGCGTCCGCGCCGGCATCGATCAGCGCCTTGGCGCCGTCGGCGGTGGCGACATTGCCGGCCGCCACCTGCGTGTAGTTCGATTCGCGCTTGATGCGCGTCACGGTCTCGAGCACGCCTTTGGAATGGCCGTGCGCGGTGTCGACCACGACGACGTCGCATTCGGCTTCCACCAGCGCCATGGCGCGCGCCACGCCGTCGTCGCCCACGCTGGTCGCCGCCGCGACGCGCAGCCGTCCGCGCTCGTCCTTGCAGGCGTTGGGATATTTCTGCGCCTTCTCGATGTCCTTCACGGTGATGAGGCCGACGCAGCGATAGGCATTGTCGACCACGAGGATCTTCTCGATGCGATGCTGATGCAGGAGCCGCTTGGCTTCCTCCATCTCGACGCCTTCGCGCACGGTGACGAGCTTGTCCTTCGTCATGAGCTCGTGGACGGGCTGGCGCTTGTCGGTGGCGAAGCGCACGTCGCGGTTGGTGAGGATGCCGACGAGCTTGCCCGCGCCGGTGTTCCCGCGCGCGCCTTCGACGACGGGGATGCCGGAAATGCGATAGCGCTCCATCAGCGCCAGCGCGTCGGCGAGCGTCGCGTTCGGCGCGATGGTCACCGGGTTCACCACCATGCCGCTTTCGAACTTCTTCACGCGGCGGACCTGCTCGGCCTGCTCTTCCACCGAGAGATTGCGATGGATGACGCCGATGCCGCCGGCCTGCGCCATGGCGATGGCGAGGCCGGCTTCTGTCACCGTGTCCATGGCGGCGGACATCAAGGGAATGCCGAGCTCGATCGTCTTGGTCAGACGGCTTCTCGTATCGACCTGGCCGGGGAGGACTTCGGAGGCGCGGGGCACCAGGAGAACATCGTCGAAGGTTAAGGCTTCGCGGATGGTCATACGCCGGCGCTCCCAAGAAAGGTGCTTGGAGCGCCGAGCCTTTATCAGCGGGAGGCGGAATGCGCAAGGCCGGGTATTAACCTCACAGGCTACCCCCTAAATCCCGTGGCCACGAGATAGAGCTCCACCGACTCGGCGCGGGAGGCCGGCGGCTTGACGTGGCGGACTTCGCGGAACGCCTTCTTGATGCGGGCCAGAAGCTCGCCGGTGGCGCCGCCCTGGAAGACCTTGCCGATGAAGGCGCCGCCCGGCGTCAGCACTTCTGCCGCAAGATCGAGCGCCGCTTCGAGAAGCGCGACGGTGCGGATGTGATCGGTGGCGCGGTGACCCGTCGTCGGCGCGGCCATATCGGTGAGCACGACATCCGCCGGCCCGCCCAGCGCTTCCTTCAGCCGTGCCGGCGTCTCCGGATCGAGCATGTCGAGCTGCAGCACGTCTGCGCCCGCGACCGGATCCATCGGGAGAATGTCCATCGCAACGACATGGGCGCCCTTCGCCACCGCCACCTGCGTCCACCCGCCGGGTGCCGCGCCCAGATCGAGCACGCGTGCGCCCTTCTTCAGCACACGGAATTTCCGGTCGAGCTCGACCAGCTTGAAGGCGGCGCGGCTTCTGTAGCCCTTCGCCTTCGCCTCGCGCACATAGGGATCGTTCAGCTGCCGCTCGAGCCAGCGATGCGACGACGCCTTGCGGCCCCGCGAGGATTTCACCTTCACCTTGAGCCCGCCGCGGCCGGAGGGGTTGTCGTCTTTCATGATCGTTCCATGAGCTCGCGCAGGATGCCTTCTCTGAGCCCGCGATCGGCGACGCGGAGCTTCGCACAGGGCCATTGCGCCTGGATCGCTTCAAATACCGCACAGCCCGCCGGCATCAAATCGGCGCGGCTGGGGCCGACGCAGGGCATTTTCGCACGCTCGGCGACGGACAGCGTTGTCAGCCCGCGCGCGACGTCGGTCAGCGCGCCGCGGTCGTGCCAGCTCGCATCGATGCGGCGGCGGTCGTAGCGCGGAAGCTTCAGCGCCACGCCGGCGAGCGTCGTCACCGTGCCCGAGGTGCCCAGCAGATGATGCGTGTCGACCGCAAAGGGCCCGGCCTGCACCTCCATGGCGCGCGCCAGGTCGGCGACCGCGGCTGACGCCTCGCGCAGCATCGCATCGTAATCGCGGCCGGTTTCGCTCAGGACCACGACGCCCAGCGGCAGCGACGCGGCGAATACGGTCTCGATCATGCGCCCGTTGCGCCGCAGCCAGATGATCTCCGTCGAGCCGCCGCCGATGTCGAACACCAGCGCGCCGTCATAGTCGCAGCCCACCAGCGGCGCGCAGCCGACGGCCGCCAGCCGCGCCTCTTCCGCTTCGCTGACGATCTCGAGGGCGATGCCCGCTTCGGCCTGGACGCGGGCCACCAGCGCGTCCGCGTTCTTCGCGCGGCGGCAGGCTTCGGTGGCGATGGCCCTCAGCGGCACCGCGCCGTGGCGCCTGAGGCGGCGGGCAATGATCTTCAGCGCGGCAACCGTGCGCGCCATGGCGTCTTCGGACAGTGCGCCCGAGGTCGCCACGCCTTCGCCCAGCCGCACGATGCGCGAGAAGGAATCGACGACGCGGAAGCCGCCGCCCTGCGTCGGCTGCGCCACCAGCAGCCGGCAATTGTTGGTGCCGAGATCGATGGCGGCATAGGCGGGCCGGCGCCCCTTCCTGGGTGCCTGCGCGCGCGCCCTCGCCGCCTTCGTGTCTCCGCCGTCCTCGGCCCGCATGGGATCGCCGCTGTTGTCTCGGGATAACCGTAGCATGGGCCACGCGTGCGGACGGTGCGCCGAAAGGCGGGGAAGACACGCGAATTCCGCAACCGTTTCGACTAGTCGGTCACGGGCCGAACCGGACGCTGCGCCGTCTCCGCGGAGCGATCGTGAGCGCCGAGCGAGCCCGGCGTGCGCGTGCATCGCCACCCTGCTAACAGGGGAAAAATCAGGGTCGCGAAAATCCGCGCCCGGCGCCGGCGCGCCTCCGGAGCCCATGGACAAAGGCTTTCCCGCACGCAGGGCGCCGCCGCCAAGCTGAAAAGCAGGGTCACGCAGGGTCAATTCCATCCGTATACGGATGAACTCGGCGAGGCGATGGAGGAGGGCGAACAGCAGCGCGATGGGGGCCATCGGGGGCCTGATCCTTTACAACCAAATTGGTATAAATTATACTTTACCGGTAAAACATTGTCAAGCACTCGTTCTTTCTTTGTTCTCAACAGCTTGGGCGGGAGGCGGGGAGCACCCGCGGGTCCGGGCCGCCGGGCCAGCCCCCTTCGCACGGGCGCCATCCTGCGCGCGCGGCGTGAGGCCCGCCCGCACGGCCACCGCCGCGTCACGACGGACAACGCGGGACCGGCCGCGGCCATCGCGGTCCCGGTCCGCCTTGCCGCCAGCAAACGGACTTGCTACACCGCCCGCCCACGTCGCGGCCGGCCCTTTGTGGTTTCTCAAGGGACAAGGACTAGCGTCCCCGCGCGACCGTTGGGGGATCGTCTAACGGTAGGACTGCAGACTCTGACTCTGCCTGTCTAGGTTCGAATCCTAGTCCCCCAGCCAGCCTACGCTCCATTATGCAGCAAGCGCACCGGAGCGAGGCCGCCTGCAGTATGGACAATGGCTCTGAGCCACCAGCCGTACCGTTAGATGCGGTGGCCATGTTTGATCCATCAAACATGGCCACCGAGAGGGCTCTGGGGAGATTGCTACCCAATACCGGACTCTGCCCACCATTTGATCGGCAAATTATGTGCGTAGCTTTGTGTGTTTGTGGCCATAATCCCGCATCTGCGAGCAGTTATGAGGTTTGCGGACAAGCTGACAAGTTGTCTGCAAAAAATACATAGTAATATCAATGGCTTAAATGAAGAATCCGCCCCACTGTCTGCAGTGAATTTCATTGAAACTTAAGGCCTTGCATACTACTTTCCTCATGTACGCGGAGGCCGTGAGCGTTAGGGCCCGTTGCCGCCAGAGGTTACTTTCTTTGGCAACGATAAGGTCGCAAAGCGGGGACGTTTGGCAACGTCCGGTGTGGGTTCGCTCCCACTCTTCCGCGCCACATCACACAGTTTGGTGCTCCTCTCGACCCGTTTCGGCAGTCCCGTGACGACGGTCCAGAATCCGTCTTTCTTCTGCAAGACGAGCGTGAGGTCGTAGCCGTCCTTAGGCCACACGAGCACGAGCTTACCGTCGCCGCCCCGGCAAATCCGCGTGTAGTGCTTTGCCACTGCGGAGGAGTACGCGGCGAAGTCCTTGAAGCCCAGACCTGCGATTTGGCGCATGCGGTCCTCCATGCCCTGCACGTGGAGATAGCCGAAGCCCTTATTGCCTTCGTAGCCGTACTGGAGGCGGATGGGACCGGGTTCAATCGCCGCGATTTTCGCATGCTCGGGCTCGATCAGGCCATGATCTTCATGGCCGGCCGGGCACTTCACGAAATCGCCGGGATTACCCACCGCTCTGACTTTCCTCTCTCAGGCGTCCTTGAAGATAAGTTTGAAGCTGCCTTCCAGAAGGCCGAGCCAAAGCTTGCGCTCGGCTTCCGGCCAGACGTCTCCCGACTTCGGAAGCCGCGCGAGCAGGCCCGCGATGATCGGATCTACGCCCGGAGGCGCGCCGCCGTTGCCGCCGTTGCCGGTGCCTGAGCCACCACCTTTTTCTTCTTCTTTTTCTCGAGGCCTTTCTTCTTCCGCCGCCCGCGAAGCGATGCCCGGCATGATCAGACGGTTCTTGCCATGCTCAAAATAGCCCGCCTGTTCGGCAGAGCGCTCGAACACCGATCGCGCACGGCCAGTCTGCTTTTCCGCGACGCCGAGCCCGATGATGTCCCGCTCAAGCGCTGCCGGTGGCGGGATAACACCGCCGTTGTACTTATCGAAGATCGCGCGATAGAGCGGCACTTGCAGGAATGCGCGCGCGCGCGCCTCACGCTCGCGCTGGGGATCAACGATCATGCGCCCGAGCAATGTGAGATGGTGCTTGCCGCTCGTGGTCTCCACGAGCCCGAACATGCGGGATGCTGAAACCTGGATGCGGTACCCGCTGCTTTTCGGGCTCAGGTTCATCCAGGCCGCGAGCTGAGCGTCATCGCACTCGCCGGTGCCGACGTTGCTATGGATCGCCTCCGCGACCTCCTTCGCGTCGTTGAGATTGTTGTACGGGAATTGAATGGTGGAGCGTTGACGGCCGTCGCCGTCGTCCTGATCGGCGTCCATCACGCTGGTTACGTTCTCTCCGGTCATGTGGTTTCTCCTGATCCTGCTCGCTGGTTTCGCTTGCAAACGGTAGATAGGGTCTATTATACAATTCCGCAAGTTCTATCCACATTTTTGCAGACAAATGCGAAATCTGCAGCCGACTCAACGACGTAGCCAATCCTAGCATCCTGTGTCCGTCAGTGCTGAATTTTTTCTATAGGGAAATCAGTACGTTATGAGGGACGCGAGTCAGACTGCGCTGGCCGAGCAATCTGGCGGAGACGCTAAAGGGGCGCCGCAAACACAACCTTTTGCGGTGTGCCTTAGCAAATCGGCTCTATCTTGGGTTGGGGAGTGGGTCGGCCTAGGTCCGCGTCCTACGCGGGACGCTTAAGGGGTTCGAGTCCCCTCACTTCCACCCGAAAGGTCTTAATCAGGCAATAAAGTGACACTTCGGCACTCAGCGGCGTCCAAACATTGGAGCAAAAATGCAGCGGAAAAGCCGCCCCTGCTGATCTTGTTCGCAAGATTCCTCTCCGTTTCAAACAAACCCATAGCTCTGAGCCGATCCGACAGAGCTGCATAAGTGAGACCACGCCTTTTTAGCTCCGCTTTGAGCAAGTTTTTGGCCTTTTCCTCGTATTGCTGAGTCAAGGCATTGTTTTTGAAGGTATTTTTTGGCATCGCAGCCTTATCCAGATATCATCGCATATGATGATATTAGCCATTGCATTCGGCGAAGGATATATCTATATCCAATGCACAACATCATCGATGCAATGACAATGGCTATTCACTTCCTCCTCTCCAGCCAAGCCCGGACTTTCTCGCTGGCCTAAGTGATGCGGCTGACGGACGACGAGGCCTACAAGCTCTTTACGGCGATCCGCTGGACGGAGAACGGCGGAGAGCCGGTTTGCCCGAAGTGCGGCTGTGTCACGATCTACAAGTACGAGAGCCGCCGCATCTACAAATGCAAGGGCTGCACGGCGCAATTCAGCGCAACGTCAAACACGATCTTCGCGAGCCGCAAGCTTTCAGTGCGCGACATCCTCGCAGCAATCGCGATTTTCTCGAACGGCGCGAAAGGTTATAGCGCGCTGCAAATGAGCCGCGACCTCGACGTGCAGTATCGGACGGCGTTTGTGATGCAGCACAAGCTTCGCGAAGCGATGGCAGCGGAAAGCGCGGCGGTTGTTCTCGGCGGCACGGTCGAAATCGACGGTGCGTATTTTGGCGGTCACGTCAAACCCGCGAACTACAAGGAAGACCGCAAGGACCGCCGCTTGGCTGAAAACCAAACCGGCAAGCGCAAGGTCGTGGTCGTGATGCGCGAACGTAATGGGCGCACACTGACGCACGTTGCGAAGACTGAAGCGCAAGCGGTTCCGGTTATCATGCAGCGTGTGGCAACAGGTTCCGTCATTCATGCCGACGAAGCGCCGTCATGGGACTCGCTGCACGACCACTATGAAGTGAAGCGCATCAATCACTCGGTTTGCTACAGCGATGGCGAAGCTTGCACGAATATGGCGGAGTCGTTTTTCTCGCGCCTTCGTAGGGCCGAGCTCGGGACGCATCACCACATCAGGAGGCGTTATCTCGGTGCCTATGCGTCAGAAATGGCATGGCGCGAAGATCACCGCCGCGATGCAAACGGCACGCAGTTTGTGCAGATCGTACAGGGCGCGGCGAAGCATCCCGTCTCGCGCCAATGGAAAGGCTACTGGCAGCGCCATCTGAAGACGGCGTAACGCCGTTGACTCATTGGGAGAAAAACTTGACACTGGCCGGGCGCCAGAAGTGCGTCCGAAGCGGACCCTTTCTGGCAATTCCGCAAACCGGGATTCACCCGGAGTGGCGGAGCCCTATCCAAAAATAGCCGAATCAGACGATACAGCTTGAGAGAGCCCCATAGGTTCTTTCGAGCCGCATGCGCCTGTTTCACGCGCAAGGAGGCGCGAAATCATGACTTTTGCAGCGTTTGTAGTGCGGGCTGACGATCCCCGCGCCGTGGAGCAATTCACATGCGCGCATTGAGACTGACGTTGCGGCTTCGCGGCAGTATTCAGGACAACGCCAAGCCTCTTGCGGAACTGGAATTGAATTTGCCCGAAAATAGCGAGCGGATTTGGTTCTTCTCCATCGGTATATGGACGCTCGCCGAGTACATGATCCCTTGGGTTTCATCGCCGAAGGAATTTGCGGCCAAGCGACATAAGCTCCTGGAGGCGCTGGGCGACTGGGACGTTGTTGAAGTGTCCGGCGAACCCGCTTGTAGTAACCCTTGGGGCTCGAAGTTGCAGCGCTGGGTGGACAATAATTTGCGCACCGTTGGCGAGGGGAAGCGGTCTAATTCCCAGCACATTCCGCTTACTGAGCGGAGGAAGCCACGGGGAACGGGCACGGTCTAAGACTTCGTACACTTCGCAATCCGTTAGGTGCCCATGCATCTCAAGGCTCAACGGAAGACGCCGCAAAATTCGGATCAAGGTCAGTGGTCCAAGCTGGACAAGCCACCGCATTTCGATTCTCCTCGCTTGCGGCGAGCAGGATCGATTCGTTGCGGCGGCAGGCAGCAACGGACTGAAACGGCGGGCTCTCACCCCCGACCGAATCACTTCCGAACTTAGCCGGTTTTCCGCTGAAAAGATTCAGGAATTTCCCCTTTTGGGGACTCCAATTGCTTGGGCTGGACCGTTTCCAAGAGCCGCCATACGCACACGCCACGCCGTCGCAAGGATCCGTCGATCCCCTTGCGGCGCTTGGCGCGTACCCGGAGCGTTTGAACGACGCGGAGCGCGATAGCCTGTCCAAGAACCTTGTCGCTCGCGTCTAGCCCTTTGGCTTCCATGATCCGCTGCGTCAGCTGGCGCGTGTCTAGAGGGCCCTCGGCCTTCAGGAAGGCTATGCAGAGATCGGTCGTCTCGCCGCGCGCCAAGACCCTATTTAGGTCGAAGTAGGGCGCGAAGTCGGCGGGCTCTCCCGACGCTTCAAACATCCTGAGCGTGGCTAGGACGTGCGCCAGATCGGCCCGGGCCTCTCTCAGCTTGGCCTCGTAGTTCGCTATCGCGTCGCGGATTTCATTCCGCTTGCGCCGGAGCATGTGGATAGAGAGTGGAATCGCCATCGGGCAACTATCGTGCCGACCGGCTCCGAAACCTAGATTCGTCTAGGTGCGCTTGCTGCATAATGGAGAGCCTACGCTGCTTCGCAGCTCCGGCTGGCTTACGCCCGGCACACGTTCGAAAGTGCGAAGCAGCGTAGGCTGTCCTCCGAAGCCTTGGCGAAGGAGGACGGACAGCGCATCGCATCGCGATCCCCCTCCAGCGACCTCCGACTGGTGAGTAGCGGCTGGGCCGGAGTGGCCGTCAGGGGAGTCGGGAGAGTCTCTCGTGAGGCTATCCCGGATCAAGCGGCTGACGCGCCTCCTCTACCACGCGCTCGAACCGCTCTCGGTTGCCCTGTGCGAGCACATGCATGGCCACTTCGACGCACTCGTTGCAGATCATCGCGTCGCCGCCAGCGATCATCCGCTCGACCTCGGCGGAGCGCTTGCCGCAGAAGCTGCACTTCGCGCCTTCGACTGGACGTTGAGCCGTCGTCTCTTCGCCGGGTTTCCACTCGCGCGCTTCGTTGACCAGCGCTTCGAAGGCGGGTTTGTCCCCGTGGGCGAAACTCAAAATGAACACGCGGACGCAGCCGAGACACAGTGCGCCCTTGCGGAGCTTTGCTTCCTTATCAAAAGAGACGGAAACGTGAAGCGGAGTTCCGTCAGAGGCTGCCGCCCCGCAGAAGCCGCACTCTGTCGGCATCTGCTTCAAGAAGTCCTCGTCCATTCGCTTTCGCCTGCCGAAAGGCTTCGTTGAGCATGATACCCGATCCGCTCAAAGACCGCTCGCCGATTGCTTCCCTGCGGCTCGCCGCCGGCGGGACTGATCGTCAGTCAATTACGTGCCAGCCGTCGCCGTCTATGGCCAGCCACGTTCGGCGCTTGACCCAGCCAGTGATGGTGTGTTGCCGCCAAGTGCACTCGAACTCCGTCGGCTCTTCGTCCGGTCCTACGCACCGGACGCTCCGAATGTCTGCGGGAGAAACCTTCTCTTTGCGATAAGGGACGGACTGAGTGTCGGCCTCGTTGATCGCCGTTGAGAGTTCTTGAGGTGAAACCTTCGCGCGGTTTGCAGCCACACTTGCCATCGGCAAGGTCATCAGCGCGGCAACGGCAAGTGCGAGTAGTTTGACGGATGGTAGGTTCATCGGTCCAGCTTAGCTCGGCGAGTGGCCTATTGCTTCACCCGAGTGCGAGGGTGCGGAGCGACTAGCGGGCTGCTCCGGACCGATATCGTTCCATCGCGGCGCATGCAGTCGAGTCGTCTCGCACGCACCAGCGCGATCTCGCCCAACTAGTGCGGCGGCACCTGCGGGCAATTGGACGACATGTCCTTGCAGGCCTGATCGAGTTTCTGGCCCGGCTGCAGCGGCTGGCTTTCCTGCGGCGCCGGTCCCATCCCGCCATAGGTTCCCGGAGGATTTGCGACCGCGGGCGCCAGGGATTCGTCCTGCGGCTCGGCGGGGCCGGTGATGATCGGTGTGCCGGTCGGGGATCCGACGCCGCTGGGCGAAAGGCTGTCGCCGCCATTGACGGTGCCGCCGCGGCCGCCGGTTTGCGCGAACACCGGCGTCGCCATCAGGACGCAGCACAGGACGGACATCGCCGCGCCGGCGCGCAGACAAAATGCATGGGTCATGGTTGACTCCGCTAAACAACACGCGCCTCTCGCGCGCTCGGCCCTGACGCATCATCCGTGCTGGAGCCGCGTGACCCGCGGGTCCCTCACAGCCGCAGAGCGTGCACACGGAACGTGCGAAGCGGAAAAAGGCTGCGGGCCCGCGATGCTCCGAGCCATTGCGGAATAAAGGCCGCGCCCGTCGAAACGGTCACTCGCGCCTGACGATCACCGGCGGCTTCGGCCGTTCGTCGACGGTGAGCTGGAAGACGTCGGGGCGCGCATAATGGCCGACCACGTCGAGATCGTATTTGCCGCGCGCGATGTCGCCGGGATCGATCTCGGCTGTGGCAATGCGCTCGCCGTCGAAAGACGGCGCCACGAGAACCTCGCCCAGCGGGCCGATGATGCAGGAGCCGCCGCGGATGACGGCGCCGTTCCTGCCGTCGGCGGCATATTCCGGCGGATAATCCTTCGCGGTCAGGTACTGGCAGGCGGAGAGCACGAAACAGCGCCCCTCCAGCGCGATCATGCGCATCGAGGGAAACCAGGCGTCGCGATCGTCCACCGTCGGCGCGCAATAGAGCTGGATGCCCTTGGCGTACATCGCGGTGCGCAGCAGCGGCATGTAGTTCTCCCAGCAGATGACGGAGCCGAGCTTTCCCAGCGGCGTGTCGAACACGGGGATGGTCGAGCCGTCGCCGAAGCCCCAGACGATGCGCTCGAGCGCCGTCGGCATCAGCTTCCTGTGCTTGCCGAGATATTCGCCCCTGTCATTGAAGGTCAGCGTCGTGCAGTAGAGCGTGCCGCCGTCGCGCTCCACGATGCCGACGACGAGATGGATGCCGTTCGCGCGCGCGATCTTGGCGATGCGTTCGGCCTCGGGACCATGTTCGGCGATGGCGCCGTCGAAATAGCGCCGGTAGTCGTCGCGTCCTTGCGGACTGCGCATGCCGAGCTTCGCGCCGAAATCGAGGCCCTTCGGATAGCCGCCGATGAAAGCCTCGGGAAACACCACGAGCTTTGCGCCCTGGCGCGCCGCATCGCCTGCGAGATCGGCAAGCTTGTCGAGCGAACGCTGTGTGTCGAACAGCACCGAGCCGGCCTGCACGACGGCGGCGTTGAAGCGGCTTGGCGACATGGGCGTACTCCTAGAGCGGGACTTGCAGCCGTCCGCCCGAGAGTACAACAGCCTTGCCGCCGACCCACACCTGATTGTCGGCGTCGATCGACAGCGCGATGCGGCCCGCATGCCCGATCGAACGGCCCTGCGCGGCGACATAGCGGCCTTTGGCGCGGCCGGTGGCGAAGAGCCATTGCGCGACCGAGGCATTGAGGCTGCCGGTCACCGGATCCTCGCGCACCATGCCGTTCTGGTCCGAGAAGAACGCCCGCAACTCGAAATCCGCCGGCGCGCCCGTCTCATGCGGACCGACCACGCCGACATCGATGGTGCCGGGATAGGTCATTTGCGGGCGGACGTTCGAGACGTCCTCGGCGGATTTGAGCAGCACGACGATCCAGCCGGGACCGTTGTCCGCCCAGGCCGCATCGACAATGTCCTCGACGGCGATGTTGAGGAACGCCGCAAGCTCGGCGGTTTTCGCCTTGTCGATGGGGCCTTTTCTGAGCAGCGGTGGCGCGGCGAAGGCGAGCTGCTCGCCGTCGCGCTTGATGGACACAAGCCCCGCGCCGCATTCCTGCACCACCATGTCCTCCCGGCGCGGCGTTCCGCCGGCCCCCAGCCAGGCGCGGCAGGAGCCGAGCGTCGGATGGCCCGCGAACGGCAATTCGCGCGCCGGCGTGAAGATGCGCACGGAATAATCCGCCTCCGGATGGCGCGGCGCGCCGACAAACGTCGTCTCCGACATGTTGAACCAGCGCGTGATCGCCTGCATCTGGTCCTCGGACAATGCATGGGCGCCGAGGAACACGGGCAGCGGATTGCCGGTGAACGGCCCCTGCGCGAAGACGTCGACGAGATAGAGTTGCGTATCCAATGACGTGGGCTCTGGATTTCCGCACTCATCCTGTAAGCCGCTCAGGCTGAGGACAAGCGTTGATGACACGCAGCCGTATTGCGTCCGAAGCGCAGCCGCTCAATACAAGAGATGCGCGCGGCGCTCCTGCTCCCACGCCTGTTCGTCCGGCGCCGTCAGCGCGTCGAGATCGCCGGGCGCGGCATTCGGATCGTCGACCCATTCGCGCAAGAGCGGCGAGGCGTTGATCACGTCGATGGCGAGCTTGCCCGTTTCGTATTCGTACGGGAAATCGCGCCACAGCGGATAATCGGCGTAAAGATTGCGGATCGCCTTGAAGGCCAGCGCCTGCAGCCGCCACGGGCGGAAGCGCGCGTGGTCGTAAGCGGGTCCTTCCGTGTGAATCTGCACGCCGTTGCAGAGCGCGCGCGCATGCTTGTGGAAGGTCGGCTCGAACCAGCATTCGCGCAAAATGCAGCCCTCGAGCCATTGGGGGCTGAGCCTTCGCATCTCCGCCATCACGGCTCTCGCCTCGATATCCGGCGCGCCGAAAAGTTCGAGCGGCCGCGTCGTGCCGCGACCTTCGGACAGCGTCGTGCCTTCGAGCATCACCGTGCCCGCATAGGCGCGCGCCATCCAGAGATTGGGCGCGTTGGGGCTGGGGTTGACCCAGACGCGTTCGCCGAGCGGCCAGCCGAAACCCGGACCCTCGTCCGGCTGCCAGCCTTCCATCTCGATGACGCGGTACGCAACATCGAGCCTGAAATGGCGCACGAACCAGAGTCCCAGCTCGCCGAGCGTCAGGCCGTGGCGCATCGGGATCGGCCCGGCGCCGACAAAACTCTCCCAACCTTTGCGCAGCGTCAGCCCTTCGATCGGCCGGCCCGCCGGATTGGGGCGGTCGAGCACCCAGACTTCTTTCCTGTGCTTCGCGGCCGCTTCCAGCACGTAGAGCAGCGTCGTGACGAAGGTGTAGATGCGGCAGCCCAGATCCTGCAGATCGACGAGGATCACATCGAAACTGTCCATCATCAGGTCGGTCGGGCGGCGGACCTGTCCGTAGAGGCTGTAGATCGGAATCTGGTAGACCGGATCGCGGAAGTCCGGCGACTCGATCATGTTGTCCTGCTTGTCGCCGCGCAGACCGTGCTGCGGACCGAACGCGGACGACAGCTTGACGCCGCTGACATGCGCCAGCGCATCGAGCGCATGGGTGAGATCCGTCGTCACGGATGCCGGGTGGGCGACGAGCCCGACACGCCGGCCGGAGAGCGGTTTGCGCAATTGCGGGTCGGCGAGAATCCGATCGAGTCCGAATTTCATGAGCGCGAGATTCAGGGAAGTTCGAGGGCAAAGCAATCGGAATGATGGAAGTCGGGCTTGCCTTTGGGATGGGCCAGCGCCCAGTAGGATCGCCGCCCGTTCCTCTCCTCCATCACCGCCGACAGCGCGACCCGCCACGGCGTCTCGGCCGGCAGGTCATGGATTTCCGCCGTGAGATCGAGCGCCGTTTCCGACTGCGTGAGCTCGATGGACAACGCCGCGTCGGCGATGATGCGCATCTCGCTGCGATAGGAGGTGAAGGCGTAGGCCGCCCATTCCGTCGACGGCGCAAAATTATATTCGTAATAGGACTCGCCGGCGCCGGCGCGCAGGAACGCTTCGAAGCAGGTGTGCTGCCAGAGCCCATCCGTGCGCGAAGGCGACGCTGGCGCGGGCACAAGGAGCCCTGCCACCGCGCCGGAGACGCGATAGCGAAGCCTCAACGCCGCCGGTTCGGGTCGCGTCGCCTCGACGGCGATTTCGCGGACCGCATCGCAGCGACAATCAGGATGGAGCTTCAGAGGATGGGGCATGAAGCGGGACTACAACGAAAGTCCCGCT
>Ga0335070_10005600_pt1 | contig 14772 bp, 15 predicted proteins | sample Lox_Sample_13_FD_206722 | JGI IMG/M metagenome (GOLD analysis project Ga0335070, IMG submission 206722) | Soil microbial communities from Loxahatchee National Wildlife Refuge, Florida, United States - Lox_Sample_1.3 | ecosystem: Environmental > Terrestrial > Soil > Wetlands | place: USA... | reverse complement strand
TCCTAATTAACCTATTGTTCTATATGGTGCGCACGGCCGGACTCGAACCGGCACGGCCAACAGGCCTTTGGATTTTAAGTCCAATGCGTCTACCAATTCCGCCACGTGCGCTGACTTGAGCCACGGCCGACGCTGGCGAGCCGGCAGCCGGGCGCGAAGCTAGACCCCACCCCCGCGCCGTTCAACCCCACACCCGTCGGCCGACGTCAGCGCGCCGTCGCGTCGCCCTCCAACGGATCCCCGCCGAGCTCCGTGATCAGCGCCCGTAGTTCCATGGCCGCAGCGTCGATCTGAGCCTGCTCGGTGCCGCGCAACACGAAGCTGGCGCCGAAACGGCCCTGGCGGAAATAGGGATAGCTGCCGATGTCGAGACTCGGGTAGCGCCGCTGGAGATCGCCGAGACCCGCGGCGATAGCCCCTTCGGCCACCGCCGCGCTGACGGTGCGCGACAACACCGGCGCACCGCCCACCAGGCGTCCTGCTATCCCGTCGAACATGGCCTGCATGATCCGGGGTACGCCGGCGAACACGATCACATTCCCTATCTGGAACCCCGGCGCGATGCTGACGGGGTTGTCGATCAGCGTGGCCCCTTCCGGCGTATTGGCCATACGGAGACGCGCCTCGTTGAGCATGCCGGCCTCGTAGTGCCTTTCGAGCCGGGCGACCGCCTCGGGGTTGCGGATCAGCGGCAAACCGAAGGCCTTGGCAACGCATTCGGCGGTGATGTCGTCGTGGGTGGGTCCGATCCCGCCCGTCGTGAAGACATAGTCGTAGCGCGCCCGGCAGGCATTCACGGCAGCGACGATGTCGGCCTCGACATCGGCCACCACCCGCGCCTCGCGCAGTCGGATGCCAAGCTCGTTCAGCCGCTTCGCCAGGTAAGCGAGGTTCACGTCCTGCGTGCGCCCCGAGAGGATCTCGTTGCCGACGATCAGGACGGCGGCGGTGACGATGCGGGGCTCGGCCATGAGCGGCCGGTCACTGTGTCGGCAGCGGAATCGGCGACTTTTCCGGAAGGACGTAGCCGCGATTGCGCATGCAGTCGGACGTGATCCGGCGGAAGCGCTGGTCGCGATCGAAGTTGTCGACGTTCGACAGAAAAGCGTTCGTATCCGGGTCGACGGTATTGGTCGGGCGGGCCGAGCCGATGTCCCGGTCGATGTCGGCGTCGCGCTTGATCACCGCGTCGGCCTGCTGCCGGCAAGCGCTGAGATCGGTTGACGTCTGGTCGGACGTGCCTGACGCCTTCGTCCAGTTATTCGACGGCTTCGAGAAGAACGAACATCCGAGAAGGGGAATCGCGACGGCCGCTACGATCAAGAATTTCGTCATGACAATGCACGCGAATCGGCCAACACCGTGGTTAATGTGGTGCCAGACTGCGGCCTTTGCAACCAGATCGTGTGCGCTGGCCGGCGCGTCAGCCGAAGAGACCGATGCGGGCGAGGTCGTGGCCGGTGATCAGCACGAAGATGACAAGAATCGCGAACAAGCCCCCGAGCGAGCAGATCTTGAGCACGCGCGAGCTGAGCGGCCGCCGGCGGACGAATTCGATCGCGAGAAATACGAGATGGCCGCCGTCGAGGACCGGAATCGGCAAGAGGTTGACGACCCCGATGTTGATGGAGAGCAGCGCCGTCAGCAATACAAGTGCGCCGAAGCCGAGATTGATGAAGGTTTCGCCGGTGACCTGGGCGATCTGAACGGGTCCGGCAAGATCGTCGATACTGCGCCGCCCGGTGGCGATCTCCGCGAGGCCGGTCATGGTGTCGCTGAGAAACATGCCGGTGATCCGCAGGCTCTCTCCGGCCGCCGTGGGCATGTCGACCGCCAGCCGCTCGCCGCCCTTGGAAACGAGGCCGGACTCGGCGGCGGGCACAGCGCGGAGGTCGAGCGGCAGGTTGAGGGTGACGCCGTCGCGGGCGATGGTCAGATCGACAATCCGATCGGACGCGGCGCCGATGGCAGCCATCGCCGCGTCGAGGCGGACAACCGGGTGGCCGTCGACCGCTACCAGGCGGTCTCCGGCTCGCAGCCCAGCGGTGGCAGCCGGACTGCCGGCGGGGACTTCGCCCAGCGTGGGTGACGGTACATTGAGCCCGTTCGCGTAGATCAGACCCGCGATGACGACGAGGCCGAAGACGATATTGACGAGAGGACCAGCCAGCACGATCCCGGCCCGCTGGCCGACGGATTTATGGAAGTAGGAGCGCGCCCGTTCCTCGCGGTTCAGTACGCGGATGCGGCCGTTCGCCTCGCGGACGAAACCCTGCTCCCCGAGCATCTTGACGTAGCCGCCGAGCGGCAGGAGCGACAGCTTGTAACGCGTGCCGTGGCGACCGGTCCAGCCGACGATCTCCCGCCCGAATCCGAGGGAGAACGCCTCGACCCGCACGCCGCAGCAGCGGGCGACGACGAAATGGCCGAGCTCATGCACCAGCGTGATGATGGCCACGACGCCCAGGAACGGCAGGCTGTACAGGCAGAATGTCGCCAGAAAAGACATCACGGACCCTCGACCGCGCTGACTTTACCAGCGACGAGCATAGAGTTAATATTTGGTTAATGGCAAGGAAAAATGGCACAGTATTCATTAAGGTTAATCCTTATAGTTAACGAATATTTGCCCTGCACGGCGAACGGCGCTAGCCTCGCGGCCATTCCACTATCTCGCGTCGTTGCGCACTCTTCAGGGCTTGAATGAAATTCTCGCAGCCGCTCCTGCCGGCGCGGCTCGTCCGTCGCTACAAGCGTTTCCTCGCCGACGTCGCGTGGCCCGATGGCAGGGTGACAACCGTCCACTGTCCCAATCCGGGCGCGATGCTCGGCCTGGATGCGCCGGGTTCGGAGATCTGGCTCTCGGTCGCGGCGAATCCCGCACGCAAGCTGCAGCACAGTTGGGAACTCGTCCGCGTCGGCGATGGCTTCGTGGGCATCAACACCGGGCGCCCCAACGCCCTCGCCGCCGAGGCCATCGCGCGCGACGCGATCACTGAACTTGTCGGATATGACCGGTGCCGACGGGAAGTAGCGTACGGCGCCAATTCCCGCATCGATTTCCTGCTCGAGCGGAAGGGAAAGCCGCCGTGCTATGTCGAAATCAAGAACGTGCATCTGAAGCGGACCGACGCAGCGGAGTTTCCCGACTGCGTGACGGCGCGAGGGGCCAAGCATCTCGCAGAGCTGGCAGAGATGGCCGCCGCCGGCAACCGCGCGGTCATGGTCTATGTCGTGCAGCGGTCCGATTGCTCGCGTTTCGCCGTCGCGGCGGATATCGACCCCGCCTACGCGCTGGCCGCGACGCGCGCAAAGGCGGCCGGGGTAGAGACGATCTGCTACGCCTGCAGCCTCAGCCCGAGCGGCATCGACGTCGCCGCGCCAATGCCGATCGATGGATGAGCCGGCTGCGACTCCGTGACAAGCGGGACAGCGTGATTCCCGGCGGGTATGATGCACGTCCACAGATCCACTACATCCAGGACCAGTAGACCCCATGAGCGTCGTGCGATTCATACGCCGTATCATCTTTGGCCTTTTCGCGCTCGTCGGCGGCGTCATCGTGATCGGCGCGATCGCCTCGGCCATCGCCTGGCGATATTTCCCAGCGGCCCAACATCGCGTGCCGAGTCAGGTCGTCCTCACCCTCGATCTGGCGGACGGCGTCGCTGAGCGCGGCTCGGGCGGGCCTTTGTCCTGGACGTCTTTCGGTCGCGTCCTCACCGTGCGGGAGTTGACCGAAGGGCTCGACGCTGCCGGACGCGACCCCCGCGTCAAGGGACTGGTTGCCCGACTCGGCACCGGTGATCTCGGCATGGCGCGCGCCCAGGATATCCGCGATGCAATCCTGGCATTCCGCCAGCAGGGCAAGTTCGCGGTAGCCTTCGCCGAGTCTTTCGGCGAGGCCGGCGACGGCAATACTCACTACTACCTCGCGACGGCCTTCGACGAGATCTGGTTGCAGCCGTCGGGCGACGTCGGACTTACGGGCTTCCGCATCGAGAGCCCCTACTTCAAGAACCTGCTGGACCAGTACGGCGTCGTCGCGCGCATCGGCCAGCGCGAGGAGTATAAAGGCGCGATGGATCCCCTCACCAACGCCGGCATGCCCGCACCCGTGCGGGAGAACTATCAGCGGCTGGTCGACTCCTGGGTCGACCAGATTGCCAATGGCATTGCCCAGGGCCGCAAGCTGGACGCGGCCGCCGCCCGCGCGCTCATCGACCGTGGCCCCTTCCCGGCCGACGACGCGCAGAAGGAGAAGCTCGTCGACCATCTCGGCTATTGGGATGAAGTGCAGAAGGCGGAGGACGATCGGTTCGGGAAGGACGTCGCACGCATGAGCGTGGCGAACTATGCCGGCAGCCTGACGCCGCCGTCCGACGCAACCCGCATTGCCCTGGTCTATGGCCTTGGACCCGTGCAACTGAGCCAGGGCAAGCCGAATCCCTTGTTCGGGGACGTCTCGATGGGCTCGCAGCCCGTTTCGAGCGCCCTGCACGATGCGATCGACGACGACAGCGTGCGCGCCATCATCTTCCGGGTCGACAGCCCCGGCGGCTCCTACGTTGCCTCCGACACGATCTGGCGCGAGGTCGACCGGGCGCGGCAGAAGGGCAAGCCGGTGATCGTCTCGATGGGCGACGTTGCGGCGTCCGGCGGCTATTTCGTCGCGGCAGCGGCACGCAAGATCGTGGCGCAGCCCGGAACGATCACCGGATCGATTGGCGTGGTCAGCGGCAAGGTCGTGCTCGCCAACCTCTGGCCAAAGCTGAACGTCACCTGGGACGGCGTTCAAGCCGGCGCCAATGCGAACATCGAGAGCGCGAACAGCGACTACTCCGAGGCGGCCTGGAGCCAGCTCCAGCGGGAGCTGGATCACGTCTATGCCGACTTCATGGGCAAGGTCGCTGCCGGACGACACATGCAGACCGACCAGGTGCGGACGGTCGCCAAGGGCCAAGTCTGGACCGGCGCCGATGCGAAGGCCAACGGGTTGGTCGACGAAGTCGGCGGGTTCGCCACGGCGGTCAAGCTGGTCCGCGAGACCCTCAGCCTGCCTGCGGACGCGACTGTTCAGCTAGTCGAATTCCCTCCGCCGCAGAATGGCTTGCAGGCACTTCTGAACGGTTTGCTTGATACAAGCGGGGCCGATGCCGAGAGCGCCCGCGAAGCGGCGACGCTGGCTCGACTCGTGCGCCTGCTGGAGCCTTTGGCGCGCGTGCTGGCGCCGGCGGCCGGACCGGCCAGCTCTCGCAATCTGCAGATGCCAGATATCCAGGTTAGTCAATAATCTAAGCGATATCCTTGCGTCCAGCGATGAGGAACTCGCGGTTGCCATCGGCGCCGGTGATCGGGCTGTCGAGAAGGCCGAGCACCCGCCAGCCCGGCTGACGCCCGAGCCAGGCGGCGATGCGGTCGCAGACCTGCCGCTGCAGTTCGGGATCGCGCACGATGCCGCCCTTGCCCACGTCGGCCGGACCGACCTCGAACTGCGGTTTGATGAGCGCGACGAGCCAGGCGCCGGGGGCGGCCAGGGCAAGCGCGGCAGGCAGCACGACCTCCAGCCCGATGAAGCTCGCATCGCAGACGATGCCGGCGAGAGGCTCGGGAATCTCGCGCCGGGTCAGATGTCGCGCGTTCGTCCGTTCGAGGACGATGACACGCGAATCCTGACGGAGCTTCCAGGCAAGCTGCCCATGGCCGACATCGACGGCGTAGACCCTGGCAGCGCCGCGGCTCAGCAGCACATCGGTGAAGCCACCGGTCGAGGCACCGACATCGAGCCACACGCCGGCCGGATCGATGCGAAAGCCGTCGAGCCCGTGGACCAGCTTGAGTCCGCCGCGAGACACCCAGGGATGGTCCCGGCCCCGCAACTGGATCGGCGCGTCGATCGCGAGCATCTGGCCCGCCTTGTCCAACCGGCGCTCGCCGGCATAGACGAGCCCGGCGAGGATCAGCGCCTGCGCCTTGGCGCGGCTGTCGGCCATGCCGCGGTCGACCATCAGGACATCGAGCCGCGCACGGTCGGGCTTCCTTTCCCCCGGGCTCACGACCGACCCAGGAGGGCGCGGGTGTGGTGGTGAAAACGCCACGCCAGCATCGCGGCCGAGGCCGCCAAGCCGAGCGCTAGGCCCCACCAGAGGCCGACGGCACCATGCCCAAGGCCGAACGCGAAAACCACGCCGCTCGTGAGCCCGATCCCCCAATAGCCGACCAGTCCGAGGCAGAACGATACCAGCGTATCGTTCAGACCGCGCAGGGCGCCGATCGATGTCACCTGTATCCCATCGGCGATCTGGAAGAAGGCGCCGATGGTCAGCAGCGTCGCCGCCAGCGGCAGCACCTCGACCGCATTGGGATCGGCAGGATCCAGGAAGATGGACGCGATCGCATGCGGGAAACTCCAGAGCACGACTGCAATCATGGCCATGTAGGCCGTGCTGAGCCAGATGGCGATCAGTCCCGACTGGCGAGCCGCCGCAATGCTGCCGCGTCCCTGCCAGAAGCCGACTCGCGCCGTCACCGCGTGGCTGATCGCGGCCGGCACCATGAAGACCAAGCCCTGAAAGGTGTAAGCCACCTGGTTGGCGGACAGCGCGAGCACGCCGATCAGCCCCATCAGCACCTGGACCGCGACGAACAGTCCGGACTCCACGGCCGATGTTCCTGCCGCGGGCAGGCCGAAGCGCAGGATGCGCTTGCACAGGCCGAGATCAGGAACGAGCAGCCGGTGAAAGATGCGGTAATCGCGGAACGCGCGGCCCCAGGCGACATGCAGCGCCAGCGCGGCGAACATGCCCCAGGACACGATGCTCGTTCCGATCCCGGCGCCGGTGACGCCGAGCGCCGGAAGGCCGAACGATCCGGTGACCAGGGAGTAGACGATGCCAAAGTTCACGCCGATCGCGACCACGGTAATCACCATGACCGAGGCGGAGCGTGCCAGCGCCGTCACGAAGTTCCGCAGCACCGTGAACCACATGTACGGCAGGAAGCACCAGACGATGCCCCGCAGATACTGATCCGCGATGGCGACGATCTCGTCGTCCTCGCCAAGCCAGCGCAGCACGGGCGCCAGATTCCACCCGATGGCCGTGGCCGGCAGCGAGAGCAGGGTCGCCACCCAGAAGCCCTGCCGAACGGTATGGCTGATCGCCGCACGATCGCCTGCCCCATAGGCCTGGGCCGCGAAGGCCCCCACCATGGAGATCACGCCCATGCTGACGAAGAGGAAGGTGAACAGCAGATTCGCCGAGAGGCCGACGGCGCCGAGCGCCAGGCTTCCGACGTTACGTCCGATGATCAGGGTGTCCGTGAAGTTCATCGCCATTTCGGCGATGAACCCGGCCGCGATCGGGGCGGCCACCGCGATGAGGACGCGCGTCTCCTCGCCGCGTGACGGCGCCGTTGCCGTCGCGGCCACCTGCCCGGCGGCGCGCACCGTGTGTTCCATCGCTTCGGCCGATCATGATCCAGTCTGGCCCGCGGCGACTCGGCCGCAGGGCAGCAGATTCAGGCCCGTGCCGGCGCCAGCTTGGCGCCGCGGTCGAGGGCCTGGAGAGCCGTGGCGACGATCTGGCGGGCGTTGAGCGCGGCCTCGTCGTACTGCCGTTCCGGCTTGTCGTGATCGATGAAGCGATCGGGGAGGATCAGCGGCCTGATCTTCAAGCCATGGTCGAGCAGCCCCGCCGTCGCCAGATACTGCAGCACATGCGATGCGAAGCCACCGACGGCTCCTTCTTCGACCGTGATCAGGACCTCGTGATCGGTCGCCAGGCGGCGGACGAGGTCCTGGTCGAGGGGCTTGCAGAAGCGCGCGTCGGCCACCGTGGTGGACAACCCGCGCGTGGCCAGATCCTCGGCGGCCTTGAGGCACTCTTGCAAACGGGTGCCGAACGACAGCAGCGCCACCTTGGTGCCCTCGCGCATGATGCGACCCTTGCCGATCTCGAGCGGCACACCCTTGGCCGGCAGATCGATACCGACGCCATCGCCGCGCGGGTAGCGGAAGGCCGAGGGGCGGTCGTCGATGCTGGCGGCCGTCGCCACCATGTGCACGAGTTCAGCCTCATCGGCGGCAGCCATGATGACGAAGCTGGGCAGACACCCGAGATAGGCCACGTCGTAGGAGCCGGCATGAGTCGCGCCGTCGGCGCCGACAAGGCCGGCCCGGTCGATGGCGAAGCGCACCGGCAGCGACTGAATGGCCACATCGTGGACGACCTGATCGTAGGCCCGCTGCAGGAAAGTCGAATAGATGGCGGCGAACGGGCGGTAGCCCTCGGTCGCCAATCCCGCGGCAAAGGTCACCGCATGCTGCTCGGCGATGCCGACATCGAAGCAGCGCTCCGGGAAGCGCTTGGCGAAGAGATTGAGGCCGGTGCCGGATGGCATGGCCGCGTTGATGGCGACGATCTTCGGGTCGGCCTCGGCCTGCTTGATCAGCGCTTCCGCGAACACCTTCGTGTAGCTCGGCGCGTTGGAAATCGCCTTGACCTGCGCGCCGGTGATGACGTCGAACTTGGTGACCCCGTGGTACTTGTCGTCGGCCTTCTCGGCCGGCGGATAGCCCTTGCCCTTCTGCGTCACGACATGGACGAGAATCGGTCCCTCCTCCGCATCGCGCACGTTGCGCAGCACGGGCAGGAGATGGTCCAGGTTGTGCCCGTCGATCGGGCCGACATAGTAGAAGCCGAGTTCCTCGAACAGCGTGCCGCCCGTTACCAGACCGCGGGCATATTCCTCGGCCCGCTGCGCCGCCTTGGCGATGGGGCGAGGGAAGCGCTTGGCCATCTCCTTGCCGATATGGCGGATCGATTGGTAGGATTTCGATGACAGCAGGCGCGAGAGGTAGGCGCTCATGGCGCCGACCGGCGGCGCGATCGACATGTCGTTGTCGTTGAGGATGACGATCAGCCGGCTGTCCATGGAGCCCGCGTTGTTCATCGCCTCATAGGCCATGCCGGCACTCATGGCGCCGTCGCCGATGACGGCCACGACATTGTTCCTGCGCCCCGCAAGGTCCCGGGCCACGGCCATGCCGAGGGCCGCCGAGATCGATGTCGAGCTGTGCGCGGCGCCGAACGGGTCGTAGGCGCTCTCGGCGCGGCGCGTGAAGCCGCTCAACCCGGCTCCCTGCCGCAAGGTGCGGATACGGTCGCGCCGGCCCGTAAGGATTTTATGCGGATAAGCCTGGTGACCGACGTCCCAGACGATGCGGTCCTCGGGCGTATTGAAGAGATAGTGCAGCGCTACGGTCAGCTCGACGACGCCGAGGCCGGCACCGAGATGGCCGCCGGTGATAGATACCGCATCGATGGTTTCCGTGCGCAGCTCATCGGCGAACTGCCGCAGCTGCGATTCGTCGAGGCGGCGGAGATCGGCCGGCTCATGCACGGTGTCGAGCAGCGGGGTCTTGCTGGCAGTCATGATCGATGTCTCCCCTCTTCCACTCACGAGCGCCGGTTGACGACAAAATGCGCCATGTCCCGGAGAAGGTCCGCCCGATTCCCGAAGAGATCAAGATGGCTCGCGGCCCGGTCGGCAATGGCCTTGGCCTGCCGCCGCGCCTCCTCGACGCCGAGGACGGCCACGAAGGTGGCCTTGCCCGCCGCCTGATCCTGGCCGACCGGCTTGCCGGTCACGGCCTCGCTACTCTCGACGTCCAGAAGATCGTCGGCGATCTGGAACGCCAATCCCAGGTCCTCGGCATAGAGCTGCAGCGCCCGGCGTGCCGGCTGCGGCGCGCTCGCGAGAATGCCTCCGGCCGCGCAGGAAAAGCCGATGATGGCTCCGGTCTTCATGCGCTGGAGACGCGTGATGGCCGGCAGGTCCAGCTTTGCGTGCTCTGCCTCCAGGTCGATCATCTGGCCGCCGACCATGCCGGCGGCGCCCGCTGCACGCGCCAGGGCCAGAGCCAGTTCGGCCCGCACCAGAGGATCGGCGTGGGTTTCGGGATCTGCCACGACTTCGAAGGCGTAGGTCAGCAGCCCATCGCCGGCGAGGATGGCCGTCGCGTCGTCGAACTGACGATGAACCGAGGGACGCCCGCGCCGCAGGTCGGCATTGTCCATGCCGGCTTCCGGCACGTCGAAGAGGCGGGCGCTGTTCACGACGAGGAACGGCCGGATCCGCTTGCCCCCATTCATCAGGGCATAGCGCATGGCCTCGACCACGCGCCGCTCGGCGCCTTTCACCGCCGGAACCAGGCGATCGAGGGTGTGGTTCACCGATTCTGCAGCTTCGGCGAGAGCAGATTCCAGGCGTTGCACGCTATGGTCTCAATCTATCTTGACGGGCTCGCTGGAAAGCGTGCCGTCGGCACTCTGCACGATCTTTTCGACCTTGAGTTGCGCCTCGCGCAGCTTCGCTTCACAGTGCCGCTTGAGGTCGACACCCCTTTGATAGGAATTGATGGCATCATCGAGCTTGCTGTCGCCCTTTTCCAGGGATTTCACGAGCGCCTGCAGTTCAGCCAGCGCTTCCTCGAAACTGAGCTTGGCAATGTCTCCGGGAATGCTGCTGTCCGCCATATCCTCTCCGCTTGCCGGCGGCGACAGGCGCCGGCCCACGAATCGGGCGGGAGTTTAGTCACCCGATCCAGGCGCAGCAAGGGCGGCCAAACGGCAAACCGGTGGCGTCACTCCATCAGGACGCCATCAAGGCCTCGACATGGGCCGAGGCGCTGGAGGCCAGCGCCTCAAGATCGTAGCCGCCCTCGAGAGTCGAAACGAGGCGGCCGCTGCAGCATTGGTCGGCGACGTCCAGAAGCCCCTTGGTAGCCCAGCCATAGTCGGCGTCGGTGAAGCGAAGGTTCGCCAGCGGATCGGCCGCATGGGCATCGAACCCGGCCGAGATCAGGATCATGTCAGGCTGAAACGCGCGAAGGGCCGGCAGGACGATCTCGCTCATCGCGGCGCGGAACTCGCGCGAGCCGGACATCGGTGCCAGCGGCACGTTGCAGATGTTGCCGAGGCCTTTCTCCTCGGCGGCGCCCGTGCCGGGGTAGAGCGGCCACTGGTGGGTCGACGCATAGAAGAGGTCGGCGTCGGCCTCGAACATATGCTGCGTCCCATTGCCATGATGAACGTCGAAATCGACGACCGCGACCCGACGGAGGCCGTGCGCGGCGCGCGCCTGGGCGGCGCCGACCGCAACATTGTTGAAGAGGCAGAAGCCCATGGCACGCGCCGCCTCGGCGTGATGACCGGGCGGGCGCACGGCGCAGAAGGCGTTGCTTGCCTCGCCAGAGACCACGGCGTCGACGGCCGCGACGACGGCACCGGCGGCACGCAAGGCCGCCTCGCCCGAGCCCGGCGACATCACCGTGTCCGGATCGAGCCCAACATGGCCGGAGGCCGGCACCGCGCGCAGGATGCGCTCGACATGGGCTTGCGGATGCACGCGCGCGATCTGCTCGACTGCGGCCTGCGGCGCCTCCTTGCGCATGAGTGTCGCGAACTGCGGTTGATCCATCGCCGCCAGCACGGCTTTGAGACGGTCTGGGCTCTCCGGATGAAGGCGGCCCGGATCGTGCTCCAGGCAGGCGCGATGGGTAACGAGCAACGTGGTCATGTCATTCGACCCGGATCCGATTCAGCGGCAAGAGAATGCCGGCAGACTGCCACGTCGGCGCAGCGAGCGCCGCCCACGCTCCCAGGAGCGCGATGCCGCCGATCGGCGTAAGCCAGGCGAAGGCCTCGATTCCCGTGAACGCCAGAAGATACAGACTGCCGGCGAACAGCGCGCTGCCGATGAGAAAGGCCCAGGCCACGGCTTGCAGCAACGGCCTGAAGGCCCCCTTCCCGTTACCAATGAGCAGCGCCACGCCCAAGAGAGCCAGCGCATGGATGAGCTGGTAGCGACTCCCCGTCTCGATCCAGACCAGCGCTCCGGGATCGAGCATCGCCCTGAGTCCGTGCGCCGCGAAGGCCCCCATGGCCACGGCCACGAAACCGTTGATGCCGCCTGCCGCAACCCACGGCCCCATCGTGTCCTCTCGTCCGCGCCGCTGCCGCCCTGAGGGTTGGGCCGGCGGCTACCGTCTATAGCATCGAGCCGGCGCAGGAGATACGATCGACGTCACACGCTCAACGGAGAGGCGCAGGGATGCCCATCGAGATTGCCGACCGCTGGTTCGAGACCCGCCGGGTCGCCATCACCCTGCTGTGGGAACCGCATGTGGTGCCGCTCATGCGCTGCAACATCTGGCACGTCCGCGGCCGCGATCGCGACCTGCTCATCGACACGGGAATGGGCATCAGCAGCTTGCGCGAGGCAACGCGACACTTGATCGACAAGCCGGTCATCGCCGTCGCCACCCACACGCACGCCGACCATGTCGGCAGCCACTATGAGTTCGAGGACTGCCTGGTGCATGAGCACGAGGCCGAGGGCATGCGCCACCCGAGCGGGCGGAACACGCTGATCTCCGACGACTTCGACCCGGCCGATCTGCGCAAGCTCCGCATCGCCGGCTACGAGGTCGAAGGGCCGCTCATCACCGCCCTGCCCCACGCCGGCTATGACCTTCGCAGCTACAGCGTGCGCGCGGCACGGCCGACTCGCATCGTCGAGGAGGGCGACGTCGTGGATACCGGCGATCGCAGCTTCGAGATCCTGCACCTGCCCGGCCATTCGCCCGGGAGTATCGGGCTGTGGGAACAGGCGACGGGTATCCTGTTCTCGGGCGACGCCATCTACGATGGGCCGCTGCTCGACGAGCTGCATCACTCTGACATCGTCGACTACGTCAGGACGATGCGGCGGCTGCGCGCGCTGCCGGTGCGCGTGGTGCATGCCGGCCACGATCCGAGCTTCGGGCGCGACCGGTTGATCGAACTGGCAGAGGCCTATCTCCGCCGCCGCGACCCCGGCTTTGCCGCGACGGCGGCTTAGGGCTGGGGATCGCACTGGCTGCAGATCGGCACTCCCCGTGAGCTGACGGACCGCACGTGGTCATTCGTCAGCTTCGATACCTCACCGCTCTCGCGCGCGAGAAGCATTTCGGGCGCGCCGCGGCCGCCTGCCACGTCTCGCAGCCGACGTTATCCGCGGCCATCCGCCAGCTCGAACAGGATCTCGGCGTGCCCATCGTCGAGCGCGGCCAGCGCTTCAAGGGGCTGACGCCGGAGGGCAAGCGCGTCCTCGAATGGGCGCATCGCATCCTCGCCGATTGCGAGGCCCTGCAGCAGGATCTGAGCCAGGCGCGCCAGGGCCTCACGGGCCGTCTGCGCCTCGGCGCCATTCCGGTGGCGCTGCCGGCGGTGTCGCTGGTCACGGCGCCGTTCTGCGCGGCGCATCCCGGCGTCTCCATCACCATCCTGTCGCAGACCTCGACCGAGATTCAGCGCTGCCTCGACGCTTTCGAGATCGACATCGGCATGACCTATCTCGACAACGAGCCACTCATCAACGTCCGCACGGAACCGCTCTACCGCGAGCGGTACGTGCTGCTGACCGCTGCCACAGGGCCGCTTTCCAAACGGAAGACGCTGCGCTGGGCCGAGGCCGCCTCGGTACCGCTCTGCCTGCTGACGCCGGATATGCAGAATCGCCGGATCCTCGACGGCATCTTCCGGTCGGTGAACCGCGCGCCGGCCCCGGCGATCGAGACAAATTCCGTGCTCACGCTCTGCTCGCATGTGCGCGACGGCCATTGGTCGAGCGTGGTCCCGCACACCTTCCTGCATGTCTTCGGCGTGCCGGCGGGTATGCGGGCGATCCCGCTGGTCGAGCCGGAGCCGACCCACATGGTCGGCCTGGCGATCGCCGACCGCGAGCCGGCGCCGCCCATCGCCCAGGCTCTCATGCTGGCGGCCCGCAAGCAAAAGCTGCAGGCCATTGTCGACCGGCCGGCCGGCGGCCGGGGCGATCGGTGATAGATGTTACCTATCAAACGATCCGAACAAACGATTTGATCTGCAAAATTCTTTGAGCAATTATCGAGCTTGAACGGAAGGTTTGCGGCCTGGAGCATGTCACGACACGCCTCCTGGGATGAGGGGACGGCGCGTGCGCTTATTGCTGAGCGCGCGGCGATGCCTGGCGCGCTATTGCCCATCCTTCATGCGCTGCAAGAGCATTTCGGCTATGTCGATGCGGCCGCCGTTCCGATCGTGGCCGAAGCCCTGAATCTCAGCCGTGCGGAAGTGCACGGCGTCCTGACTTTTTACCATGATTTCCGGCAGGCGCCGCCGGGCCGGCACGTCGTGCGCGTCTGCCGCGCCGAGGCCTGTCAGAGCATGGGCGCGGACCGGCTGGTCGAGCATGCCAAGCGCAAGCTCGGCGTCGATTTTCACGAGACGACGTCCGACGGGCGCTTCACCCTGGAGCAGGTCTTCTGCCTAGGCGATTGCGCCTGCTCGCCCGCGGTAATGGTGGACGGCAAGCTGCACGGCCGCGTCGATGCAGCGCGGTTCGACGAACTGATCGCCCAAAGCGAGGGACAGCGATGAGCACGCGTGTCTTCGTCCCGCGCGATGCCGCCGCGCTCTCCGTCGGCGCCCACGAGGTGGCGCAGGCGGTTCATCGCGCCGCCGAGGCGCGCGGCGCCGAAATCGATCTCGTCCGCAATGGCTCGCGCGGCCTGTTCTGGCTGGAGCCGCTGGTCGAGGTCGAGACGGAGGCGGGTCGTGTCGCGTTCGGCCCGGTTCGGGCCGAGGATGTCGACCTGCTGTTCGACGCCGGGTTCCGCCCCCTCACCGATCATCCGCTCTGCCTCGGCCTCACGGAAGACATCCCCTTCCTGAAGCGCCAGGAGCGGCT
>Ga0335070_10005598_pt1 | contig 14773 bp, 13 predicted proteins | sample Lox_Sample_13_FD_206722 | JGI IMG/M metagenome (GOLD analysis project Ga0335070, IMG submission 206722) | Soil microbial communities from Loxahatchee National Wildlife Refuge, Florida, United States - Lox_Sample_1.3 | ecosystem: Environmental > Terrestrial > Soil > Wetlands | place: USA... | reverse complement strand
GGCTTCGCCCTCTTGCTCGTGCTGATCGACGAGATCGACAACGCCTTCGCCGACATCCATTCGGCCGCGGTCTCGACCGGCACGTTCTGGACGCGCGGCAGCGTGCCCTGGCTCTCGGCGGCGTTCGGCGCCCTGTGCACGCTGATCGGCCTCGTCGTGCCGATGGCGAAGTACGAGAACTTCCTGCTCTTCATCGGATCGGTGTTCGCGCCGCTCTTCGGCGTCGTGCTCGCCGATCACTTCGTCGTGCGACGCCGCCGCATCGATGCGAAAGCGCTCGCGGATCTCAGCGGCATCTATGGCTATACGGGCGGCTGGCACGTGAGCGCGTTCGTTGCGTGGGCGGTCGGCTTCGGCGCGTATCAGGCGCTCAACCAATGGCTGCCGAATCTGGGCGCGACGCTGCCTTCGCTCGTGGTCGGTGCGCTGTGCTATCTCGCGCTCGCCGGGCGCCGGCGCGCGGCTTACGCGTAAGCGGCTTCGCGCGGCAGGATCGCGCGCATGAAAAAACGCCACGCTTGTTCCTACAAGCGTGGCGTTTTGCTTTTCAGCGGCGGCTCACTCAAGCGTGAGCTGCCGCGTTAGCCTCGTCCGTCACTCGCAATGCCCGCAGCCGCCGTGGTGCGCGTGATGAGCATGCTCTTCGCCACCCAGGTCCTGCGCCGCCTGCGCGCTGATGCCCAGACGCTGCAGCAGCTTGCGGTCGGCTTCCGCTTGCGGGTTGCCCGTGGTGAGCAACTGGTCGCCGTAGAAGATCGAATTCGCGCCCGCCATGAAGCACAGCGCCTGCAGCGCGTCATCCATCTGCTCGCGGCCCGCCGACAGACGCACCATCGCCTTCGGCATCGTGATGCGCGCCACGGCGATCGTGCGCACGAACTCGAACGGATCGAGCGGATCGGTGCCTTCGAGCGGCGTGCCGCTCACCTGCACGAGATTGTTGATGGGCACCGACTCCGGATACGGCTCCATGTTCGCGAGCTGCGCGATCAGGCCCGCGCGCTCGCGGCGCGACTCGCCCATGCCGACGATGCCGCCGCAGCACACGTTGATGCCCGCGTCGCGCACGCGCTCGAGCGTCTCGAGGCGGTCCTCGTACGTGCGCGTCGAAATGATCTGGCCGTAGAACTCGGGCGACGTGTCGAGGTTGTGGTTGTAGTAGTCGAGGCCCGCATCCGCGAGCGCCTTCGCCTGATGCGCTTCGAGCATGCCGAGCGTCACGCAGGTTTCGAGGCCCATCGCCTTCACGCCGCGGATCATGTCCTTGATCGGCTCGAGATGGCGGTCCTTCGGATTGCGCCACGCCGCGCCCATGCAAAAGCGCGTCGCGCCGTTCGCCTTCGCGTGGCTCGCGGCGGCGAGCACGGCGTCCACTTCCATCAGCTTGCTCGCGTCGAGGCCCGTGTCGTGATGCGACGACTGCGGGCAGTACGCGCAGTCCTCCTCGCAGCCGCCGGTCTTGATCGACAACAGCGTGGAAAGCTGCACGGCGTTGGCGTCGAAGTGCTCGCGATGCACCTGCTGCGCGCGAAAGATCAGGTCGTTGAACGGCAGCTCGTAGAGCGCGGCGACATCGGCTACGCGCCAGCGCGCAGTGTCTTCCGTTTGCGCCCGCGGCGCGCTCTTCGTGATCGCGGTGATGTCGATGTGGGCTTCGGTCATGGGGTCGTGATCCTTCTTTGACAGGGACGATTCGAGTGGCAACGCGTGCGCTCAGCGCGGCGAGAGGGACGAGAGCCTCGCGAGCAGCGCGTCGATGTTCAGGTGTTCGGCCGCTTCGTCGGCGCGCGCGCCGCGCATGTGCGGCACGACGCCGATGAGCGGCGCGCCGTACTGGGCGCCAAGGCGCTCTCGCAGCGCCTGGATGTTTTCTTCGGGGAACGTCATGGCCGGATCGATTCGGTTCGCGACCCAGCCCGCGAGCGTGAGGCCGCGCGCGACGATCGCTTCGGCGGTGAGCAGCGCATGGCTGATGCAGCCAAGCCGCATGCCCACCACGAGCACCACGGGCAAGCCGAGTGCGACGGCGAGATCGGCGGTATCTTCGCTCGCCGTGAGCGGCACGCGAAAGCCGCCCACGCCTTCCACCACGACGGCATCCGCGCGGCGACACGCCTCGCGATGGCAATCGACGATGCGCGCCATGTCGAGCGTCACGCCTTCGAGCGCGGCGGCGATGTGCGGCGCGGCGGGCTCCTTGAGCAGGAAGGGCGTGCGGATTTCCGGCGGTAGCAGCACGCTCGCGGCGGCGTCGAGCTGATCGGCGTCCTCGTTGTGCCAGGCGCCCTCGCGCTCGTAAGCGCCCGCGGCGATGGGCTTGAGCGCCGTGGCGCGCAGCCCCGCACGGGCGAAGCCGCGCAGCAAGGCGGCGCTCACGAAGGTCTTGCAGATCTCGGTATCGGTGCCGGTGACGAAAAGCGAAACCGTCATTGCGCGAGCTCCTGCGCTTCGAGGCTCGCGCGTTGCAGCGATGCGTTCAGCCGGTCGAGGTCCGCATCCGAATGCGCCGCCGAGAGTGAGATGCGCAGGCGCGAGGTGCCCGCAGGCACCGTGGGCGGCCGGATGGCGGGCACCCAGAGGCCGTCGCGCTCGAGCGCGGCCTGCAACGCGAGCGTCGCTTCGTTGGCGCCGATGACGAGCGGCTGCACGGCGGTATGCGAATCGACGGGCTGCCAGCAGGTTTGCGCGAGCAGCGAACGCGTACGGGCGATGAGGCGCCCCAGATGCGCGCGCCGCGCATCGCCCTCCTCGCCGCCGATCACGCGCAGGCTCGCGGACACGGCATGCGCGATCGCCGGCGACGAGGCCGTCGTGAAGATATAGGGCCGCGCGCGCTGCACGAGCCATTCGATCACGGTGTCGTGCGCGCAGACGAACGCGCCGGAGACACCCGCCGCCTTGCCGAGCGTGCCGACCATCACGAGATGCTCCGAGCGCAGCGCGGCTTGCGCCAGCGCACCGCGGCCCTGCGGGCCCAGCACGCCGAAGCCGTGGGCGTCGTCGACCACGAGCCACGCGCCATGCTTTTCGGCGAGTTCGACGAGCCGCGCGAGCGGTGCGACGTCGCCGTCCATGCTGAACACCGTGTCGCTCACGATGACTTTCACGCTTGCGTCGGAGGCTTCGAGCAGTGCGGTGAGCGCCGCCATGTCGGCATGCGGATAGATCTGGACGTCGGCTCGCGATAGCCGCGCGCCGTCGATCAGCGAAGCGTGGTTGAGCGCATCGGAAAAGAGCGTCGCGCCACGGCCCGCGAGCGCCGTGAGCACGGCAAGATTCGCCATGTAGCCGGTGCTGAAGTACAGCGCGCGCGGCGCATCGACGAAGCCGCCCGCGAACGCCGCGAGATCGTCTTCGAGCTGCGCATGGGCGCGCGAGTGGCCGCCCAGCAGATGCGAACCGCCGCTGCCCGCGCCGTAGCGCTGCGCACCTTCGGCCATCGCCGCGACCAGTTGCGGGTGGGCGGCGAGACCGAGATAGTCGTTGCTCGCAAAGCCGATGGTCGCGCGGCCGTCCACCTGCATATGCGCGCTGCAGGGCGTATCGACCGTGCGGCGGCGGCGGCGCAGGCCATGCGCGTCGATGTCGCGCAGACCCTGTTCGAGGGTGTCGAGCAGCGCGTTGGGATGATGCGCCATGTCAGAGGTCCTCCACGACGGTGGCGTCCAAAGTCTCGCGCGTGCGGGTAGCGAGGAACGCCTGCATTTCGTTGTCCAGAATATATGGCGGCATGACGTAGACCGTCGTGCCGATCGGGCGCAGCAGCAATTCACGCTGCAGCGCGTTCTCGAAGAAGCGCCGCGAGAAAGTCGCCGCGCGCTGCGGATCGGCGAGCGCCACGTCGAACGCGAGGATCGTGCCGCACTGACGCAGGTTGCGCACGAGCGGATGCGCGGCGAACGACTCGAACTGCTCGCGCAGTCGCGCCGACTTGTGCGCGTTCGCAGCGAGCACGTCGTCGCGCTCGAACAGATCGAGCGTGGCAAGCGCGGCGCGACACGCGAGTGGATTGCCCGTGTACGAATGCGAATGCAGGAAGCCGCGCGCCGTGCTGTCGTCGTAGAACGCTTCGTAAATGGCGTCGCGCGAGAGCACGATCGAAAGCGGCAGATAACCACCGCTGATGCCCTTCGAGAGCGTGAGCAGATCCGGCCATATGCCGGCTTGCTCGCAGGCGAAGAACGTACCGGTGCGCCCGCAGCCCACGGCGATTTCATCGGCGATCAGATGCACGTTGTGACGGTCGCACAGCGCTCGCAGGCGCTTCAGATAGGCGGGATCGTGCATTGCCATGCCGGCCGCGCACTGCACGAGCGGCTCGACGATCAGCGCGGCGATACGGCCTTCGCGCTCGACGAAAAGACGCTCGACATCGGCGAGCGCGCGGGCCGCCACGTCGGCTGCGGTTTCGCCGGGCTGCGCGGTACGCGCGTCGGGCGAAGCGACCACATGCGCATGACGCAGAAGCGGGTCGTAAGCATCCCTGAACAGTTTCACATCGGTCACGCCGAGCGCCCCGATCGTCTCGCCGTGGTAGCTGTTGGCGAGGCAAACGAACTCGCACTTCTCACGCTCGCCCCGGTTGCGCCACGCGTGAAAGCTCATCTTGAGCGCGATTTCGACAGCCGATGCGCCATCGGAGGCGAAGAACGCGTGGCCCAGCACCCCGCCCGTGCGCGCGGACAGACGCTCGGCAAGCTCCACGGCAGGCTCGTGCGTGCAGCCCGCGAGCATCACGTGTTCGAGCGTGTCGAGCTGCGACTTGAGCGCGGCATTGATCGTTGGATTGGCGTGGCCGAAGAGGTTCACCCACCACGAGCTGATCGCGTCCAGATAACGCCGGCCTTCGTGGTCATGGAGCCACGGCCCTTCGCCACGCGCGACGTGCACGAGCGGCAGGCGCTCGTGATGCTTCATCTGGGTGCAGGGGTGCCAGACGGCGCGCAGGCTGCGCGCGACCCAGTCGGGCGTGGCGCGATCTGCGCGCTCAAGGTTCGATTGCGGATTCAAGTACGACTCCCGATACGACGACGACATCTTGCACGCGACGAGAGCAAGGGCTGAAGCGCCAGCTCTCAATCGGCAGCGGGACCGAGATTAGCGTGTTCGCTGCCGCAATGCACTACCCCGAAAATGGTCTCTCAGGGCGCGCCGGCACGACGTTGCGCGCCGTTCGAAGCAGCACGCAACGGATCGAAATCGAAGACCTGAAATGCGCGGAGATAACGACGGCAAAGTGAACCCGCCTTATGCAAAAAAATCTGCGGGCCGGTGCGAAATTGCAGATCGCGGGACGGCGCGCGGGGCATTTTTGGCGAAGCGCGGCACGCACGCTCGCCGCACCGGCGAGTGAGCAATTGAAAGAAAGTCAGACGATATCGCGCGACGCGAGGGAGACGCCGGAGGAAAACAGCGAGCGTGAACGCAAAGCAAAGCGGCCCGCTGTCGGGCCGCACGGCGCTGAAGCAATGAAGGAGGAGGAAGCCGTTCGAGCCCGGCGGCGGCCGGGCAATGAGCCTTATCGGCTCGCCAGCGCGTGGCCGCTCTCTTCGGCGTTGTTGTCCGCCGTGGTGTGCGCGTTGTCGCTGCTGTCGCCGTTCTGCGCGGTCGCCGTCTCGCCGTTGTTCCAGACCACCGTGTTGTTCACGGCGTAGAGGCGGCACGGATCGGAACTGTGCTTTTCGCAGTTCGAGATCGCCACGGCCATCGGGTTGTCGCCGCCCTCGGCCCATGACCACGCGCCGGAGTCGGACACCGCGAACGCGCGGCTCGGGTACTGCTTCAGAAAGTTGCGATAGCCGTCGCGGCCCGCCTGATCGACGAAAGGCACCGCGCCCACCGAATCGATCGACGCAAAGCCGGTGCCGTGCGGTGCGGGCGGCGTCGCCACGTTGTACTGCACCGCCGTCGGCAGGCCCTCGCTCGCAAGGAATGCCTCGACCGTGGGCCACCAGATCTTCACGCCGTCGCGATCGCCCACGAGGCGATGCGCGTCGTTCTTGTACGAGCCGAAGTCGACGAGCTTCGCCGTGGCGGCCTGGCGATCCTCAGCGGTTTGCGCGTCGTGATAGGCGGCGAACATCTTCGTCACGAGATCAGGCGACCACACGGAGTCGTTGTCGCCGTAGAGCCAGAGCGAGGCTACACGGGCCTTGCCGCCGTAGTCGCCGAACGCCTGGGTCAGATTGCTTTGCCAGCCCGTGCAGGCGTCCTGGCGCAGGCCGCCCGAGAAGTTGATGAGGGCGCGCACGCCCTTCGCCGCTTCGGTGCCGTAGGCCATGGTGGCGAGGCCGCCGTGCGAGGTGCCCGCGACGACGATCTGGCTCGCGTCGACATACGGCTCTTTCGACATGTACGCGATGGTCGCCGCGACATCGGCCGCCTGAGCGAGCCCGTTGCTCGCGACGTCGCAGCCGTCTTGCTGATACGTGCCGCCGGAATCCGCGAAGCCCTGACGGTTCGGCGCGACGACCACATAGCCGCGACGCACGAATTCGCGCGCGAACGAAAGCGGGTCGCTGCGCGCCTGGAGGTGCGGGTCGCCGGGCATCTTGCCGTGGTTGAAGATCACCATCGGGAACGGGCCGGGGCCGTCCGGGCGGTAAATCGTGGTTTCGAGCGTGACATCGCCGGCTGCATCCACGGGAACGCGGATTACCTGCTCGTTCATGTCGGCGCGCACGGCGGGCAGATACGCGTCGTCGAGCGCAATGCGCGGGACGTTCGCGCTGCCGAGGGGACCTGATGTGGCACTTGCTGCGAGGCTCGCGTGCGAAATGCTGGCGGACTGCGAAGCCGTGGCGCTGCTGGAGGGTTGCGGATGCGCGGGCGCACTTGCCGGATCAGAAAGCGGCGCTGCGTGGGCGACCGAAAGCACACACGCGGTGCCGGCTACGACCCATCCGGTAAGGAGCTTCCTGAACGCCATGCGCTACACCCACCTGCAAGAAACCTACTGTGTTTCCGACTACCGTCCGACCCAATCTTCTGCCCTGGACCCTTTTCGGGCACAACGAAACACCGTGGCGCCTGGCGGGGAAGCCAGGCGGCTGTGTGACCCGTTACGGGGGAGAAAACCGATCGGAACGCCTGCGCGGCACAGTTCTATCGTCGATCAGACTCGCCGCCAGTGCCCCGCTTGCAGTCGCTACGAACACAAGCGCAAAAAAACGTTTTCACTATGCGCTTACGTATCGAGCGGGACACCGTGATTCAATACTCGCACGACAAATAATTGTTGTGCAATTGAGGGGTAACCCGGCATAAGGCATGCCAACGGTACGCAAGCCTTCAGGCGCCGGGCGCAGGCGGGTTTGAGATCGCGAATGGGGAGCGAAGAGATAAAAAAAGGTCCGGGTGGCAAGCGTCGCACGCGGGCAACAGCCGTTGGATTTATTCAGTAAGCGCTTGTTTGCAAAGGCATTACTTCTGGCGTTATGGCAGTGGCCAACGCGTTGTCAGCTTGATGAAACATCGCCCTCAACATAGCGCCAGCGGCCGTCGTCACCGCGCGTGAAGCGGCTCGTTTCGCGCAGCCGGAACGCGCGTCCGCCGGTTTTGTAGCGTGCGACGAATTCGACGACTGCGTGCGCGTCGTCTGGTTGCTCGTGGCGCTTGACGGCAAGACCGAGCCAGCGCGGCGCGCCGTCGGCGGCGGGATCGACGTCGAGGTCGGCAGGACAGGTCTCGGGCGCCCAGGTCGAGCGCAGCCAGGCCGCTTCGCCAAGCACGTAGGCCGTGTAGCGCGAGCGCATCAGTTCGAGCGCCGTGGCGGGCACGGCACCGCCGTCGATGAAACGGCCGCAACAATCGGCGTAGCGCGGGGGCTTGGCGCCCGGTTTCTGGGTGGGCGAGGCGCCGCCGCAGGGGCAATCGGCGGGCCGTGCGGCGTGCGGGGTTTCAGCGTTCATGGGGTCAGGGCTCCGTTCGCGAGGCCGCGCGGTGCGCACGGGCGTCGCGCGGGGCGCCATCGCCCCGCTTCGCAAGGCCGCAAGCGTAGCGCAGACGGAAGGCGCGACGCCAGTCTCTACCAGTCGAGTTCGGTGCCGTCGTACTGGAAGAAGCGGCCGTTGAAGACCTCGCGCGCGGCTGCCGCCTCGGCCACCACCTCGCGCATGCCGGCGACGCTCGCCGCCGCGTCGATCGCCGCGTGCGCACCGCCCATGTCGGTGCGCACCCAGCCCGGATGGAGCGCGACACAGGTGGCGCGGCGCGTCTGCAGCGAGGTGATCTTCAGCACGTCGTTGAGCGCGGCCTTGCTCGCGCGATAGAGCCAGCCGGTCGTGCCCGTGGTCTGAGCAATGCTGCCCATGCGGCTCGACAGCACGCCGAGCACGCCATTGGCCTCGTCGACAAGAGGCAGCAGGATCGGGATCAACTGCATCGGACCGCGCACGTTGGTGTTCATCACGTACTCGAAGTCCTCGGCTGTGATGCTTTCGACGCCCTCGGTGCGCGGCCCGTAGACGCCGGAGACGATGAGCGCCACATCGAGCCGCTCGCCGTCGAGCTTCCAGCCGAGCGCGGCAATTTCCTCTGGCCGCGCGATGTCGAGCTGGAACGGCTGCGCGCCGATTTCGCGCAGGGCCTCGAGCGCTTCGGGCCCGCGCGCCGTGGCCAGCACGCGCCAGCCGGCCCTCGCATACTGTCGCGCGAACTCGAGACCCAGGCCCCGCGACGCACCCACGATCAACGCTGTTTTCATCTCGCCACCCCGGTTTTATCTGCCTAGAATCCGCCGCGGCCCAGCACCGCCGCCCTCGTGTGTTGCGGCGCGCCGCCTCCGCGCGGCGCGCATCGTGAGGCACCAGCCTACAGCAGTTCGACACCCATGGCCGTGGCCTCGCCGCCGCCGATGCACAGCGACGCCACCCCGCGCTTGAGGCCGCGCGCGCGCAATGCGCCGATCAGCGTGACGAGAATGCGCGCGCCGGATGCGCCGATCGGGTGGCCGAGCGCGCACGCGCCGCCGTTTACGTTGACCTTTTCGTGCGGCAGGTCGTGCTCCTTCATCGCGGCCATCGTGACCACGGCGAAGGCCTCGTTGATCTCGTAGAGATCGACATCGCTCGCCTTCCAGCCGGTCTTCTCGAACAGCTTCGCGATCGCACCGACAGGCGCCGTCGTGAACTTCGCGGGCTGCTGCGCGAAGTTGCTGTGCCCCGTCACGCGCGCGAGCGGCGTGAGGCCGAGACGCTTCGCGCTCGACTCGCGCATCATCACGAGCGCGGCGGCGCCGTCCGAAATCGACGACGAGTTTGCGGCCGTCACCGTGCCGGTCTTGCTGAATGCGGGCTTGAGCGTGGGGATCTTGTCGATATTGGCCTTGAACGGCTGCTCGTCACGCTCGATGGTCGTCTCGCCCGCGCGCGAAGTCACCTTCACCGGTGCGATCTCCCACGCGAACGAGCCGTCCTCGTTGGCGCGCTTCGCGCGCTTGAGCGACTCGATCGCGAACGCGTCCTGGCGCTCGCGCGAGAAGTCGAACTCGCTCGCGCATTCCTCCGCGAACGTGCCCATCAAACGGCCCTTGTCGTAAGCATCTTCGAGGCCGTCGAGGAACATGTGATCGAGCACCTGTCCGTGCCCCATGCGCATACCGGCACGCGCCTTCGGCAGCAGGTACGGCGCGTTCGACATGCTCTCCATGCCGCCCGCCACGATCACGTCCGCCGAGCCTGCAAGCAGCATGTCGTGCGCGAACATCGCAGCGCGCATGCCCGAGCCGCACATCTTGTTGACGGTCGTCGCGCCCGCGCCGAACGGCAGCCCCGCGCCGAGCGCCGCCTGGCGCGCGGGCGCCTGCCCCTGCCCCGCGGGCAGCACGCAACCCATCACCACCTCTTCGATCTGCTCGGGCTTCAGCCCCGCGCGCTCGACGGCCGCCGCGATCGCAACCGCGCCGAGCTGCGGCGCCGTAAGCGCAGCGAAATCGCCCTGAAAACCCGCCATCGGCGTGCGCGCCACCGAAACGATCACAACGGCGTCCTGCTGCTTTTGCGTCTCACTCATGTTCGTACTCCTTGATGTATCCGGTTTGAAGATCTGCGCCGCGCGCTACGCCACACGTACGGCGGGCACGGCAGGCACGTCGGCTCGCGCAAAACGTTCGGGGTAGCGCGCGCTAAAGCGAATCGATGCGTCGTAGGGAAAGCAGTCCGGCACCTCGCCCGCAATGAGCCGCGCCTGGCTCTCCTGCCAGAGCGCGGGCTCGAAGAAGTTAGCGTGATGCGCGAGAAACGCGCGCCGCACGCGCGGGTCGCCGAGCAGGAAAGTGCCGTACGTTTCCGGGAAGATGTCGCGCGGACCGACCGCATACCACGGCTCGCTCGACAGTTCGTCTTCCTCATTACGTGGCGCAGGCACGGCACGCACGTTGCAGTCGGTCAGATATTCGATCTCGTCGTAATCGTAGAACACCACGCGGCCATTGCGCGTCACGCCGAAATTCTTGTAGAGCATGTCGCCCGGAAAGATGTTCGCGCGCAGCAGGTCCTTCACCGCGTTGCCGTATTCGCGAATGCCGTGCTCCACCTCGGCGTCGCTGCCGTTCTGCAGGTAGAGATTGAGCGGCACCATGCGCCGCTCGATATAGACGTGGCGAATCACGAGGTTCTCGCCCTCGTACTCGATCACCGAGGGCGCGAGCGTTTCGAGCTCGCGCACGAGAGCGTCGTCGAGCCGCGCGACCGGCAGCGCCACGCTCGAATATTCGAGCGTGTCGGCAAGGCGCCCGAGCCGGTCGTGACGCTTCACGAGCTGGTACTTCGCCTCGACCTGCTCTCGCGTGGTCTCCTTGGGCGCGGGAAAGCTGTCCTTGATGATCTTGAACACGTACGGATACGAGGGCAGCGTGAACACGATCATCACCATGCCACGAATGCCCGGCGCGATGATGAACGAATCGCTCGAATGCGAGAGGTGATGCAGCAGGTCGCGATAGAACAGGTTCTTGCCCTGCTTCTGCAGCCCGAGCGACGTGTAGATCTCGCCCTTCGCCTTGCGCGGCATGACGGTGCGCAGGAACGCCACGTACGCGGATGGCACCCCCATGTCCACCAGAAAATACGAGTGCGAGAAGCTGAACAGCACGAGCAGTTGCTCGGTGCGCAGCAGCACCGTGTCGAGCGCGAGCTTGCCGTCTTCGACGTGGCGGATCGGCACGACGAACGGCGCGAGCAGATCGCCGTTGATGATGCGCCCGACGATATACGCGCCCTTGTGTCGAAAGAACAGCGACGAGAGCACGTGAATCTGGAGGTTTGGTTTCGGCTCAACCACGCCGAAGGTATCGAGCATCGTCTGCATGATGCAGCCGACGTCGCGCCCGAGGTCCTCGAAGGGCGTCTCGAGCTGGAAGTTCGTGACGATGCGCTCGAGCGTGGTGGCAAGGCCGTCCTTGCCCGGATAGTAGGCACGATAGGTCGGCTTCGCGGCGGGCTCGTCGTTCTCGATGTATTCCGTCGAGATAGCGGGCCGCACGAAGATGAAATCGTTGTTGAAATACGAGCGATGCAGAATCTTGCAGCACACGGAATTGAAGAACGTCTCCGCGCATTCGGGCTGCCGGTGTGTCGTGAGGAGCCCGATGTAATGCAGCTTGATCTGCTGCCAGACTTCGTCGTCGATGCGCTCGGCGTCGTATTCGTCTTCGAGCGCGGCCACGCACTCCTTCACGCGCTCGTCGTAGAAGGCAATGCGCTCGCGCGCGAGCCGCTGCAGGGCATGCCAGTCGGCCGCCTCGAAGAACGCCCTTGCCCGCACCGCCGCCTCGCAGAAGTTGCGGTAGTGGCGGTCGAAGCCTTCGAGCATGGTCTGCGCGACATCGAAGCCGATCTGCGACGAGAGCAGTTTCGGGAAGTGTTTCATGGCAGCCGTGCGGCGAGCGCGGGTCAAGTCCTGGCGCGGGCGGCCTGCGACGCGCCTGCCTTTTCGCGCTCGTCCGGCTCGCTCTCGCACCCCACGCTCCTCGCGAGCAGCCCACGCGCCTGCGCCTCGTACTGGGCGAGGTCTTCGAGCGTCGCGTCGAGGTCGGCGCGCTGGCGCTCGAGAATCTCGCGGTGATGCACGACCGTGTCGAGGAAGGCCTGAAGCTGAGGCAGCGTGTCGGTGGGCGACTCGTAGAGGTCGAGCAGCGTGCGGATTTCCGAAAGCGTGAAACCGAGCCGCTTGCCGCGCAGCGTCAACTTCAACCGCGTGCGATCGCGCCCCGAAAATACGCGCTTGAGGCCGCCCGCCCCTTCGCGGCTCGGCGCAAGCAGGCCCTGATCCTCGTAGAAACGGATGGCGCGCGGCGTCACGTCGAATTCCCGGGCGAGTTCGGTAATCGTGTATTGGGTTGTCATGATGATCGGAAGGCGGCTGGCCCGGCGTCGTCTGCACGACGGCGCGAGGGACGATAGAATCGACGTTTACGTTATCGTCAAGTACGCAGTTGCGCAACCGGCGAAAGATTTGCATGGGGCTGGAGCGAGTGCTGAAGCACCAACGCCAGTCGACAGGTTTGGACAGGAGAAGACACCCACAATGAACGCACTCGAACACCAACTCGATTACCCCTACGCCGACACCCTCCCGGAACCTGGCCTCGCTTTCGATGTCGCGCCCGGCGTGAAATGGCTGCGCATGCCGCTGCCATTCGCGCTCGACCACATCAACCTCTGGCTGCTGCGCGACGAGATCGACGGCCAGGCGGGCTGGACCGTGGTGGACTGCGGCATCACCGATGACACCATCAAGGCCCGCTGGGAAGCGGTGTTCGAGAATCAGCTGGAAGGGCTGCCGGTGCTGCGCGTGCTCGTCACGCACTGCCACCCCGACCATATCGGGCTCGCGCACTGGATCTGCGCGGGCGGCGACAAGCAGCGCTGGGACGTGCGCCTGTGGACCACGCTCGGCGAATACATGCAGGCGCGCGTGATGGCGGCCGGCGACGGCTCGAACGCGGGCGGCGAAGGCGCTGCGCGCCATTTCGCGCGTCACGGGCTCGCGGACGAAGCCGCGCTCGACAAGCTGCGCAACCGCCGCGACTACTACAGCAAGCTCGTGCTGGCGCTTCCCACGCAATACCGGCGCCTGCGCGAAGCCGAAACGGTTGCGATCGGCGGGCGCGACTGGCGCGTCATCACCGGCTACGGCCATTCGCCCGAGCATTGCGCGCTCTTTTGCGAATCGACCGGCGTGCTGATTTCCGGCGACATGGTGCTGCCGCGCATTTCGACCAACGTCTCGGTGTTCGACATGGAGCCGGAAGGCAATCCGCTCGGCCTCTACCTCGAATCGCTCGGCCGCTACGAGACGCTGCCCGAGAAGACGCTCGTGCTGCCCTCGCATGGCAAGCCGTTTCGCGGCGTGCGCACGCGCATCGCGCAGTTGCGCGACCACCACGACGCGCGTCTCGCCGAGGTGATGGAGGCATGCGGGCGCGCGCCGCAAAGCGCCGCCGACATCGTGCCGCTCATGTTCAAGCGCGAACTCGACATCCACCAGATGACGTTCGCAATGGGAGAGGCGCTCGCGCACCTGCATCTGCTGTGGCGCACGGGCAAGGTCCGGCGCATGGCTGGCGCGGACGGCGTGGTGCGGTTCACAGCCTGAAGGGGCCTGGGGAGACCGCAGCGAGGGTCCAACGAGGCCCTGGCAAAGCCCCGCCGCACGCGCGTCGCAATTCACGCGCACAACGCAAAACGGGCGGCCCGTAGTTCACCGGAGCCGCCCGTTTTTGCCTGACGCCAAGCAGGTGAACCGCTTCAGTTCGCGCCGCCCGTGATGACATCGGCGCCCTTCGGCCGCACGAACTTGAAGGTCGAAGCCGGCAGCGACGGGTTCTTTTCGATGTTGGAGAACGTGAGCAGCGTCACGTTGCCGAACACGTCGTGCAACTCCATTGCCTCGAGATTGCCGTCGCGAAAGCCGATGCCCACACTCTTGAACTGCGTGTCCTTCGACTTCGGAATCAGCTCCAGCCAGTCGATGCCGTTCTTCACGCCGGCGTCGGAGAGCGTGAAGTTCTTCTCGAGATCGTTGCTGCCGAACAGGATCGCCGCCGGGCTCGCGCCGAGCGCGCCGCCGAGCTTGCGCTCGGTCACCTGATTCAGGTCCTTGTCGTAGACATAGAGGTTCTCGCCATCCGATTGCAGCAGTTGCTGATACGGCTTCTCATACGACCAGATGAACTTGCCGGGGCGCGAGAACACGAACGTTCCGCTCGACGTCTTGGCGTTCAACACGGCTGTCGCGACCGCATCGCTCGCGTTCGCTGCATTCGTCGTGCTGGGCGGCGCCTTCACCTCGCGCTGCACGAAGTTGCCGCGCGCGGCGTGCACCTGCGAGACGAACTGCTTCAGTTGATCGGTGCCGCTCGCCCAGGCCTGCGAAACCACGAAGAGCGACGCGCCAAGCGCTACGAAGAGCGCGCGGCGCGCCGTGCGTGCGAAGCGGGTCGGAAGTCCTGCCGGATACTGCATCTATCGTTCTCCAAGAGAAAATGCCCCGGGGCCGCCGGAAAAGCGGCGGCCCCGAATGACGTTCTGCGACCTTCACTAAGCTGGTTCGGCTTATTCGGCGTCGCGGTTGGGCACGAGGATCTCGCGGTTGCCGCTCGACGACATCGCCGAAACGAGCCCGGACTGCTCCATCTGTTCGAGTAGCCGCGCCGCGCGGTTGTAGCCGATGCGCAAGTGCCGCTGCACGAGCGAAATCGACGCGCGGCGGTTCTTGATGACCACCTCGACGGCCTGGTCGTATAGCGGATCGGACTCGTCGCCGGTGCCGC
>Ga0335070_10005596_pt1 | contig 14775 bp, 5 predicted proteins | sample Lox_Sample_13_FD_206722 | JGI IMG/M metagenome (GOLD analysis project Ga0335070, IMG submission 206722) | Soil microbial communities from Loxahatchee National Wildlife Refuge, Florida, United States - Lox_Sample_1.3 | ecosystem: Environmental > Terrestrial > Soil > Wetlands | place: USA: Florida... | reverse complement strand
GCCTGGAAGCGCTCCCAGATCTCGGGCGGAGTGGCACGGCGCTGCGCGGCCGCGTCGCGATACGCGGCGAAGGCTCGCTCGGCCAGGACGCGCCCCTGCGCATCCTCGCCCGGCAGGGCGCGCGCGAAGCGCCGCCGCAGCGCGGCCTCGTCGAGCCGGCGCGCCCTCCGGTCGCCGAGCATGAAGAGCTTCCACTCGTCGCGGTTCGTGCCGACGAGCAGGGGCACCTCGCGCGCGAGGCCCTTCGCGATCTGCTCGCGCGGCGGCAGCGGGAGCAGGTCGCCGTCCACCGACGGCTGCCACGGCAGCTTGCCCTCGGCGAAGCCCGTGCGGAGCGCGGCGCGCTGCTGGGCGAGGAGGATGTCGCCGCTCGTCGCCGTCTCGAGCGCCTCCGGGCTCCTCGCGCCGAGCTCGTCGAGGAAGGCCGCGGCGACCTCGGCGGCGCGGGCGCGCGAGGAGACGTGATCCGCCGCGCCGCTCTGCGCGATGGCGCGGTGGAAGAGGCCCCGGGCCGCCGGCGTGCCGAGCAGCGTGGCCACGCTCATGCCGCCCGCCGACTCGCCGAAGATCGTGACGTTCTCGGGGTCGCCGCCGAGCAAGGGGGCGTGCTCGCGCACCCAGGTCAGCGCGGCGAGCTGATCGCGCAGGCCCGCGTTGGCCGCGAAGCGGCCGGGCCAGACGGTGCCGAGGTCGAGGAAGCCGAGCGCTCCGAGGCGGTAGTTGAGCGTCACCACGACGACGTCGCCGGAGCGGGCCAGGCGTGCGCCGTCGTACAGACCCGCGGCCCCCGAGCCGAGCACGAAGGCGCCGCCGTGGATCCACACCATGACGGGGCGGCGGCGGCGATCGCAGGCAGGTGTCCACACGTTGAGCGAGAGGCAGTCCTGGCTCTGGCCTGCGCTGCGCGCGCCGATCAGCCGGCCGGCGAGCGGCAGGACGGCGGCGGCCTGGGGAGCCGACGGGCCGAACGCGTGTGCGCGCCGCACGCCCGCCCACGGCTCGGGCGGCTGCGGCGGCTGCCAGCGAAGCGCACCGCGCGGCGCGCGCGCATAGGGGATGCCGCGAAACACGCAGATCCCGCCTTCGAGGCGTCCCTCGATGCGGCCGCTCCGTGTGGTGACGATGGGGTCCAACGGGGTCCTCCCGGAGCGCCGGATGGTGGGAGAAATCCGGCGAAGCGGCCACAATGCTCTCATGGACCTCGACCCCGACGCGATCCGACGCTTCGCCTTCACGCCAGGAACCGGGGGGCTCGTCATCGAGCGCACCGAGGGCAGCTGGCTCGTCGCCGCCGGCGGCCGGCGCATCCTCGACGCCTCCGGCGGCGCGATGGTCGCGAGCATCGGCCACGGCCGCGCCGAGGTCGCCGACGCCATGGCCCGCGCCGCCGCGCGCACGACCTACGTGGTGCCGCCCTTCGCCACCGAGGAGCGCGTGCGCCTCTCCGAGCGCCTGCGCGAGCAGTGGCTTCCGGAGGGTCTGACGCGCGTGCTCTTCACCAGCGGCGGGTCCGAGAGCGTCGACGCGGCGCTGCGCATCGCGCGTCAGCACTTCGTCGCGAAGGGCGAGACCACGCGCTGGAAGGTCGTCGGGCGCGAGCTCTCGTACCACGGCATCACGCTGGCTGCGCTCGCGGTCGGCGGCCACACGAAGCGCCGGAAGGGCATGGATCCGCTGCTGCTCGACTTCCCCCACGCGCCGGCCTGCTACCCGCTGCGCTGCCGGATGTGCCGCGGCCGCTGCGACCTGCAGTGCGCGGACGCGCTCGAGGCGCTGCTCGCGCGCGAGGGTCCGGAGACGGTGGCCGCCTTCATCGCCGAGCCGATCGGCGGCTCGACCGCCGGCGCCCTGACGCCGCCCGATGGCTACTGGCCGCGCATCGCGGAGATCTGCCGTCGCCACGGCGTGCTGCTGATCGCCGACGAGGTGATGACCGGCTTCGGCCGCACCGGACGCCGCTTCGCCGTCGAGCACTTCGGCGTCGTGCCGGATCTGCTCGTCGGCGGCAAGGGCCTCGCCGCGGGCTACGCGCCGATCGGGGCGGTGTTCGCGAAGGAGGAGGTCGTCGCGCCGATCGCCGCCGCGGGCGACGACGTGATGTTCTACACCTTCGGCGCACACCCGGCGGCCTGCGCCGCCGCGGACGCCGTGCTCGAGATCGTGCGCCGCGAGAAGCTCGTGGCGCGGGCCGAGTCGATGGGCGCGCTGCTGCGCGAGCGGCTCGCGCGCCTCGAGAAGCACCCGCACGTGGCAGAGGTGCGCGGGCGGGGTCTGCTGCAGTCGCTCGAGCTGGTGCGCGACCGCGACACGGCCGAGCCCTTCCCGGCGGAGGCGCGCGTCACGGCGCGCGTCGTCGGCACGGGGATCCGCAACGGCGTCTTCTTCTACCCGGGCGGCTGTGATCCGGCGCGCGACGTGATCTGCCTCGGCCCGCCGTTCATCATCGAGCCGCGCGAGATCGACCTGCTGGTCGACGTGCTCGAGCGGTCGATCGACGAGGTGGTCGCCAAGCTCGACTGAGGGCCGCGGTCCGAGGGTCGACCGCCTCGTCGGCTTCGCCGGTGCTCGCGGGTCTCCGCCGCTCGCGGAGCCTGGCGACGATCCAGCGGCAACGGCTTTCCGGGGCCTGCGTTACACCGCTCTGCGCCGGCTCAACTCCTCGTCGCCCGACCCTCGGACCGATGAGCCCAACCCTTCCTCGACATGTCTCGCGTAGCAGAGGGCGACGCCGACGATCCCCTTTGGGTCTCGGCTGTACATCTGCCTGTAGACCGCCACATTCGCTCCGCAGTCCCCCTCGACGCGGAGATCCCGTGAGATTTTTCCATCCGAGACCACACATACATACTGATGCTGCGGCTCCACCGCGGTCGCGCGCTCACCTTGTTCCTCATCGGCCTGTCGGCGCCCGCCCAGCCAGGACCGGCGCGAGCGACGACCATCACCGTGCTCGGAACGACCGGGTCGGCCGGGACGAACGGGCAGCCCGGCGCCGCCGGCGGTGACGGCGAGGACGGTGGAGTCGCGCTCGCAGATTCATTCGGTCTGGATAGCCAGAACGCTGCCACCGCCACAGGTGGTGCAGGGGGTGCCGGTGGATCGGGCGGAGCCGCCGCAGTCGGGGATGGAGGCGCAGGGGGTGCGGGTGGCAATGGGGGTACCGCAGACGCCACTGCGACAGCGACCTCCGGAATCACAGCCCCTGGAGCATTCGCGACCGCTACCGGGGGGAATGGAGGTCCCGGCGGTCCCGGGGGTCCCGCCGGTGTCGGGGGAGCTCCCGGAGCTCCCGGCGCGGGCGGGTCGGGCGGCGAGGCACGCGGCGCCGCTTCGGCGACATCCACGGCAACGAATCGCGGAGCCTCCGCAGGGACCAATCTGACTGGCGGGAATGGCGGAACGGCTTCCATGGAAGGTGCGCGGGCGGGAGACGGCGGCGCCGCCTCCGGAACAGCCGAGGTGATCGCCGAGACCGCGGGTGCGTTTGCGGGATCGAGCGCCGGTGTCAGCGCTCGAGGAGGAAGCGGCGGCGACGGGATGTCGGGGGCAGACGGAGGAGATGGCGCGGCCGTGTCGCTCGACAACGCTACATCTGGCAGTGTCGGGCCGGCGAGCTTTCTCACGCTCCAGCAGACCGCGACCGGAGGTCGTGGCGGCGCGAGTCAGGGGGGAGCCGCGGGGCGAGGCGGGGATGCCCGCACGGCTCTAGACGTCCAGCAGGGCAGCGCGAGCCTGAGCGCGACGACGGGAAGCACTGGAGGTAACGGGGGTACCGCGACACAGAACGGGATTGCGGGCCAGGCAGGAGAGGCTTCGAGCACGCTGCGAATCCAGGCGGGAGGCACCACTGCCTCCGGATCGGCCTCGTCGAACGGCGGCGGAGGCGGAAGCGTGAGCTCGGGAATGGGCTCGGGCGCTCCGGGTGGTGCGGCGGAAGCGCAGGCCGATGTCACTGGAGGAGCCCTCGGTCAGGTCTCTGCGACCGCCTTCCCTACCGGAGGAAGTGGAGGGTCTGGGAGCGGTGCGGGGCAGCGTGGCGGAGACGGTGCCTCTGCCGCGGGGAGCGCGCACGCGACGGGGAGCGGCACGGCGCAGGTGAGTGCGTCGGTGCTCGCCATCGGCGGCGACGGTGGCACGGGTCTGGACGGGGCGGATGGCGGCGACGGCGCGAGCGTCGCGCTGCACGACGCCGTCAGTGGAAGCGCCAACGGAGCATTGAGCCTCTCGCAGGATGCGCGCGGAGGCTCGGGAGGAGGGGCCTCCGGCGGTGGCCACGTGGGGCGAGGAGGCGACGCACTTTCGGATCTGGTCGCGTCCAATCCCGCTGGCGGGCGCCTCTCCCTGTATTCCAGCGCGTGGGCCCTCGCGAGCTCCGGTCTCGCTGGCAACGCACGCGCATCCGCGCAAGGAACAGGAAGCGGAACGGTCGGCGTGAGCGCCACCGCGCTGGGTGGCGACACGAGCGCGGATGGGCGGGGCGGAGAGGCGACGCTCGGCCCCGTACGAGGCGTCTCCACCGGTGGCGGTGCCGTAACCGTGACGGCCCGCGCCGAGGGCGGCAGCGCCTTGGGGACGGGCGACGGTGCGAGCATTTCACTCGTCGATGTAGTCGATGGCTCGACGCTCGGAGCGCTCTCGCTCGAGCAACATGCGCAGGGCGGTGACTCGTCCAGCGGCCGGGGCGGCGAAGCACGCAGCCAGCTCTCCACAGTCAAGAGCACGAGATCTCTGTCGATCCTGCTCGACGCCGCTGCCGGTTCGGGCTCGCGGTCGCCATCGGGGTCCATGATCGATGCGGCGGCGGCCGAGGTCGTGTCCGACGTGGCCAACGATGCCGGCGGCCTCGCGCTCGTCTACCGTGCTGTCGGCGGGATCGCCTCGTACGGGCGCAGCGGTGAAGACGGCGGGGCGGGCGGGATAGCTAGCGCCGATCTGCATGTGGTCACCACGGGGGACGGCCACGACATCTCGATCCGCCCGAGCATCGGAAGTCCCGTGGGTAACGACGCGACCCACGGCGGCCGCGGCGGAGACGGCGGCTTCGGCGGCGTGTCCGGTCGCGGTGGCAACGCCGAGACCCGCGTCGACGCACTCGCTGAAGGCAACAGCGCGGTGGATGTGACGGCGTCCGCTATCGGCGGCACGGGCGGGCAACGATCCGTGAGCAGCGGGGGCAGAGCCGGAGACGGAGGAGAGGCCTCGTCCGTCGCAAGTGCGAGCAGCGCCGGCTCGCGGAGCGTCGCGGTGACCGCTCAGGCGACCGGAGGGGACGCCGGCTCGCTGATCAGTGGTCTTCCGGAGCTCGGTCGAGGTGGCACGGCGACCGCGCGCGCGGATGGGCGCTCGAGCGGCGGAGGGCAGGTGACGGCGACGGCCAGCGCTCGTGGTGGCGCCGCGGACGATGCTTCGGGAGGTGATGTCGCACTCGCCGACGCCGTCTCCGGGTCGACGACGGGGTTACTGACGCTCGTTCAAGAGGCACGCGGCGGTGCCGCGTCGACGGGTCACGGCGGGTCAGCGAGCTCGTTGCTCACCTGGGTCGACAGCGACGGAGGACCCCTCCAGCTCACGGCGAGATCCTTCGGGGGAGATGGAGGCACCCCGGGCGCGAGCCGTGCCGGTGCTGTGGGAACAGGGCAGCAGGACGTGACCGTCGAGGCAGATGCCGTGGGCGGTGCAGGTCGGACCCTCGGAGGAGACGCGTCGTTAGGTCAAGTCTTCGGGGAGTCGCTCGCGGGCGGAAAGGTCCGCGTCGTCGGATCGGTGCAGGGGGGTGCTGGCGTCGCAGGACTAGCAGGCTCCGGAGCGAGTGTGTTCCTCGAAGATGCGGTCGACGGGCGAACGACAGGCTCGCTCGAGCTCGTCCAGCGAGCCATTGGAGGAGCAGCGGGGACGACTGGCGGCGCAAACGCGCCTGCTGGCGTGGCGGGAAATGCGACGAGCCGGCTCAGCCGGAGCACAAGCGCCGGGTCGCTGAATGTCGAGGTCTCGGCACAAGGCGGTGCCGGTGGGATCAGCGACTTTCGAGGGGGACCGACTTCGCGAGGCGGCGACGCCCTGTCGGATGGCGTTGCGACGAACGATGCGGGAACTGTGTGGACTGCCGCCCTGGCTCTCGGAGGGGCTGGAGGAAGCGCCCAATCCGTCGCAACGGGCTCCGGTGGGGATGCGACGGCTCGCGCGGAGGCGCGCAGTCTGGGAGATGGTCACACGGTCACCGTGGGAGGCAGCGGCTTCGGTGCCTTCGGTGGCGCTGCGGGTATGCGACAGTCCTCGTCGCCCACGGCAGTCTCCGGAGACGGTGGAGCCGCATCGAGCAGCTCCCTTGGCGTCGCCGAGGCGAACAGCTGGGTCATCGTCGACGACTTCGCTCGTGGTGGCGAAGGTGCCGTGGGGGGCAACGCGATTTCCCGAGCAGAGGGCCGAAACGCCGGCAGCGAAGACGTGTCGGTCTCGGCGCGCGCCGAGGGGGGCAATGCGCGGACGCCGGGTCCCGGCGGAACAGGCGGAGCAGCATCGGCTAGCGCACGGGGAACCTCGGGCACTGGAAACGTCCATGTGACGGCGGTGCAGACGAGCGGCGCGTCGGGTTTCGTGAGCAGCGGGGACGGAATCGCCGGTCTCGACTCCCTCATGCAGGACGCCGCCAGCGGTTCCACGGCAGGAACCCTCTTGCTCGAGCAGACCGCCATGGCGGGAGCCGGCGGCGGCGCTACGACGACCGCGAAGGGAGGCACGGGCGGCCGAGCCACCTCTACTCTCGCGGCGAGCAATCCGGACGGTGGCGCGCTTCAACTAAGGAGCGAGGCCGTCGGAGGCGCAGGAACTTCACCCCTTGGCGCCGGGGGCACGGCACTCGCGTCGGCGCGAGGGATCGGAGTCGGCGGCGCGCAGGTCGACGTAGGCGCCACGTCCCAAGGCGGCAACGGTTACGCGTCGACCGTGGGCGATGGAGGAATGGCGCAGCTCGGCACAGTCTTCGGATCGTCACCCGATGGCGGCGACGTGCGCGTTCGAGGCGAGGCGATCGGTGGCAACGGCGGCACGAGCGGAGGCATGGGAGCGAGCGTCGCACTCGTCGACGCCATCTCCGGGTCTACGACCGGCGCGCTGACACTCGAGCAGGTAGCCACCGGCGGGCAAGGGTTCGTACCTGGGACCGCGTCGAGCTCGCTCCAATGCACGGGCTCGTACTCGTCGCTCGGGCTTCACGCGGAAGCAAACGGCGGCAGCGCGAGAGAGATGCGGGACTCCGGGGTTGGCCCCGCCGGCGGGTCTGCGTCGTCCATCGCAGCAGCGCACAACGAGGCGGGCGCTTCGCTGGCTTACGCTCTTGCTCACGGCGGCATCGGTGCGCGTGGATTGCAGGGTGCGCTGCCCGGAAAGGGGGGCGATGCCCAGGTGACCGCGTCGGCGTCATCGCGCGGCGCAAACGATGTCGTCGTCGGAGCGCAGTTCGTGGGACCCAGTCCGGCGGTCAGCGGTGCCTTCGGCGGAATCGGCGGTGGCGATTCACTCGGATTCGACACCGTAGGCGGCGCTGGGGGTGATGCGACGAGCTCATCGGAGGCAATCGCGTACGGGGATGGCAATGCGAGCGTGTTCGACCGTGCACAAGGGGGCCGGGGCAGCAACGGCTCTCAACTTGGTGGCGACGGTGGGAGCGCGTCCTCGACGGCTACCGCCCGCGGCGCGGGGTCGGGTCGGGTGGTCGTCCAGGCCAACGCGGATGGGGGCGCCGGGGGCTCTACCGGCACGTTCATCGCGACGAATCCCGTCGCCGGTGCGGGAGGGGCAGCACGCGCCACGGCCTCCGGGTTCTCGGACAGCGGCGGGGACGTCGAGGTGACGGCGGTCCAGACCGCGGGCTCGGCGGGAATCGCAGGCGCCGGTGGCGTCGAGGGGCGGTCCTCGGAAATGCGCGATGCCGTGCACGGCGGAACCGCCGGCCATCTGAGCCTTACACAGATGGCGGTCGCGGGATCGAGCTCGGGAAGTGGTGCGGGTGGCTCTGCTACATCGATGCTCACGTCACTCAACGAGGGCGGAGGCGGCCTCGTCCAGATTGCCGAGGCGCGAGGGGGCTCGGGCCTAGTCGGAGGAACCGCTCTGGCCGCGGCCTCCGGCGAGACCGAAGGCGCCGCACCTCTATCGGTGCGCGCCACAGCGGTCGGAGGGGCAGGCGGGCAGTTCGGAGCTGTCTCGGGAAATGGCGGCGTGGCCTCCCTGGGCGTCGTCTCCGGAACTTCGTCCGGCGGTGGCGACGTCGAGGTGATCGGCGAGGTCACCGGAGGCGCCGGTGGAAACAGATCTGCGGTTGCGGGTAACGCAGGAGACGGTGCCTCCGAGACGCTCGAGAACGCCGTGGACGGAACGACCACGGGTTCGCTCACCCTGGTACAGCGCGCCAGCGGAGGAGCGGGTGGATCCCGGTCGATCAACAGCTCCGGATCTGCTTTCGGGCGAGCGGGTTCGGGGACGAGCCACCTCGCCAAGGACGCGGACGTGCGATCACTCACCCTCGTGTCGGAAGCGTTTGGCGGCCCCGCCGCTCTTTCCGCTCCGACTGGCGGAGGCGCGGCCGAGGCCAGTGTCGACGCCATCAACGGATCGGGGTCAGCAGTGGCTGCGGCGCGGGCCGCCGGTGGAGCGGCGGCGTCCGGCTCGCCGGGCGGCACGGCGAACCTGCTGGCAAGCGCCACGACGCGGGGCGACGGTCACGCCGTCCAGGTCGGACGCGCGTATGCAGCGGACCCGCGCCTGACCGAGACCGGCGCCTTCGGTGGCGGAATGGGCACGTCACCCTTTGGTTCACAGATCGGAGGTGACGCGACCAGCCAGTCGTCGGGGATTGCCCTCGGAGATAGCGAAGTCCGGGTCTACGACCTGGCGGTCGGCGGCTCTGGCAACACTGCAGGGGGACGTGCGACGTCGCAGGCGTTCGGCACGACGGCGGGCTTCTCGTCCGTCGACGTGAACTCGCTTGCGATCGCGGGAAGTGGAGTGCGCTCGGGCGAGACCTCGGCGTCTGCAGACGGCCGAGGTCTCGGAGCGGTATCCGCGACAGCCACCGCTGACGCCAGCCAATTGCGGCTGGCAGCGGCGGGCGCGCGAGCCGAAGCCAGCGGCAGCTCCGGCAGCGCCAATGCCGAGGCGCTGGCCGCCGGCGGCGCGTTCGCGAGGATCAGCGCGATCAGCGAGGCCCCGGTCACGGCGGCGAGTGTCGTGCAGACACACGCCGATGCCACAGGAATCCTCCCGAGCCCGAGGCTCGACGGAAGCGCCGACGCGTTCTCCTACGTAACGGCCACGGGCGAGAGTCCGGATGTGTGGGGGCGAGCGGCGCTCGGCGCCCTCGACCGCCAGGGTCTCGCTGGTAACGACATCCTGCTCCACTCGGAAGCCGTGTTCGAGCAGCCCACGTCGGGTTTCGGATCGGTCCAGGCTCTCACCCTGAGCTTCCTCTCCGTCGAGCTGACCAGCGTGGCGTTCAAGGAGCTTCGCTTCCACATATCGAACGGCAACACGGATCTCGTGGACGAGACGTTCGGGCAGATGAGCGATGCCCTCGCATTCTTCCAGGGGACGCTCGACCTCAGGCTCGGCCTGGCGCCGCTCGATCTGCAATTCGTACTGGACCTCGAGAGCGGCGGCGCTGGCTCGGGCTTCTCGACCGCCTTCGCACTGGGTACGGTCCCCGTCCCAGAACCTTCTACCGCGAGCATGCTGGTCGCAGGACTCCTGCTCCTCTCGGCTCAGCGTATCGCCCACCCCCGGCGGCCTGCGGGTCGGCCGACGAGGCGTCGAGCCGGCGCAGAGCGCCGCGGGTAGCCCGGGTACTGCGCGATCCACATCAGGATCTCGCGCCACTGCGCCGGCTCCGCACCAGGTCGAAGAGCGCCTGCGCGGCGGGAGACAGGTGTGCGCCCTTGCGGGTGACCAGCACGAGCGCTCTCGAGACCACGGGATCGCCCACGAGAACCACGCGGAGCCTCGGGTAGGCCCCCTCCTGGAGCGCCAGGCCCGGCACGATCGCGGCCGCGACACCCGCTGCGACGAGGCCGAGCGCGGTCGAGCTGCGCTGGACTTCGTAGTGGGCCTGGAGGCGTGGGCGTGCCGCGGCGAGCGCGGCGTCGAGCAGCGGGCGGTTTCCGCTCTCGGCCCCCACGAAGACCAGCGGATGGGCCTCCAGCTGCCGCCACGTGAGTCGCTTGCGCCGGGCCAGCGGGTGGTCGTCCCGGCAGACCAGCACGAAGCGGTCCTCGACGAGTGGGAAGCTCGCGAGCTGCGGATCCTCCGGGCCCGCGATCTGGATGCCGAACTCGGCCTCGCGGCGCAGCACGGCCTGCGTCACGCCCGACGAGGCCTCGTCGAGAATCCGGATGCGATTGCGTGGATGGCGCGCAGAGTACTCCTTCAGGATGAGCGGCAGATACTGGATGCCGACGGTCGGGACGCACGCGATCGTGACGTCGCCGCGCTGCGCCTTGCCGGTCTCGTGGATCTCCACGAGCGCCGCCGTGAGCTCGGCGTGGAGCCTGCGCGCCTGCGGCAGGAAGGCGCGCCCGAGCTCGGTGAGCGCAACCGAGCGCGTGGTGCGCTCGACCAGCCTGACGCCGAGCAGCGCCTCGAAGTTCTGCAGGCGCCGCGTGAGCGCGGTCTGCGTGATGTGGAGCTGCCGCGCGGCCTCGTGGAAGCGCCCGCGGTCCGCGATCGCGAGGAACGCCTCGAGGCCGAGGGTATCGAGGTTCATGCGAAATACTCATCAATTCTTGAAATAAATCCATTTTACTCATCTCCGGGCGTGCCCGACACTCCGGGGCATGGACGCGATCGAATCGACTCCCGCGCTCGCTGCCCGCACCTACGAGCGCCTGGCCCGCAACCTCGAGAGCGTGCGCCGGCGCCTGCCCCGGCCCCTCACGCTCGCCGACAAGCTGCTGCTCGGGCACCTCGACGACGCGAGGAGCGCCGAGCTCGTGCCCGGCCGCAGCCTCCTGTCGCTGCGCCCGGATCGGCTCGTCCTCCAGGACGTGCTGGGTCAGACGGCGATGCTCCAGTTCGCGCTGACCGGGCGCGCACGCGTCGCGCTGCCGACCTCGATCCACTGCGATCACCTGATCCAGGCGCGCGAAGGCGGCGACGCGGATCTGCGCGCCTCGCTCGCGGAGGACGGCGAGGTCTACGCCTTCCTGCGCTCGGCGGCGGCGAAGCACGGCGCGGGCTTCTGGCAGCCGGGTGCGGGCATCATCCACCAGGTCGTGCTCGAGCACTATGCGTTCCCGGGCGAGCTGATCCTCGGCACGGACTCGCACACCCCGAACGCGGGCGGCCTCGGCGCGTGCGCCATCGGCGTCGGCGGAGCGGAGGCGGTCGAAGCGATGGCCGGCCTCCCCTTCGAGCTGCTGTACCCGAAGCGCATCGCGGTGTGGCTCACCGGCGCGCTCGGCGGCTGGAGCGCACCGAAGGACGTGATCCTCTGGGTCGCCGGACAGCTCTCCGTCTCCGGCGCCACGAACGCGATCGTCGAGTACATCGGGCCGGGCGCGCGCACGCTCAGCGCCACGGGCAAGGCCACGATCGCGAACATGGGCGCCGAGATCGGCGCGACCACGTCGCTGTTCCCGGCCGACGCGCACATGGCCGAGTACCTCTGTGCGACCGGCCGCGCCGAGCTCGCGGAGCTCGCGCGCCGCCACGCGCCGCTGCTCGAGCCCGACCCCGAGGTCGAGGCGCATCCGCACGCGCATTACGAGCGCGTGCTCGAGCTCGATCTCTCCCGGCTCGAGCCGCACGTCGTCGGCCCGCACTCGCCGGATCGCGCCCGCCCGATCTCTCGGCTCGCCGCCGAAGTGCGCGGCGCGCAGAGCGGCTTCGTCGACGAAATCTCGGTCGCGCTGATCGGGAGCTGCACCAATTCCTCGTACCAGGACATGAGCCGCGCGGCGAACGTCGCGGAGCAGGCCAGGGCTCGCGGTGTCACGGCGAAGGCCGCGTTGCTGGTCACACCGGGCTCGGAGCAGGTTCGCGCGACACTCGAGCGCGACGGGCAGCTCGGCTCCCTGCGCGCGATCGGCGCGCGCGTGCTCGCGAACGCCTGCGGCCCCTGCATCGGCCAGTGGCGGCGCGCGCCGGACGGGACCGACGCGCCGAGCACGATCGTGACGTCCTTCAACCGCAACTTCCCCGGGCGCAACGACGGACGGCCGGCCACGATGAGCTTCATCGCGAGTCCCGAGATCGCCACCGCGCTCGCACTCGCGGGCCGGCTCTCGTTCGACCCCTCGCGCGACAGCCTGATCGGCGCCGACGGGCGGCCCTTCCGACTCGCGCCGCCCGGCGCCCTGCCCGCGCTGCCCGCCGCCGGCTTCGAGCGCGGCCGCGCCCTCTACGTGGCGCCGCCCGCGGACGCGAAGGACGTCGAGATCTGCATCGCTCGGGGCAGCGAGCGCCTGCAGCGTCTCGAGCCCTGGCCCGCCTGGGACGGCCGCGATCTGCTCGACATGCCCGTGCTGATCAAGACCCGCGGAAGGACCACGACGGATCAGATCTCGCCGGCAGGCAGCTGGCTGCGCTACCGCGGCCACCTCGACCGCTTCAGCGACAACCTGCTGATGGGCGCGCAGGACGCCTTCACGGGGAGGCCGCGCCGCGGCATCGCCAGCCTCGCGCGCGACCTGCGCGCGCGCGGGATTCGCTGGGTCGTGGTCGGCGATGCGAACTACGGCGAGGGCAGCAGCCGCGAGCACGCCGCGCTCTCGCCGCGCTGGCTGGGCGGAGCGGCGGTGATCGCGCGGAGCTTCGCGCGCATCCACGAGACGAACCTGAAGAAGCAGGGCCTGCTGGCGCTCACCTTCCGCGACGCCGCAGACTACGAGCGGGTCCGCGCCGACGACCGCATCAGCCTCGTCGGCCTCTCGCAGCTCGCCGCCGGGAAGCCGGTCGAATGTCTCGTCCGCCACGCGGACGGCTCCCGCGAGCGCCTGTGGCTCGACCATTCCTACAGCGACGCACAGCTCGAATGGTTCCGCGCCGGCTCGGCGTTGAACGCCGCGCGCGTGCGCGGCGAGGCATGACCCGCTACTTCGCGCGCTCCTTCTCGTACGCCGCGATCGTCTGCTCGACGGGTCCGATCAGCCCCGCGGCGCGCGGGTAGCCCGCGTACTGCGCGATCTGGATCAGCGCCTCGCGAAGCTGTGCCGGCGTCAGCTCGCCGTTCTTGAGCGCCGCCTTCGCCTGGATCTGGAACGTCATCGCCTCGCCCTTCTCGGCGATGATCCCCATGATCAGGAGCCTGCGGTCGCGAACCGGCAGCGCTTCGCGCGTCCACACCTCCGCGAAGAGCTGCTCGAGCATCAGATCCGCGAAGGCCGAGGCTCCCTCGGGCGGGACGACGACGTCGCCCGCGTAGACCTTCTTCATCATCTCGACGCCGCGCCGGCGCCGCTCCGAGTCGGCCATCGCCCCTCCTGGTGCCAGAAGGGGCGCATGCTAACCCCGATCCGACATTCCATGGAAGCGCCCCGCCCGACGGGCGACGGTGGGGGGGCGCCCGAGCGGAAGTCGAGCGCAGGCCGCGCTCGATGCTCGATCGCACTCCTGGGATGGATCGCGGCCGAGCCATGGAGCGAGGGCGCCACCCGAGGAGCCCGTCGGCCACCCGATCTCACGCTCCGCGAACGTCGGATCGGGGCTGACACGGCCGCTCGCGGCGGGACTCGACGCGCGCGCCGCGACGGGGTACACGGAGCGAGCGTGCGCGAGTCCGCGGTGCGACGGAATGCCCGGCGAGGAGGACGCGTCCTGCGCTTCTTCGCGCGCGTGCTGCTGGCCCTCGCGGCGGCCTGGGCCGGCGCTGCGCTCTGGTTCGACAGCGGCGCCTCGCCGCACGTCGCCGCCACCCTCGCGATCGCCGTCGGCGCAGGCGGCGCGCTGGCGGCCCTCGCGCTGCGCCCCTTCACCCGCGCGGCGGGGGTCGGCGTCCTGCTGGTAGCCGTGGTGGCCGGATGGTGGCTGTCCATCCCGGCGCGCGGCGACCGCGACTGGCTGCCCGACGTCGCCCGGTCGCCGCGCACCCTCCGCAACGGCGATCACATCACCATCGAGAACGTCCGCGACTTCCGCTATCGGAGCGAGACCGACTACGACGAGCACTGGGAGACGCGCGAGTACGACCTCTCGAAGCTCGTCGCCGCGGATCTGTTCCTCGTCCACTGGGGCGCCCCGGGCATCGCGCACACCATCGCCTCCTGGGAGTTCGAGAACGCGCCGCCGCTCGCCATCTCCATCGAGACGCGCAAGGAGAAGGGCGAGTCGTACTCCGCGGTGCGCGGCTTCTTCCGCCAGTACGAGCTCTACTACGTCGTGGCCGACGAGCGCGACCTGATCGGCGTGCGCGCCAGCCACCGCGGCGAGCAGGTGTTCCTGTACCGCGTGCGCATGCCGCGCGACAGGGCCCGCGCGCTGCTGCTCCGCTACCTCGACGAGGTCGACCGGCTGGCCGCGAAGCCCAGGTGGTACAACGCCCTGACGCACAACTGCACCACCGAGATCCGCTGGAACATGCAGGCGATCGGCGAGCGCAATCCCTTCGACTGGAGGATCCTGGCCAACGGCCACCTCGACGAGGCGATGTACGAGCGCGGCCGCATCGACACCAGCCTGCCCTTCGCGGAGCTGCGCGCCCGCAGCGACGTCACGCAGCGCGCGAAGGACGCCGACGACGCGCCCGATTTCTCGCGGCGCATCCGCGAGGGCGTGCCGGGCTTCACCTCC
>Ga0335070_10005595_pt1 | contig 14777 bp, 12 predicted proteins | sample Lox_Sample_13_FD_206722 | JGI IMG/M metagenome (GOLD analysis project Ga0335070, IMG submission 206722) | Soil microbial communities from Loxahatchee National Wildlife Refuge, Florida, United States - Lox_Sample_1.3 | ecosystem: Environmental > Terrestrial > Soil > Wetlands | place: USA... | reverse complement strand
GAGCTGGTCGAGGTCCATCGAGTCGTCGTTGTCGATCGAGCACCACGGCAGCTCCCGCAGGTCGGGCAGCCCCGGTTCGACGGGGGCCGCGGTCAGCCGCTCGACCTGGGCGATCACCTGAGGCGAGAAGTCGGGCTCGAGGCCGCGGTCGAGCATCACCCGATGGGCGATCCTCTCCAATGTGGCGCGGTGGCGTCCGTCGGTGCCGTCCATGTCGGCACTGTAGCGCGCTGCTGGAGGGTGGACCAGTTCTGGACAGCGACTCTGTCTTGACATCCGGGCGGCGGGCGCCTATCTTCCCAGCACGCCTCCGAAGCAGCGAGCGATCTCTCCCCCCGAGAACGCGGAAGGGGTACGAACGATGCGCGTGCCGAACCGATGCCGGGCCGGCGTTGCCGCGTTGATCTCGCTGGCCGCATGGACGAAGCACATCCCTGCCGCCACGTTGACCGTCACGAACACGAACGACAGCGGGGCAGGGTCGCTTCGCGCCCAGATCGGAGCCGCCACGGACGGCGACACGATCCTCTTCGACGCCTCGCTGACGGGGCAGACGATCCTGTTGACGACCGGCGAGATCCCGATCAACTCGAGCCTGACGGTCACGGGACTCGGAAGCGCGAACCTGATGGTCGCCGCCGGCTTGAGCAGTCGGATCTTCACGGTCGCCGCCGGCAAGAGTGTGGCGATCTCCGGGCTCGAGCTCGCGAACGGTGAGATCGTCGGCGCAACGGGCGCTTCCGGTCCGACAGGGGGCGACGGGAGCGTCGGCACCGGTGGCGCAATCCTCAACCACGGGTCGCTGACCGTGAGCGGCTGCCTTTTCTACAAGAACTTCGCGTACGGCGGCGACGGCGGGGCGGGGGCCGGCGGCTCCTCGTCAGGGGGGAACGGCGGCGACGGTGCCGGCGGCGCCGTCTACACGGACACCGGCGCGACGCTCGTCGTGACCAACTGCCAGTTCGACGACAACGCCGCCTTCGGGGGCAAGGGCGGGGACGGAACCCTCACTCCGGGCCTGGGCGGCAACGGGCGCGGCGGCGCCCTCGAAGGCGCCGGCGCCACGACGGTCTCGGGCTCCTCATTCTCCGGCAACAGCGCGGTCGGAGGCGTGGGAGGTTCCTCGGGGGGTTTCGGTGGGAATGGGTTCGGGGGCGCGATCGATGCTGCGGGTCCACTCGCGTTGAGCCTGTCGCAGCTCTCATCCAACACCGCAACGGGCGCGACGGCGGCGAACGACGGCAGCAACGGGGATGCCCTCGGTGGAGCGCTCCACCTCATCGGAAGCACCGCCGTGGCCACGATGCATGCCTGCTCGATCGCTGGGAACGCAGCGACGGCCGCCGCCAACGGCGACGCGTTCGGGGGCGGCATCGTCGTGAACTTCAGTGCGACGCTCACCATCGACAGCTCGACCCTCTCCGGCAATCAGGCAGGGGGTGGGTCGGTCCTTCAGGGCGGCGGTCTGGACGCCGCCGCCGGCTCGACCGTGGACCTCACCAACGTCACCTTCGCTGGAAACTCCGCGGCAGGAGGCGGCGCGCTATCCACGTACGGGGCGCTCTCGATGGTCAACTGCACCGTGGACGGCAACAGCGCCACCACCGAAGCCGGCGGCGTGCTGGCAGCCGGCAGCGGCACCGCCACGGCCACCAACTCGATCGTCGCGCAGAACAGCGCTCCGACCGGGCCGGACGGCGAAGTGACGGCAGGCACGGTCACGTCCGGGGGTCACAACGTCATCGGCGTGGCATTCACGCAGGGCGGTGGGACGTTCACCTCGGGCGCCGGCGACCAGATCGGCACCTCCGGCACCCCGCTCGACCCCAAGCTCACCGCGCTCGCCAACAACGGTGGCCCGACGCAGACGATGGCGCTCCAGCTCACCAGCCCCGCGCTCGACCACGGCGACGACGCGCAGTGCCCGGCCTTCGACCAGACCACACTCACGAGCCGGCCCCAGGGCGCGCACTGCGACGCGGGTGCCTACGAGGTGCCGACCGTCGCCGGGTCAGGGGGGAACGCCTTCACCCTCACCGTGGTCAAGACCGGTACCGGCTCGGGAACCGTCAGCAGCGCTCCGACACGGGGCATCGACTGCGGCGTGAGCTGCTCCTGGGCGTACTTCGCCGGCACGAACTTGACCCTCACCGCCACGCCCGGCACGGGGGCGCAATTCGCCGGTTGGGGTGGGGGGTGTTCGGGGATCGCCCTGACCGCGCCCGTGCTCCTCAACGCGAACACGACCTGCACGGCGCAGTTCGACCTTCCCGCGGCGGTCCCGGAGCTCGACGCGGAGGGATTCGTGTTGATGGTTGCTGTTCTCGGGCTCTTGGGCTGGGCCGGGCTGCGCCGGCGGTAGGTCACCGTGCCCGCTCCACCTCCGTGCGAACGCGGTGATGGCCCCCTGATAGATGCGGCGCACGGAGCGCCGCATCAGCCCCGCAGCGCGATCTTCGTCCGGCCTTCGCCGCTTACGTGGGCGGCGCGGCGAGATCGAGGATCTCGATGAGAGCGCGCGCGTTGTTGTGGCGCTCGTCCCGCGCGGCGTACACCAGGGTCACCGTGCGCTCCGCGATCAGTTGCCTGAGGCGGGTCGCGGACCCGTTGCCGTCGAGCTCCCTGCGGTAGCGCTCCACGAACTCCCGGTAGCGCGGCGGCGCGTGCCCGAACCAGCGCCGCAGCTTGTCCGTGGGAGCCAGCTCCTTCGCCCACCAGTCGATGCGGGCGTCCTCCTTGGCCAGCCCCCGCGGCCAGAGTCTGTCTACAAGCACCCGGACCCCATCCTCGGGGCCGGGGGGTTCGTACACTCGTTTCGTCCTGATCACGCGGCCTCCTCCCCGCCGTCGTGACGGCTTCTCTCCTTCACCCGTTCAACACGCTCCGGCGTTCCCGTGTTCCGGGCCTCGCGGCCCGTCGGGGCGTGCGATGCGGGTACACTTGGGACACCGTGCCGCGCCGTGCGGCCGCGGAGCGTCTCATGACAAACGACCCGCACCCCTCCGACCCGGGCCCGGCCAACCCGTTGCGCAGCCGGGACCATTTCCGGTGGGACGACCGCCACCACCAGCCTCACACCGACATGGGGAAGTGGGAGAAGTTCTTCGCGTCGCGCTCCGACGCCGCGCAATTCACCCGCCTGCTGGGCCACAACTTCGCCCGGCTGCCGGCGGTCGTCCGGCGCTACCGCGCCCTCCGGCGCGCCGACGCTCCGGCCGTGACGGTTGCGGACGACGCGTTCGGGATCGCGGTGTCGCCGACCCGCGAGTCGTGGCCGCGGTACCTCGAGCGGATCTCGGCGCTCGGGGCGCGCGCCCTTCTCTTCCGCGTGCCCTCGTGGGCCCCCAACCCGGTGTTCGCCCTGCACGACGAGCTCGCCCGCCTTCGCGCCGAAGGTGTGCGGTTCACCTTCGCGCTCGCGCAGAACCGGGAGATGGTCAACGACCCCGCGGGCTGGGGTGCGTTCGTTCGCGACGCCGCGGCGTGCTTCTCCGACGTCGGCCCCGCTCTTCAGCTCGGACACGCGATCAACCGCAAGAAGTGGGGGATCTGGCACCCGGACGAGTACCTGCGGCTGATGGAGGCTGCGGCACCCGCGCGCGAGGCGTACCCGTCGTGCCGCTGGCTCGGCCCGCCCGTGATTGACTTCGAGTACTACTTCACGACGCACTACCTGGTGGAGCCCCGCCCGTTCGACTTCGACGGGATCGCCTCCCTCCTCTACGTGGACCGCCGGGGCTCGCCGGACAACCTCCAGTACGCCCACTTCGACCTCTCCCGCAAGATCGCGCTCCTGCGCGCGGTGGTGCAGGCGTCAGGGCACCCGGACGTGCCGATCCACCTCACCGAGTTCAACTGGCCGTTGCTGGGATCGGGGAAGCACTCGCCCGCGGGCGAGCACGTGCAGACGAACGAAGAGGGCCAGGCGCGGTACCTGGTCCTGTACTACTTGACCGCCGCCGCGACAGGCCACGTCGCGAGCGCGTTCTGGTGGCAGCTCGTCGCTCGCGGGTACGGGCTGCTCGACGAGGACGACGCCTGGAGCGAGCGCCGCTCGTACCGCGCGTTCGGGCACCTCCTCGCGCGCACCCGCGGCCGCGCGGTGCGGCGCCTCCCCGAGAGTCTGCGCCCGCTGCGGGGGTTCCTCCTCGCGGGCGAGAGCGGGACCGACGCGGTGCTCTACGCCGCGAGCGGCGAGGCCCGCCTCGACGCCGGGCTCCGGATCGAGAGTGCGGCCGATCTCGTCGGCGCACCGATCCCGACGGCGCGGATCACCGTCGGACCGGATCCGATCTACCTCACGCTGGGAGCGGCCGACCCCGCGGAGATCCTCGACGTCCTGAACCCCCGTCGCCGCTGAGGCAGGGGATCAGGGGTCAGCAAGAACGAAACAAGCAGGGCCCGAGCGTATGGCGTGTAGCCGCGCCGGCAAGAGTGGGCCGGATGCTAGGCGCGCGAGCGGCGCGCGCCGGAGTGTAGCCGGAGGCTACATGAGGACGCTGCGCCGTGAGCGCAACAACGCAGACGGTCCGCTATGGCCGGCGCCCCTGGCGAGGCGAAGCTGGTTCGGCGATGCGCTCGAACAGATACTCCTGCACCCCCTGCCGCATCAGCACCGAGTGCACCACCACGAACCCCTCCGTCATCCGCTCGACCAGGGCCGGAGGGAAACGGGGGCAGGGTCGCGCCGCGGACGCCCGCTCCTGCCACTCCAGCGTCTGCTCGTCCACGATCCGGAACAGCGGCGGGCTCAACGGGATGTCCCTCTTCGTGGCGATGAACGCGAGCATCAGGGCTCCCGCGCGGCACACCCCGCCGAGGTGCTCGACGAGGGCGCGGAACTGCCCCTGGGCGAGGTCGTTGAACGCCTCCCACGCGAGGACGACGTCGTACGGCTCGTCGGGCCTCGGCAGCACCTTCCGGAACACGGCGCCGGGTTCGGACTCGAGCTGCACCTGGAGGCCGGGGCTGCCGATCGCGGTCAGGAGATCCACGATCTGCAGCCGGCACGAGTAGCGCGAGAAGAACTCGACGTTGGCGCCGACCGCGGGCTGGAGGTCCAGGATGTTGTGCGCGGCGTCGGGCCCGAGACGGGACACGAGTGCGCGGAACGTCGGAGACCGGTACAGCGGCGGCTGGGGCAGATCACGTTCGGTGGACTCGCGCCGCGGGCCCGTCGCCTGGAGGCGCTGGCGCCGAAATGGAAAGGGCACCTGCACTCCGCCGGGGTCGGTTCAACCGGTCCGGTCGGGATGCTTCGCCTCGCCCGGGCGCGGCGAGGCTCCGGCGGGCGCACCGGTCCCCCCAGGGTGTGGAGGCGGTGCGGCGGCGGGCTGCGCCGGTCTCGGCGAGGGCGCCGCTTTGCGCTCCATGTCGATGCTCCCCTGGAACGTCGCGCCGTCCTCGATCGTCACGCGGGGTGCGGCGACGTTGCCGCGCACCTTGGCGGACTTCCGAATGGCGATGTGCTCGTCGGCGCGCAGGTCGCCCTCGACCTCTCCCTCGACCGTGACGGTGCGGCCGAGGACGTTCGCCTTGATCCGGCCGTTGGCTCCCACCGTGACGTTGTGCTGCGCGAGATCCACCTTCCCGTCGACCCGTCCCTGGATCACGAGGTCCTCGTCGCCGGTGACGTCGCCCCTGATCGTGATCGACGCGCCGATGACCGCGCGTTCGCCCGTGTGTTCAGGTGCCATCGATCCCCCCCACGCGTTCGGTGCCGCAGCCGGGCCGGCCCCGGGCTGATCCTCCGCCGGGATGCGCATCACGCCCATCGACGGGCGACGCTCGTTGCGGCCGGGCTCGTTCTTCTTCCACATGTCGGCCCCTCGGTCCATGATCCGAGAGCGCCTCGCCCGTGTCCAGGCTGGGAACGTGAGGCGGCGCACATTCCGCGCGGGGGGCTCGGCGCCCCTCTGCCCCCATTTGGCACTCGCCGCGCCAGGTCGCTCCTTTCCACTGCGTGGAGGCCTTTTCTTCTTGCCCCTCGGGTTCGCGGCCAGGAGGGTTGATGTGCCTTGCAGGCATTGGCTCGTTTCTCTTTCTTGCCCCGCGGGCTGTGGCGCGTCGCTCGGGTTGCCCACGAGGGCAACCCTCCGACCCGCCGGAGCATGCGACCGAGCAGGGCCGCACGCTCCGGCGTCGTGCGCCGGCAGCCCGCGGGGCGGATTTGGCCCCCGCCCCCCCCGTCAGCGACAGCTCTGCCAGAATCAAAGTGGCTCCCGGTTCCGGGCGCTGCTGATGTCGCGTGATGTCACCACACTAGCGACGGGCGGCCGCACCTGATCGATGAGCCACGGATCACGGCGAAGCAGCCAAGCTGGCTTGCCCGACGGGGACTCTTCCCCGACCCGGCCGTCGAAGCCTCGTGCCACATCCAGAGGGGCCGTCTTGTGGCATATACTGTTAAGCAGGAGCCGGTGTGAAAGTGGTGCCGAGAGATCAAGCGCGATCGTTGGGGAAGTCGGCTCCAGGCTGGGCCTCGGCCGACATGTGGTGCCGCCGAGCGGTCGGGTGCCCCGTCGCCGCCGAAACCTCGGAACCGGCGCAGAGAGAACGATGTACCCCGGCGGTGGGATACCCGCCAAACCTCGCCCAAGGCATACCGTGACTCCAAGGTAGGCGCTGACGTGTCGATGCTCAGCCTCGCAGGTCGCGTTGTTCTCGCGGCTGTCCTCTCGTCGGGTACCCCCGCGGAGTCTCAGGTTCCTGTCTCTGAGGACTTCTTTGGGTGTGGGCCCTCCGACCAGCTTCAGGTGTGCGGATTCAACAGCGGTTCGTTTACGGAGGTGACGACGGGAACAGATGCACTGTCGAAGCTACGGATACCCGCCGATGCCCACAGCGTCGATGCCACCTTCGGGCCGTTCGACGAATCCTGCTACGGGTTCAAGGGTGCGGAGGTACATCTCTTCGAGGTACTGGACAACTCGGACGGTCTGGACGGTGTGCAGTTGCGGCTCGTACTCGTTGTAGTGGCGACGCACTTCAAGAGGACGTTCGTCTACGGGGACTCGGACGACAGGATGCTCTGGTTCCGCAGATCTCCGCTCCTAGCCGAGCGACTCGATCTCCCGGCCGGACCAACCGTCCCGATGATCCGGCTCGCGGTGTCCTGGACACAGGTTGAGCTCGATGGCCGCAGGGAGTTTCAAGTCCAGCATTTAATTGATCTCCGTCCAGATTACCCACGTTTCTGTGCCATCGGCAATTGCTCTCGAAAAAGTGAGTGCGGTGAAACCGATCAAGAGTTGCGGCACCGCACGTCCACCGAGTGTCGGTGGGATCCGCTGGCGACTGATTTCCTGTGCGAAATAGTGAACTCCTCGCCCTTTGGATGGGCCTGGCGCACAGAACATCGCTGGCACTATCTGCTGTCGAACGAGCGGATTCACACCCGACGGTCCGACCGTGAACTCAGGGAGGAGGTGGTGGCATTCGCCACTCAGCCAATGGAAGTCGCCCTGTGGCAGGGGCGAACTCGTCAGATTGGCAGACTGGGGCCGGTCACGTCCGTGTCTCGGTTGCCCGCGTTCTCCGGGCGCGGGAGCATCGGGGTCCTGGCCGCGCCGGCCGCCGATTGCTTCTTTGTAGTGGAGCAGGAACCCCCCGGCCGGGCGAGCCTCGCTGAGACTTGCAGTCCTCGGGGGAACTTGGGAGATGAATATTACGCAAAGCCAATGCTCCCGTACTACGACCGACCCGAGGAGGTGCACCTCTCACAGCCAATCGCGTTCTCCAGTCGACTCCTTTACAGGGGCCGGCCAGATCTCCTCGTCTACGAGATCACCGAGACCGTCGCGTCTCGGCCAAATGGGCACCGGGTCGTCTGGCTAGGCATCGAGAGACGTTCGAGGCGGATCATCGTCGATCAGGCCGACATTGCTACTGACATGCCAAGTTCGAGCAGGTGCGGGACCACGTGGTTCCCCGAGACAAACGTTGGGGTCACGATTCTACACCTTGCGGAAACTTTCGGCGCAGAGTTGGATTCGGAACCGGCGTACCTGCTCCGCCACCGTGGAAACGCGACCGCGGTTTACGGATCACGCGAATGTCCTCGCCGCGGGCAGCTGCAGTGGGTAGCGGGACAGGGCTTCACATCCGAGGGTGAGGAAGCTGTGCCCGGCTGTGGCGGCTTCGTGCGGAGAGTGCGAATATCCTCGGGTGGTCGACTTGCGTTTCAGGAGCTCTCCGCAGGGGAGTGGCCCTAGGACTCGACCGCCAGGGCGCCACAGGCTGGCGGGCCCAAGCGGGAGCACACTTTCCTGGCCAGCACGGCACAGACAACCCGCCTCAGTTGGAAGCAAGGAACCGCCGCGCGTCAACGGGAAGAAACTACAGCTCGAGGTCAGTCACGGTCTTGAGCAGCTTCTCGAGGCGCGCGCGAACCTCCGCTCGCTCGGTCTCGAGCTCCTGGACGCGCCCCGCGAGCCCCGCCGACTCCGAGCCGCCCTCCTTGAGCTTAGCGTTCTCGTCCTCGAGGTCGGCGACACGGGCCTGCAGCTCCTTGTGGGCGGCGATCAGCTTCTCGATTCTCTCTTCCAGAGCGGCGTAGATGTCCATGCGGCCTCCCTACGAAAAGCTCACCGCCAGCTCGCGGCCGAGCCTGTCCATGAGCGCGAACTGCGCCGTGTTGACCTCGTCCTGAGTGAGCGACCGGTCGCCGTGACGGTACGTCAGGCGGACGGTGGTCTTGACCTCGTCGGGCGCCACGCCCTCGCCGCGGTAGCGGACGACCGGAGCGATGCTCTCCAGCCAGTCGGGCGCCGCGCTCTTGATCGCCGCCAGGAGCTGCTCGTACGGCAGCGCGAGCTTGTGGCGCACGGTGAGGTCCGCGGTCACCGCCGGAAAGCGCGGCAGCGGCTCGAACGTGGGCACCCGCGCGGCGGCATCGGCGGCGGTCAGGTCGATCTCCGCGACCCACACCTCGCCCGGCACGTCGAGCGCCGCCGCAGCCGCATCCGCCAGCCGGCCGCCGACGCCGATGACGCGGCCGCCGTCAACGATCTCGGCGCACTCGCCGGCCGCGAGCACCGCGGGCGTTGCGTGGCGCCACGCGGCGCCGTTGACGCCGAGTTCCGCGAGCACCGCCTCCACCACCCCCTTGAGGTCGAGGAAGTCTGCGGACCGGAGCGCATCCCACGCCCCAACCTTCCCCGCCAGCGCAAGGGCGAGGCGCTCCTCCTCGGCGACCGAGCCGCCGCGTTCGAAGAACGCGCGGCCGACCTCGCCGAGCAGCACCCGCTCCGCGCCGCGCCGGAGGTTGCCGGCGGCCGCCTCGACGAGCCCAGCGAGCAGCGAGCGGCGCATCACGGCCATACGCGCCGAGAGCGGGTTGTCTAGGGCAACGGGAGCGCCGCGCTCCGCCAGCGGCGACCCCGACGTCGCGGCTTCGACCTCCTCCGAGACGAACGCGTACGTGAACGCCTCCGCGGCGCCCACCGCGGCGAGGGCGTCGCGCCCCCGCTCGGTGAGCGGCCACGTCCCCAGGCGCGACCCGGGCTTCACGGCCTCGGACGGCAGCGCCGACGGGACGTTCTCGTACCCGAAGTGGCGGATCACCTCCTCGTAGAGGTCCTCGGCGAGCTCCAGGTCCACGCGGTGGGGGGGTACGGTGCACGTGATGGCGTCGCCGTAGGCGCACGGCGCCAGCTCGAGGGCCGTGAGGACCCTCACGGCGAGCTCCTTCGGGACGTCGCACCCGGTGAACGCGGACAGGCGCGCCAGCGAGAACTCGATTGCGCGCGGCGCCGGAAGCTCGGGGTTCGAGTCGAGCACTCCCGCGGCGATCTCGCCGGCGGCGAGGCGCGCGATCAGGTTGGCCGCGAGGTCCACCGCCGTGCGTGCCATCGCGCGGTCGGCGCCGCGCTCGAAGCGGTGCGAGGCCTCGGTCTTGAGGCCGAGACGGCGCGCGGTGAGGCGCACGGTGCGCGGGTCGAAGTACGCCGACTCGATGAGCACGTCCTTCGTGACGCTCCCGATCTCGCTGTTCGCGGCGCCCATCACGCCCGCGACCGCGACCGCACGGGCGGCGTCTGCGATCACCAGGTCGTCCGCCATGAGCTTCCGCTCGACGCCGTCGAGCGTCGTGATCGGCTCGCCGGCGCGGGCGCGACGCACCCGGATCTCCTCACCCTTCAAGAACGCGAGGTCGAACGCGTGCAGCGGTTGGCCGACGTCGAGCAGGACGTAGTTCGTGGCGTCCACCACGTTGTTGATCGAACGCACGCCGCAGCGCTCGAGGCGTTCGGCGAGCCAGCCCGGCGACGGTCCGACCCTCACGCCGTACACGACGCGGGCGCAGTACCTCGGGCACCCGACGGGATCCTCGACGGTGAGCTTCGCGAGCTGCCCGACGGGCAGCTTCCCCTCGACCACCTGCGCCGGAAGCGGCTTGAGCTTCCCGCACCCCGCGGCCGCGGCCTCGCGCGCCAGGCCGCGGTGGTTCATCGCGTCCGGGCGGTTGGTCGTAACGTCCACGTCCCAGACCTCGTCGTTGCCAGAGCGCTCGCGGGTCTCGACGTTCATCCCGGCGGCCGTGAGCCGCCCCGCGATCTCGTCCGCGGGGGCGTTGCCCTCGAGGTGGTCGCGCAGCCAGGCGAGGGAGATCTTCATTGCCGCACCTCGCTGCCACCGGATTCCGAACCTCCTCCGTGCCCAGCGAGCCGGGATCCATTCCCGGTGAGCGTGGGGGGCTCGGGTGGACGGAAGCGCCGGGCGGTCGGGCGGAGCGGCGCGGGTCCCCCCGGCAGGATAGAGATCTTCATCGCGCCACCCCCTCGAACTGCCGCAGGAGGCGCTCGTCTCCGGAGAACAGGAGGCGTAGGTCGGGGAGGCGGTACTTGAGCAGCGCAACACGGTCGAGCCCGCACCCGAACGCGAACCCCGACACCCGCCCCGGGTCGAGCCTGCACGCGGACAGGACGCGCGGGTCCACCATCCCCGCGCCGAGGATCTCGATCCAGCCGCTGCCGGAGCACATCGCGCACCCCGTGCCGAGACACAGGACGCACGTGATGTCCACCTCGGCCGACGGCTCGGTGAACGGGAAGAACGACGGCCTGAACCGGACTTTGAGGCGAGGGTCGAACAGGACGTGCACGAACGCCTCGAGAGTCGCCTTGAGGTTGCCGAACGTGATCCCCTCGCCGACGACCAGCCCCTCGACCTGGTGGAACATCGGCGAGTGACGCAGGTCGGAGTCGCGCCGGTACACCCTCCCCGGGATGATCAGCCGGATCGGCAGCGGCATCGTCTCCATCGCGTGGATCTGAACCGGCGAGGTGTGGGTGCGCAGCAGCAGGCCGTCCTTGAGGAAGAACGTGTCCTGGGAGTCGCGCGCGGGGTGATCGGGCGGCATGTTGAGCGCGCCGAAGTTGTGCCAGTCGTCCTCCACCTCGGGGCCGTCCGCGACGGAGTACCCCATCCGGAGGAAGATCTCCTCGATCTCCCGCCGCACGAGCGTCACCGGGTGGAGCGCCCCGGTCACCGGACGGCGCCCCGGCAGGGTGACGTCGAGGAGCTGGCGCTGCGCTCCGGCCGCTTCCGCCACCCGGTGCGCCTCCTCGAGGCGTTCGTCGATCAGTCGCTTCAGCTCGTTGAGCGCCTTGCCGTACGAGGGCTTCGCCTCCTTCGGCAGCGTCTTGAGCGCGTCCTCGAGCTCGCGCAGCAGCCCCGAGCGCCGCCCTGCGAAGCGGATGCGCACGGCCTCCACGCGGGCGGGGTCGCTCCCCGCCTCCGCGAGCGCGGCGAGGAACTCCTGCCGCGCGCGTTCCAGCGGCTCGGTCGCCATCAGGCGGCCGGCTTGGCCGCCAGGCTCTTCTTGGCGGCCTGAACGAGCTCCGCGAACCCCTCGATGTCGCGCACCGCCATGTCGGCGAGCGCCTTCCGGTCGAGAGCGCACCCCGCAGCCTTGAGCCCCGCGATCAGCTGCGAGTACGAGATCTCGAACTGGCGCGCCGCCGCGTTGATGCGGACGATCCAGAGCGCGCGCATGGAGCGCTTGCGCTGCCGGCGGTCGCGGTACGCGAACAGCAGCGACCGCTCGACCTGCAGCTTCGCCATGCGGTAGGCGTTGTGCCTGGTGAGGTAGTACCCCTTGGCGAGCTTGAGGACCCGCTTGCGACGGGCAACCCGGTTGTGACCACGCTTGACGCGCATGTCGGCCTCCTACTTCGCGTACGGGAGCATGCGCTCCACGACCTTGGCGTCGGCCTTGGTGAGGACGGTGTCCTTCTGCAGGTGCCGCTTCCGCTTGGCCGACTTCTTCGACAGGATGTGTGAGTGGAACGCGTGGTGGCGCTTGATCTTGCCGGTCCCCGTCTTCTTGAACCGCTTCGCCGCCGCGCGCAACGTCTTGATCTTCGGCATTGGAACCTCCGTTCCCTTGTAGGGGCGGCCCTTGCGGCCGCCCCTCGCATTCAGTCCAGAGGACGGGGGCAAGCCCCGCCCCTACGACCTTTCCCCACCGGGCCGCCCAGGTGAGGGTCGAAAGTCGAAAGTTGAAAGTCGAAAGTGAGAGGCCGGAGGGTCATGACGCCTCCGGCCACGGGTTCAGCGACCTCTGCTTGGTGGTCGTCCTCATCGCGGCCACGATCTCGTCCAGGCTCTTAGAGCCGAGGTCGCCCCGGTGCCGCACCCGGACCGACGCCCCGCCCGACTCGGCCTCGCGGGCCCCGACGATCAGCAGCACCGGCACCTTCGCGAGCTCGCCGTCGCGGATCTTGGCGCCCAGCTTCTCCGAGCGCTCGTCCACCTCGGTGCGGAGGTCCGCGCCGGCCAGGCTCGCCTGCACCGCCCGCGCGGCGTCGAGGAACCTGTCCGAGACCGGCAGCACGCGCGCCTGCTCGGGCGCCAGCCACAGCGGCAGGTCGCCGGCGAAGTGCTCGAGCATCACGCCGAAGAACCGCTCGATCGAACCGAGCACGGCGCGGTGGATCATCACCGGCCGCTGCTCGGCGCCGTCCTCCCCGACGTACGCGAGCTCGAACCGGATCGGCAGGTTGAAGTCGAGCTGGATCGTGCCGAGCTGCCACTCGCGCCCGATCGCGTCGTGGACCACGAAGTCGATCTTCGGTCCGTAGAACGCGCCCTCGCCGGGGCTGAGGACGAACGGGGCGCCCCGCTCCTTTAGGCACCGCCCGAGCGTCGCCTCTGCGTCCTCCCACAGCTTGGCCTCGCCGATCGCCTTCGGCGGCCGGGTCGAGAAGTAGATCACCGGCTCGTGGAAGCCGAAGATCCCGTAGACGCGGAACATGAGGTCGAACAGCGACGCGACCTCCTGACCGATCTGCGCCGGCGTGCAGAAGATGTGCGCGTCGTCCTGGGCGAACGTCCGCACCCGCGTCAGCCCCTGGACGACGCCGGAGCGCTCGTACCGGTGCAGGCGTCCGAAGTCCGCGATCCGCAGCGGCAGCTCGCGGTAGGAGTGGGCGTGCACGCCGTAGATCAGGCAGTGCGAGGGGCAGTTCATCGGCTTCATCGAGAACTCGCGCCCCTCGACGTCGGAGAAGAACATGTTCTCGCGGTACGCCTCGTAGTGCCCCGAACGCTTCCATAGCTCGACGTCGAACAGCTGCGGCGTGACGACCTCCTGGTAGCGGTACTCGCGGTACAGGTCGCGCATCAGCCCTACGAGCTGGTTGTAGACGATCGCGCCCTTCGGGTGGAAGAACGGCGACGCCGGCGCGAGCGGCGAGAACGAGAAGAGGTCGAGGTCCTTCCCGAGCCGGCGGTGGTCGCGGCGGCGGGCCTCTTCGATCTTGGCGAAGTACTCGTCGAGCTGCTCCTTCGTCGCGAACGCCGTGCCGTAGATGCGCTGCAGCATCTCGTTGCGCTCGTCGCCCTTGAAGTAGGCGCCGGAGGTCTCGATCAGCTTGAACGCGCCGATCTGGTCGGTGCGCTGGACGTGCGGCCCGCGGCACAGGTCCACGAACTCGCCGTGCTTGAACACCGTGATCTCGTCGCCCTCGGGGATGTCCTCGAGGCGCACGAGCTTGATCTCTTCCTTCCGGTTCTTGAAGATCTCCGCGGCCTGGGCGCGGGTCACGACCTTGCGCTCGAACGGCCGCGCCTCCTTGACGATCCGGCCCATCTCCTGCTCGATCCTCTCGAGGTCCTCGGAGGTGAACCCGCGCGGGAACCGGAAGTCGTACTGGAACTTCTCGGAGTGGTCCTGGCGGCCGGCGTCGATGATCGTTCCGGGGAACAGGCGCTCGACCGCGTCGGCGAGGACGTGCTCGGCCGAGTGGCGGATCACGGCCCCGGCCTCGGGGTCCTTCGGCGTCAGGACGCGGAACTTCCCCGAGCGCCGGATCGGCGCCCGCAGGTCCACGATCGCCCCGTCGAGCTCGCCGGCGACGGCCGCCTTCGCGAGGCGCTCCCCGACCGTCCGCGCCACCTCGAGCGGTGTCGCGCCCGCGGGGTACTCCCGCGAGCTGCCGTCCGGCAAGGTCAATGTGATCTTCTCTGAGCTCATCGCCGGGTCTCCCGACCCCAACCGCCGCGCCGCCCCGGGCCGATCCCGGGCCGACAAACAAGAAAGCCGTCCTCCGAAACGGGGACGGCAGTCACGAGCGCTACCTCGGGCCACGCTCGATGCGTGGTAGGCGCGTGCGGGCTCGAACCGCAGACCTCATCCGTGTGAGGGATGCGCTCTACCAACTGAGCTACGCGCCTGTAGCTTGCTCATCAGCGGAGCCGACACTTGAATGGTAGGCGCGAGCGGACTCGAACCGCTGACCTCTACCGTGTCAAGGTAGCGCTCTAACCAAGCT
>Ga0335070_10005594_pt1 | contig 14781 bp, 12 predicted proteins | sample Lox_Sample_13_FD_206722 | JGI IMG/M metagenome (GOLD analysis project Ga0335070, IMG submission 206722) | Soil microbial communities from Loxahatchee National Wildlife Refuge, Florida, United States - Lox_Sample_1.3 | ecosystem: Environmental > Terrestrial > Soil > Wetlands | place: USA... | reverse complement strand
CGGCGGCTCGGCTCGCCGACGAGCGCACGCGTCCACTCGCGGCGGAACTTGTCGCTGTGCCCGTAGAACAGCACGTCGAGCTCCTTCTCCACCGCCTGCGGCGAGAAGAGCTCCGGGTCGATCGCCCAGAAGAGCGGCTCCGCGCGGCGCGCGCCGAGCTCGAGCAGCCGCGGGATCCCGCCCTCCGAGTTCGAGAGGACGAGGTCGTACTCGGACGGATCGGCGCCGTGGTAGTAGTTGAAGCCCGTGTCCATGCCGCCGAACTCCGGCAGGCTCATCGGCACGTCGCCGTCGTAGAAGACGACGGGAACGTCGAAGCGCTCGCGCAGCGCGGTCGGGATGCCGCGGAAGTGGCTCATCGGCACGGTGAAGACGACGACCGCGTCGATGTCGCCCTCGCGCTCGAGGATCGACTCGAGGTGACGGCGCCAGCGCGGCGTCACCGTCCGCCAGATCACCTCGCGGAGCACTTTGTCCCCGCGCGCGTCCTCCGGGCTCGACTCGGCGCGGCGGAGGAAGCGGTCGCCCTTCAGCCGCGCGACGGCGTCGCGCGCCGCGGCGAACGCCTCCGCCTCGCGGTACATCGGGTTCGGCGCCGTCCGCCACCACGGCGACTCGACCGGGCGGCCGCGGTACGGCGTGACGATCAGGTCGATCCCGGCCTCCGCCATCCCCTTCCAGAGCTGCCACCACGCGGGCGGGCAGCCGTAGCGGAAGTCGAGGTCCACGGCCGAGGCGACGGCCAGGATCTTCGGCGCCTTCATGGCGGACATTGTGACGACCGGATCTGAAGGAACCGTTAGCGGAGCGCCGGCGCGTACCGGCTGCAGTCGATCGCGCCGGCCCGGGCGGCGTACGTCAGCTGGCGGAACAGGTCGTAGCTCGGCTTGTGGGCGCCGTTGACCCAGAGGAGGCCGGACTGCCAGCCGCCGAGCGACGACTCGTCGGTGAGCTGGAACGAGTAGAACGCCGTGACGTACGGCTGGCAGTACGCGAGCGAGACCGCGTCGCGGAGCTGCTGCGTCTGGCTCGGGGCGTGCGAGGCGGCCGGCGGGAGCGGGCCGGTCTCGGGCGGGCTGTCGGGCGCGAGCGCGAGCTTGTCCGGCTCGACGCCGTGGTAGAGCGCGGCGTGCGACGCGTCGGGCTTCGTCTGGAAGCCGTCCTCCGTGTACCAGAGCGAGACGCAGCGGCCGGCGACGCAGCGGCCGGGGACGGGCTGCGCCGTCCCGGCGAACGCGGTCTGGTAGTCGGCGACGAGTCGCTGGTAGTCGCCCTCGCCGATCACGCGCTTGTCCGCGTGCTTGCGCCACGGCCGCTCGGCGGCGTTCAGCGGATACGGGTGATGGTCGATCGTGTCGAAGATCGGTGTCTTGCGGCCGGACGCGCGGAACGCCTTGCCGAGTGCGGCAATGAACGCGCCCGGCGAGAGCCCGGCGTGCGTCGCGGCGTGCGGGTTGTCGTTCCCGTTCGACGACGTGGCCGGCCCGACGACGTCGATCGACGGCCGCGCCGCGTGCAGCAGGTCGTAGCAGAGCGCGGCGGTCTGGAAGTACGCGGCGGGCGCCGCGGGCGTCCCGTCGGCGTTGAACTGCGGCTGCCAGTACGAGCCGGAGTTCGGCTCGTTGCCGACGATGATCGCGGTGATCTGAGGATACGCGAGCACGAGGTGCGCGGCCGACTGGCAGAACGACTGGCGCGACGCGTCCGTGAGCGGAACGTCGCGCGCACGGTCGGGGTAGAACGCGACGACGACCTGGACGTCCCAGCCGTGTGCGTTCTCCGCGAGCGTCTGCATCGCGTCGGCGAGCCGGAGACCGCCGGGCGGCGTCCAGATCGCGTTGACGCGCACCGTGCGGAGCCCGAGGTCGAGCGCCGCGTGGAGCGAGTCGATCGACTTGTAGAGGAAGCTGTCGTCGACGACGCCGAGCTGCATCGACTTCGGCGGCGTCGCGGCGCGCGCGCCGCCCACTCCGGCGACGGCGGGCAGCAGCGCTACGCACAGGAGAAGAAGGGCGACGCGGTGGAGCCTCAGTACGCTCCTCTTCGGGCGAGCACGGCGGGCAGGGTCTTCGCGAGAATCGAGATGTCGAGCCAGATCGACCAGTTCTCCAGGTAGTAGAAGTCGAGCCGGACGAGGTCGTCGAAGCTGAGGTCGATCCGGCCCGAGACCTGCCACAGCCCGGTCATCCCCGGCAGCACGAGATAGCGCTTGCGGTGCCAGTCCTCGAGCTGCACGTAGTCCCGCAGCGGCAGCGGACGCGGGCCGACGAGGGACATCTCGCCGCGCAGGACGTTCAGCACCTGCGGCATCTCGTCGATCGAGTAGCGGCGCAGGAACTTGCCGACCCTCGTCACGCGGGGATCGTCCTTGATCTTGAAGAGCGGTCCCGATGCCTCGTTCGCCTTCTCGAGCGCTGCCTGTCGCGTCGATGCATCGGCGTACATCGAGCGGAACTTGAACATCCCGAACTCGCGCTCGCCGAGCCCGATGCGACGGTCGCGGTAGAACACGGGCCCCGGCGAGTCGAGCTTCACCCACAGCGCGATCACCGCCCACAGCGGCGACGCGATCACGATCAGCAGCGCGGCCACGACGATGTCGAACGCGCGCTTCACCGCCCAGTCGAGGCCGGACACGACGGGCGGGCGGAGCTCGAAGAGCGGGATCCCCTGGCCGGCGACGTACTCCGCGCGCTGGCGGAGCAGCTCGGCGGTCGTCGGCGCGAGCCGCACCTTCACGCCGTAGCGGTGCGCCTCCTCGACGAGATCGAGCAGCTGCTCCTCGCGAAGGTCGACGCCGCTGACGATGAGCTCGTCGAGCGGCTGCGCCTGGAGCACCGGCGCGAGATCGGCCAGCGATCCGAGCACGGGCAGGCCGGCGACCTCGCCGTCGTCGGTCGCGAGGACGCCGACGAACTCGTAGTCGATGCCGCCGCGCCGCTGCCCGAGCACGCGGCGGAGCGCGACGAGACGCTCGCCCTCGCCGACGAGCACCGCACGGCGGCGCGCGCCCGCGACGCGCCACACGTCGCTCGTCACCATCTCGTAGCTCGAGCGGAGCAGCGAGATGACGATCGCGGCGAGCACGAACGCCGTGCCGTAGAGCCCGAACGTCGTGTGCTGGTAGCCCGTGCCGATCGCGAACGCGAGCGTGATCACCGTGACGAGCAGGAGCGACGAGACGATGCGGCCGGCGCCGCCGCGCTGCTCGCGCGGCGCGTAGAGCCCCGCGCGCCAGAAGACGAGCACCGTGACGACCGCGAGGAACGGCAGCCAGGTCTTCTCCGCGTCCCACGGCAGGCCCCAGAGGATCGGCCGCTCGCCGTAGTAGAGCTCGCGGAGGACGAGCGCGAGGTAGATCGAGCCGGCGAGCCCGCAGAGGTCGACGACGACGAGCGCCGCGACGCTGAGCGACCGGCGCGCGAAGGCCCGCAGCTGGATTCCCGTCGGGACGATGCGCACGGAGCGGATGTCCGCGGCGTGCTGGGGCGGTCCGGGAGGAGCGCCGGCGGGGGCGTCGTCGACGTCCGGGTCGCCGCGCCCGACAACAGGCTTGGTCGCCACGAGGCCGGGATTCTACCCGGGTCCTGTGAGGATCCCGTGTGCGGCCCCGGTACGCTGGTGCGCCGTGCGGACCCGCACCGCCGCCCTGATCCTCGTCCTCGCGACGGCGCTGCCGCGGCTCGCGGCGCTCCTCCACGCGCGCGACACGATCGTCACGCAGAACGTCGACAAGGGCGACATCTTCGCGCGGATGTACCTCGCGAACGGGACGTACGGCTTCATCCCGGGCCACCCGTCCGCGTACACGCAGCCGCTCTACGGCTGGTTCCTGATCCCGCTCTACTGGACCTTCGACCGCAGCTGGGAGGTCGTCGGGCTCGCCCAGATCACCGTCGCGGTCGGGACGACGCTCGTCGTCTGGCAGATCGGCAAGCGCTGGCTCTCGCCGACCGTCGGCCTCCTCGCGGGCCTCGCCGTCGCGCTGCACCCGTACCTCGTCTGGCACGACGTCCACATGAACCGCGAGATCCTCGACCACTTCCTCGCGGCGTCGACGGTCTGGCTCACGCTGTGGGCGGCGGAGCGGTTCGGCTGGAGGCGGGCGCTGCCGCTCGGCGCCGTGCTCGGGATCGCGATCCTCGGGAACGTGCGCCTCGACGCGCTGCCGCTCGTCGTCGTCGTGTACCTGCTCGTGCGCGCCGGGCTGTCGCGACGCACGTTGATCGCGTCGGGTGCGCTGCTCGCGGCGACCGTCCTCGTGCTCGTGCCGTACATCGCCCGGACGAAGGCGGACGTCGGCTGCTGGACGATCACGACCGACTCGCGCGCACTCTGGAAGGCGAACAACGTCAACACGTACCGTGTGCTGAAGAGCGGCCGGTGGATCGACCACGTGCCGATCCCGGCGTCGTATCCGCCGAGCCCGCAGGACGTGTACGACCACTGGGTCGCGACCGGCGTCGTCACGCCGTACGACGAGTGCGCGCAGGCGGCGTTCTTCCAGAAGAAGGTGATCTCGTTCTGGGTGCACCATCCCGGCGCGAAGGCGAAGCTCGTCCCGATCGACGCGCAGTTCTTCTGGCAGCCCTCCGTCGTCGACGTCACCGATCTCCCCGGCGCCGGGACGTGGCTCGACACGATGCGCTCGGTCGCGGAGCCCGCGTACATGATCCCGCTCTACATTCTCGGCATCGTCGGGCTCTTCGTCGTCCCGCGCTTCTTCGCCGGCCTCGCGCTGACGATGCTCGGCTACCAGACCGCCGTCGCGGTGCTCTTCGTCGGCGAGACGCGCTACCGCGTGCCGTGGGACTTCCTCACGGCGCTGCTCGCGTCAGCCGCGCTCGTCGAGATCGTCCGTCGCCTGCGCGAGCGCTCGCGGGTCGGCGGGAGCGGAACGCCGGCCGAGAACGCGTAGCGACGCGACGAGCGCCGTCCGGCGCGTCGCGTCGAGCAGGTCGTAGTCGTGGAAGTACGCGTGCACGTAGCACGGCAGCGGCCGAAGCACGGCGCGCGCGAGCTGCCCGAGCGAGTGCGTCGTCGGGAGGATCCCCGGCGACGGCTCGCCGCCGCGCGGCGTGCAGTCCACGAGGCCGAGCTCGCGCACCGCCGAGCGCACCGCGTCGTCCGTGTACCAGCCGCCGCCGCAGAAGAACGCCGGCTCGAGGCCGCGCGCGCGGAGCCACGCCGCCTCCTCGCGGACGCGCGCCGCGGGATCGCCGCCGCTCGGGCGCGCGTGCGTCGGGCTCGTCCAGTGCGTGTGGAGGCCGAGCGGGGCGCGCGCTGCGGCGGCGCGGGCGCGCTCGAGCCACGGCTCCTCCGCCTCCCCGTGCGCCGCGTCCGGCGGCCGGATCAGGGCGATGACGTCGAACCCGCCCGGGCGGCTCCGCTGGAGCGCGTCGAAGCGCCGCCACGCCTCGTCGTCGAGCGGCCGCTCCACATGGCACGACACCACAGCCGCGGGCCCGACGGACATGGAAGGCACACTGTCACACCATGTGTGGGATCTGCGGGCTCTACGCAGCGTCCGGGCAGCCTTCTGCGCAGCTCGTCGACGCGATGCGCGCGCGCATCCGCCACCGCGGTCCCGACCAGGGCGGGACCGAGCCGCTCGGCCCGTGCGTGCTCGGCCACCAGCGGCTCCAGGTGCTCGACCCGGAGCTCGGGTACCAGCCGGTGGCGAACGAGCGCGGCGACGTCGTCGCGGTCTTCAACGGCGAGCTCTACAACTTCCCGGAGCTGCGGGCCGACCTCGCGGAGAAGGGTCACGAGGTGCGCGGCCGCGGCGACACGCCGGTCATCCCGCACCTCTACGAGGAGTACGGGCCGCGCTTCGTCGAGCGGCTCGAGGGGATGTTCGCGATCGCGCTGTGGGACGGCGCGCGGCGGCGGCTCGTGCTCGCGCGCGACCGGCTCGGGAAGAAGCCGCTCGTGTGGACGCGCCTCGACGACGGGACGCTCGCGTTCGCGTCCGAGCTGAAGGCGCTGCTCGAGCTTCCGGGGCTGCGGCGCGAGCCCGACCTCGCGGCGCTCGACGCGTACCTCGCGCTCCAGTACGTCCCCGGCGACCGCACCGGGCTGCGCGGCATCCACCGGCTCCCGCCCGCGTCGCTCCTCGTCGCGGAGGGCGGGAGCGAGCGGATCGAGCGCTACTGGGAGCCGCGCGTCGACTCGACCGCGCGCTCCGACGAGGACTGGCTCGCGCTCGTGCGCGACGAGGTCGGCGCCGCGGTGACGAAGCGGCTCGCGTCCGACGTCCCGCTCGGCGCGCTCCTCTCCGGCGGCATCGACTCGGCCGTCGTCGTCGCACTGATGGCCGGCGCGTCGACGGAGCCGGTTCGCACGTTCACGGTCGGCTTCCCGGACGACCGCTACGACGAGCGCGCGTTCGCACGTGCGGTCGCCGAGCGCTACGCGACCCGGCACGAGGAGATCGTCCTCGAGCCGGACGCCGCCGCAACGCTGCCGCGGCTCGCGGCCGCGTTCGACGAGCCGCTCGGCGACGAGGCGGCGCTGCCGCTCTATCTCATCTGCGAGGCGGCGCGGCACGAGGTGACGGTCGCGCTCGTCGGGGACGGCGGCGACGAGTCCTTCGCCGGCTACGAGCGCTACGCGGCGGTCGACCTCGCGGAACGCGTCCCCGCGTCGGCCGCGTCGGCGGGAGCCCGCATGCTGCGCGCGATCCCGGCGGGGCGGCGCGAGCGGCGCTCGCCGGTGTTCCGCGCGGCGCGCTTCCTCGAGGCCGCGTCCGTCCCGCGGAGCGAGCGCTACGGGCGCCTGATGCAGGTCGTCCCGCTCGCGACGCGCGCCGACCTCTGGACGGACGAGGCGAAGACCGAGATCGGGCCGCTCGCGTCGCCCGGGATCCTGCTCGGCCCGCCGCCGCGCGGCGGCATCGCAGGCCTCCAGCTGCTCGACCTCGGCACGTACCTCCCCGGCGACCTGCTGCCGAAGTCCGACATCGCGTCGATGGCGCACTCGCTCGAGCTCCGCTCGCCGCTCCTCGACCATCGCGTCGTCGAGCTCGGCCTGTCGCTGCCGGACGCGCTGAAGATCCACGGGCGGACGACGAAGCTCGGAATGCGGCGCGCGTTCGCCGCGGAGCTTCCGGCACCCGTCGCCGGCCGCGGCAAGACCGGCTTCGCGGTCCCGCTCGCGCGCTGGTTCCGCGGCGAGCTGCAGCCGCTCGCGCGCGACCTGCTCCTCGACGACCGTGCGCGCGGCCGCGGCTGGTTTCGTCCGGACACCGTCGCACGGCTGCTCGCCGAGCACGCGTCGGAGCACGCCGACCACGGCCACGCGCTCTGGACGCTCTGCATGCTCGAGCTGTGGCAGCGGACGCACGTCGAGGCGGAGGCGCCTGCGGCGGTCGCGACGCGGTGACGCGGCGCGTCGCGTACCCGCTGCTCGCCGTCGTCTGCGCGGTCCCGCGGCTCGCGGTCCTCTTCCACGAGCGCGGGACGATCCTCACCGCGTACACGGAGAAGAGCGACACGTTCGCGCTGACGTTCGTGCACCACGGGACGTTCGGCTTCATCCCCGGCGAGCCGTCGGCGGCGACGCAGCCGCTGTACGGCTGGTTCCTGATCCCGCTCTACGGGATCGCCGGCCGGAGCTGGGAGTCGGTCGGGCTCGCGCAGCTCGCGCTCGCGATCGCGACGTGCTGGCTCGTGTTCGAGATCGGCCGCCGCCTGTACGGCGCGCGCTGGGGCGTCGTCGCCGCGGCGATCTCCACGCTCAACCCGTACCTCGTGTGGCACGACATGCACGTCAACCGCGAGATCGTCGACCAGCTCTGCGCGGCGGCGCTCGTGCTCCTGACGCTGATCGTCGCCGACCGTCCGTCGAAGAAGCTCGCGGCGCTGCTCGGCCTCGTCACGGGGCTCGCGATGCTCGGGAACACGCGGCTCGTGTTCCTGCCGATCGTCTGCGCCGGGTATCTCGCGTGGCGCCTGCCGCGTGTCCGGCTCACCGCGTGGATCGCGGCACTCGTGCTCGCCGGCGCCGCCGTCGCGGTGACGCCGTGGCTCGTCCGCAACGAGGTCCAGCTCGGCTGCGTCACGCTGACGACCGACGGCAAGGCGCTGTGGAAGGCGAACAACCTCCAGACGTACGCGCTGCTCAGCTCCGGCCAGTGGATCGACAACATCGCGTCCAACTCGCCGCGGCCGCCGAAGCCGAACGAGCTGACGCCCGAGGAGGCGTACGGCTACTACATCAAGCCCGGCGTCCCGCACTCGTACGCGATCGCCCGGTATCCGGACGAATGCGTCGAGATGTCGTTCTACGAGCACCTGACGGAGCAGTACTGGAAGCACCATCCGGGGAACAAGGCGAAGCTCGCCGCGCTCTCGCTGCAGCTCCTGTGGCAGCCGAACGTGTTCGAGACGAGCGGGCGGAACGGCGCCGGGACGAGCCTCGACGTCGGGCGGCGCTTCGCGGAGCCGGCGTACATGTGGATCGTGTACGTCCTCGCGATCGGCGGGCTGTTCCTCGCGCCGCGCGCGTTCGTCTGGCTCGCCGTGCTGCTGCTCGCGTACCAGAGCGTCAGCGCGGCGCTCTTCGTCGGCGCGACGCGGTACCGGGTCGCGTGGGACTTCCTCGTCGTGCTGCTCGCGACCGCGACGCTGAAGCGCGGCTGGGAGTGGTTGGAGACGCAACGCCGATGAGGGTCGCGCACGTGCACAGGATCCGCGGGATCGGCGGCTCGGAGCGGCACCTGCTCACGCTGCTGCCGGCGCTCGCGGAGCGCGGCTTCGAGCCGGTGCTCGTCGGGCTCGACGACCCGGAATGGGACGCGGCGGACTTCTACGGCGCGCTGTCGGTGCCCTCGATTCGTGTGTCGTCGCCGCGCGACGTCGACCCGCTCCTCCTCACACGGCTCGTACGCTCGCTGCGCGCGGACGTCGTGCACACGCACCTCGTGCACGCCGACGTCTACGGCGGCGTCGCCGCGAAGCTGCGCGGCGAGTGGCTCGTCTCGACGAAGCACAACGACGACCCGTTCCGCACCGGTCCGTTCCGCTACGTCGAGCGTACGGTGTCGCGGCTCGCGGACCGCGTCGTCACGATCACGGACGCGCTGCACCGTTTCACGGTCGACGAGGTCGGGATCCCGGCGGCGAAGGTCGAGACGATCCACTACGGGCTCGACGACCTGCCGGCGCCGTGGGGCGCGAACCCGCCGGACACCGTGCCGGACGGCGCGCGCGTGCTGCTCGCGATCTCGCGCCTGACCGGGCAGAAGGGGATCGACGTCGCCGTGCGGGCGCTCGACTCGCTGCCGGACGACACGGTGCTCGTCGTGCTCGGCGAAGGGCCGGAGCGCGACGCGCTCGAGTCGCTCGCGCGCGAGCTCGGCGTCGACCGGCGCGTCTTCCTCCTCGGCCGCGTGCCGGACGTGGCGGCATGGCTGCGACGCGCGACGCTCTTCGTCCACCCCGCGCGCTGGGAGGGCTTCGGGCTCGGCGTGCTCGAGGCGATGCTCGCCGGGCTCCCCGTCGTCGCGTCGAACGTCAGCTCGCTCCCGGAGCTCGTCGTCGACGGCGGGACCGGGATCCTCGTCCGCCCGGACGACCCGTCCGCGCTTGCGCTCGGGATCGCCCGCGCGCTCGACGAGCCGTCCTTCGGCGCCGCCGGCCGCGACCGTGCGCACGCCGAGTTCTCCGTCGCGCGGATGGCGGACGCGACGGCCGCGCTCTACCGGTCGCTCACGTGATCCGCCGGCTCGTCGCAGGCGTCGCACGTGCGTACGTCGTGCGCTTCCCGTTGGCGCGCGGCAAGGGCTTCGTCGTCGGCTCGGTGGCGCCGCGTCTGCCGGTCGAGGACCGCGAGTTCGAGGCGGCAGTTCCCGGCGGCACCGTCGTGCTGCGCTGGGATGAAGCGTCTGGCCGCCGTGTCCTCCGCGAGGGCGCCTACGAGCTCGCCGAGGTCGAGGCGGCGCGACGCGTGCTCGCACCCGGCGACACGGCGATCGACGTCGGTGCGAACGTCGGACTCTTCACGATCCCCCTCGCCACCGCAGCGGGCCACGTCGTCGCGGTCGAGCCGCTCGCAGAGAACGTCGAGCGGCTCGTGGCGAACGTCTCGCGGAACTCCCTCGACAACGTCACCGTCGTCGATGCGTCCGCGGGCGATACGGACGGGACGATCGAGCTGACGGTCGCAGCGGACCCGGCCTTCGGGAGCGTCGGCGAGGTGACGAAGCACCACGCCGCTGGGACGCGGGCCGTCCGCTCGATCCGCATCGACTCGCTATGGGCCGAGCTCGGATGCCCACCGGTCGCGTTCCTGAAGATCGATGTCGAGGGCGCCGAGCTCCGCGTGCTCGACGGCGCGAGCGAGCTGCTGCGGACGTGTCGACCCGTGCTGCTCGTCGAGGCGGATCCGGGCGACGCGGCGGCGGCGGTCGCGGCGCATCTCTCCGGGTACACCGAGACGACGCCGGCCGGCTTCTCGCCGGTGAACCACCTGTTCGAGCCGCTCTAGGACGACGTCTCGAGCGCACCGCGGTAGAGCAGCTCGGTGCGGTCGGTGCAGAACTGCTGGAGGAAGCGCGACAGCGCGCGGCGGCGGCCCGCCTCGCCCATCGCGCGCGCGAGCTCGAGGTCGCCGGCGACGCGGACGATCGCGTCGCGGAGCGGCTCCGCCTCGCCCGGCGGGACGAGCACTCCGGTCTCTCCGTCGCGGACGAGCTCGCCGAGGCCGCCGATCGACGCCGCGATCACCGGCCGCGCGCGCTCCATCGCCTCGAGCGCGACCATCCCGAACCCCTCGCCCATCGACGGCACGACGACGACGGACGACTGCTCGATCGCGCCCTGGATCGGGCTCACGTGGCCGAGGAAGTGCACGGCATCCGCGACCCCGAGCTCGGACGCGACGGCCCTCAGCGCCGGCTCGAGCGGCCCGCGGCCGGCGATGTCGAGCTGGAGCTCGGGGAGCTCCTTCCTCGCCTCGGCGAACGCGCGCAGCAGCACGATGTGGCCCTTGATCGGGATCAGGCGCCCGACGCAGAGCAGCCGCGGCACGCCGTTCGCGTACGGCGCGGGCTCGCCGTCGGGGTCGATCCCGTAGTGGACGATCTCGAAGCTCTCGCCGTCGAAGCCCTCGACGTCCTCCAGGTAGTGCGCGAGCCCCCGCGAGATCGCGATATGCACGTGTGCGAGCGCGGCCACGGAGCGGTCGGCGAGCCCGAAGTACGGCGCCTCGCGGAACTCGTTGAAGCCGTGCTTCGTCGAGAAGCGCACCGGCACGCGCGCGGCAGTTCCGGCGAGGAGCCCGTACGCGTCGGCGTGCACGAGGTGCGTGTGGAGGATCGACGGCCGCACGCGCGCGAGGTACGCGCTGAGCTGCATGAACGCGATCGGGTCGACGTCGGCGCGCAGCCGGATCGAGTCGAGCGGCACGCCGCGCGCCGTGAGCGCGCGCGCGAAGTCCCACGCGCCCGGCTCGTTCTCGTGCAGCATCAGCATCCGGATGTCCCACCCGCGCTCGCGCAGCCGGGGCAGGAGCGCGAGCAGGTGCGCCTCCGAGCCGGAGATGCCCGCGACCTTCTGGAGGTGGAGGACGGTCGACCTCATCGCTCCTCAACGGTAGCCAGGACGCCGTCGGCCCAGTGCTCGACCGAGTGCCGCTCGGCCACGATCGCGCGCAGCTCCGGGCGCCGGCGGCGGTCGAGGGAGCGGAACCGGCCGGCGAGGCTCTCCGGGTCGTCGCGGTCGAAGCGAAGGTCGTCCGGGAGCAGGTCGTCGAAGACGGGGTTCGACGCGAGCACCGGCAGGCACGACGCGGCCGCCTCGTAGACGACCTTGTCCGGCGCGCCGGCGCGCATGTTGTTCACGAGGACGTGGCTCCGCGCGAAGAGCGCCGGGATCTCGGCGCGCGGCACCGGGCCGCCGAGCTCCGCGTCGAGCCCGAGCTCCTGGGCGATCCGCCCGAGCTCGCGCCTGTGCTCGTCGTACTCGCCGTCGCCGGTCGAGCCGTGCGCCTCGATCCGGACGCCGCCCGCGAGCGCGGCGCCGCGGAGCACGACGGCCAGCCCCTTCGCCGGCGAGTAGCGGCCGAGGACGAGCGCGCGCAGCGGGCCGTCGCCGGCCGGAGCGTCGCTGCACGGGAACTCCGCGAGGTCGATCCCGTGGCCGATCCCGCGCACCTTCGCCGAGTCGAGGGGGAACGAGCGCGGGTCGACGGTGACGACGGCGGTGCAGACCTTCTCCGCAGCGCGGACGACCGAGTGTCCCTTCCAGTGCGTGTACCAGAGCACGAGCGGGATCCCGAGCGGGCGGACGAGCGGCGCCGCGAGCACCGCGTAGAGCGGGACCATGTGCGCGACGACGCCCATCGGCTTCGGCCGGAGTTCGCCGGCGAGCGCCGCGGTGAACTTCGCGCCGCGCTGCGCCTGCGTCGCCGCGCCGAACTCGTGCACGCGCGCGTTGGCGGGGACCGCCTCCGGTACGGCGGAGTCACAGAGCACGACGAGCTCGTCGACCCGCGCGGCGAGCGCGTGAGCCATCGGCACGGTCGCCGCGAGCACGGGGTCGCCCGGGTCGAGCTTCTGCGTTGCGAAGATCAGTCTGCGCACGGTCGGAAGCTTGCCTGCGCCGGCGGCGCTCCGAGCCGGTCTGGTGCCCGGCACCACGACGTGACGAAGTGCCCGGCACCAAGTCGTGACGAAGTGCCTGGCACTTCAGGGGCCTGAGGTGCCAGGCACCTGGGGTCAGAAGAAGTCCAGGTCGCCGAGCGAGAAGCGCCACGCGTCGCGCCGCTTCGGCAGCTCGGGCGCGTCGTCACCCAGCCGCTTGCCGATGAAGCGGATCGTCCGCTGCGTCGGGAAGAAGCCCGCCGCGACGTACGCACGTTCCTCGCCCGGGTTCACCATCGCGACGGCGAGATCCGCGTCGACGTCGGCGATGCCGCGGCGCAGGAGCTTCGGCAGCCCCGCGCCGACCGCGTCGCACACGACGGCCGACGAGTAGCCGTGCCACACGGCGTGGGTGACGACGGCCCAGCCGCGGTCGCCGTCGACGCGCAGGTACTCGCGCGGCGACTGCGCGTAGCGCCAGTCGAGGTACGCGGCGTCGCGGACGATGTGGTGCGCGCCGAACGAGGCCTCGTGCCGCGGCTCGAACGGCGGGCACGACGCGGGCACGCGCAGCCGCCCGTCCCCGCGCTTCCGCAGCCGCTTCGGCCGCACCCAGATCCGCAGCGAGCACACGTCCTCCCAGCCGAGCTTCCCGACGAGGATCGGCCCGGCCATCGGGTTCGTGAAGCCGAGCGCCCACACGGCACCGGCGCGCGCCGCCTCCTCCTCGTTGTGCAGCTCGAGCGTCGAGAACACGCCGCGCCCGCGCGCCGCCGGCGTCGTCACCGCGTGCACCGCGAAGACGTTGAGCCCGCCGTCCATCGCGGCGCCGCTCATCGCAAGCACGCCGAGCGCCGTCCCGTCGTCGTCGCGCGCCTCGTTGACGATGCGCGGCCCGGCCGGATTCGCGTCGAACCACCAGTCGAACTCGGCCGCCGACATCGACGAGCCGTAGTTCTCCTGCATCAGCGCGATGAAGTCGTCGCGCCGAGCGGGCGCGACGTTCATCGAGACGACGTACCGAGCGCCGCGTTGAAGAGCCGCCGCGCGTGCGTTCCCGTCACGGTGTCCTTCACCGAGATCAGGTCGCACGCGCCGGCGAGCACGAGCTCGAACGTGCGCGGCGAGTACGGCTCGACGTTGTAGCGGCGAAGCTGCAGCGGGTCGCTCGCCGGCGTGTTCGCGCCGGAGACCGCGGTGAACGCGAGGTCGTAGCCCGCCTGGCGCACGAGGCTCGGGTGCACCGGCTTGTAGTCCGCCTCGGAGCCCTTCACGTACGAGAACGCGCGCACCGGCCGGCCGAGCCGCTCCTCGAGCTTCAATTTCGAGATCGTGATCTCGCGCGCCGCCTCGTCGATCTCGAGCTCGGCGAGCGGCTTGTGGCTGATCCCGTGCGACTCGATCCGGACGCCTTCGCGCTCGAGCTCGCGGATCTCGTCCCAGTCGACGGTCGGGTTGTGGACGCCGTGCGCGGAGAGGTACTTCTCGTGCGGCAGCGGCTGCGAGTCGCCGACATACGCGATCGGGACGAACTGCACCGCGGGATAGCCGTGGCGCTTCAGCACGGGCGCGGCGTTGACGAGGTTGTCGCGGTAGCCGTCGTCGAACGTGATCAGCACCGCGTTCTCCGGCAGCGGCGCGCCGTCGGTGTAGTGCGCGAGCACCGCGTCGAGGTCGACGACGGTGTAGCCGAGCTGCTTCAGCTCCGCCATCTGCTCGTCGAAGCGGGAGACCGGCATCGACATCCGGTTGTTCGGGAGGTCGTTGACCTTGTGGTACATGAGCACGCGCAGCGAGCGGCCGTCGCCGTTCACGACGCCGAGGCCGTTCGCCGTCTCGCCGATCGTGCGGTAGACGGAGTTCTTCAGGAGCTGCTTGATCTGCTCGCGCATCAGCGGTCAGGGTAACGATGGAGGACGCCGTCCACGAGGGAAGCGACCTTCGCGGCGTACTGCGCGGGCGTCACGCCCCAGTCCTCGCCGGTTCGGCGCGCGGCTGCGCCGAGCCGCTCGGCCACGGCGCGGTCGCCGAGGATCCGGACGAGCGCGTCGGCGAGTGCGGTCACGTCGTCTGGGTCGACGAGGAGGCCGTTCTCGCCGTCGCGGACGACGTCGGGGATCCCGGCGCGGTTGCCGCCGACGATCGCGCGGCCGCGGCACGCGCCCTCGAGCGCGACGCGCGGCAGGCCCTCGGAGCGC
>Ga0335070_10005593_pt1 | contig 14786 bp, 14 predicted proteins | sample Lox_Sample_13_FD_206722 | JGI IMG/M metagenome (GOLD analysis project Ga0335070, IMG submission 206722) | Soil microbial communities from Loxahatchee National Wildlife Refuge, Florida, United States - Lox_Sample_1.3 | ecosystem: Environmental > Terrestrial > Soil > Wetlands | place: USA... | reverse complement strand
GCTGCATGTATGCCTGCCAGCCTACTGACAGCGAAAGCAACAGCGCATGTAGCGCGAAGACATTGAGGAGCGCGTAGAGACGATCTTGATACAGCATCATGAGGCTAACCAGGACGAGGCTGCCAGCAAGAAGATGCGCGATGTCGAATGCCAGACCGTGCATCTAGAGACCCCTCGAGACAAACAGCAGCAGGGCGCCGAGAAGCCCGAGCATGAGGGCAGCACCCAGAAACGTCGGGACTCTGAATACGCGCATCTTGGCAAGAGCTGTCTCAAAAACGGCGAGACCGAAACAGCCGACAATCAGTTTGCCGGCGTACGCCGCTGCGCCATACGCGAAATGAATGCGGGCATCGCCGGCTGGCGCAATGCCCCAGGGAAAGAAAATGCAAGCGATGAGTGAAAGGTAGACGAGCAGCTTCAGCGATGACGCCAGCTCAATCAGCGCAAGGTGGCGTCCGGAGTATTCGAGGATCATGGCTTCGTGGACCATGGTCAGTTCCAGATGCGTCGCAGGATTGTCTACGGGTATGCGAGAAGTTTCGGCGAGGCCAACCATCACGAGTGAGATGGCAGCGAGCCCAAGCGTCACGCGCAGTCCCACATTCGGTGAGACCATGTACTGGGCGATGCCCGACAGTTGTGTCGTGCCGGCGAGCAAGGCGAGCGAAAACACGATCATTATCATGGCTGGTTCGGCAAGCGATGCGATCATCACTTCGCGACTTGAGCCGATACCGCCAAAACTTGTTCCGACATCCAATCCGGCGAGCGCCAAGAAAAACCTGGCGCTGCCGAGGAGGGCAACGAGGGCGATTAAATCCGCCGTCCAGCTGAACATCAATCCTGTCGCAAACGTGGGAACGAGCGCCGCGGCCACCCAGGTGGCCGAGAAAATCAGATAAGGCGCGGCTCGAAACAGCCATGAAGCGTTGTCGGCGAGGACAACTTCTTTGCGGAACAGACGGGCAAGGTCGCGATACGGTTGGACGATAGGTGGCCCCTGGCGCCGCAGGAGGCGCGCTTTCATTTTGCGCACAAGACCGGTGACGAGTGGTGCGAGAAGAACGACCAGAAACATCTGGGCGCCCTGGACAAGGAGATCGCGGATCAGCGCCATATCGCGATCACCAGCAGCAGCACCACGAGCGCTGCGAACACAAGTGTGAGATAGCGACGAATGGTCAGAAACTGCAAAACGTTGAGCCGGTCCGCGAGGTACGCGATCGCGACTGAGATCGGCGCGTAGAGAATGTCCCAAACGATGTCGTCGAGATCGAGTTTCAGCTTCGCGGGTCTGGTGTCGCCGGGAGGCGGAATTTGAACCTCCTCGCGGACCCGAAAAACCAGCGTGCCGAACACGCGCCTGATCGGCTGCGCAAAACTGCCCGCCGAGTATTGTGTCATCGGACTGAGTTCGGGAAAGCCTCCATCCCATGCCGGTACGCGGCGCTTGGCCTTCGACGCCAGTACGTGGATGGCGTAGGCACTCAGCGACGCCGAGATTGCAATGAACGCGAAGACGAGCAGGCCGTTGTAAGTGCTCCGGCCTTGCGAGATCGGAACGATCGTGAGCCACGGGACCGTCGCCTGGTTGGGCATGTGTCCACCAAGAACGACGGATACCGCTGGTGCGATCGCGTCGATGACAAACCCGGGTAGCACTCCGGCGAGCAGACAAACTAGAGCAAGAAAGAGCATGACGCCGACCGAGAATTTGTCGACTTCCTGTGCGTGCGTTGCGGCCGAGGTTCGCGGGCGCCCGAGAAAGGTGATGCCGAATATGCGCACAAAACACGCGGCAGCGAGCGCGACCGACAGGGCTAGCGTTGCACCAATTGCCGGCACAAGTAGCTTCAGTCCCCATTGCGGCAATTCCGGACTCAGCAAAATGGCTTGGAACGTCAGCCATTCGGACGCAAAGCCGTTGAATGGGGGCAGGGCAGAGATCGCTGCACATCCACCCAAAACGGCCAATGCCGTGTACGGCATGCGGTGGATGAGCCCCCCCAGATGCTCCATGTTGCGTTCTCCGGTCGCAGTTAACACTGCGCCTGAACCGAAGAAGAGAAGGCTCTTGAACACCGAGTGATTGAATACGTGGAAGAGAGCGGCCGTGAAAGCCAGAATCGCGGCTGCTTCGAAGTGGTCCGCTTGAAAGGCAAGAGTCAGGCCGAGCCCGACAAAGATGAAACCAATATTCTCAATTGTGCTGTAGGCCAGAGCGCGCTTGAGATCGGTTTGGAGCAACGCGTAAAGGACGCCCATGAGAGCCGTTGCGCCACCGAGCAACAACACGACAATGCCCCACCACCAATTGGGTGGACCGAGCAAGTCAAAGACAATGCGGATGAACGCGTAAATCGCGACCTTGGTCATGACGCCACTCATCAGCGCGGACACTTGGCTCGGCGCAGCCGGGTGCGCCAACGGCAGCCAGACATGCAGAGGTACCAGGCCCGCCTTGGAGCCGGCTCCGATGAGCGCCAGACCGAGTACCAGCGCCGAGTAGAACGCGTCCGGATGATGCGAACGGATTGCTGCAAATCCGTAGTGACCGTCGGGGCCGGCAAGTAGTCCATAAGCCAGCAAAAGCGCGAATGTCCCGAAACTCGCCATCAGGATGTAGACAAAGCTTGCGCGAACGTTGTCCGGCGAACGGTGATGGGCAAGCACCAGCGCCCACGACGAGAGGGACATGAATTCCCAGGAGAGGAGGAAGGTGAAAGCGTCCTCCGACAGAATGACGAGATTCATGCCTCCGAGAAAAGCAGCATAAAATGGAAGCACGCGCTCGGGCGACTGTTCATGGCGACCGTAACCAAGGGCATAAATGCTCGCAGCAAGCGCGCCAAAATTCACGACCGCGAGAAAAAACGCTGAGAGCGCATCGATGTGAAAGTTCGCGCGTGTCCACGGCAGACCCAATGGCAGCCGCAGGCTGGCTTGCTGGTCGCTACTAAGACATGAGATCGCCGTCAAAAGCGCAACTGCGGAAATCGCGGTTGTGAACGCGTACGTGAGAGGCGTTGCGACAGGGCGTTTCGAAAGACAAATGGCCACGCCTGCGGTGATCAGAAACGCCAGCACGCACCACAACATGAGCGCCACTTGCATCGCTTCTCCTCAGTCAACGCGAGGTGGCGTTGGACTGTCTTTGCGATCAACGCGCACAGCAAAGCCTGACTTCAAGCGTACGCCGCGTCCGCCTTCATAGCTGGCGGAATTTTCTCCTATGAAATCGACGCCGGCGACTTCAAGCGCAGTGATCAGTTTGGTGAGCGAATCCACGTTGCCGCGGATCATACCGCTGCTGGCTTCCATGCGCTGGATTGTTGGAACCGACAGACCCGCAAGCTCGGAAAGGCGGCGCTGATCGATTCCGAGAAGTGAACGCGCAGCGCGAAGTTGATTGGGTGTTATCATGTTTCAGATATCATTTCTGAAGTTGAAACACTAATATATGTCGTTTACAGCATGCTTTCTCTTGGTGCAATATGATTTTAGGGGCTGAGTTGATTGGACTGCCACTCAGGTGGCGACATTTTGGTCGCTTTCAGAGTTCGCGGGCTCGAAAGGAAACGGAGGAACCCCGTGCATAGTCATGAAATGTTCGGTCGCTATCGCCAGCGCGTGGAAGAACTCGCAAACCGCAGCGTCTTGTCAGACGATTGGTTTGGCGAACTCCAGGCCCTGATACTTCAGCTCGACCTGGAATCCAGCGAACTGGAGGACTTCAGCGCCAGGTTCTTGTACGAGGAACTAGGTGAGCAGTTCGAACAAGAGGCATACCTGACCGAGGAGAATCATCGTCGCCGGGTGCTTCTGGCCGCAACAAAGCTGCTCGAGCTCCAACGATCGGTCAGTTGAACTCGCGCGACTGCGCGCACGAAATGCTGCCTCTAAGACTTAAGCCGGACGCCTCGTCCTCCGCCTGCGCTGAGCATGCCACTACCAATTAAAACGATACCATATGAGTCTAGAGCGGCTATCAGCTTCATGAGCGAGTCGACGTTTCCTCGAATGATTGCGTCACTTGCCTCCATGCGCTGGATGGTTGGCAGTGAGAGACCCGACTTCTCGGCCAGCTCCCGCTGATCTATTCCAGCTAAAGCACGAGCGGCACGCATTTGAGCAGAAGTGATCATTGGCTCTTGGTAAGATACGGTTGCGGTCGCTGCTAAAACGTGATGCTGTAAGATTCTTGATGTTTGATCAGTAACTTATCATGTGTCAACCATAATCGCACGTGAAATGTATCTGCACCCGCCGGCCGGGGTTCGAACGACACAGACTGCCACTTTGGAGTGAGCGATGCGATCGTACGACGGACGTAGAGTCTCGTGAGTCAGACCAGCGCCTTCCATGGGCTGCTTCGCGCGGGGCTCGTCGGCGCTGCTCGACAGGCTCTCGCCGTCGCGGTGATGACAAGCGTGGGATTGTTCATGTTGTATCACTCCGTGCACGGTGACGCGCGGAGCGGCGCTTCAGGTGTGAGACCGGTGCTGACGCCTACGCGAGTAGATTTTGGAGTGTGGGCGCTTATATTGATCGCAGGGGCATGCGCACTTACGCGCGACCACACCGTGGAACTCGCGGCCAAGAACATAAAGCGAGCCTCACGGGCGCTTTTCCCAACAGCCCCAATGCGGGCCGTCAAGGTCCTTTTGGCGCAATGCATAGTGGGTGCTTTGGCGCTGTCAGCTCTGGGCCTGGAGGGGCCGTCCACTCTGCGCGATTATTTTGATCGTGCCGCCGGTGCGAGCGAAGTCGTCGCCTATTTCTGGGCGGCGGCACTGTCGGTCGGCGTCGCGGCGTTGGGATCTACGGCACATGCGGCGTACAGAGCGCTTCGCTAGCCAAGTGATAGATCGCGATCGACCGATGTCTTCGCGACTAGTTGCACACTTTCGTGCGCCGCCTAATCTAACTGCATCCATTCTCGCAGCACTGGGGAAGCAAGTGGGAGCGCAATTGCTGCTGCGGGGAAGCGGGTGAGAAGCGCATGACTGCCAAAACGGGCCTCAGCGGATTCAGTCGCCATGCTTGTGGACATGCATCGCGAAGCTGACTTCTCCGGGACGTTCCAGTCCCTCCCGCAACTCCATTTCAGGAATCCGATAGTCACCGAAATTCTGCTTTCGATAAGCGATCGGCGTTTCTGTTTCGAGGTTTCGCATGCGTTCGCGCAGCCGCTCCGCCTCGGCATCGAAGCGAAGAGCATCGATATTGGAAGTGCGATAAATCACATGTGCGGGAAGGACCTCGAAGCCGGGATAGTAAAGCGTCCCATGGTTGATCGGAAACAGTAGATCATCGATAGGCCCATTGATCCCTCGCGGCCCATAGTGCTCCGGCCAGCCTCCGGCTGTCACAACGAGCAAGGCGCGCTTGCCTTCAAGCTTGCCTTCGCCATAGCGATCGCCCCAGCGCGTTTCGCTGTGCTCACCAACTCCATAGGCGAAGCCCAGGGAATATACCCGTTCGAACCAGCCTTTGAGAATGGCGGGCATCGAAAACCACCACAATGGAAACTGGAAGATTACGGCGTCAGCCCAAAGTAGTTTGTCTTGCTCCGCCTTGACATCGTCGGTGAGTGATCCGCTGAGATAGGCGCCGGCCGATGCTTCCCCGACAACCAGGCGCGTTTCGGGCTCAAGCAAAGGAAAATCCGCCCGATCAACTACCGGCTTCCAGTTTTGTGCGTAAAGATCCGAAAGCTTTACGTTGTGACCATCGGCCTGGAGCTGTGCGATTGCTACATCCCGCAGCGAGGCATTTAGAGATCGCGGTTCGGGATGAGCAAATACTATAAGCACGTTCATCAAACCGCTCCGTGTGCCACTCTTCTAACGAGCCAGATCATTTGATCTTGACAACGACCTTGCCCTTCGCTCGACCAGTCTCGACATAGGCCAGCGCCTCATTGGTTTCTGCAAAAGGGAACACCCGATCCACAACTGTGCGCAGGTTGCCAGCTTCGATCAAAGACGCGATCTTGGCCAACTGTGCTCCATTGGCCTGCATGAATAGAAACGAATAATCGACTCCCTGCCGCTTGGCTTGCCTTCTGGCTTTAGCGCTCAGCAAGCGCATGACTTGGCACACGAACCAACTGGCACCGATCAACTTGGCAAAAGCCGGATCGGGTGGCCCTGAGATTGATATGACACGGCCGCCGGGCTTCAATATGCCAATGGACTTTTCCAATGACGCCGCGTCTTGACTATTGAGCACGACGTCGTACCCGCTCAGCAGCATGGCAAAGTCTTCGCGGCGATAGTCGATGACGACGTCAGCCCCCAGCCTTCGGACAAGTTCCGCACTCGTGGCGCCTGCAGTCGTCGCCACAGTCGCCCCGGCGTACTTAGCCAGTTGGATCGCGAAGACGCCGACACCGCCTGAGCCCGCCTGGATAAAGACCTTGTCGTCCTTTTTGACGTTTGCCCGGTCGAATAGTACTTGCCACGCGGTGAGCGCGACCAGGGGGACCGAAGCCGCCTCTTCCATCGAAAGTGTTTTCGGCTTCAGTGCCAAATCGGTCTCGGCGACGGCAGAAAATTCGGCAAAAGTGCCGATGGCGCTTGTTCCAGTTTGAGCAAACACTTCGTCGCCAGGCTTGAAGCTCTTTACCTTGACGCCCACTTTGACCACGACACCCGCTAAATCGCTGCCGAGCGCCACTGGCAGCTTGAAGGGCAGGACCAGTTTGAAATCTCCGCTCCGGATCTTGTAGTCGATCGGGTTGACGCTGGCGGCGTGGATTTCGACCAGCACGTCGGTATCTCTGAGATCAGGCTGTGGCAGGTCGCCAAAGCGAAGGGCCTTGCCGCGACCATACCGGTCCAAAATGAAGGCTTTCATGGCGTTTCCTTCCATTGGTAGGTGTCGTTCATGCGCGCCACCGTTGGGTTTATAGCGGTCGAGAACAACGCTCTCATTGAAGTCTCCGCGGCGCGGTGCGCGAAACCCGATGTTCGGTCCGAGGCGCCTGATGGTCGAAACTACCCAAATATTGCTATCGTTTGCCGGCCGCTGAGGACCGGCTGGCCATCAGAATTCCAGAGCGTGATCCGCTGAGCGGAATAACCTTCTTCAATTGTTTCCCCCTCGACGTGCGCCAGATGCCAGGCCGCACCCCGAAATTGTGTGCCGATAACGTCGACCGACCAAGTCACAGTCGAAATCGGCGCACGCGTCTTGAACATCGTTATCGCCGCCGGAGGGGGAACATCGCCGAGCGCGAGGATGCTGCACACATTGTCCGGAGCCGAGGAATCCCGATGGCGCATCCATAGAAGTAGCTCCGGCTTGTCAGCACCCGATATTGGAGTGGCGCCGCCCGCAATGCGCCCCTCGAATTGGCCGGTGCAACGCGGAGCGAAAGGCGCGTCGAAGAAGTCGGGAAGGCCATCAGGGCGCGGCGCGGCGGGCATCGGCAGCGATTGATAGCTGTAGTCAGACCGACGTGGCGCCCCGAACAACAGCGTCGCTCGAAACACTTCCTCGGAATCTGATGTGCCGATGACTTCCACAAACGAAGCAGACTTTCCGGCCCGCAGTAGACGAGGCGCCATTTCCAGCCGCCCTGTCACCGGACCAATGAATGCAAATTGTGCCGATCTTAGTGGGGGAAATGCAGAAAATGCCCGCTGCGCCGCTGTCACCGCGAGCGATGCACTCAACCCTCCGAAACAGGTGCGCCCTTGACGCCACTCCTCTGACGGCGTTGCGCGATAGGTCTCTTCGTGACGTGTGAGACTGGCAAGAGTTTGTGAGAACGGAGTAACGGCCGTTACATGAGCATTCACGGTGACAGGTCCTATCGAGTGCAAGTTTCGAAAATGCGCGCTATGCCCAGCTGTGTCGTACAATCGCCACTTCTCGACCCACGGCCGCAGAACAATTTCAAAAGCCCATGTCGATCGATGCTGGCGATGCAGTTGTAAGTAGACCTCTGCAATGTGATCCGGATCGGCCATGTTGTCATCGACAGTTGTGCCACCGACTCGATGCGCGCGCGTGCCGTCGTCCTGTCTCCAACCGATCGCGGCGTCAATCGGTACGTTCGCGACATGAATACCCTTTGGCATCAACTCGCGCGCCATGCTTTGCGCGAGACCACTCTTGGCCTGACAGGCCATCGCAAACGCCCCGCTTGTCGGAAAACCCTTGAGTGCGGCACTTGCGTTGGTGAAAATGATCGTACCCTTGGTTCCATTTGCATTGGTGGGATTGTTGCTCATGAGCCTTGCCGCCTGCTGGGCGACGAGGAAAGCGCTGAACGCGGCATTTTTTATTGTTTCGAACGCCATAGACGGATCGGCTTCCACAATTCCCTTGCGAAAGATGCCCGCAACGCGGCCGTCGATATTGTGGACCAGAAGTGTTGGCGTTCCGAGATCCCGAACCACGTTTTTGAATAGCAGCTCGACTGCAGCTGGATCGCTTGCGTCGCAGCCATAGCGTCGAACGCCGTATGTTTCCTCAAGCGTTTTGAGAACCGGTTTCTCGGGATCGCGCGCAGCAATTGCGACGCGCATCCCAGTTGTTGCAAACAGCCTAGCGCAACTTGCGCTGATGCCGGGGCCTCCTCCGACGATGACTGCGATGTCCTTGGCAGCGGTGTCAGTTCTGCGCGCATCTTGGGTCATTTGATTTCGTCCTCAGGCAGAGGTGGGGATCGTGAATGTGCGAGGTCGCAGTCAGTGGTTCCACCAGGCGAGATCGGAGAACGCACGCAGGTCGAGTTCGTGTGTCCACGTGGACCGGTGCTGCCGCGCTAGATGGAGGTAGGTTTCCGCTATCTGTTCGGGCAGCATCAGGCCGTCATGCTCCAGCCCACGCGCCTCTCTTAGTTTCTGGAAGCGCTCGGGGCCGAGTAGTTTTCCGAGCGTGTCAGGGGCATCAACTGCTCCGTCGATCACGATATGGACGACATGCACGCCTTGCTTCCCAAATTCGGCATTGAGCGACTGGCAGAGCATCCGGCGACCGCCCATAGCGGCCGCGTGAGAGTGTTGGCCTGCGTTGCCCCGCATCGCCGCGGTGGATGATGTGACGAGGATCGTCCCCTTGCCACGTGCCACCATCAACGGGCAGACCACCGACGCCAGCCGGAACAGTCCGAAGGTGCCAATGCGCCAGCCCGTTTCAAAGGCTTTTAGTGACGTCTCCGCCAACGCGCGATTTCCGATTTGGGCGCCGAGATTGTAGAGCACTACGTCGATGGCGCCGATGTCGGCCTCGATAGCAGCGACGCGATCCTCAATCGTATCGGGCTGCGTCGCATCGAGCATAAATCCGGTTGCTGAGCCCCCTTCGGTCTTGATTGTTTCGACTAGGCGGTTCAACCCGTCCTCATCGCTGCGACGGCACAAGACCGCGTGATAGCCCTCGCGGGCAAAGCGTCGGGCAACATTACCTCCAATGCCGGCACCGGCGCCGACCACCAAGCAAACAGGCTTCATTGTAGGTTACCTCTCATTCTTAATTCGAGACATTCTGGTCCCAGACCAGTTGGCCCGCGTCCGTGGCGAATTTGAGCGTTGGTTCGAATGGCTCACGGCGCAGCAGCCTCTGTTCGGAACTGGCTCGCGGCGACCGGAACGAAGACCAGAAACGCGAGTAGCGAGCCCACCGCTATCGTGACCGCAAGCGAGATGGTTGGGCTGAAGGGAAGAATGCTGCCCATTGCCGAGCCAATAGCGGCGCATCCCATCTGAAGAAAGCCGAGAAGTGCCGAAGCCGATCCGGCCTGCTCACCGAAAGGATGAAGCGAGATTGCCGTACCAAGAGGGTTGACCAGCCCCATTCCAAACAGGAACAGAGCAAGTGACATCGTGATTGTAGCCAATTGCGGAACGTTCGCGAAGGCAAGCATCGAGAGACTGCCAAGGACGGTGCTCACGAGACCCGCCATGGCAATCGCAGGCTGCCCCCATCGATGGGCCATGCGCGGAGCGAGATAGCCCGCCGCAAAAGGAATGACTACCGTAGCGGCGAAGAAAACAGCCAACTGAAATCCTGTCAGGCCGAGTTCGCGTGCGAAAATGGAAGGCGCTGTAGCGAAGAAGGCATATAGGCCGCCCAAGACAAGACTGACCGAGAGCGCTGGCAGAACGAATCGACGATCTGTAACAAGCCCACGATAGACCGAAGCGACGCCCGACAGGGTGAGAGACGTCCTCCGATCTGCTGGATGCGTTTCCGCGATACTCTTTTGGTAGTGTACCGCCAGCACGATTGCGAAGGCGCTCACAAATAAGAAGATGAAGCGCCAGCCCAGGAAAGTAGTTATTGCGTTTCCAATTAGAGGTGAAAAGCCCGGTGCAGCAGCCATCGCCATCATGATCAAGGCGAGTGCTTTACCCAGAGCTTCGCCGTCAAACAGATCACGCGCGATTGCGCGCGCTAGCACCGAGGTGGCACAGGCGCCAAGTGCTTGCAGCACCCGGCCGGCGACCATGAAGCCGAGCGTACTGGCAAACATGCAAGCGACGCTGCCCATTACGAAAGTGGCCAAGCCAAATAGCACGAGGGGCTTACGGCCAAAACGATCCGAAAGCGGACCGACAAAGAGCTGACCGAAGGCGAAAACGAAGAAGAAGCTGCTGAGTGTCAGCGCCAGTTCGCGCTCCGATGCGCCAAGAACCGCTCCCATCTGCGTAAAGGCCGGAAGAATGATGTTGGTGGCAAGCGAACCCAGGGCCGCGAGTCCCACGAGCAAAAAGAGCAAGCTTCCGGTAAGTGCTCTCTTGGTCAGATTTGCCGTTATCACGGGTGTCGACATCTCTGAGTTGTTTCCGGAAATGTGAGGGGAGACGCGGGGGTTAGCCCTATTTGGCACGATGAATTGCAGCGACGTACTCATGCCGGAATTCGAACCGACAGGTTGCGGTAACCCTTTACAAAGGGGCTAGGGATGCGCTCCGGCTCGGCCACGACCTCGATCTTTGGAAAGCGGCGAAGGATCTCTTCCCAGATAATCTTGAGCTGAAGTTCGGCAAGACGGTTGCCGACGCAGCGATGGATTCCGTAGCCGAACGACATGTGCGCGCGCGGTCGCTCGCGATCGATGATGAAAGCATCCGGATTTTCGATGACGTCGCCATCACGGTTGCCCGATACGTACCACATCACGACCTTGTCTCCCTTCCTGATTCGCTTGCCGCGAAATTCGATGTCTTCCAGTGCGGTTCGGCGCATGTGTGCGAGCGGCGTCTGCCAGCGGATGGCCTCGGAGACCATCGAAGGGATTAGGGCCGGGTTGTCCCTGAGCTTTTGATACTGGTCTGGATTTTGGTTTAGAGCGTACAGCGAACCAGTGATGCTGTTGCGGGTTGTATCGTTGCCCCCCACGATCAGCAGAATCAGATTGCCGAGGAATTCAGTGGGGCTCATGTTCCGCATCGATTCCGAATGCGCCATCATCGAAATGAGATCGCCGCGGGGCTCAGCGTTTACGCGTTCGTTCCAGAGAGTGGTGAACGTCGCCAGGCACTCTGCGCCGAGCGCGGCCTTCTCTTCGTATGTTTCTACCAGCCGGCCTGGTCCAGGTATGGTCGTCGCTACGTCCGACCAAAATGTGAGTTTGCGACGCTGCTCGAAGGGAAATTCGAACAGTGTTGCAAGCATCTGCGTCGTCAATTCGATCGATACCAGGTCTACCCAGTCAAACGGCTTATTCCGGGGCAGGTTGTCCAGCGTGCGCTGAGCGCGCTCGCGGATGAGCGGCTCCAGAAGTGCGAGATTGGCAGGGGATACAACTGGGTTGACGGCCTTACGCTGCGCATCGTGCTTGGGCGGGTCCATGGCGATGAACATTGGCAGACGAAGATCGCTTGTCTCGTCGTCGATCGTGATTCCGCCGAGCGCGGCTTCGGATGAAAAGACCCTATGGTTCGTGTCGATCTCCATGATGTCGTTGTATTTCGTGATCGACCAGTAAGGCCCGAACTGACTCTTACGACAGAAGTGGACCGGGTCTTCGCGACGGAGGCGCTCGAAGTACGGCCAGTGGGTGTCAGTGCGCCAGAGTTCAGGGTCGCTGACGTCGATTTCGTCGAGTGCAATAGCACTCGCGCGGTCCTTTGCAGATTGGGAAACAGGACTATCGGGCATGGTGTGCCTCCTGTTGCCGCCGATACGACTGGATGAACGGTGGCGATCGTGCTACTGCGTCGTCAGACTGAGCATGTCGATTGTCATGCACATATCTATATGATGACCATCATCCTGATTGTCAAGGTGCACCGGAGGTTCAAGGAACATGGGACATTCACAGACCGAAAAAGCCCAGAGTCGGGAACGAATCGTCAAGGCAGCGGCGCGGCAAATTCGTGAAGGTGGGCTCGAGAGCGTCAGCATCGGAGAGCTGATGAAAGAAGCCAAACTCACGCATGGCGGGTTCTACGGGCATTTCCCGTCTCGGTCGGCCCTGATCGCCGGTGCTCTGGAACGCGCGTTGTTTGAGGGCGAGGCCGCCTCTGTTGCAGCGACCCGTCGAAAAGGGCCCCGTACGCTGAAATCTATCGTCAACAGTTATCTGAGCACAGCGCATCGCGATGATGCGGGCTCTGGCTGCGCCATCTCAGCCTTAGCGGGCGACGTTGGGCGCTCGGACGCCGAGGTGCGCAAGATCATGATGCAGCGGCTGGATTTGTATTTCAGTGAAGTAAGCGAATTGATCGGCCCGGTCCGCGAAGCCAAAGACCTCGCCATATCGATCTGGTGTACGATGGTTGGCGCCATCACACTCGCGCGCGTCTTCAAAGGCGACGAACGCTCTGATGCCATTCTACGAGCCGCACGCAAAACCATCCTTGAGCAGGAAAAGCGAGCCCAGGGGGCGGACGTGTGTCCCTAGCGTACAAGTCGCTGCCCCAGCGCAAGGGTCGCACAAAGCTACGCGACTCACGGCGCGAGATGACCATTGAAGGAAGCATTCGGATTTGCGAGAAGTCCGAACTCCCGTAGAGCCGGAATGAAGTTGACATTGTCGTGGTTGTCCCGGCTGAGTTTCACCAGAACGAAGCGCTGGAGCTTTGACAATTCGAGCCAGTCGCGGCGGCTTGGCGGTGGCACGCCCGCATTTTTTGCGAACGCGACTATGACCGGCGGCGGACCGTCGGGCTCTTCCCAGAGAGACGGCTCCGGTATGGGAAGGGGTTGGGCTAATTCCCCGGTCCTAGCGTACACCAACTTCTGCAGGTGCACGCGATAGTCGCGCTGCTCGTCGGGTGAAGAGCAAGAGCGGACCAGGAGATCTTGGCGATCGGCGCCTGTAAAGCGGCTCCACTGCCTGAGCGTCAGCTTGATCCCGACACGGTCGAGCTTGAAGCGCACCGCCATTGGCACGCAGCGCAGCGTCGCGACGAAGTCGCTCTCGAAGGCGAAAAGGTGATCGTTTCTCACAGTCGTAGCCCGTAAATCACGCGATCAAAGGCACACGTGCTTCCTGCTCTTCCATCGCTCGAATCTCCTCTGTAGTTGCCCGCTCCACGCGAATCGCCACGTTTTTGTGATACGGCGTCCTCGCGATCGGGTCGCAGTCGTCGCAGTCCGTGATCAGATTCAGCCGGGGCCCGACTGTGACCTGCCCCACAGGTGTGTCATAGATCTGGCCATAACCGTGCGGCAGAGATGCTTGGTCGATGCGGAGGTTCGCGTCGGCCTCGACGCGCACGACGATGCGGCCGACCCGGGTGATCACAGCCATCCAGTCTCCTTCCGCGCAACCCGAGGCCACGAGATTTTCGGGGTGAAGGTGCAGGGCTCCGCCCGGATCTTTCTTGCGCCAGCGCGGGTCGCGAATGATCTGGTTGGCGTTATAGTGCCGCCGCTGTCCGCCAATCAGCATGATAGGATATTCCGGGTCGGGCTGCGCGTCGGCGGGGTCCAGGCGGCCAAGCCACTCGAGCAGTTCCGGCACCGCCAACCGCACGCGCTTGTCCGCATGCCGTAGAAGCTGCCAAGTGTCCTCATACTTCACATGGGTGAAGGCAAGGCCCGATCTGCTGGCGAGGAGCGCGGCGAACAAGTTCTCTCCGAGCTCGAACCCTTCGCCCGCGATCCCGGCGCGGCGAACGGCGTCGCCCAACTCCGCGGCGCATTTGTGCGCGCCCAACCACCACACCGCAGCAGCGTCGGCACCATCGGGCAGAGTCCGTCCCAAAGTCTCGTAGAGAATGCTGGGTCCGACCGCAGCGAATTTTGGATCGCTCGTTTGCACCTTACGGAAAGCCGCGGCGAAGGCCGGGCGGTCTTCCGCCGCCTTGCGTCGGAGGTCCGCCAAGGTTTCTTGATCTGGCATGTCGCCCATCTCGCGCAGCAGGCGGGTGTAGATCTCCGGCTCCGGCAGCGTGCCCGGCAGTGGCTCGAAGAGGGGTGCGCGCAGATGAAAATAATTGTGCGGGTACTCGAGGTTGAAAAGTGTGTTCTCCCACTTCTCAAACTGGTTCGCCGCCGGAAGCACGTAGTGCGAATGCCGTGCAGTTTCTGTCATCGCGACGTCGACCGTAACCACCAGTTCCAGCGCATCGAGCGCCTGTTCCACCAATGCGGTGTTGGTGACGGAGTTGGCCGGGTTGCCGGAGTCGACGAACAGGGCTCGCATCCGCTGTGGATGATCTGTCAGAATGTGAGCCGGCAGGTCGTTTGGTGGCGTGAGGCCAGCAATCTTTAGCTGCCCCGTCACTGGCGCACGGTCGTCTGGTTTCGAGTGGCCCCACATGGGAGCAAGCCAGGTGTGCAGGCCATTGGCACCCGGCTTGGCGAAGTTTCCC
>Ga0335070_10005592_pt1 | contig 14786 bp, 15 predicted proteins | sample Lox_Sample_13_FD_206722 | JGI IMG/M metagenome (GOLD analysis project Ga0335070, IMG submission 206722) | Soil microbial communities from Loxahatchee National Wildlife Refuge, Florida, United States - Lox_Sample_1.3 | ecosystem: Environmental > Terrestrial > Soil > Wetlands | place: USA... | reverse complement strand
CGATAGTGACCCCATACTGAGTGATGGATGGCCAGAAATCGGCAGGGGAGAAGGTTTTCCGGATACAGAGCGTCAGACCCTGGTAGCTGATCGGGTACGTATGCACACACAGGGGATTCGTGTGAAACATGGGGAGAATGATCATCATAATGTCTCCGAGTTTGCTAGCGCCCATGAAAGCCCTATCCTTACATATGGTTAATTGGTTTTTATTGGAAAGAAGGATGCCTTTGGGCGTACCTGTCGTGCCCGAGGAATAGAGGAGAAGGAAAGGGTCCCCAAGGGCCTGCGGCACCAGACATTCTGTGGTCGGATAGTTGTCAATGATCTCCTTGAGCGTCCCCGTGGCGATGTCAACCCCGTGATCAACTCCTGTTACAACTTCCACGACGATTGGCTTGTGGGATGAGGTTCCAGCCTCTGGCAAACTCCTCCATATACTCGCTGCCCACAAACGCCACCTTTGGTTTGGAGTCTTCCAGGACATAGGCAATTTCGGGGCCCTTCAACATGTAGTTGATGGCGCCGGCGATGGCTCCCAGCTTTTGTGCTCCAAACATGGTGTAGTAGATTTCGGGAGAGTTCAGAACCATCACCGATACGATGTCTCCCTTAACGACGCCTTTCTCCTTGAGGTAGCGGGCCACCTTGTTGGCGCGTTCGTTGGTCTGGGCGTAGGTAATGACCTCATCGTAGAAAAGGACATGCACAGCATCGTGGATTTCCTGGGCACGAATCGTCAGCATCTCGGCCACGCTGTCGAATGACAGCCGTTTGCCCTTCAGGGTGACAATATCTTCCACTGCCAATTGCGGTCTGACATACCGCTTGCTTCTGTCGATCATCTCTATTCTCCTGACCCCATCACCCCCCCCTCTCCCCGCTGGGGAGAGGGGGGGTGATGGGACGCGTGACTAATTGGGTCGCATTAGGACACGGACGAAACATCAGCAGATCCTCGGGTACTGACCGCCGGTTAACATATCCAGAATTCGGTGACCGCCGATCAATGTGTGGAGGGTCACTCTCTTTCGATTCTCCTCGGTCACCCTTCCAATGACCTCAGCGTTCCTACCAAGAGGATGATTCTTCATGACCTCCAGTAACCGCTCCGCTTCGTTAGGTGGGCAGATGGCGATCAATTTCCCTTCATTAGCAAGATACAGCGGATCCAAACCCAACAGTTCAGAGATTCCCCTAACCGATTCTCTAACGGGAACTTTTTCTTCTTCGACCACCATTCCCACGTCGGACGTCGATGCAATCTCATTAAGGGTTGTGGCCAGGCCGCCACGGGTAGGGTCTCGCATACATCGGAGGGAAGGGCAGGCATCGAGCATTTTCCCGACAAGATCGTTTAACGGAGCACAATCACTCTTTAACTCACCCTCAAATCTAAATCCTTCTCTTTGGGAGAGCACGGCCATCTCGTGATCTCCGAGATAACCGCTTAAAAGGATTCCATCTCCTGCTTTCGCATTGACTCCGGAAAGGTTGACCGTTGGCTTGATCCATCCGATCCCTGCAGTATTAATGAACAACTGATCTGCTGCTCCGTGTTCCACCACTTTGGTGTCGCCCGTCACAATATTCACTCCTGCCTGCTCAGCTGTTTTATGGATCGAAGAGACGATCCGTTTCAGAAGTTCGATGGAGAATCCTTCTTCAACAATCAGCGAAAGGCTGAGGTAAGATGGGGTAGCCCCTATCATCGAGAGATCGTTCACTGTTCCGCAGACGGCCAATTTCCCAATATCTCCACCCGGGAAAAAGATGGGATTGACCACGTAGGAGTCGGTCGTAAAAGCAAGTGGCCCTTGCTGATTCGTGATCTTCGCGCTGTCATCCAAAGGTTCGAGGAAAGGGTTTCTGAACCGAGGCAGAAAGATCTGTTTAATTAGATCGTGGGAAAGTTTTCCTCCACTCCCGTGGGCTAAGAGGATCTTATCGTCGGGCATAAACTATTCACCTTCCGTTCAAATTTTGTGGCGTCGGCATTCCTGCCTGCCCTGTACCATATTAGGTTCAGGGCCTGCCGACGAATTCCGTTTATCTGCCCCTCGCTCCCAATAAATGGGGGCACTACAAATCTGGAATCGCTGCGCCTTATATCTCATTCTTTAAAAATTATGTCGCTTGAATCCCGGACCCCTAGACCCCTTGAATCCTTGAGATGAATTTTCACTGATATTTGAAATACGTATGACAGGTCCCTTCGATGGAGACCATGCAAGGGCCGACGGGGTTTTCTGGATGGCAGACTTTTTTGAACAGGCGACATTCCAGAGGGCTCTTGATTCCCTGCAGTACTTCTCCGCAAAGACACTCAGGATGTTCCTTGGATGGCTCCACTTCCACATCGAAATTCCTAACATCCATTTCTTTATAGATTTCTCTAAACCGATATCCGCTATCCGGGATCCACCCGATGCCCCTCCATTGACTTTCGCCTTTTTCGAAGACTTGGTCGATTTTACTCAAGGCAATGGGATTACCCTCTTCGTGGACGACCCTTCGGTACTGAATCTCAACGACCGCACGGTTCTGCTCGATCTGCTTGAGGAGCATCCAGATACCCTGAAGGATGTCCAGAGGTTCAAAGCCGGTAATGACAGCGGGCCGGCCAAATTCTCTTGAGATGAATTGATACGGTTTTGTTCCGAGGATCGTGCTTACGTGGCCCGGGAGGATAAACCCATTAATCTTGACTTGCTTCGATTGCAAGAGAGCAATCAGGGCGGGGGGAACCCGTTTCTGACTATTCAGAAAAAAGAGATTATGTAACTTTTCCTCTTTGGCTCGGAGAATCGCCACAGCTATGGTAGGGGAGGTGGTTTCAAAGCCAATGGCCAGAAAAACCACCTTCTTCCCGAAATTTTCCTTCGCTATTTTTAATGCTTCGAGAGAAGAGTAGATGATTCGGATATCCCCTCCTCCGGCCTTCTCCTTCTGCAGGCTGGACGTCGAACCTGGAACTCTCATCATGTCACCAAAGGTTACGATCATGACATCCTTTTGCCTTGAGAGGGCAATGGCCAGATCGATATCGTTGTTGGGAGTGACGCAGACAGGGCAGCCCGGACCCGAAAGAAGCCCGATCTGCTCGGGGAGGAGGCTTTTTATCCCATACCGGAATATCGAGACCGTGTGCGTTCCGCAAACCTCCATCAATTGGATGGGACGGGTAGAGGTTTTTTGAATCCTCTGGACCAGTCCTTCCGCAATTGCCTTGTCCCGGAACTCGTCGATGAATTTCATTTTGCCTCTGCTAAATCCCCCCATCCCCCCTTTGACAAATGGGGGTAAGGGGGGATTTTCATAATTTCATATCGCCTCTGCCATTTGTCTTAAGAGATCCAAGGTCTCTTTTGCTTCTTCTTCATCCACTTTTTGAATGGCAAAGCCTGTGTGGATCAGAACATATTCCCCCACGGAAACATCCGGGCAGAGATCGAGCGAGATGTCCCTCAAAACACCGCCCACGTCCACCTTTGCCACGTTCTTTTCGATCTCTATAACTCTTCCAGGTATTCCTAAGCACATAATATTTACCCCAAAATCGATGCCCCCTCACCCTCCCTTCTCCCCGCTGGGGAGAGGGATAGGGTGAGGGGAGTCACTTTTACTTAAACAACCTCATATGCGCTACCACCGCTTGTCCCAGAGAGATGCCACCATCATTGGCAGGGACAAGATGATGTGTGTAAACCTCAAACTCCGATCTTTTTAGGCTTTCTGTGACAAGGGAAAGAAGAAAAATATTCTGAAAGACTCCACCGCTTAGGACGACTCGACTGAACTTTTCCTTGGACCGGATTGCTTCACAGGTCTCGGTGATCATGCGGGAGATGGTTCGATGGAACTTTCCCGAGATTTTTGAGGCGGGCACCCGATCTATCAAATCACGGGCTATCCCTCGTATCGTCTCTGCCGGGTCAATTACCATCGGCATTTCATCCTGATGACTGTGGAAACGATATTCTTCTTCTACTTCGTGATCCGCGATCATTTCGAGTTCGATGGCCGCCTGCCCTTCGTAGTGGACCTCATCCCTTACGGACAGAAGTGAAGAAATAGCATCGAAGAGGCGTCCCATGCTTGAGGTCAATGGAGTATTAACCTTCCTCTTGATCGCCCTCTTCAGGATGTCCCATCTTTGAAAGTCAATTCTTTTCATCGGATCAATCTTCAGTTTCGTGGCTTCATCCCCAAAAGCCTCAGAAAGGTAAACCATGGCCATTCGCCAGGGTTCTTTAATGGCCATCGAACTCCCAGGCATGGGGACTTTTTTTAGATGGGCCAATCGATCAAAATCTCTTAGATTTGCTCTGATAAATTCGCCCCCCCAGATGGTGCCGTCCAACCCGAAGCCTGTTCCGTCGAGGGCGACTCCGATGACATCCCCCTCCACGCCATTTTCAGCCATCGCGCTGACAATATGGGCGTGGTGATGCTGGACACCAATTTTTGGAATATTCGGAATCGAGAGAGCATACCGAGTTGAAAGATAATCTGGATGGAGATCATAGGTTACGGCCTTCGGTTCTATGTAGAACAGCCTTTTGAAATGTTCGATTCCTTCCTCGAAGGAAGTGAGGGTTTCTAAATTCTCAAGGTCTCCGATGTGATGACTGAGGAAAGCATATTGACCGCGGGTCAGACAGAAGGTATTTTTCAACTCTCCACCGCAGGCAAGGATCATCTCGAGAGGGAAAGAAAGCTTAATAGGGAAGGGCACATAACCTCTTGACCTTCGGAGGATATAAGGTTTTCCATCGAAGATTCTTGTCACCGAATCGTCGGACCTCATATGGATCTCACGGTTGTGAAAGAGAAAAACGTCAGCGATCTTGGAGAGGCGACGGAACGCCTCGTCGTTCTTATAAGAGATGGGTTCGTCACTCACATTTCCACTTGTCATCACCAATGTTTTGAGGGGACCGTTCAGAAGAAGGTGGTGAAGGGGTGAGTAGGGGAGCATCACACCCAGGGTATCCTGGTAGGGAGCGACCGCATGGGCGATAGGAGAATCTTTGCTCTTTCTCAGGATGACAATCGGCCTCTCCACACTTAATAAGAGCTTCTCCTCCTCTTCAGACACCTCACCATGTTTCTTCACTTCGACGATGTCTTGGCACATTACGGCAAAGGGTTTATCCTCCCTGAACTTCCGGGACCGCAAGGAAGAGACAGCCTCTTGATTTTTTGCATCGCACGCCAGATGAAACCCTCCAAGACCTTTAATTGCTACGATCCTTCCCTTCGCTAATAGATCCAATGTATTCACGATGGGATCCCCAGGAACTCCTCTTCCTTCTCTTTCCTTCAGACAAAGAGAAGGGCCACAGGCAGGGCAGGCGTTGGGCTGGGCATGAAAGCGTCTATCAGATGGGTTCTCATACTCTTTCTGACAGATAGGACACATGACAAAGGGAGCCATGGTTGTCTTATGGCGATCGTAAGGAATGTCCTGGATAATCGTAAACCTCGGACCACAGAGGGTACAGTTGATGAAAGGGTATCGGTATCGAAAGTTTTGAGGTGAGAAGAGCTCTGAAAGACATTGATCGCAGGTGGCTACATCAGGAGAGATGAGGGTAAATTTCTCTTGAGCTTCTTCACTCTTCCTGATTTCAAAAGTGCCGTACCCCAAAGGTTCGAGGTACTTTACGTCGAACGATTCAATCCGGGCTAATGGCGGAGCAAGCTTAGGAATATCCTGGATGAACCGATCAAGATTTCCGTTTTCGCTTTCGGCATCGATCAGGACGCCTTTTTCGTTGTTGAGAATCCATCCTCGGACGAGGTATTTTTGAGCCAAATTGTAAATGAAAGGTCTAAATCCAATTCCTTGAACGACTCCGGTGATCCCAATTTCAGCCCGTTTCATAAATTAATTCTAACTTTCTTTTAAAACGGCTGCAATAATGGTTGGGATTCTACTTTTCACTTCGTCGCTTAACTCCATCCCCCAGTCGATCACTTTGGGTTCCACTCCAATGACCACGGTATCCATTTCAAGCTCCTTCTTTCTTGCCATATCCAAAGTTTCTAAAAGACCGATCTCATGAAGAGAAATAGGGCCCTCTCCCGTCGGTAACAGATCTTCAGGCTTACATCTGTAGATCGTGCCAGGATTTCCTCCTGCCCTCATGGCATCGATGACGATCAACTTTTTCACCCCCTCCAAATATGAAATCAGATCCATGGTGGAAGTTCCGATGTCAAGCAAATCAACGTGGCCTGGAAGTTCCATCTCTTTCATCTTTTGAATCACATGGACGCCAATGCCTTCGTCCCTGCAAATGAGGTTTCCCATTCCGACGATGAGGGTCTTACCGGGCATGGTCATTCTATAAAACAAAGAGGCTGCTCGGGCAAACCCAAGCAGCCTCGGCCTTCACCCTTCCCCTCTAGGGAGAGGGGAAGGGTGAAGGGGGATTACCCTTTGAGGAATTTAGATCACCTTGAACTCATAGGATTTCTTGGTCTCAGCGTGCAACACGTGCACGGAGCAGCCCAGTCAGGGATCGAAGGAACGAACGACCCGTACGATATTGAATGGATTTTTGATATCTGGAACGGGAGTCCCTATGAGAGCCTGCTCAATGGGACCTGGATTGCCTTTATCATCCCTGGGACAAGCATTCCAGATCGTAGCTGCGACGACCTGGTAATTCTCCACTTTCCTGTCCCGGACCGAAATCCAATGACCTAAAGAACCCCTTGGTGCCTCCGTGAGTCCTACCCCTTCGGCTACTCTTGGAATAGACACACTTGTCCACGAAGGAGCCCCCGGCTTCAATTCGAGAATCCACTTTTCCATCGCGTCGGCGACCAACTTGCACTCTTCGGCTCTTGCGGCAATCCTGCCGAGGATAGAAAAGGCCTTCTCACCCAAATCTCTGAAGCGCACCTCTTTGCTTTCATTAATACCAAGGAACCGATTGGCATGCTTGCTCAGGACAGGGTTGGTTATCCACATCCTGGCCATTGGCCCCGCCTCATGGGGAAGATCTCGATACCGGGGAGCCTTGATGAATGAATAGGCCCCTTCCTTGTCAAACTCGACCACTGTCATTCCTTTGCTGGGATGAAGCCCGGTCGTTCTCCCTTGATACCATGAATATTTCACATACTCTCGAATCTGCGTCTGGTCCAGCGGAAGGTCCTTTCCCTGGGTATAGGACCCGGGTTTAAGAAGAAAGCTCTTTTCCTCATCGTCCAGAGGAAAGACTCCAAAAGAGATCAGATTCTTGCAACCTGTCCCCACATTAAAGAGGTCTTTATAAGCCCCTGCCACAAGGTATACCACCGGAATATAGGCATCATCGATAAATCTCTTAATCTCTTTTAACCGCCACTGGAGAGAGATCATCTTGTCTAAAGCAGGTATTTCAGTGGCTCCTCCGGCGACCATGCCGGCAACGACGGGCGCCTTGCCTCCGAAAAGAGCCACCATCTCGTGACACTTCTTTCGAATCTCCAGGGCCTTCAGATACTGGTCCACCCCGGCCTGGTTCGTCTTTGGATCGAGACGGTAATCACCTTCATAGCGTGGGATAAAGGGCTCCGTATCAGGACCTTTGACGTAGTCGAGGGCGGCCAGATGGTAAAAGTGGAGGATATGGGACATTAGGTAATCCGACCCGAAGATCAGATTCCTGATGATGCGGCCATTCGATGGCGGTTTCACTCTAAAGGCATTATCCAGGCATCGTACCGATGCCGTCGCATGGGCTGTCGGACATACCCCACAGATCCTTTGGGTAATCTGGGAGGCGTCACGCGGGTCTCTATCTTTCAGAATATTCTCAAATCCCCGGTAGGTTGTCCCTGATGATTTGGCGTCGATGACCTTTCCGCCTTCCACATCGACCTCAATCTTCAGGTGACCTTCGATTCGCGTCATCGGGGAGATCACCAATTTCGTCATACTCGTCGCCTCCTTTCCTATCCTGTGGTTTTGACATAGAACGGTGAAAAGTTGTCAGGAAACCCAGGCTGGGTGCACCCTGTGCAGATTGCATTCTGAACGCACCAGTTGACATTACTGTTCCATCCCCTCTTCCAGCAGTCGGAATACGTCTCGGGGCCTTTGCATCCCAATTCAACCCGGCAGCCCACCTCCCCGAAGGATTTAGCGAACTTTCTCTCCTCGTAGTAAGACCGGTACGGACAATTGTCATGAACAAGAGTTCCGTAGAAAAGTTTGGGCCGGCCGTCGGAATCAAGTTCGGGAATGCCAAACATAAGCGCATGGGCAACCGTCCCCACGATCCAGTCGGGATGAGCCGGGCAGCCCGGAACATTGATGACCGGTGTCTTGATATCATTATCCTTTAAAAAGTTACCAACGCCCAAGGCACTGGTGGGATTGGGTCGAGCTGAGGGAATACCTCCGAAGGTCGCACATTGCCCTACGGCCACGACGGCTGCAGCTCCCTTGCCTAAATATTTCGTAAGCTCCGTAAAGGGCACTTCTTTGCCCTCCTTTTCACCGGTCAGGCAACACTTTCCTTGATTGATCGTCTCAACAGCGCCTTCAACTACCAGGAAGTACTTGCCGTAGTTCTTTGCAGCGCTCTCCCAGAGGTAGTCAAACGCTTTGTCTCCCGAGGCAGCCATGACCGTCCCGTGGTACTTCAAACTGATGATCTTCAGAAGAACCTCGGCGATACTTGGATGGACCGCATTCAGAAGAGATGTTGAACAACCCGTGCACATCGCCCCCTGGATCCACAATACAGGCGGGTTCCCGGCAGCGGCCTTTTCAAGGGCCTTAACGATCTCAGGGAAAAGAATTCCTGAGGTGCTGACGGCAATCCCGGCACTGCCACATACTTTTAAGAATTGCCTTCTGGTAATCGCCATTGAATATTCACCCCTTTCTCAGTTTAGTTTCCAAAGGATAGAATTGATGCAATCTTTTATGAAAACTCGTATAGGGAAAGATATCGCTCACCTCCCTTCTCCTTAGATGATAAGAGAGTTGCTACATCAACAAATTTATCGGGTTTTCCGTCGAGGGACCATTGAAAAAGTTTAGTAAGGCATAGGTTGGTGGGGTTAAGCATGTCAAATCGTTAAATTGAACCATGATAAATTTAGCACAAGCTATTTTTTTGTCAAGGGAAAAATGCGTGGACGTCAATTTCCATCTAAGAAGCTTTAAGGTTCACACGTTTGAGATAGAAGTTAAAAAGGGTTATTATTTCCAAACGGCAACTTCCCGGGTTCGTTAGGTCAGAGGAGCGATGAAGAAAATTCATTCGGCGATTGTGGCTATCGCAGTGTCCTTGTTGACAATCTGCGATCAGAACCTTGCTGCTAACCTGCCCCCGGCTCGAGGTGGTGTGCTGCCACGGATCAGCCTCTCCGTCCCCAACGATCCGGACGAGAAAAGCTATTTAGGGGTTTCCGGTAGCGGATTTTTCAGGATACCCCAAATCAAGGCTAAGGTTGCCATCATAGAAATTTTCAGTATGTACTGCCCCCAATGCCAAAAAATAGCGCCCGGGTTAGATGAGCTATATCACCTCATCGAATCCAACCCAGACCTCAAAAACAAGATCAAATTAATCGGTATCGGCGCGGGGAATTCGCGCTATGAAGTTGAGGTATTCAAGAAAACCTATCATACGCCTTTTCCCCTTTTCCCGGACAACGAATTTGCCATACACAAAGCCCTGGGAGATGTCCGATCCCCTTACTTCATTGCTATCAAGATCAATAAGGATGGAACTCATGAGGTCGTTCATTCGGAATTGGATAGCTTCAAAGACCCCCATGCTTTTCTGGAATTGATGATCGGCCTCTCGGGGTTGAAGTAGCATTGAATGGGTGGAAAAAAAGGCGCCCATCTGTTACTATTCCTTTGAGGAATTTTATAAGAGTTCTTAATCTTCAATAGCCTCTTTACCCCATTCTTAGATTTCAGTAAATAAAATCCAGGCGGGCGTGTTGAGTGCCTGAAACACGAATAGTCATTCTGTTCTTAAGAAACGATCTAGTGTAGTGCGTCAAAAGTTCCTTTACTTTGTTTGTCATTCCGGACTTGATCCGGAATCCAGTCTTTTCGACTATATTCCCGCTTTTGCGGGAATGACGGCTTGGGAAATAACGTATAGAAGTGTTGGACGCACTACACTAGATGTCGCTGAAGAGAAAAAAGGAGTAAGGGAGATGAAAAGAAGATCGGCAGGAAGGCGAATAACTTTTTTGATTCTTATGATTGTGTTCACTTTTCCATGGGTTCTCATGGCCATGGAGAGGGTTCAGCTGTGGGAGGTGGTCGATCCTGAAGGCGTTATCAGAATTGAACCGATAAAGATAAATCCCCATCCCTTAACCCTGGAGGGGAAAACAGTAGTGCTTCGTTGGAACGGGAAACACAATGGAGATCACTTTCTCAATCGAGTGGCCGAACTGTTAAGAGAAAATGTGAAGGGCATTAAAGTGGTTAAATCCTGGGAAGTTGCGCCGGAGACAGTAGATCCCATTGCGGGGAATGAGGAAAGAAGTAAGGAGTTTGCAAAGAAGATCTCCAGCTTGAAACCTGACATCGTTATCGGTGCACAGGCGGACTGAGGAGCTTGCACCTCATGGCTGGTCGTTGACCAGCTCAACATCGAGAAATTAGGAATCCCAACGGTGACCATCGCAACGACTGAATTTATCAGTTTAGCAAAAGATACGGCGTTGAGCGAGGGAGTCCCGGATGGACCTTTTGTCATCGTTCCGCACCCAATGGGAATGATTCCTCTTTCTGAGATTCGGAAAAAGGCAGAAGATGCTTTTCCTGAAATTCTGAAGGTGGCCACTGAATGGAAGCCGGTGGGAAAGCTACCACCGTTAAAACAAGCCTATCCCGCCGAGAAGTTGAAAATTCAAGGGACCATCGAAGATATCAATAAAATTTTCTTTGCAAAGGGACTTTCTCTCGGGCTTCCAATCATTCCGCCTACTCCTGAGCGCATTCAGGAGATGTTAAAAGGGACAAGCCGAAAACCTGATCATGTGTTGGGACTTGTCCCACCCAGGATGGGCGTCCTGACGGTTGAATTGGTCGCCGTCCATGCAGCCATGGCTGGATGCAAGCCCGAATATATGCCCGTTCTTGTTGCGGCCTCAGAGGCTCTTTTAGATCCTCGTGCCAACTGGCGTGGGGCAACGACCACGACAGCCACAAGCGCTGCACTGGTCATTGTGAATGGGCCGATTGTCGATGAGATTGGTATCGGATCTCGCCAGGGGGCCGCGGGGGCTGAAAATCACGCTAATGCGACCATCGGTTATGCAATTAATCTGATCGCTGACATTGTTGGCGGATCGAAACCTCCTACTCCTGACAAATCAACCCTTGGAGGACCGGCGGATTTTGTATGCTGGATCTTTGGGGAGAACGAGAGCAAGCTTCCGGCAGGATGGCAGCCTCACCATGTGGATCGAGGCTTTAAAAGGGCGGATAGTGTCGTCACCCTGATGGGTATTTACCCGCCCGTCGACAATATCGATCACTGGAGCACGACCCCAGAAGAACATATCAACTGGTGGGCCCATCTCATTACACCCTTGTTGAGTATCGGTGGTCCCTGCTGGGTCAGCCAGATGGAGCAGCCACATATTTTGGGTCTGGGGCCGGAACATGCCCAATTATTAGCAGAGGCTGGATGGACTAAGGATCGGATTCGGAAAGCATTCTGGGAAAAGGCTCGTATTCCTTTTTCTGCGTGGCCCAAAGGCTGCCCGAATACCGACATTCTTATAAAGAAATTCGGCCCGGTCAATCCAGACACACTCATCCCGATTACTTTGAGACCAGAAGAAATACACATTGTCATCGCAGGAGGGTCCGGGAAGCATTCACACTTTTTCCCTCCTTTTCCTGGTTGTTTCCCTGTGAGCAAACAGGTGAAAAAGTAAGTTTCATTCATGAAGCCTTGGGTTCAATTTCTTATTGGTCTCTTTGTATTGATTAGTGCCCTTCTTCTAAGAATTGAATCGGCACGCTCCTTTCCCTTTTTACTCAGAGCAGAAAATCCTGCCGCTGCTTCTGCCCTCCCGACGGCGGATCCCGAAAGTCAGAAAAAGTTCTTGGATGTGCCCCGAATCAAGCCGGAGGAATTGAAAAAATTAATTGATAAGAAGGCGGACATCGTCATCGTCGACACCCAGGATGAAAGGGTGTATCAACTGAACCATATCAAGAGGGCCATCAACTTTCCCTGGGCCTCTACCGTTAAGACTCCCGTTGGTCTTCCTCGAAATAAAACCCTTATCATTTATTGTGGCTGTATTGATCAGGAGGCTTCTTTAGATGTGGCCACCCAGCTGATCCAGGATTACGGGTACAAGGACATTAAGGTTCTTGAAGGAGGGTTTCAGCTGTGGTTAAAGCTGGGGTACCCCGTCGAAAAGAGCAGAAGAAAATAGGACAAAAAAAGATTGATCTTCAAATGAGTCTGTGGTAATCAAGTTTTCATCAAAAAGAAATCGGGGGGATCGGAATGGACAAAGAGATCAAAGAATATTTGGACAGGATATCGCTGGGTCTAACTGCGAAGGAGGATTTAGAGAAGCTGAGGCAGGAGATGAAGTCAAGCTTTCGTCAATTAAAAGAGGAAAACAAGAACCAGATTCTTGAGTGGAAGCAGGAAATCAAGGCCGACCTTGAGCAGTTGAAAAGGGAAGGCAAGGTGGACATCGATCCGGTGATCGAAGGATTCAGGAATGAAATTCGGGAACTTAAAATCGAGAACCGGTCTGCTTTTGATCAATCGATCCAGAAAGTGGAATTGCTCCTTCAAGAAGTTAAAGAGGAGGCGGAAACCCGTTGGGTCCATTCCAAGGAGGGAGCCGGCACGGATACGGGTGGGTTGAAGGATGGAATGGAGAGCCTTGGAGACGCGATGAAAAAGGTGGCAGAAGAGGTTGTCTCCTTCAGAGAGAAGATGAAAGAAGGTTTTGTCGAAGTTAAAGAAGAGCTAGGTTCAATGATAAAATTTTCTTACGCAGATTTGGAGAAGAAATTTAGCGCCTTAGAGGCGAGAATCAAAGCCCTCGAAAAAATGGTTTTTCCGTGATACTTTATCCCCCGCTTTTTTCTCTGTATCCTCCCGCAAAGGTAATGACACAAACCGTCCTGTAAGTAGCGTGGCGACCAAAAGCCACTCCGATCACGCGAAAATCCGGGTTGAAGACATTCTTTCTGTGTCCACGACCCGGAACCCCATCGTCAATAATTAAGAACAGAACAATATCCCGTGCCTTGCCGCTCCCATAAGCGATATTTTCACCAATGCTTCTCTCCCAAGTCCCGTAGCGGCTGACCCTATCCCAGGGCTGGCTTCCATCGCTCCCCCTGTGTTGGCTCGAGCCTGATGATCCTTGATCCGTCACGTGATCCCGTGCTCCCCGGGACATGCCTCTTGATGGGGTGAGTGGATGGACAGATTTCATAGAGTGAAGAAAGCGAATCGCCTCTATCACCACTTCCACTCCTTCTTTTGTCAGGATGGGAGTCTCTCCAGGAAGTCTAAGGAATTTCTTTTCGTAGTATTTCTTATATCGTTCAAGAAGCAGCGCGTACCCTTTCGGATTCGTCCTCGCCGCGTTTATCTCACGGACAATCGCTTTTTCCAAGGGGGAAAGGTAGTCAGGTTGCTCGGCGTCGATTGATTGGACCAACCCCGTGATGAGGAAGAGAAAGAGGAACAAACGGATAAAAAATGAAATCTTCATTCGTCGTCTCTGTAAAAGGAACCACTTAGAGCAACTCAGGGAGGCACGAACCTCACCTGTTTACCGCGGCGAAAGGCGAGCACGCGCCTGGGCGATTGTGTATAGAGAACCCGGGCTAAATCGTGAGGGAAGAAGAAAGATTTCGGCACGTTCATCGTCTTCCCCGCGAAACGATGCAAGAAGTCGCTTAAGGCAATGCAACAGAATCCTCCCATCGTCGTTGTGGAGAATTTTCCCGCGGGATGGTGTTTGTCCGTTCCGTTAAGAAGGACATCGTACAGCTCATGTGCTTGATCCAACGTTAAATCCCATTCAAAAACTTCAACCTCCACACTGCTATAATCCCAGGCGAATCGGAGGTAGGCTTCCAGGTCGGGTGGGTTGACCCGTATCACATCCATACTTCTCACCTCCGTCTGTTCAGGGGTGCTGTAACTGCCGCCGGGATCCCAAAACAGAACCGATCGATCCGGGCAGACCAAACGCAGAGCCGAGTGGTGGCACCACCAAGGACCGTAAACAAGAATCACCTGGAGCAAGGGATGGTTTGGATTGTCTGCGACGGATTTCATGTCGACGAGGGTATTCGGCCAGCTGCTTGGTCGATAAGGAGCCGGAGCGTGAACACAGCCCACGATCAAACAGGTCAGCAGAAGCAAAGTCGGAATGAAATGGATTTTGATCCGTTTCTTTATTTTGAAAGTTGAGAAGCTCTCAAACATTTCTTTAAAACAGGGCCTGGACAAATTCTGTGGCGTCAAATTCCTTCAGGTCGTCGATCCCTTCTCCCACGCCGATGTACCGGATCGGAATCTTCAGCTCTTCGGTGATTCCAACAATAATTCCTCCTTTGGCTGTTCCGTCCAGTTTGGTCAGGGCGATACCTGTCACACCGATGGCCTCGTTGAAGAGTTTAGCCTGCGAGATGGCATTCTGGCCTGTCGTGGCGTCGAGGACGAGAAGGATCTCATGAGGTGCCCCAGGGCATTCTCGCCCGACAATCCGTTTCAGCTTCTTCAACTCTTCCATGAGATTAACTTTGG
>Ga0335070_10005591_pt1 | contig 14787 bp, 15 predicted proteins | sample Lox_Sample_13_FD_206722 | JGI IMG/M metagenome (GOLD analysis project Ga0335070, IMG submission 206722) | Soil microbial communities from Loxahatchee National Wildlife Refuge, Florida, United States - Lox_Sample_1.3 | ecosystem: Environmental > Terrestrial > Soil > Wetlands | place: USA... | reverse complement strand
GCGGCAAGATGGCTCATGTACCCGAAAACAAAGGCCTTCTGCTGCTGCGTCTCGACGGCATCAAGGAGGTTCAGAGCCATATCCCAACTGTGGGGGTTCTTGTCTTCCGGCAGGAATTTCTTGCCTATGATGATATCGGCCATGAGGTTGCCATAGAGATAATCATGCCGGTATTTCCGTATGAGGGCATAGATACCGGCAGGCAAGAGCGAACCGAGGGAGAAAATCTCACTCCCGAGATAGATGTGGGTAAGGGGTCCCCATGCAAAGGCAAGGGACGGGAGAAAAAGGATAGAGAGAAAAAGCGTGATCTTAAGAATCTTCATGAATACACTCCTTTAAGAACTGTGATAGGAGTCTCACCCCGACACCCGAGGCTCCCTTCGGTATATAGGGCTTGTCCTTTTCAGCCCAGGCAGTACCGGCAATGTCGAGATGAACCCAGGGCGTCTTGCCGGCGAACTCCTTCAGGAAGTATCCGGCAGTGACGAGGGACCCTGTCTTGCCGCCGCTATTCTTTATGTCTGCAATATCGCTTTTTATATACTCAAGGTACTCATCGAAGAGCGGCATCTGCCAGACGCGCTCATGGGTCTTCTCACCTGCTGTCTTTAATCCGCTCATCAATCCTTCATCATTGCCCATCATTGCGATTGCCTCATTCCCCAGGGCAACAGAACACGCACCCGTTAATGTTGCTATATCTATTATAGCCCGCGGCTTCATCTTTTGTGCATAGCCGATGGCGTCTGCCAGAACAAGCCGTCCTTCTGCGTCGGTGTTGATGATCTCGATCGTCTTCCCGCTGATCGCCCTCACAATATCTCCGGGCTTCGATGCCCTGCCTCCGGGGAGGTTCTCTGCAGCAGGCAGTATCCCGACGAGATTGAGACGAAGATTCCCTTCCGACGCAACTCTGATGAGGGCAAGGACAGCTGCCCCTCCTGCCATGTCGTACTTCATCCGCTCCATCCCTTCGCTCGGCTTTATCGAAATACCGCCGCTGTCAAAGGTAATGGACTTGCCGATCAAGACAACAGGCGCTCCCTCGCCGCCGCTGTATTTCAGAACGATAAAACGGCACGGCTCCCCCGAACCCTTCGCAACCGACAGGTACGCCCCCATCCCTTCCCTTTCAGCATCATCCCTGTCGAGGACCTTGACCGAGACCTTGCCCCTGCCAATGCCCCTTGCGACCCTTGCCAGGACTGAAGGCGTCATATCGTTCGACGGGCTATTGACGAGGTCACGGGCAAAATGCACGGCAGAGGAGATCTTCTCTGCCCATCGGATCGAATCATGGAAGGCCTTTTCATACTTACCCAGTACCGTCAGGGCTTCGAGACCGTTCTGACTCTTGTCCTCTTTATACTTCCTGAACTTATAGAGAGACAGAAGAGCTCCTTCAACAAAGGGGACGGGTGAGGCCTTTATGGAAAGGATGTAACGGACTGCGAGGGAAGCGCTCCTCAGATTAAGACCGTCAAGGTACGAAGCGGCCTTGCCACCTGCCTGCCTGATCCTTTCGCTGCTGAGTTCTCCCCTTTTGCCCATGCCTACGAGAAGGACCCTCCTGGGCTTAATGGCATTCAGGGTATGGACAAGAGAAGCCTGGTTCAGCTTGCCTGAGAAGTCCCTTGATGCCATGATCTTGCCGAGTGAACCGTTCAGGGCGCCATCGATATCTTGATAGGGAGCTATCCTTTCACCCTCACAGAGCGGAAGAATGAGGGCATCACAAGGATGATCGGTCTCCTTTACATGCTTAATGGTAATGTTCATAAAGAATATCCAAACGATTTTTATTTTACCATAAACCCCGGCCTTTTGTGAGAAAAAATGTTCTTTGACTGTGCCGGTGTTGACGAAGTTTTTCTTTTTGTGCTAGTCTTACAGAACGCTTTTTTGGGGAGACGTTATGGCAAAAAAAACGATTCAGAAGACAGCAAAGAAAGGAAGTGCGGGCAAGGCGACTGCCGGAAGGACTACCGAGATGACGGCGTCGAAAAAGACCCGTCCAAAGACAACCGCTCAGAAGAAAACGGCCCTGAAGATGAAAAAAACGACAAAGAAGGTCACAGCATCGCAGCCGGCAAAGACAAAGAAGACGGAAAGGGCTGTTTCCAAGAGGTTTGCCCGTGGAAAGGCTGAACCTAAGAAAAGCACTTCCGGGAAGGTTGCCAGGAACGTTGCTCCCTCGAAACCGGAAACCAGGGGACAGCAGAAGCATCAGTTGAGAGAAAAAAAGTTGCAAGACATAAAGAAGATGTTGTTGGAGCAGAGGTCCGTCATCCTCTGCGAAGCCGAAGAGGCACTCAACTCACTCCCCGGTCAGACGACATTCCCCGACCTCGGTGACCAGGCAAGCGCAGAGATCGATCGCAACTTCATGCTCCGTCTCAGGGAAAGGGAACAGAGACTTCTCAAGAAAATTGAAGAGGCAATAGAGAAGATCGAAAGCGGTTCCTTCGGTACCTGTGAGGTTTGCGGACAGGAGATCGACGTGAAGAGGCTTGAGGCAAGGCCGGTCACGACGATGTGTATATACTGCAAGACGGAACAGGAAGAGGAAGAGAAGATCAGAGGTTTCTAACCTTTACCCGCTTATCTTCAGCCCGTATTTGTCCCTCAGGATATCTCCCAGCATATTGAAACAGAGAGACGTTGCTGTTATCGCGAGCCCCGGGAAGATCACCATCCACGGCGCGGAAACGACAAAGACCCTGTTGGCGCTGATCATGGAGCCCCACGTAGGCGTCGGGGGCTGAGCGCCGAGGCCGAGGAAACTTAGCGCAGCCTCGGTCAGGATGTAGCCTCCAATCCTCACTCCCATCATGACAATGACAAGGGGAACGCATTGCGGCAGGAGATGGACAAGGAGTATCCTCTGCGGACTGCAGCCGATGGCCCGAGCGGCCTCGATGAAAGGCATACTCCGCAGGGACAAGACATGGCCCCTCACGAGTCTTGCAAATGACGCCCAGCCTACTGAGGCTATGGCGATCATAACGGTATAGACGCCCGGCGGGAGGATTACTGAGACCCCGATAGCAAGGAGCAAAGAAGGAAAGGCAAGGATGAAATCGACGAATACCATGATCACGGTATCGATTTTTTCACCGGCATAACCCGATGCCAGCCCCACGAGGAGTCCTATGCCCAGGGAAAGGGTTGCTGCAATGCCTGCCACGGAAAGAGAGATCCTCCCTCCATACAGGACCCTTGAAAGTACGTCCCTCCCCTTGTTGTCAGTGCCGAAAGGGTGCCTTAAGGAAGGCGGCCTTCTCAGTTCGTCAAGGTTGATCTCCTCAGGATCGTAGGGTGACAGAAGGGGTGCCAGGACCGACACCAGGATAACACTCAAGAGCATAATGCCGATGAACTTAGTCATTGCCCGAATGGAGCCGTACCCTGGGATCGAGATAGTGATAGGTGATATCGACGACGAGGTTGATCAGGACATAAAGGGTCGTGCCGACGAGGATACATCCCATGATCACGGGATAGTCCCTTTTCATGATTCCCTCCATGGCGTATCTTCCAATGCCGTCCCAGCCGAAGATCGTCTCGGTGAGAACAGCACCGTTAAGATAGCTTCCGAAATCGAGACCGATCACCGTCACGATCGGTAAAAGGGCATTCTTGAAGACGTGGATTGCGTTCACCCTCTTTTCCCCTATCCCCATTGCCCGAGCAGTCCTCACGTAGGGCATAGGGAAGAGGTCGATGAGCGTAGTCCGTGAGATACGCGTCAATGTTGCAAGGGCAGGCAAAGAAAGCGTAAGGGACGGCATAATGAGAAACCTGAAATCGCCCATTCCCGCAGGAGGCAGCAACCGCAGTTTCAGACTGAGCATGAGCATAATCAGGATACCTGCCCAGAAGACCGGCATGCTGAGGCCGACGACAGAGAGGCAGGATATGCTCCTGTCGAGGAGCGTCCCTCTTCTCAGGGCTGAAAGAAAGCCCAGGAGAATGCCGGTGGGAACGGCTATCATCATCGCACCGACGGCAAGGAGGAAGGTGTTCGGGAACTTTATGATCAGGTCATCAACGACCTTCCTGTTCGTATAGTAGGAACGGCCGAATTCTCCTTTCATGAGGAGCTTTACATACCCGACATACTGGATCAAGACATTCTCGTCCGCATTCAGTTCTTTGCGAATGCTCTCGATTACCTCGGGCCTCGCTCTCTCGCCGACGAGGCTTAAAGCGGGATCGCCGGGAAGGGCCTTCGTGAGCGTGAACGTGAGGGCCGTTATGCCCAGCAAGAGAGGAATCAGGAGAAGTATCCTTTGAAGAATATATCTCTGAATAGTCGTGCTCCAAGAACATCTGTGATCAAGAAGGCAGGCCCTCTGCCGACGTCTATTATATCATTTCAGCCCGGCCCTTTTAGTCGTGATAAGAAAGACGACAAACAACAGTGCCGAGAGAACTGCAGTAGACGCCCCGTAGTAAAACGTTGCTGAAGGCGAGACATGGTCCCAGAGCCACCCGCCGATAAGACTTGCAGGAAAGAGGGCAAGGCCGACGACAGTGTGATAGATCCCGAAGGCCGTAGCCTTAAAATCGGCAGGGATGATCGTCGCGAGAAAGGCCCTCTGCGTCCCATCGGCAAGTCCCATAAAAAGGCCGTAGAAGCCAAAGAGTACCCAGACGATTGTAACATCCTTCGCCAAACCGAAGCCCGTATAAACAATGGCGAAGAGGACGAATCCCACGAATAAGAGCCTCCCTTTTCCGAATCTGTCTGCGGCTATGCCCGCAGGGATTGCGGATACGGAATAGACGATGTTGAAAAAGAGGTAAACCACGGGGATCATAACAGCCGGAATACCCACGTGCTGGGCCCTTAATATGAGGAATACGTCACTGGAATTCCCGACAGCAAAGAGGGCTGTGATGAAGACAAAGAATTTGAACCTGCCGTCGAAGCGACTGAGTCTGAGTTTCGGCCTTTGTGCCCCGATCTGGAAACTCTTTTCTTCCGTAATAAAAAGGATGATCAGGAGAACCGCGATGACACCAGGAATCACGGAGAGCCAAAAGACTCTTCTGTAGTCATTCGAGAAGAAGGCGAGGAAAAAGAAGGCGAGAGCGGGTCCTATGACCGCTCCCATCGTATCCATGGAGCGTTGGAAACTATACGCCCTTCCGAGGAAGGCAGTCTCCGTGGCTTCAGCGATGATCGCGTCCCTCGGCGCTGTCCGAATACCTTTGCCAAACCGGTCGATGAACCGTGCCCCGAAAACGGTGTGCCAGCCGCCTGCCACGGCCATGATCGGCCTGCTCAGCGTCGATATGCCGTAACCGAGGACCATAAAGTCTTTCCGTCTCCCCGCCCTGTCGGAAAACCATCCTGAGAAGACCCTGAGGAGGCTTGCCGTCGACTCAGCGATTCCCTCTATGAGACCGATGATTGACTTATTGACGCCGAGGACGTTTGAGAGGAAGAGGGGGACAAGGGGATAGATCATCTCTGAACTTATGTCCATGAAAAGACTGACCAGACCGGTGATGAAGACATTCTCTTGCAGACCGAAAAACACTCTCTTTTCTTTGTTCACCCCCGGACCACCATCACAGGATTTCCGCGTTCACATCCCTGTGAGTGTACTTTATGATGTTTACATCCGAAAGAACGACAATTCCCTCACCCACCAGCTCATCCAGAATCGGGATTACTCTATTGATCTTCTCTTCGGTATCCATGACAGTTATCAGGATCGGAAGCTCTCCATGCGTTGTCAACGTTTTTTTCTTGTGGTACCGCTTGTGAGGCCCGTAGCCTGCGATGGCCTTGTAAACCGTCGCTCCTGCGATATCGGTCATGATGAGTCTTTTCACTATCGCCTCATACAGCGGCTCCCCCTCCCATTTGTCGTCTTCATTGATGATGATCCTGAGCATTTTCGCTTTACCTTCGAGCTTCATATGCTCTCCTTTTTCTCCCTGTTTCTTTTCCACCATAGGGCAGCATTTGACGACATTCGTGTCGGTGATTTCGACCATACCCTTTTCGACCACATGATAGACATCGGGAAGGACTCTGTTGATCATCTCCTCTGACTCCACCACCTCTATCTTTACCGGCATACTGGTCGCAAGCTCGAGCATTTTTGCCGTATGGAAAACGCCATCGCTGCCGTACCCAGCGATACCCCTGAAAACGCTGACCCCGATTATCTTTTTTTTAAAAAAAATGTCCAGCAGGACTTCATAGACGGGTTTTCCATGGAACTTGTCCGTCTCGTCAGTGTAAATCGTAAGCTTCTTAGCCGGGCCTCCTGTTATCATTTCCTTCTCCTATACCGCTTTTGCAAGCACTTGTCCGAGTTTCAAAGCCACAAAACCAAGCATGACGCTCAGGACAATATTCAGGGTTGCAAGCATGATCTCTCCGTCTTTCAGGAGGTTCCCTGTCTCAAACTCAAACGTAGAGAAAGTCGTATAGGCTCCCAGAAAGCCGACGACAAGCAGAAGTCTCCACTGCGGGTTTACCATAAACCGTTCCGTAAAAAGCGCCATAAGCAATCCTATGAGGAAACTCCCGCTCACATTGATAACGAACGTGCCAAGGGGAAAACTCCTTCCCCACCTCTCGCCGACATACGACGCAAGGGCAAACCTCGCGATTGCGCCGAGGAAACCGCCTATGCCTATTATCAGATAGTCTGTCATCCTTTGCAAGGAGCTCGAACTATTTCACAATCGTCACGGTGAGGGCGCGTAGGAGACTACCCTCTTCGAAACGGAGCCGAGGAGCCAACTCTCGATCTTCGATTTTCCCCGTTGTCAAGGACGTCTTTCGTAGCGATCCCTTGAGGGAGCTACTTAACCTCTTTCAACTTTTCGAGAAGGCCCTGTGCCCGCTCCATATCACTCTTTGCCTTTGAATGATTTGGGTTCAGCTTCAGGGCCTCTTCCCATTCCCTGATCGCCTTTTCAAGGTCTTCATTGATAAAATATCTCACCCCTGCAAGATAATGCGTCTCGGCGAGCTGCTTCTTCACAAAGGTGAGGGAATCCCTCGTGTCCTTGTAGCCGGGCTCGACACGGCCCAACATCGCAAGGGCGTCCTCGTACTTCTTCTTTTGGACAAAGGCCTTTCCCATCTGATAGTATGATTCGTTTACGAGGTCATGGGCCTCCCGGTTGGCCGGATCGTAGCCGAGAACACTCTCCGCGATCGATGCCACATCCTGATATTTCCTGGCCTTCAGAGATGTCCGTGCCTGAACGAGCATCTCAGTGCTATCGAAGGGGACCTCCTTCGGTTCTTCAACGGTCTCGGCACTGACAGGAGCCTGTTTCGACGCGACTCCTTCCCGTTTCAAGGGTACCGCCTCCAGGATCGGGAGTCTCAGCACGGCATTCGGTTTAACCTGATGGTCTTTCTTAAGGTCGTTGAAATAGCTCACCAGGAAGTCCTTCTGCGTGTCGCCGTAGACCTTTTCCGCAATCTTATTTGCCGTATCTCCCTTTTTGACATCATAGAGTGTGGCATCCTCGCCTGTCAGCTTTTCTTTCAGGTATTCCAGTGCCTCCTTGTGGTCCTGGTTATAATAGAGTGTCAGGAGAAACTCCTTACGGGCGTTCCCCACCTGATTGTTCTGATAATATGATACTCCCTTCCTGAAGTGCTCATCGGCAAGGGCGTTGCATTGCGCCGTAAGCTCTGCTATCTTCCTCATGGCGGTTTCGTTAGACGGGGAACGGGTGGCGACAATCTTCCATCGCAGTAATGCCTCACGAGGGTCCGCAATCTTCTCGATCTGTTCCGGGACCCTCTCCACCGTCTCCTTCCTAGCTGGCGCAGCACAACCCAAGACTCCGATCATGAGGATAATAAGGCTGATACCCCACAGGCTGCTGCCTACAGACCCTCTCACTGCAATATCTCCTCGCTGAAGGGAGAGAGGTTCTTTTCGAAGCTTTTCAGGTTAAACTCGCCGTAGATCATGGAACGGTTTATGCGGTAGTTGTTGACGAAAAAGGGATTGCCCCCGCGTTTCGTCGTGAAGGCGCCGCGATACCCGACCTTCTTCGCAAGTTCGATGACGAGGTGATTGGTTTCGCCGTAGGGATAGGCTGTATACTTCACCTCTTGGTTCAGCTTCTTCTTAATCAATGTCATGCATCCCGACAATTCTTTCTCTATCGCCTCAAAATATTCCTTGAAGGTCTCTTTTTTATTTGCATCCGGCTTCGTTAAATCGCGGTGCGTTTTGGTATGGCACTGAATGTCGATACCGCTTTCCGCCATCTTCTGGATAAGGTCCCAGGACAAGGTCTTATAGCTTCCGGTGATGAGGTCGGTATAGACAAAGAGCGTCGCCGGATATCCGTACTGCTTTAAAATAGGGAAGGCAATGTCATACATCGAGCGCCAGCCGTCGTCAATCGTGATCACGACTGATTTTTTCGGCACCTGCTTCTTGAAGTCGAGAAAGTCAAGGAGGTCGTCGATCGTGATCACATGATATCCGTCGTCCTTGAGGAACTTCATCTGTTCTTCAAAGGCGGAACGGCTAACGGTCATCTTGTTCGTCACGGTCTCCGAAAACTGGTGGTAGCTCAATACCGGAACGGTCTGATATCCCCTCAGACTCAGCCCACCCTTATCATAGGGCTTAAGAGGTATGATCAATTCCTGTCCCGGAGTGATCGCGGTTATCCCGTTGAATTCTGCGATAAACCAGTCCATTGTGGCGTCGCCCAGATATTTCTTTGCCAGAGAAGACAGGGTATCGCCCTGCCCCACCCTGATCGCCTGGAAACCAAAATCCTCCATCCTTTCCCGCGGCTTCTCCTGCGGCACACCTTCAGGTTTGGTCTCGACCTTGCCGGCGGCGCATCCACCGATAAGGATTATGACCAGTATAAGAGCGACGAGAGCGAATAGATGCTCATTCCTGCCTTTTGTCTTAGGCACCATTATTGCCCCCTCCTTGATCGTCCTTCGAAGTCTTGACATCGACGATTTGATAGACTTCAATCGCCTCTGTCTTCCCCTTTATCCTTTGCGGCGGCAGGGCATTCGCTGTGACGCGGTCTTTCATCACATCATAGATCCCTTTACTGACGATAATCTCCCCGGCTCCCGCGATATGATTGATTCGGGAAGCCACGTTGACACTGTCACCGATAACGGTGTATTCCATCTTGACCTGAGAGCCCAGGCTCCCTGATACGACAATGCCGGTGTTGATGCCGATCCCTATCCTCGTGAGGAGAGGATTCTTGTCACCGTCTGCCTTCTCGTGAAATCTCTTCTGCATGGCGACCGCCGCGTCAACGGCCCTGAAGACATGGTCTTCATGGGATATTGGGACGCCGAAAACACCGAGGACTGCGTCTCCGATAAACTTGTCGACATATCCGCCGTGTTCCAGTATGACTTGCGTGGCGATTTCGAAGTACTCATTGAGGTTGTCGACGATCTCTTCAGGGTTCCTCGTTTCCGAAAAGGCCGTAAAGTCCCGCACGTCCGTAAAGAGGATGGTCGCCTCGTTCCTCTTGCCCTTCAGCCATGCCTCTTCCGGATGGGACAGGATCATATCGAGGACTTCAGGACTCACGTACCGTCCGAAGGATTGCTTGATGAGGAGCTTTGTCAGGAGCTCTTGTGCCATGTAATTGAACGCAGTTGCCAGGTCTCCGAATTCATCCTTTCTCGCCATGTCGATCCTGTACTGATAATTTCCCTTCCCGATCTCCTTGGTTGCCAGGACAAGTTTCAGGATAGGACGGGAGAAGCTGAATCCAAGGAGCACGGCGATCGAAATCCCCAGGAGGACGATGAAGAGGCTCAGGACAAGGATGAATACCCGCTCCCTCCGGATGAGATCGTTTATGAAGTCGAGCGAAACACCGACATGGACCTCGCCCAAAGCCTTATTCTTGAACATCACCGGCTTTGAAAGATCGAGGATATGGGTCCCCGAGGGAAGAAGGTAATTGAAATAGGTAACATCCTTCTCCTTCTTGAGTTCCTTCGCATTCTCCATCTTCTGATACGTTGATCCGAGCCTGCTCTGGTCTGTGTCAGCTTGAATGACACCTTGACGGTCAACAATGATCGCATAGAGCAGACCCTCGACAGATGTTGCTTCCTTGATCAGTTGATTCAGTCTGAGGAGGTCATCGTTGAGGAGGGGAATGTTCGCGTTCGAAGCAAAATAGTTCAGGCTCACGTTTCCTGTCTTTACCGTCTGGAGATAGAGCTGCTCCTTCTGCCGGGCGAGGATCACAAAGCTGAGGATCAGTATGGTAAGCCAGATAATAAAGGTGATAGCGATCGAAAGCTTGACCCTGATCGGGAAATGGAAAAAAGAGAGCCTCTCCCACAACGAAGGCTCTTTCTCCGCCTTCCCCTCCTCCGCTCGTTCTACCATACGCCCCTGAGAAATGCGTGAACCACGTTTTATGATAAGCATCGGATGGGAAAATATCAATGCTCCCCGCCTTTCCACAGCAGTTCCGGAACGGCACACCAGTGCCCGGCAACTCAGAGGGTGCCATGTTATCCTGACCTTGCATTGTACTCCTTCACAGCAAGCTTCAACCGTGTCACCTCCCCTTCATCATACCCAGAATAGAGTGATGAAAAGACGGTATTGTTCGTAAGCAGCAGATTAAGGTCGTCGGTAATCAGACCCTCCCTCACCAGCGCCCTCCAGCTCTCGGTTCCCCTCATGGGGCCTGCACCTCTTCCAGTCCCTGACCAGGAAGGCCGTACGTCGGCGAAGTCATAGATCCTGGGATTGACCAGGAGAATCTTAGTCTTCAACGAATGCCTCTTTATTAGTTTTCTCTCGTTAGGGTAATATTACAGTGGCAGAGGCAAGGCTTTCAACGATGGGCAGAGGAAAGAAGAGAGGAGTGACATTCAACTGACCCAGTTATGGCAAACACCTTAACCTCACACTTATACAGACAGTTATATAGAAAATTCATCTGTGCAGGCATGGCCCTCGTGGTTATCTTCCTTGCCGGGACAGCCGGTTATCGGGTGATCGGCGGCAAAGGGTATTCCCTCCTGGACTGCTTTTATATGACCTTCATCACGATCACGACGATTGGATATGGAGAGATCATCGACTTGTCGAAAAATCCTCCTGGCCGGGTCTTTACCATAATCGTAGCCCTTTCAGGCATCATGACGCTGACATACATTCTTTCGAACTTTACAGCCTTCCTCGTGGAAGGGGAACTCAAAGAGGTCTTTCGGAGGAGGAGGATGGAGAAGATGATCAGAAAGTTCAAAGACCATTTTATTATCTGCGGGATAGAAGGTACAGGCTTCTACATCGCAAAAGAGCTTCGCGAAACAGAGAGACCCTATATCATTGTTGATCTCGACAGAAAAAAGATTGATAGGGTCCTTGAAACATCTCATGAGGACCTCTTTGTCGAGGGTGACGCCACTGACAGCGCCACGCTCCAGAAGGCAGGGATTGCGGAGGCGAAGGGACTCTTTGCCGTGACCGACGATGATAACCAGAACCTCGTGATAAGTCTGACGGCGAAGCAGCTGAATCCTGCCATACGGGTTGTCGCCCGCTCCCAAGATCTCAAGAACGTCGAAAAGATCAAGAAGGCCGGCGCCGATACCGTGGTATCGCCGACCTATATCGGCGGGTTAAGAATGGCTTCAGAGATGATACGCCCTACCGTCGCCTCCTTTCTCGACAGCATGCTGCGCGACAAAGAAAAGAACCTGAGGATCGAAGAGATTACCGTGCCCCATGCGTTCACGGGGAAACCGATTTCAGCCCTTTTCCTTAAGAAGCCCCTGCGAATCTTGCTGCTTGCCATGAAGACAAAGGACGGGTTGGTCTACAACCCTTCGCCCGATCATACGATGACCGAAGGAGACACCTTGATCTTCATGACAACTCCTGAAGAGCGACGTAACTTAGCGAGACTCTTTTCCCCATGAGGAGGACCGCTCCAATCCCCCGTCTCGATCGAGGTTTCCTATTGCCTCTCTTGCGGCCGTCATCTGCGCCTCTTTCTTGCTCTTCCCTTCGCCGCAACCAAAGAGTCTGCCCCCGATCAAAACTTCCACGGTGAAGGTCTTACGGTGTTCGTCGCCCTCCTGCCCGATCAACCGGTATTCAGGCAGGACGCCGAAAAGGGTTTGGCTCTTCTCCTGTAATTCGGTTTTGTAATCGTGGCACTGCCCCGATTCGATCACTGCGAGCATCCTTTCCCGAAAAAGCCTGAGGATCACGCGCCGTGCCTCCTCGTATCCGCCATCGAGATAGACTGCCCCGAAGACAGCCTCCATCGCATCTGCGAGAATTGATTTTTTGCGTCTTCCCCCGGTATCCTCTTCGCCCTTTCCCAGTCGTAAATAGTGGCCAAGGTCTATCTCCCCCGCAACCTCAGACAGGAGAGACCCCGTAACGAGATATGATTTGATCTTCGCCATAAGGGATTCGCTAAACATCCGACTGTCGCTGAATATGTATTCAACGATGACAAGGGCAAGAACGGAATCACCGAGAAATTCGAGACGCTCGTTATACACGGGCGCCTTCCGAGGATTTTCGTGGTGATAGGATTTATGGGTCAGGGCCTCTGCAAGGAGAGCGCTCTTCTTAAAGACATAGCCGAGACTGTCCTCAAGACTCTCGGTATTTCTTGAATAAGAGGCACGCATTCGTCCCCCCAAAACCAAAGGAGTTCGACAGGGCGTACTCGACCGTCTTTTCTCTCGCCTTCCACGCGACATAATCGAGATTGCATTCAGGATCGGGATTATCGAGGTTTATTGTCGGCGGAACCCTGTCGGTGTGGAGGCTGAGAACGCTGATGACCGACTCAACTCCGCCCGCAGCTCCGAGGAGATGACCGGTCATGGACTTTGTAGAACTAACACAGAGATCATACGCATGTTCTCCAAAAACCTTCTTGATCGCCGCTGTTTCCAGTTCATCGCCATATTTTGTCGATGTGCCGTGCGCATTAATGTAATCCACGACCTCCGGTAAAACTCCCGCGTCCTTCAACGCCTTCGACATACACGACGCCGCACCTTCGCCGCCGGGCGCAGGAGAAGTGATATGGTAAGCATCGCTTGTCATCCCGTACCCAACAACCTCGGCATAGATCTTCGCATTCCTCTTTCTCGCGTTGTCCATCGTTTCGAGGATGACGATGCCCGCGCCTTCGCCCACGACAAAGCCATCCCTGTCCCGGTCAAAGGGCCTGCTGGCGCGATCTGGTTCGTCGTTTCTTGTGGAGAGCGCCTTCATCACGGCAAAACCTCCCACCGCCATGGGCGTTATGACAGACTCCGTTCCTCCGGCAATCATAACGTCGGCGTCTCCTCTCTGTATGATCCTGAAGGCGTCCCCTATGGCGTGACTGCCGGTGGCACAGGCAGTGGCGACGGCGCTGTTCGGCCCCTTTGCTCCAAACCGTATGGAGACCTGACCCGATGCCAGGTTGATGATCAGCATGGGGATAAAGAACGGCGTTATCCTGCGATAACCTTTTTCGAGATAGATCTTATGATAGTGCTCAATGGTGGGAAGGCCACCCATCCCCGAACCGATGATGACGCCTGCCCTTTCTGCGTTCTCGTCAGTAATCTTCAGGCCCGAATCTTCCATAGCCATAGTCGAGGCTGCGACGGCAAAATGGATGAAGCGGTCCATCTTCTTTATCTCCTTCGCCTCGATATAGAGAGATGGATCGAAATCCTTCACCTCTCCGGCAATATGAACGGGAAGGCCGGAAGAATCGAAGGTCTTGATTATCCCTATCCCCGACCTTCCCTCAAGGAGCGCTTTCCATGCATCCCCAACCCCAACACCGACCGGGAGGATGAGTCCCAGACCTGTTACGACAACCCTGCGTTTTTCCATACGTCTCAGCGTGAGTTATGCCATCTTCTTCTTAATGTATTCAATTGCGTCCTTGACCTTTGCGATCTTCTCGGCGTCCTCATCAGGGATCTCGATGTTGAAAGCCTCCTCGAACGCCATGACAAGCTCTACCGTATCGAGAGAATCCGCTCCAAGGTCTTCTACGAATGATGCCTCCTGCGTCACCTCAGAGGGGTTCACGCCGAGTTGTTTCGCTATAATTTCCTTCACCTTTTCGTCTACCATCATTACACCTCCGTTGTAGTTTTTTCTCGGTATCCTCTTGCTTTTTCCCGCTCAAGCATATCATCTCGCATCACATATACATCCCGCCGTTCACATGAATCACCTGCCCCGTAATATACCCTGAATCAGGTGATGCGAAAAAGAGCACTGCATTTGCCACGTCATCTATCGTCCCAAACCGTGCCATCGGAATAACCTTCTTCATCTCCTCTTTCACATTTTCCGGAAGGGCATCAGTCATTGCAGTCGTAATAAAGCCGGGAGCAACGGCGTTCGAAGTAATGCCCCTGCTCGCATATTCCTTTGCGATCGTCTTTGTCAATCCGATGATGCCGGCCTTTGAGGCGCTGTAATTTGCCTGTCCCGGATTGCCCATAAAGGCAACGACGGAAGCGATGTTGATGATCCTCCCGTACCGCTGCTTTGCCATGATCTTGACAGCCTCCTTTGCGCAGAGGAAGACCCCCTTCAGGTTTACACTGAGAACGGCATCCCATTCCTCTTCCTTCATCCTGAGAAGAAGGTTATCTTTTGTTATCCCGGCATTGTTTACGAGAATGTCGAGCCTACCAAGGGTCTTCACAATATCATCGAATGTCTTGACCACCTCCTCAGACTTTGAGACATCAAGCTTCACGGCCATGGTCTTCACGCCAAG
>Ga0335070_10005590_pt1 | contig 14788 bp, 6 predicted proteins | sample Lox_Sample_13_FD_206722 | JGI IMG/M metagenome (GOLD analysis project Ga0335070, IMG submission 206722) | Soil microbial communities from Loxahatchee National Wildlife Refuge, Florida, United States - Lox_Sample_1.3 | ecosystem: Environmental > Terrestrial > Soil > Wetlands | place: USA: Florida... | reverse complement strand
ATCTTTCATTGACGCTGCCACAACAAAAAGCTACCCCTCATATCAGGGAGGAGGTCTGGATTTTTTTGGAATTGATGACGGAACAAGAAAATTGCCGGGCAACCTGCCCCCGGATATTACCAAGCTTACAATATTACAAGCAGATTCTTTCTCAAGATCCGAGCCTTTCCCGAATATCTGGAAAGTTGAAAATAAAAAGGCGCCGATCAATCAGTCATTCGCATTATCATACGGCGATAAGTTTACCGTATTTAATAACGATTTCGGCATAATAAGCTCTCTATCTTATAAAAATAATTTTACAAAAAATGGAAGCAAGCAAGGGCTGCCGAGCATAGTTGATGTATCAGGTATAGAATCGGATCACTCGGTTTTATGGGGTGCATTATTAAAGCTCGGTTATAAATTATCCGATCTGAACAAGGTAAGCTTTCTAAATTCATACACGATCAACTCGAATGATGAAGTATTCCAGCTTAACGGCGTGGATTTATACAGAGGGAATGACGTAAGAAAGACCGGACTCCGGTTTGTTCAAAGATCGCTTTACAACGGTCAAATTTCAGGCGATAGTTATCTCCCGATTTTTAAAGGTATTCAGCTGGAGTGGAGGGGTTCGTATTCCAAAACAGTTAGGGAAGAACCTGATTATAGGAGATATTCTTATGAAAAGGGGATCGAAGAGCCTGATTCTGTACCTTACAGGATGTATATCCCAATCGGACCTAACCTCGATGCCGGCAGCAGATTTTTCTCTACATTAAAAGAAAATACCAGGAATTACGGTATCGATATTTCCATTCCGCTCGGCTTTTCCTCAATAAAAGCAGGCGGCTCTTATCAGAAGGCAGACAGAAGCTTCAACAGCAGACTCTTTAATATTATACATCCTGGTGCCACAACTTACAGAAATGCTTATTATGCAATTGATTCGATATTCGATAATAAATTCTTCGGAGGCAGATCCCTTCAATATTCTGAATACATAAGCGGGACGAACAGATATACTTCGGGGGATGAAATTGCCGCTTACTATGGAATGATTGATGTTCCTTTTTCTATCCTCGATCAGGAGTTCAGAATAATTACCGGTGCTAGGGTTGAAAATTCCCTACTGCGTTTAAGAAGCATGGATGCCACTTTTTTATATCCTATTATTGTCAACCGCTTAGACAATGATCTGCTCCCTTCAGTAAACCTTATATATAAGTTAAGTGAAGCCGCAAATTTAAGGCTTTCATACAGTAATACAATAAACCATCCGGAATTCAGGGAAGTCGCTCCGTTTAACTATTATGATTTTCAGACCCAGACAAATCTTATTGGAAATCCCAATTTAAGAACCGCCAAAATCAGGAATTATGATATCAGGTTTGAGGTTTACCCCGATATAGGTGAACTTTTGTCTTTCAGCATCTTCTATAAAAGAATACAGGATGCAATTGAAAAAGTTGTAATCGATGTATCCAGCGGAGAGGCAAGCTCCTTTACTAATGCACAGTTGGCAAAAAATTATGGTTATGAAATAGAGACACGTGCTTCACTAGGTTATTTGCTTAAAGATTTATCCGATTTTTCAATTAGCTTAAATTATTCATATATAAAATCGGAGATAGATAATGTTCTGGGCGGTAAGTCTATAGGCAAAAAGCGTCCGCTTCAGGGGCAGTCCCCGTATATAATTAATCTATCAGTCAATTATACTTCAAACAATTTAGGTACTTCTGCGACCTTGCTTTATAACCGTATCGGGAGACGTATTACCGAAGTAGCCAGTCAGGTATTAAACGATATCTATGAAGAACCGAATGATTTGATCGATTTTGTCGCTACACAAAGGCTTACGGAAAATGTCAATCTGAAGTTTACCGCTAAAAATATTCTGGCCAAAGACAATATCCAGACCATAGAAGGAAAAATTGTCAGATCAAGAGGTTCACATACTACATATTCAATAGGTGTTTCGTTTAGTCTTTAATTATTGAAAGGAGGTTTTATCGAAATAAAATTATATAAACATATAGAGTGCAAAAGGGGAAAGCATCAAGAAACTCATCATTATTGAAGAAATTAAAAATAGGAGTTAATAGTAAATGAAAAAAATATTTTTATATATGTTATCTCTCCTGGCTTTTACTGTGCCTGCATTGGCTCAGCTAACGCCGGTCGACAGTGTGATTTCAGGCCATATAACAGCAAACAGAACTTTAACTGCTTCCAAAAAATATTTATTGTCAGGATTTGTTTACGTAGACTCAACATTTAAGTTAACTATTCCCGCAGGTACAATACTTTTCGGTGAAAAAGATACAAAAGGTTCTTTGATTATTAAAAGAGGGGCAAAGCTTATTGCCATCGGAACACCCTCAAATCCTATTATTATGACTAGCCAGCAGCCAGCCGGTTTAAGAGCACCAGGCGATTGGGGAGGTCTTATCCTTTGCGGTGCTGCAAAAACTAATAGAGCTGGACAGAATACATTAATCGAAGGCGGCGTAGATGCAACTTACGGCGGTACGAATGATGCAGACAGCAGCGGTGTTCTGCGTTATATAAGAATCGAATTTCCGGGTTATGCTTTCCAGCCGAATAATGAAATCAATGGCTTAACGATGGGTGCAGTTGGCAGCAAAACAGTCATCGATCATATCCAGGTCAGCTTCTCCCTTGATGACAGCTACGAATGGTTCGGCGGATCTGTTACTGTGAAATATTTAGTTGCTTATAAAGGTCTGGATGATGATTTTGATACAGATTTCGGATTTCACGGAAAAGGACAGTTCTGTTTTTCAATTAGAGATCCATGGTTAGCAGATCAGAGCAATAGTGAATCATTTGAATCTGATAACAATAATGACGGCATTCCTTATGCCGGTTATCCCCGCACATCGCCCAAGTTCTCTAACTTTACTTGTGTGGGTCCTAAGCTGACTTCCAGTGATGTCAATGTATCTCCTCAGCACTTCTGGGCAGTTCATCAGAGAAGGGGCACACAGCAAAATATTTTTAATACAGTGTTCTTAGGCTACAGGTTAGGCGGAATCAAAGTAGACGATGCAATTACTGTAACAAATATCGATTCCTTCAAAATGAAGAACATTATAATGGCCGGAACTACTCCTGTTGCCGGAAGCAATCAGCCAAATCCTCCTTTTGATCCGGTTGCTTGGTTTAATACCGCGGGATTTAACAACTCATCCCTTGCAGAGCCTGCAAATGTTCTTTTAAGAAATCCTTATAATCCTGTAGCTCCTGATCTCACCCCAAATGCAGGTTCCCCCGTATTAGGTGCAGCAAGCTTTACAGATTTAGCAGGTGACCCGTTCTTCACACAAGTTACTTATGCCGGCGCATTCGCTAATAACAATGACAAGTGGGATGCAGGCTGGACAAATTATGATCCACAGTCAACAAATTATAATACAGGTTCTTCCTGGACATCAACAATAAAGGTTATCAACAGCCTTGATGAAAATGCATATGTAGTATTCGGAAGAGGCACCGGGGCAACGGATGGAGTAGATGCAAGCTTCGGCGAAGATGTAGTACCGCCGGCTGGTCCTAATACGATTGATGCAAGATGGGTATTACCTTCAGGCGTTACCGATCAGACCTTCCTTGACGTACGAAATACCGGTGCTGTAGCCGGAAACAGAATAAAATATAAGCTTCAGGTAAATGCAGGCGACGGAACAAGCATAAAGCTTAGCTGGGATCCGAATTACTTAACTGAAGGTAGATTTACTTTAATAGACAGCTTAGGCGGAGCTTTGTTTGCTAATACAAATATGAAAACTACCGCTAATGTTACATTCACAGCAGCGTCAAACACAAATTACACAGTTTATATTTATTTCGACACGAAATTCAGCTTATCAAACCTGAGTGTAGGAAACGGCTGGAATATGCTTTCCTTCCCGGGAATAAATGCTGCCGGCATGGCTCCGGCTCAGATCTGGAATCCCGGGCAGACTGGTACAGTATATTCATTTAACGGTGCTTATCAGCCTGCAGCTACCATTAATCCAGGAATTGGTTATTGGGTGAAAATTAGCGGCGCGAGGGTTTATACGACATGGAATACCAATGTAATTGATTTTGTCCCTAAAGTTCCCACCTCATCAATTGCAGGTTGGAATATAGTTGGTGTTTATGACTATTCAGCAGCTGTAAGCGGATTAACTACTGTTCCTGCAAATGTAAAATCCGGGTTAGTTTATGGATTTGTTCCCGGTTCAGGGTATCAGGTTGTTTCAAATATGGATCCGGGCAAAGCATATTGGATTAGAGTTACAGCAGCCGGACAAATCAGGTTAGCTCCTCAATATTCAGGGCTTGCAAAGACTTTCGCAGAAGAATTCAGCGTTGATAAAGCTTGGGGTAAAATTTCCGTGGTTGATGCAGATGGAAATCACTATGCACTTTATTCTGCAAACAGCGGAGCAAATCTAAGCCAATACGATCTTCCTCCGATGCCTCCTGCAGGAGTATTTGATGTAAGATTCGGCAGCCAAAGGTTTGCTGAGGACTTATCTGCTACCCAGATAATCAACTTCAGCGGAGCACGTTATCCGGTAAGAATCAGAGTTGAAGGTGTAAGCCTGAAGGTAACGGATATCTCAGGTAAATTAATTAACAAAGAGCTTGCTTCCGGCGAAGAACTCGTCATAAGCAATGAGAATATTTCTTCATTGAAAGTAAGCACAGGCGAAATTATACCGTCTGTATATCAATTATCCCAGAACTATCCGAATCCATTTAACCCTTCTACTACGATTAAAGTATCTATACCGGCTACAAGCGGTGTTAAATTAACAATTTACAATGCTCTCGGCCAGCAAGTAGCAGAATTGGTTAATCAGGTATTGGAAGCTGGAAATTATAATTTCAATTGGGATGCATCAAAGGTTTCTTCAGGCGTTTATTTCTACCAGCTCAAAGCCGGTGAATTCAGCGCAGTTAAAAAGATGATGTTCCTGAAATAATTTATTTAAAAAAGCAATCCCGCTCTCAGGGCAGCGGGATTGCATTTGTTCTTAAGTCGACAGGTTATCTATAAACAACTTTAAGTCGGTTAGACGATTACCTCTCTTAAAATATTTAGTTTATTGATTAACCTGTCTTCTATATCCGCAAATTTAGTTATTTAATATAAAAGTCACAATGCAAATTAATCAACTCAACAAAGGGAACAAAAAGCTATGCGAAAAATATTAATGACATATTGGATTCTAATACTAGCTGTGAGCATGTCCTTTGGACAGTCAATAAATATTCCGATTACATTAGATGACGGTGCAGGCAGCTCGCAGATCTTAAACTTCGGATTAGATTTATCTGCTACAGATACATTAGATAGCGGACTAGGCGAAGCGGACTTACCGCCGGCTCCTCCGGCCGGTACTTTTGATGCACGATTTGTATTGCCTGCTAATGGATTTAACGGCACATTCAGTTCCTGGAAAGATTATAGGCCGGCAACCGGTCCGAATTTTACCGGATCAAGGGAACATAGGCTGAAATATCAGCCCGGTACAGGAACTGTTATAAATATTAGCTATAACCTTCCTTCATATGTTTCGGTTATTTTACAGGACATACTTACCGGATCTATAATTAATCAAACTCTTACTGGAACCGGTTCATACCAGGTAACCAATCCGAGCGGGTTTACCGCTTTAAAATTCACTGCCAACTATACAAATGCACCGCTGGGTAATCCTGGTCCGACATTCGGTATTTCTCCAGCTGCTCCACTTACATTTACGCCCACTGCGATAGGCACCCCTAATACGCTTCCTGTAACTATAAGCAACTCGGGTACTACCAATGCGTTAAGCATTACAAACATTACTTCTTCAGACGGGCAATTTACTTTTTCGCCAAATACATTCCCGATTAACGTACCTGCCGGCGGAAATACAATTGTTAACGTTACATTTACTCCTACTGCATCGGGCAGCCAGACCGGATCTTTAACTTTCACGCACAATGCTTCAGGTTCTCCAACTTCATATGCCGTGCAAGGTATCGGAGCTAGCGCTGGGCCCATTTTCAGCCTTTCGACTGCATCTCTGAATTTTGGAAATACAAGCGTCGGTTCACCTGTAACGCGGCAAGTTACTGTTAGTAATGCCGGATTAACCAATCCTTTGAACATTTCAGCGGTAGTTGCAGCTCCCTTGCAATATTCCGTAGCACCTACAACCGCAAACATAGCTGCAGGCGGAAATCAAATCTTTACAGTTACATTTACTCCGACTGCCGGCGGAACAGTTCCCGGAACATTAATATTCACTCATAACGATCCCGGCTCACCCGATACGGTTTCCTTAACCGGAGCCGGCTTAGCTTCCTTCGGCTTGGTATTTGCCGAAGATACTCTCCGCAGAAAAGAAGATTCAACATATACCGATGTAATTCAATTAAAAGCTCTCAGCGCAACAGCTCAGGCAATTCAATTCAGGCTCCTTGTCAATAAAGCTGCAGGCGACTCTCCGACATTAACATTCCTGAACCTTCAGAAGGGAAGCGATGTAAGTGCAGCCAGCTGGTCATTGCAGTATGAGGTATTCAGAGGCCCGCTGCAGGCAAACGGCTCATCGGTCGATTCAATTTATGTTCTTCTCTATAACCTGAATCAAAATGCAGGATTAGCCTCAGGTGATTATAATAATTTATTGACCTTAACCTACAGAGTTGCAGATCTTCCGGCTTTGGTAGACTCACAGAAATCTTCCTTCAGAATTGCTCATGCCGAAGCCAGCACTTTCCAGGGCAATCCTATTAATATAACTCCTTCAAATCCCGGTGTTCAGCTTACAATCTGGGCACTAAACCGTGCCTCTTCAAGAGGTGATGTTAATGGCGACGGAAGCATCGATATCCTCGATCTTATCAATGTAGTAGATCATATTCTCGGACGCGACTCTTTAAGTTCCGCCGAATTTGTCAGAGCAGATATTGCTCCATGGACGCCAGGGGCAGCCAACCCGACTCCCGATGGATTAGTAAACGTCCAGGATCTCTCATTAATTCAGAATATTATACTAACGGGTCATTATCCGGACGGAACTGCGCTTAATAAAGCTCTTGCACTTGCTAAAGTTGGTTTATGGAAATCCAGTTCAGCAGATATTAAAGTACTTCTGAATATCGCGAAAGACGGAATTTCTGTGAGCTTTGATTCCAAAGTAGCTATCCGCGGTGCTCAATTGGAATTCGATAATGTCGGATATATTAATAACATGGTTATTGATACGAAACTGGGCGGCGGTTTTTATGCAAAGGTTAATACGATGCTGAGAGTTCTTTTATATGATCAAAAAGGAGAAGCTGTTGTAGAAGCAGGCAAAAATCATGTAGCCACTATGCCTTTCAGCATCTCTGATCCGAAAAGCATATCGCTTAAAAAAATTATTCTGGTAAATACAGAGAACCAGAAGGTACAGGAAATCGATGTTGAAATATCTTATGTAGATAACGTTATGCCAACCAGCTACTCTCTGTCTCAGAATTTTCCCAACCCGTTCAACCCAACTACCAATATCAAATTCTCAGTTCCTGAAACAAACCAGGTGAAGATTACTATATTCAATTCAATTGGACAGGAAGTGCGCACATTATTCTTAGGACAAGTTGATCAGGGAGCATACGAAATACAGTGGGACGGAAAGGACAATTCGGGAAGGTTAACCTCCAGCGGAATGTATATATACAAGATGACTGCGGGTACTTTCTCCCAGTCAAGGAAAATGATGTTCTTGAAATAAGAGCTAATTCACTTCAGCCTCATCAATCTGGTGAGGCTGAAATTTTTATTAAAAAAACCAGAGACTATTATGAAAAATGCATTATTACTATTTGTTTTTTTGCTTTTGAACTGTTCCTTATCCTTTTCACAAGCAACTGTTCAGGATACTATTGCTATAAATGACGGATCAGTTAGTAAAACCCTGACTTTTGGAATAGATCCGGCAGCTTCCGATACCTTGGATGAAAGCTTAGGAGAGGCAGATTTACCGCCGGCTCCTCCTGCAGGCACCTTCGATGTACGTTTTCTTTTACCCGCGGGAAATTTCGACGGTTCCTTAAGCTCCTGGAAGGATTATAGGAATGCATCCTTTCCATTCAGCGGCACTAGGGAATTTCGGATTAAATACCAGGTAGGGAGCGGTACGGTTATTAATCTTGCCTGGAATTTTCCGCCTAAGGTAACAGGTGTTTTAAATGATATTATAACCGGTTCTCTGATTAACGTTTCAATGAACGGATCTGGAAATTATCAGGTTACTAATCCCGGGGCATTTTCTCAATTAAAAATGACAATAACTTATGATGCGGTAACACCTGTTGAGCTTACTGCATTCAGCGCCTATATAAACGCCGCTGGAGTAAATTTAAAATGGACTACCGCCTCGGAAACAAATAATCTCGGTTTTGATATTCAAAGGCAGAAAACATCCGGCAATAATGTAAAATCCGGCTGGGAAAAAATAGGTTTTGTTAACGGAAGCGGAAATTCCGCCGGCCTTATTAATTATTCTTTCATCGATGATAATGCAGCTGCAGGCAGATATTCTTACAGACTAAAGCAGATTGATCTCGACGGCGGTTATAAATATTCGGAAGCAATAAACGTTTCAATAAATATTCCTAGCAGATTTTCTTTAATCCAAAATTACCCCAACCCTTTCAATCCATCAACTACAATCAGCTTTTCAATACCTGAACAGACTAAAGTACAGTTAAACATTTATAATGTGCTTGGACAAAAAATCAGTCAATTAGTAAATGAAGTATTAGATGCCGGCATATATAATGTCAAATGGAATGCAGGCGATCGGTCTTCCGGGATATATTTCTATGAACTAAAGACAGGCAGTTTTTCTTCAATTAAAAAAATGATCTTGACCAAGTAGTTATTTGAAGGAGCAAAATGAAAAATCCCGCAATTAGTGTTATTATTATTTTCCTTTGTACGAATTTTTTATTGCCTCAGGCAGAGTTAATAAGGCAGCCCCAGGTATCTTTTCCCTTGTATGTTGTTGGAGATTCTCCTGAAGATGGTTCAGCTTTGCTCTTCGTAGGATTAGATCCGGCGGCAACCGATACACTTGATTCGTCTTTGGGAGAAGCAGGCCTGCCTCCCTTTCCTCCGGCAGGTACAGCATTCGATGCCAGGTTTATTTTACCAATTGATAATTTTAACGAACAATATTATAGTTCATTAGGGGATTTCAGACATGCTGATTTTCCTTATACCGGGGAAGCATTATATCGGTTAGCATATCAAACTGGCTCTTCATCAAGTAAAATTATCATTAAATGGGATTGGCCGAATACTATTACCGGCAGGCTTCAGGATATTATCACAGGTTCTCTTATTGATTATCATATGGCCGGCAAGGACAGTTTCGTAATTGATAATCCGGCCGGTTTCCCGCGATTGAATTTAACCGTTTCTTATAATAATGTCGCAGCACCTGAGTTAAAAGCAGATTTATTCTTCTTCGAACAGGCCAGTGCTATTTCCTTCGGACTCGATCCGTCTGCTTCCGGAGATATTGACATAGGTCTTGGGGAAGAAAACGCAGCTTTCTATCGACCTATTCCTGACACCCCGTCTTATGATTTTCGATTTCTTCTGCCGAACGATAATTTTTCCGGAACTATTAGTTCATTCAGAGATTTTCGAAATGGGACAGCTTCATTCGTGGGTCAGGTGGAATATAGGTTAAGGTTTCAAAGTAATACCGATTCATTGGTGCTTTTATATAACCTTCCTTCCAATATTAATATTAATCTGCAGGATTTATCCGGCGGCAGTGCGATTAATATTTTCCTTTCCGGGTATGGTGCACAAACAATTTATGATCCCAGCACAATTCAGCAGCTAAAGATGTTTGTTAATTACGGACCAAGCGGTGTTAAAAAGGAATCGGGTATAGTTCCTAAGAATATGGAATTAAGCCAGAACTACCCCAACCCATTTAATCCTTCAACAAAAATAAAATTTTCCGTAAAAAATCTTTCATTAGTAAAGCTTCAGGTGTTTGATATTCTTGGTAAAGAGGCTGCACTGCTGGTAAATGAGCAATTGACGGCAGGCAATTATTCGATCGATTTTAATGCATCAGGGCTTCCTTCAGGAACCTATATATATCAAATGACTGTCGATGGATTTAGAATTTCGAAGAAGATGGTTTTAATTAAATAAGCTTCTTCTTAATTGCATTTTTTATGCTGAAAAAGAAGAATGTAAATATATTTTAAAATCAATCACCTGCATTTGCAGGCGGGGAGGGCAAATTGAAACTCTTATTTACATCGGTTATCAGCTTAATAGCTGTAATTCTGTTTTCTATTATGACCAATGCTCAAAGTGTCGTATTCTCTTATAATTTCGATAATTTAATGAATGATCAAAGATTAGTTTGTCAAGATTCAGCAAACTGGAGGCTTTGGAGCCTTCCTCCGTGCGATACAATTGAGGGTCCGGTTGTCTCTTCAAATTATGCGTACAGCGGGACTAAATCGGTATTAATAGTCCATAATAATGATTTGGTAAAAACCTTCGGGCCTTATACAACAGGCAAATGGGAAACTTCATGGCAAATGTATATTCCAGTGGGGAAATCAGGTTATTTTAATACACTTCATAACTTTGCAGGAAATAGTTCTATCTGGGCTATGCAGGTATTTTTTAATGCCAATGCAGCAGGAACCATTGATGCAGCCGGAGCGAGTGCAGCATCATTTACATATACTCAGGGAAGCTGGATTTCTGTTAAGGTAATTATCGATCTGGATGCCGATCAAGGTCAGTTTTGGCTGGAAGGACAGAAGATTTATCAATGGCAATGGAGTCTCGGATGGAACGGAGGAGGCGGCTCGCTCGCAGTTAATGCAAATGATTTTTATGGTTATGCATCAACAGATTCTATGTATGTTGATAATTATACTATTAAGAATCTTCTTAATTTTTCAATTCTTTATCCTGCTGTTAACGGCTGGAATTTGGTCTCATTCCCGGGGATTCATCCGAACAGCATGCTTGCAGATACGTTATTCAGATTCAGACAATTATCAACTCCCGTTTATTCATTTGATAGTACCGGATATCACTCCGAAGATACACTTAAAAATGGAAAAGGTTATTGGTTAAAACATTCCGGCCCTCGTACTTATAATTGGAACGGTACGGTACAGAATGGAATATTATATCCCTATCTCCATTATACAAATGTAGATTCATTCAATGTCAGTTCAGGATGGAATCTTATTGGTGCATATGAATTTGAATGCCCTGTAAGTGGAATAGTAACGAATCCGACGGGTTTAATAAGCGGTTCTTTTTATTCCTACCAGCCTGGGGCCGGGTATGCCGTTGAATACTCGCTTAAGCCGGGCAGGGGATATTGGGTATATCTATCCGGAGCCGGTAAAATGATATATCCGGACCGGCCAAGTTACCCAAAGAATTCAAATTCAGAAATAATAAGTAAGAATTGGGCTAGGATAATAATTAAAGATGCCGCTGGGAAGCAATATACCTTGTACTCATCAAATGGAGAAGGCCAATCTGACAAATATCTCATGCCTCCAAAGCCTCCTGACGATGCTTTTGATGTGAGGTTCACTACAGACAAGTTTGTAGAAGATTTAACCGGTGAAAAAACTATAGAAATAACCGGAGCAGAATATCCGGTAGTTCTAAGGGTTGAAGGAATGAATATAAAAATAAAGGATATGTCTTCAGGAAGGGTACTAAGTGAATTAGATGATGGGAACGAGTTTGTTATATACGAAAGTGCGGCAAATAGACTGGCGGTATCATCAGGCGAATTATGGCCGGCTGAATATAAACTTTTACAGAATTATCCTAATCCGTTTAATCCCTCAACAAAGATAAAATATTCAATACCGGATAATGAATTTGTAACCCTGAAAATTTATGATATGCTCGGAGAAGAAAAAGCGGTGCTGGTTAATAGTTTACAGACTACAGGATATCATGAGGTAGTGTTTAATTCAGCTTTAATGGCAAGCGGAATTTATTTTTATAAAATGACCGCCGGTAGTTTCAGTTCCTCTAAGAAGATGATGATCTTGAAGTAGTAATCATTTCTCAACAGGGAAGTGAAGCCCGGTTAGAGGAAGCAATAAGATAAAACTGCAGTTGGCTGATGTGAAATGCGTTAGCTGACTGCAGTTAATAATACGGGTAATCAAACATTATTTATTAAACAATCATTTTTTAGAAACGATAGAGCAGCTTACTTAATAAAATTGGAGTATCCTTGATTTTATGATATTAAGCCTACCAGGAATTTGAGACGATTTATGATATTAACACCGAAAGCTATTTCTATCTTCTTAGTGGTTTTTGTTTTTTCTTTGTATAATTATGGGGCATCGAATGATTATCTGATGACTATAGAAAATATGAACCGCATCAGTACTACTCAGTATGAATTTGAGGTATGGTTAAAAGGAAACGGCAGCTATTTATTGGTTACATCATACCAATGCTCATTCAAAATCAGCCCGGTAAATTTCAATACCAACAATTTAAGCTTCTCATATATACCTAATTCAAGCCAATTATCATCTTTACCACCTGCTTATGCAATAAAAGTGAATAAGTCCGGGAATGAAATAAATTTGACTTTCGCATCCGCACCGGGCCTGGAAGCTGTTTCCCCAAGCGCTAAAAGAATCGGCAGATTTAGAATCACAAATCCTTACGAGTTCGGGAATGAACCATTAACTATTCAATGGAACTTTGAAAAGGTGATGAAAACAATTTTAACAGGGATTGGATTTAAAAACATTACACAGCCCTCCCAACATCAATACGTCGGATCAGGATTGGTTATACAATATAAATCCGGCTGGAACTCACTCTCGATTCCTTTGGAGATGAATAATACGAGCTTCAAAATGCTGTTTCCTTCAGCTGCCTCTTATGCCTATACATATATAAATAACCGTATTACTCAAGCCGATAATTTAAAATGCGGAACAGGATATTTCGTAAAATTTTATTCTGCCACAACTTTAAAGGTTAACGGAGTTACCGCGAAGACATCCGTAAACATTTCTAAAGGATGGAATTTAATAGGACCGCTTCATTTTAATTTGTCGGTAAATGATATTGGAACTTTACCTGCGGGGATAGTTGCTTCAAATTTCTTTGGAGCCGATTATAAACCTGCTCAAACTTTAAAAATAGGACAGGGCTACTGGGTAAAGGCAGCTCGTGACGGAACGCTTGATCTTTCCGGTAACTCTACCGGCCTGTTGGGTAAAAATCCGGGTGATCATTTAAAAGAAGAAATAAATAAAATTATTATTGCCGATGCAGCAGGAAACATTTATACTCTTTACGCCGTTAATAATATAGCAGATTTAAACAACTTTGATTTGCCTCCACAGCCCCCGGATGGAATGTTCGACGTAAGGTTCGATTCCCAAAGATTTGCCGAAAATCTGAATTTCCCACAGGTTATAAATATAAGCGGCGCTGTCTATCCGGTTTCCATTTCCGTGAACGGTATGAATATAAAATTATCTGATTTTATAAATGGTTCATCTATAAATGCGGAATTAAAAGATGGCGAAAGTATCGAACTAAAAAATCCTGTAATAAGCAAGCTTAAAGTCCAAAAAATTTCGGATGCCATACCGGCACAATTTATACTTGAACAAAATTATCCAAATCCTTTTAATCCTTCAACTATAATAAAGTTTTCAATCCCGGAGGAAGGAAACGTAAAGTTGACCGTATTTAATTTATTGGGACAAAGAGTTGCAGAGCTTGTCAATTCTTTTTTGAAGGCAGGTCCTCACTCGTATATATGGAATGCTTCAGATATGGCCTCCGGAATATATTTTTACCAGTTGAATAGCGGCAGATCTTCATCTGTTAAGAAAATGATTCTATTAAAATGAGCGCCAAGGAAAGCTTGGACTATTCTAATTGAGTGAGGCAGGAGATTGCGAACCTGCTAAGTCTCAATCGTGGTAAAACTCCAAAGCCACGTAGCGAGAAGCCGGATAGTATTTGGAAACGGCGCTTTACCGGGAGAAGATCGGTATTAGATCAGGGAAGTTTGCCAACACACAAAGGAATAGTAATAAGTTTATATGAACAAGGGATCTCACCGCGGATATAGTATTGAAAACAGGTCGCTAATCATTACTTCTTAACAATTTCTTAATGCAGATTTAACAGACATAGTTAATTTATTTTTTATGTTTACTTCTCTAATGGCTCTTGAAAAATAGTATATAGAATTTCAATGCTTATATGTTTTGAGAGGATGAGATGTATAACTAAAAAAACTTTTAGAGCCTGCTTTTACACTAATCATCCAGGGAGGGATCTCGAAATATGGAAGTTGCTACAGTCAATTCAAATATTGAGGTTTACACCGAATTAGATAAGATCTCGGGTCAAAAAGGGCTCATTTCAACCTATCCAGTCTTAACCAGCGATGCATGTTTTGGAGATATAGAGGGGCTTTTTATCGATAAAAACTATATTTACTTTATTCCAATTGTTAAGGGATTAACCAAGAAAACTTTTGCTTATAGGAACTGCAGGGTTAATCTCTTTTATTTAACTTGTTCATGTAAAGTATACAGGGAAAAAGTAAAAATATTTAAGAGAAGGGATCTAAGAAGAATATGCAAGCATATTTATTATGTAATCAATACTTACGCTTCTGATTATTACGGCGATCTTACTAAGATATTATTAGAAACTCATTTCTGGTTTGGA
>Ga0335070_10005589_pt1 | contig 14788 bp, 12 predicted proteins | sample Lox_Sample_13_FD_206722 | JGI IMG/M metagenome (GOLD analysis project Ga0335070, IMG submission 206722) | Soil microbial communities from Loxahatchee National Wildlife Refuge, Florida, United States - Lox_Sample_1.3 | ecosystem: Environmental > Terrestrial > Soil > Wetlands | place: USA... | reverse complement strand
AAGCCATGACGAGTCGCTCGAGGCGCTGCACGCGCACGAGCTGCAGGTGCATGACCTGCGGTCAAAGGTGGAACAACTGCTGCAGCGGGCACACGACGAGTTTGAGTTGACGCTTCTGCAAAAACACTACTCGCCGGACGAGTTTGTTGATTTCGCCGCCCTTCGGGAGGAGATCCCGGCACTCCGTGACAAGATCAAGGGGCTCGGGAACATCAACTTCGCCGCGTTCGAAGAGTTTGAGGAGGAAAAGAAGCGCTGGGAGACGATGAATACCCAGCGCACGGATCTTCTCGATGCCGAGAAGAACCTGCTCGCCACGATCGAGGAGATCAATCAAACGGCGCAAAACCTCTTCCTCGACACCTTCGCGAAGATCAGGACCAATTTCATCGATACGTTCAAGAGCCTGTTCGAGCCCGGCGACGAGTGCGATCTCCGACTCGAGGAGGGTGTCGACCCGCTCGAGGCGAGGATCGAGATCATCGCGAAACCGAGGGGCAAGCGGCCCACCTCCATTGATCTGCTTTCCGGCGGAGAGAAGACCCTCACGGCCATCGCCCTGCTGTTCGCGATCTACCTGGTGAAGCCGAGCCCGTTCTGCATCCTCGATGAAGTCGATGCACCCCTTGATGACGCCAACATCGATCGGTTCACCCGCATCCTCAGGAAGTTCTCGAACAACACGCAGTTCATCGTGGTGACGCACAACAAGCGGACGATGGAGGCGGCAAACGCCCTCTACGGCATTACGATGGAGGAAGAAGGAGTCTCGAAGATCGTTACGGTGCGCTTCAATCAAACGGGGACCGCCGCGTCCGCGGCGCTTGCAGCAGGGTAGGAGAAGACGTGGCAATACGGATCTTTGTCGATTTTGACGGTACGATCGCGGTGAAAGACGTCGGCGACACGCTGTTCCACCGGCTGGGCGGTGCGGCGGTCGAAGAGGCAATCGAAGCGTATCTCGCGGAGCGAAGCTCATCGCGCACGTGCCTGGAGCGGAAGGTCAAGGCGGCCGAAAGCCTGACCAAGGATCAGTTCGATGCACTCATTGATGAGTATGCGATCGATCCGGGGTTTTCCGATTTCGTGAACTTTTGTCGGTCTCATGATCTGCTCCTCTGCATCCTGAGCGACGGGCTGGATTACTACATCGACCGCATTCTGGAAAGGCACGGCATTCACCACGTCGAGCGGTATTCGAATCTTCTCCGGGTGGAGCAGGTGGGGGAAGGGAGCGGGCTCAAGCTGAGTGTTGAGTTCCCGTCGGAGAATTCCGAGTGCGACCGGTGCGCGTGCTGCAAGCGAAATATCATGCTCAGCAAGTCGGGAGAAGAAGATTTTCTGGTCTACGTGGGTGAAGGATATTCGGATCGGTGCCCGGCTGCCTATGCGGATCTGGTGTTCGCGAAAGATGCACTCCAGGCGCATTGCCAGCAGGTGAACATCAGCTATCTGCCGTACCGGACATTCGCCGACGTGCGGCTTGGCGTTGAGCAGCTCCTGGCACGGAAGGTTCTTCGTCCCCGTCGACGCGCAGCAATCCGCCGGGCGGCGGCATGGATTGCAGAATGACCACGATTCCCGCGGAATGAAACGGTGAATGCACGGAAGATCATGTTCAGCATACGGAGCTACACTCCGATTCCGTTCCTGATTCTTATGGTGGCGTTCGCGCGTCCGACCGTCGCAAGCATGCTCGCGGGCTTTCTTATCATGATCGTTGGAGAGTGCATACGGTTCTGGGGAGTCTCGATCGCAGGCGCGGAGACGAGGACGACGGGGACGGTGGGCGGAACGTACCTTATCACGATCGGGCCGTTCGGGTATGTTCGCAATCCTCTCTACGTCGGGAACATGCTGGTGTACATCGGCGTGGGCGTCATGTCTCTGGCGCTCTTCCCGTGGCTACCGCTGGTCGCGCTCGTGTGGTTTGTTGTCCAGTATTCCCTCATCATCACCGATGAGGAATCGTACCTCCGCACCCGTTTCGGTGAGCAGTATCGTGTGTACTGTCAACATGTGCGGCGTTTTGTCCCGAGGATTCCCCCGTACCGGCCGGCGCAACCGCCGCCCAAGTCCGTGGATATCCGGGAGGGACTGGATTCCGAGCGGCGGACGCTTCAGGCCATAGGCCTGGTCACCGTCGCGATTGTCGTCATCTACTTCGTCCGGTGAGGCCAATGCCGGGACGCATCCTCTTCATTGCGGGCGAAGCGTCCGGAGACCTTCACGGCGCAGGAGTGGTGCGGGCGCTGAAACGCCACCGTCCGGATCTCGATCTTTTTGGGGTGGGCGGCGATCAGATGCGCGGTGAAGGAATGGATGTTCTTTTCCATATCGACAGACTCGCGTTCATGGGTTTTGTCGAAGTCCTGAAGAACCTCCACACCGTGAGGGAGCTGAGGAACAGGCTGGCGTCGACGCTGAAGAGTCGCATACCCGACGTCGCCGTGCTCATCGACTACCCCGGATTCAACCTGCGTTTCGCGAAGACGCTCTCGGGGCTAGGCGTGCCGGTCATCTACTACATCAGCCCCCAGGTGTGGGCCTGGCACAAAAGCCGAGTGAAGCAAATGCGCGGCATCGTGACCAGCATGAAGGTCGTGTTTCCCTTTGAGGTGGAGATCTACCGCAGGGCCGGCATCGACGTCGAGTTTGTCGGGCACCCGATTGTCGAACGGATTTCGTGCGGCACGACACGGGAGCAGTTCTTCGCCGATCACGGACTGAATCCCGCGAAGAAGGTGGTTGCCCTTCTTCCAGGGAGCAGGGTCCAGGAAATTGAAAAGATCTTTCCCGTGATGATCGACGCAGCGCGGCGTCTTGTGCAGAAGTTCGGCGTGCAGGCAGCGGTCGGGGTCGCGCCGAATCTGGGGCTCGAGGTTCTGGGGAAATATCCGCTGAAAGATCACGGCATCGTCCCCGTCGAGCATGCCACCTACGACCTGATGCATCACGCCGATGTGGCCATTGTGACCTCGGGGACAGCAACGCTGGAGACGGGATGGTTCGGGACTCCGATGGTGATCGTCTACAAGACATCGCCCCTCACGTACCAGATCGGGAGGATGCTGATCGATGTTCCGAACATCGGTCTGGCGAACATTGTGGCCGGGAAACAGGTTGCCCCCGAGCTCATCCAGGGCGATCTCACGCCCTCCAGACTTTTTGACGAAGTTTCATCGCTCGTCGCAGACGAGGTGAAGGCGCAGAAGATGCGGCAGGATCTCGGGATCATCCGGGAAAGGCTCGGCGGACCGGGCGCTTCGGAAAAGGTCGCCCAATCGGTTCTCTCTTTCGTCCGGGCGGCGTGATCCGGTGGATAAATGAAATGGCAGACGGTACCACCATACGGCACAGAGTCGTTGTTCGATCCGTCGCGGCGGCGCGTTGGCTGACGTTGATGGCGCTTGCAAGCGGACTGTTTGCCTCGTGCGGATCGTCGGGCAACACCAGCGGAGATGCCGGACTTTCGACTGCAGCGTTGCGCGATGAGTTGTTTCGTGAAGGTCACCACCTGTATCTGGTGCACAGCTATGACAGCGCCGACGTCGTTCTTCGCAAGGCGTTGAACATCGACTCCTCGTCCGTGGACGTCCTCACAGATCTGGGAATGCTGCACTACGATATGGCAATGGAGGACAATGAGGGCGCCGCCCAGGCCCGTAACCGCAATCTCAGGGAATCCAGTGGTTACCTCAGCCGTCTTGATGCCCTGGGGACATCCGACGAATCCGTCTATGAGCGGTTGTGCCAAATCTCCGTCACGCTCGGCGACGACCGAGGTTTCTTGAAGTACGCGAAGAGGAGCGCCGAGCGGTTCCCGTTTGAGCGGCAGTACTATAATCTCGGGCTTGCCTACTTCGGCGTCGCGGATTACCAGAATGTGGTGCGGACACAGAAGGAAGCGATCGACAGGTTCAAGCAGTCCGCTTATCTCGGCGGGTACTACCGGCAGCTCGGCCGTGCCTATATGAAGATCGACAGGGATCAGACTGCTCAGCGGTCACTGGAGGCCGGACTCAGTGCCGTCGATGATCGACTTGCAGCACTGAAGGCGACGCATGGGGCAACAGGCGACGCGGTCAAGAGACTGACCGAAGACCGGACAGCAATCCTTCAACTGCTCCGCCGGTTGTATCAGGTCTATCACTTCGACGACAAGCTGAAAAGCGTGGAACGCCGGCTGAGCGAAGCCGGTGCGCTCCCATGAGCAGCATGCGGCCGCACCCAGCGCTTCTCCCGCTGGCGTGGGTGTACGGCGGGATGATGGCGGTCCGGAACAGATGTTACGATGCGGGAATTTTCACGAGCAGCAACGTTGCCGCGCCGGTGATTTCCGTGGGGAACCTCACTGCGGGTGGAACGGGGAAAACGCCTCTCGTGGATGAGATCGTCGGACGGCTGGCGGCAGCCGGGAGGAAAGTCGGCATCATCAGCAGGGGATACGGGCGCGAATCGAAAGGACCCGTCGTCGTGGCGCGCGGCGACGGCAACGTGGTTGGAGCGAATCAAGCAGGGGATGAAGCCGCAATGCTTGCGGGGCGCCACAGGAACGCAGTCGTCATCGTGGCCGAACGAAGGAAAGTTGCCGCGGAGATCGCGGTCGGCGAGCTCGGAGCAGATGTTCTTGTTATGGATGATGGTTACCAGCACCGGTCGTTGAGGCGGGACCTCGATATCCTCGTTGTCGATGGAAGGCGCGACCTCCTCCATGAGGCCATGCTCCCTGCGGGTTACCGGCGTGAGCCGCTCGGGGGAATCCGGCGTGCAGGTCTTCTGGCCGTGTCGAAGCTGGACACGGTGGAGGAAGTCAGCACGGTGGCACGGGCGCTGAGGGAATGGAGTAGTGCACCGGTGTTCGGGTTTCGCGCAGCCTTTGAAAGCGCTCTCGATCTCCGGACGGGCAAGACGTTCGACCTTCAAGCTGGAGAGCAGGCGTACGTGATGAGCGGCATCGGCGACCCGGAGGGGTTCAGGGCGACCGTTCGAGAGGCGGGTTGCCGTGTGGTGGGAGGAACGGCATTCGGTGATCACCATCGCTACACGGCGGCGGATCTCGAATCGGTGGTCGGTAGGGCACACGCAATGGGCGCCGGCCTGATCGCTACCACGGAGAAGGATGCGATGCGTCTGACAGGCGATTGGGCGCGTGAATTCGTCGCACAGAGCATCGTGCCACACGTCGTATTTCGCATGAAGATCGAGATCTTCGAGGGGGAACAAGAATTGCAGCGGGCGATCATGAGAGTGCTCAAAGGAACTGGACCGCTATGCTGATCGGCCTTACCGACCCCATGAGGGACCGCTCGACGCTCGAGTCGTATGCGGAGTGGCTCAAGCGTGGCGGCGAAGACGTCGACATCGTTCTGTTGTCGTGCAGTCTGCAAAATGTGCGATTGCTGGCTCATTGCGATGCCCTGGTGCTCTCGGGTGGTGGCGACGTTCATCCCGAGTCGTACGGTCAGGCCGGCGCCGTCGACCTTTGCAAAGAGGTGAACGAAGCTCGAGATGCGTTTGAACTCAAGCTCGTAGAGCGCGCCCGCACGCACCGTTTGCCGATTCTCGGCATCTGTCGCGGCGCCCAACTGTTGAATGTGGCGTTCGGGGGAACCCTCATCCCGGACATCGAGAAGGCGGGATTCCGAGGACATCGCGTCGGCAATGCCGTGCAAAGGCTTCATCCCGTCAGCGTCGAGAAGGGCTCGTTCCTTGCGTCGGTGCTGGGAACGGTGAGGGGAGACGCGAACACGTTTCACCACCAGTCGGTGGATCAGCCCGGACTTGGCCTTCGTGCTTCCGCCCGGGCGCATGACGGGGTGATAGAATGTGTGGAATTGGACCGGACGGACGGTCAGCCATTTCTCCTCGGCGTGCAGTGGCACCCGGAACGGCTGAAAGACGACAACAACCCCTTCTCACGGGCGCTCCTCGAGAAGTTCATCGCGGAAGCACGGGGTTGAACAGACAAGAGTGTTGGAACCAGAGAGCGACAAACACACAATCAAGACACATCACACACTGAAGGACTACTATGCAGAAAGACGTTTATTTCTTCGGGAAGGGGAAGAGCGACGGTAGGGCCGACATGAAAAACCTCCTTGGCGGCAAGGGGGCGAACCTGGCGGAGATGGCGTTGTTGGGCATTCCCGTGCCCGCAGGTTTCACCATCACTACCGAAGTGTGCACCTATTTCTATCAACACAAGCAGTCTTATCCAGCCACGCTGAAGAAGGACGTGGAGGCGGCGTTGAAGAAAGTGGAAGGGATCATGGGAATGAAGTTCGGCGATCCCAAGAATCCGCTTCTGGTTTCGGTCCGCTCCGGCGCGCGCAAGTCCATGCCCGGCATGATGGAGACGGTGCTGAATGTCGGTCTCTGCACCGCCACCATCCCCGGCCTGATCGCCAAGACCAACAATGATCGTTTTGTGTGGGATGCCTATCGACGGCTGATCATGATGTATTCCGACGTGGTGATGGAGAAGGCCGCGGGGATCGAGCCGGGAGAGGGAAGAGGCATTCGCGTGCAGCTCGACAAGATGCTTGGCGAACTCAAGAAGGCAAAGGGGTACAAAACCGATGCGGACATCCCGGCTGACGAACTGAAGGACCTGTGCGACAAATTCAAGGCGCGTGTCCGTGAGGTCCTCGGGAAGGATTTCCCCGATGATCCCAAAGAGCAATTGTGGGGCGGGATCGGCGCGGTGTTCTCCTCCTGGAACGGCAAGCGGGCGGTTTCCTACCGCCGCATCGAGCATATCCCCGACGAGTGGGGCACGGCGGTCAACGTTCAGGCGATGGTCTTCGGGAACATGGGCGAGACGTCCGCGACGGGGGTGGCGTTCAGCCGCAACCCTGCGACCGGCGAGAACAAGTTCTATGGTGAGTGGCTGACCAACGCGCAGGGCGAGGATGTTGTCGCGGGTATCCGGACTCCGTTCCCGCTCAACGAAGCGACCAAGGGCGACCAGACACGCGAACTTCCTTCGCTCGAGACTGCGATGGCGAAAGTGTACCAGGATCTTGACAAGATTCGCGTCAGACTGGAGAAGCACTTCAAAGACATGCAGGACATCGAGTTCACGATTCAGGAGGGCCGTCTCTGGATGCTGCAGTGCCGGATCGGGAAGCGCACCGGGACAGCGGCGCTCAACATGGCCATGGACATGCTGCACGAGCGATTGATCGACGAGAAGGAAGCCGTGAAGCGCGTGTCGCCCGACCAGCTTGATGAACTGCTGCATCCCATCGTCGATCCCGCAGCGGAAAAAACGTCGGCGGCGATGGCAGTCGGTCTTCCCGCGGGCCCCGGCGGGGCAAACGGGCAGATCGTGTTCACCGCGAATGACGCCGTTGAATGGGCGAAGAGCGGCAAGAAGGTCATCCTCGTCCGCGAAGAGACGAATCCCGAAGACGTCGAAGGGATGCGTGCAGCGGAGGGGATCCTGACGGCCCGCGGCGGCATGACAAGCCACGCGGCCCTGGTCGCGCGCGGTTGGGGCAAATGCTGCATCGTTGGGTGCAGTGCGCTCCACATCGACGTGCACGCCAAGACCATGACCGTGGACGGCAAAACGTACCGTGAAGGGGATCAGATCACCTTGAACGGCACGCGCGGCCGCGTGTACGCAGGCAAGCTGCCCATGGTGAGCTCCACGGAGAATCCGCGGTTTGTCGCGTACATGAAGATCGTCGACAAGTTCCGGACGATCGGCGTGCGCACGAACGCGGACACGCCGGACGACGCCCTCAAGGCGCGCAGCTTCGGCGCCGAAGGGATCGGCCTCTTCCGGACGGAGCACATGTTCTACGGGAAGAATTCGGAACAGCCGCTCTTCCTCCTCCGCAAGATGATCGTGGCATCCACGGAAGCGGAGCGGAGAGCCGCGCTGAACGAGCTCTATCCGTTCGTGAAGAAGGACATCAAGGACACGATGGCGGTCATGGACGGCCTTCCGGTGACGGTCCGGCTGCTGGATCCGCCGCTGCACGAATTTGTCCCGCAGCGTGCCGACGAGCGCGCAAAGCTCGCGCAATCGCTCGGCATTTCGGCCGACGAGTTCTCCAAGCGCGCGGAAGCGCTGCACGAGAACAACCCGATGATGGGGCATCGCGGCGTTCGCCTGGGCATCACTTATCCGGAGATCACCGAGATGCAGGTCAGGGCGATCTTCGAGTCCGCGGTGGAGCTTGTGAAGGAAGGAAAGAAGGCGTTGCCGGAGATCATGGTGCCGGTGGTCGGTTCAAAGTCCGAACTGGTGCACCAGCGTGCGATCGTGGATGCGATCTACGCCGAAGTCTGCGCGAAGTACGGCGTGAAGAGCATCGACTACCTCTACGGGACGATGATCGAAGTGCCGCGGGCTGCCATCACGGCGGACAAGATCGCGGAATCGGCGGAGTTCTTCTCGTTCGGCACCAACGACCTGACGCAGATGGGCTTCGGCTTCTCGCGTGACGATATCGGCGGATTCGTGCCGGACTACGTGGAGAAGAAAGTCCTTCCGGTGGATCCGTTCCAGGTCCTGGACCAGGAAGGGGTCGGTCAGCTCATCCAGATCGCGATCGAAAAGGGACGCAGCACGCGCCCGAAACTGAAGATCGGGATCTGCGGCGAGCACGGTGGTGAGCCTTCCTCGGTGGGATTCTGCTACCGGGTCGGGATGAACTACGTGTCGTGTTCCCCGTTCCGCGTGCCGATCGCACGGCTGGCTGCCGCGCAGGCGGCGCTTGCCGGCGGTGCGCCGGCGGCGAAGAAGGCCGCTCCGAAGCGCGCTGCCAAACCGGCACGCAAAGCGGCAAAGAAGTCGACGGCAAAACGCCGCCGCTGAAGCAGCATTCCGCTGAGGGGACGTTGATCTCAGCTGGATCCTTTCTCGCGCTGTGTCCATGCCGGCGGTGTGCCGGCATGGACCGTGCGGGATCTCCGCAGAGGCGGTTCCGCAACGGCCTTCACGGCCACACGTCAATCGCCCGCGGTCGGAAACCTGAGAAGCGTCGACGGCAGGCGGAGAGTCACGCGAACACCATCGCGATTCTTAACAAGGAGTCCTCCCATGAAGTTGTCTGATTTTCGGTACCCGCTCCCGAGGAATCTCATTGCAAAGTATCCGGCGAACCCGCGCGACAGCGCCCGGCTGATGGTCATCAACAGGAACGACGGAACCATCTCGGGCATCAAGTTCTCCGAGATCACCCAGTTCTTCAAGAAAGGGGATTGCCTGGTGATCAACGAGACGAGAGTCTTTCCCGCCCGCCTCATGGGCCGGAAGGAAAAAACCAACGCGCGGATCGAAGTGTTTCTCCTCCGCGAATTGAACAAGGAAGAAAATATCTGGGACGTGATCGTCGACCCCGCGAGGAAAGTGCGGATCGGGAACAAGATCTTCTTCGATGAGGGACGCCTCTGGTGCGAAGTCATCGACAATACGACGTCGCGCGGCCGGACCGTGCGGTTCAATATCGCCGGCGACTTCTTCAAGATCATCGAACGGATCGGGAGAATGCCGCTTCCGTATTACATCAAACGGGAAGCGACGGAGAAGGACAAGGAGACCTACCAGACCGTGTTTGCGGAGCGGCTCGGCGCCGTTGCAGCGCCGACCGCCGGGCTGCATTTCACGAAGAAACTCCTGGCGACGCTGAAGCGCAAGGGCGTGAAAATCGTCCCCGTGATCCTGCATATCGGCCTCGGTTCCTTCCGCCCGGTCGAAGTCGAAGACCTCACCAAACACAAAATGGATTCGGAATACTACGAGATCCCCGACGAGACGGCGAACGTGGTCAACAAGACGATCGACACGCGCGGTAACGTGTTCATCTGCGGCACCAGCACCTGCCGGGCGGTCGAGTCCAGCGTGACGACGGACGGCCATCTGAAGCCCAACAGAGGATGGACCGACAAATTCATCTTCCCTCCCTACGATTTCAAGATCACGGACAAGCTGATCACAAACTTCCATATGCCTGAATCGACCCTGTTGATGCTGGCGTCGGCGTTCGGGGGGCGCGATCTCGTGATGAAAGCATACAAGAAGGCGATCAAGGAAGGATACCGCTTTTTCAGTTATGGCGACGCGACCCTGTTGCTGTAGGTTCTCACCACCTGACGGGCACGTATGAAGATTGTGATCCTCGTGGCGGTCAACCTCGCCACGATCGGCGTATTTGCCTGGGTTCTCCGGAAAAAGAACCTCCTGGCGTATTTCGGCGAAGGGCGCTGGTGGCTGACGTGGCTTTCCATTGCCGTGATTACGCTGATGGACGAGTTGACGTCGATCTTCTACGCGCCCAGCGAGGCCTACCGCTTCATCGGCGCGCATGCGATCGCCTTTATCGCCGTCACGTCGCTCCTCATGAGGTTCCTGTCCACCCGGATGACCGAGATCGCCGAGATCCTCGAGCATCATGGGATCCGTGGCGGCGGCGTCTATTCCTTTTCCTACCTGGTTCTCGGTCCGACCTTGTCCTTCGTCGCCGTCGCCTCCATCATGGTGGACTACGTGCTGACGGCGTGTATCTCCACCGTCAGCGCGGTCGAAAACGGCCTGACGCTCACCCCGCTCTCAGACGCGGCGAAGTTTTTCATTGAGCTGGGAATCGTGTGGGCGATCGCGGGGCTGAACATCCTCGGGGTGAAAGAGAACGCGCGGGTGACCTTCGGGATTTTCTTCGGCGTCGCCCTCGTCCTCATGACGTTCCTGGCGTCAGCGCTGCTGGGCTCGAATGCGCAGTCGTGGACCCAGATCGGCAAGAGCTTCACGGACGTCGGCTATGCAAGCGCCTCGCAGGGATTCTTCGGCGGCTACGGCCTTCTCATCGTCGGCATCGCGAGCTGTATCCTGGCATATTCGGGCATCGAGTCCGTGGTGCAAACGGCGGGCCTGGTCAAGTCCTGGCGCGATATCGGGAGAGCGTACATCTTCCTGGCCGTCACGATCGGCATCTTCACGCCGCTCATCTCTGCACTCGTCCTCGCCTCGGGCATGAACATCCACGAGCACGAGACGGACTTGCTGACGGTGTTCGCCGTCAATCTGAACGGCATCCCGTTCGGTGTCGTCGTCGGTGTCACCGCGAGCGTCGCCCTGATCATGGCCGTGAACACGGCATTCGTGGCGTCGAGCGAGCTCCTCGAGCGCGTCGCCCATCGGTACAGTTTCCATTGGATCATCAAGACCAACGCCCGGCAGTCGCTGTACCGGATCCACCTCATGAGCGCGGTCTTTTATTCCATCATCATCATTCTCACGGGCGGCAGTCAGAAGATCCTCGCGGAAATGTATGCGCTCGGACTCGTGGCGAGCTTTACGATCAACATGGGAAGCCTTCTCTACTATCGATACTTCACCGGGACGAAGGAAATCCGTGACTACCATACCTCACGGGTCGGGACGTTCATTATCTTCATTATCCTGCTCTCGTCGCTGATCTATCTTTCCATCTCCAAGCCGTATGGGCTGGCACTCTGGACCGCGTCCACGGTCTTTTTCCTGCTGGTCGGCATCCGCGTTGCTCGCCATCGTGCCCCCGAGAATGTCCAGCGGGCGCAGACCGACAGCCCGCTCCAGATGGTCTTCGCGTTGGGGGAGAACGCCGCCGACGCACCATTGCATGTGTACTTCAAACGGCCGTTCGAGACGGGAAGCACGCCGGACCCTGCCGCCGCCTATGTCAGTTTCTATTCCCCCCGGGCCGGCATTCCTGAAAGGATGGCGCCGAATCACTACCGGTTCGCAAATGCAGGCTCGCTGTTTGACGCCATCACCGGTCTCCTCCTCGTGCTGCGATACGAGCTCCCCGACCGAAAAATTATCGTGCACTTCGGCTGGCCGCTTTCTTCGTGGCTCGACCGCTTTTCCATCGGTGTGATGGTGTACAGCATGATACGTCTGCCGAAAGAATTCCCGGAATTCTCCTTCCTGATCGAATACTTCGGGCGCCGCGACATCCCGGCCTCAACATCATGAACGCAGAAGTGAAACATGCTCTTCGTACGGCCGTGATCATTCCGGCCGGAGGACGGGGGACAAGGGTCGGGGGAAAAATACCGAAGCAATTCACGCGCATCGGAGAGGAATCGATTCTTGAACGGACCCTTCGCGCTTTCCACAGGCATCCCCTTGTCGTGGAAATCATCGTCGCCTGCTCGCTGGAGCACCGCAATCGTGTAGGCCGGAGCCTAGAGCAGTTGCGGAAGGGAATCCTGACGGCGACTGCTCCCGGCGGCCCGGACCGCCAGACGTCGGTCTGGAACGCGATGCAGGCGATCCGGTCCGAGGCGGAGATCGTTCTCATCCACGACGCGGTCCGGCCGTTCGTGACCCGGGATTTGATCTCAGGTGTCATCGAAGCCGCGGGACGATATGGTGCTGCGGTCGCCGCGATTCCCGCGCGAGATACTCTCCTGCGTCAGGGATCGGGTGGGATGATCGATGGCGTGATCGACAGGACCTCCTGTTGGCTTGCCCAGACGCCGCAGGCGTTTCGTCGGGAGTTGATCCTCCGCGCCTTCCGTTCGGCACAGAGATCGGACTTCCACGGAACTGACGACGCCTCGCTGGTGCTCCGTCTGCATCATGAGGTAAAAGTCGTCCAGGGACTCGATGGAAACGGCAAGATCACGACGCCACACGATCTGGCCATTGCTCGTTTGCTCGCCGTAACCCGGAAACCTCGCCGGTAAATTGCCGATTCTTAGAGAATCCTGCGAGTCGCTCTGTGCTCCTGCCGTTTTTCGCTCGAATTCATCGAAGCGAGGTTCGGATGCAGGCTTGCTATTGGTTGGGTCAATTTGTAGCTTTATAGACGTTTCTTTTTTCAACATGAGGCATAAATGCTTCCCGTTGCTATCATTGCTGTCCTGAGCTATCTCATCGGGTCCATTCCGACGAGCATCATTGTCGGACGGTTGCGCGGGATCGACATCCGGCAGCACGGCAGTGGAAACGCGGGGGGGACGAACGTCATTCGCGTTCTCGGCTGGAAGCTCGGCGTTGCCGTTATCCTCATGGACATGGCAAAGGGCTTGCTCTCGACCATGATCATCGCCCGAATGATGTACGGGTCGATTCCTTTTGAGAACAAGACTCCGTTTGATGACTTCACTGTCGTTCAGATTATCGCCGGATGTGCCGCGATCCTCGGACACGTGTGGACGCTGTTCGCCGGATTCCGTGGCGGCAAGGGTATTGCCACGGCCGGCGGCATGCTGATAGGGATTGCACCTGTGGAGGTGGCGGTCTCCTTCGGCGTCTTCGCAATCGTTCTGCTTGCCTCTCACTACGTGTCGCTCGGGTCGTTGAGCGCGGCAGTCGCATTTCCTCTGACGATGTTCTGCCGGCAGAATTTCTTCTTCGTGGAAATCGAGGGGTACCACACGCTGATTTTCTTCAGCATTGCGATATCACTCCTGATTGTGTATACGCACCGGTCAAATATTCAACGACTCCTCAAAGGAACGGAAAATCGCATGCGTTTCTCACGCAGGCGAGACACTCCTTCGATCGCCGGTAGCTGAACTCCGACCGCTGAACTTTCGCATCCATGCATGTGTCTGTTCTGGGGGCTGGTTCCTGGGGAACCACCCTTGCCATCCTGCTCGCGGAACATCATCACGACGTGACGCTCTGGAGCTTCTCGCCGTCGCAGGCAGAGCAGATGCATTCCACACGTTTCAACCCCGAATTCCTTCCGGAAATTGAAATCCCTTCGCGCATTGAAATCACCGCCGACCTCCACCATGCGGTCCGCGGGTGCGAGCTGATCGTCGCCGCCGTCCCATCGCAGTACCTGCGAAGCGTCGTCGAACCGCTGAAGGACCTTGACTTTTCGCGGACCGTGTTTGTGAACGTCGCCAAGGGGATTGAAAATGGGACGCTGATGACCATGTCGGAGGTCCTCGGCCAGGTTGTCCCGCGCCTGCCCCCCGATCAGATCGTGACGCTTTCAGGGCCGAGCCATGCGGAGGAGGTCAGCAAGCGCGTCCCGACGACGGTCGTCGCCGCCTCGACAAACCTCGGCACGGCCCGCCTCGTGCAGGAAGCTTTCATGCTCCCGTATTTCCGCGTGTACGTGTCGAACGATATCCGGGGTGTCGAGCTGGGCGGGTCATTGAAAAATGTGATCGCGATTTCGGCGGGGATCATCGATGGTGCGGAGCTCGGGGACAACACGAAGGCCGCGGTCATGACCCGGGGCATCGCGGAGATTGCGCGCCTCGGCGTTGCTCTCGGCGCGCACATCCGAACGTTCTCGGGTCTCTCGGGCATCGGCGATCTCATGGTGACCTGCATGAGCCGGCACAGCAGGAACCGCTACGTCGGCGTGGAGATCGGGAAAGGGCGAAAGCTCCCGGAGATCCTCGGGCAGATGGTGATGGTTGCGGAGGGGATAGCCACCACGCAATCGGCCTACGACCTGGCGAGAAAGACCGGGGTCGAAGTGCCGATCGTTGCCGAGGTGCACAAGATCCTTTTTGAAGGCAAGGATCCGCTGGCCGCTTGCCACGACCTTATGACGAGGGATCCGAAGGGTGAGATGTAGCAAAGAACGGCTCAGCCGTTGAGCAATTGCATCATGGTCTCAGGGTAGCGGGGCCCGGCGGCAACTCCCCGCGGCGCAACCGCGTCTATGCGGGCGAGATCGTCATCAGTGAGTTGCACACCAAGCGCGCCCGTATTTTCCTCAAGATACCCCCGCCTTTTCGTCCCCGGAATCGGCACGATGTCCGTCCCGCGGGCCAGCACCCAGGCCAGCGCAAGTTGCGAGGGCGTGCACGATTTTTC
>Ga0335070_10005588_pt1 | contig 14788 bp, 14 predicted proteins | sample Lox_Sample_13_FD_206722 | JGI IMG/M metagenome (GOLD analysis project Ga0335070, IMG submission 206722) | Soil microbial communities from Loxahatchee National Wildlife Refuge, Florida, United States - Lox_Sample_1.3 | ecosystem: Environmental > Terrestrial > Soil > Wetlands | place: USA... | reverse complement strand
TGCAGAGTACCCGACTCGTCGCGGTTGAACTGCATGAAGACCAGGTTCCAGATCTCGATGTAGCGGTCACCGTCCGCATCCGCTGAGCCCGGCGGACCGCCCGGAATGCCCGGGCCGTGGTCCCAGAAGATCTCGGTGCACGGCCCGCACGGACCGGTGTCGCCCATCTGCCAGAAATTGTCGCTCTGGAATTTCTGGCCGCCGGGCTTGTCCCCGATGCGCGCAATGCGGCTGCGCGGCACCTGGATGTCCTTGGCCCAGAAGTCGTAGGCCTCGTCGTCGTCCTTGTAGACGGTGACCCACATGCGCTCGGGCGGCAGGCCGTAGTCCTTGGTCAGCAACTCCCAAGCGAAGTGGATGGCGTCGCGCTTGAAGTAGTCGCCGAAGCTGAAGTTGCCGAGCATTTCGAAGAACGTGTGGTGGCGGGCGGTGTAACCCACGTTCTCCAAGTCGTTGTGCTTGCCGCCTGCGCGCACACAGCGCTGCGAGGTGGTAGCGCGGTTGTAGTTGCGCTTGTCTGCCCCGAGGAAGACATCCTTGAATTGCACCATTCCTGCGTTTGTGAACAGCAGGGTCGGATCGTTGGCGGGGATGAGCGGGCTGGACGGCACGATGGTGTGCCCGTTGCGCTCGAAGAACTTGAGGAACCGGTTGCGGATTTCGCTGCTTTTCATGTCTCTTCAGCCGCGCCGGCTCTGGGCTCGTGAACCACAGAGCCTGCGGAAGGCGCGGAGGGAATCCAAAAAATCGATGACAGACATGATGTTACCGCAACTCAAGACCAAGCGCGTGGGCATATGTGCACGCGCCGACGCACTTGTATCACGCCCCGCCGGGAGTTCCTCAGTGTCCGCTGTGTGCTCGTTGGTTCAGACCTCGTCGTCCGATCCTCCGCCGAGCAGCACTCGGATCACTTCGGCTGAAAAGCCGCGCCCGGCGAGGAAGCGCGCCTGCCGGGCTTTGTCCTTGAGGTCCGACGGCGGCTGGCCGAAGCGCTTGCGCCATGCCTGCGTGGCGCTTTCCAGCTCGGATTGCTTCAACTGCGCCGCCGCTTGCGTCAGCGCGTCGCCGGAAAGGCCCTTTTGCTTCAGATCGTTGAGCACGCGGCGTGGGCCGTAGCGGCCGCGCGCTTTGGCCAAATGCTGCTCGGCGACGCGGGCCTCCGACAGCCAGCCGCGACGCTCGAAGTCGTCGAGCAGGTCGGCAACTTCCCGCGGATCGGCGGTGCCCTCGGCGAGCTTGCGCTCCAGTTCCGAGCGGGAGTGCTCGCGCCTAGCTAGCAGGCGAAGGGCGCGAGCGCGAATGCCAGGTCGACCCATCGCCGCCCCTTGCCGTCACCCTCACCCTACCCTCTCCCGCTAGCGAGGAAGGGTCCTCTTTTCTGTGTTCGGGAGAGGGGGAAGTGCAGGTCAGTCTTCCTCGGCGGCGACCATCTGCGGCGCGCCGCCCATCACGCCGGCTTCGGCCCGGACTTTCGACTCGATCTCCTGGGCCAGCTCCGGGTGCTCCTTGAGGTATTCCCGGCAGTTGTCCTTGCCCTGGCCGATGCGGTCGCCGCTGTAGCTGTACCAGGCGCCGGATTTCTCCACCACCTTGTAGAGCACCCCCAGATCAACGATCTCGCCGTGGCGGGAAATGCCCTCGCCGTAGAGGATGTCGAAGTCGGCCTGCTTGAACGGCGGCGCCACCTTGTTCTTGACCACTTTGACGCGCGTTTCGCTGCCGATGACCTCGTCGCCCTTCTTGATCGAGCCGATGCGGCGGATGTCCAGGCGCACCGAGGCATAGAACTTCAGCGCGTTGCCGCCGGTGGTGGTTTCCGGATTGCCGAACATCACGCCGATCTTCATGCGGATCTGGTTGATGAAAATCACCAGCGTATTGGAGCGCTTGATGTTGGCGGTGAGCTTGCGTAGCGCCTGGGACATCAGCCGCGCCTGCAGGCCCATCTGCGGCTCGCCCATCTCGCCTTCGATCTCGGCTTTCGGCGTGAGCGCCGCGACCGAGTCCACCACCACCACGTCCACCGACCCCGAGCGCACCAGCATGTCGGCGATCTCCAGGGCCTGCTCGCCGTTGTCCGGCTGGGAAATCAGCAGCTCCTCGACGTTCACGCCCACTTTGCGAGCGTACTGCGGGTCCAGCGCATGCTCCGCGTCGATGAACGCGGCAGTACCGCCGAGCTTTTGCGCCTGAGCGATGACCGATAGCGTGAGCGTGGTCTTACCGGACGACTCCGGCCCGTAGATCTCCACGATCCGGCCCCGGGGCAGGCCGCCGACCCCCAGGGCGATGTCCAGGCCGAGCGAGCCGGTGGAGACGACCTGGATGTCTTGCGACACCTCGGCTTCTCCGAGCTTCATGATGGAGCCCTTGCCGAACTGCTTTTCGATCTGCGACAGCGCAGCCTGCAGAGCCTTGCGTTTGTTGTCGTCCATGATGGTGGCGAGTTGAGGATCGATGTGCATCGTATTCTCCCATAATCCAATCGGTGAGTCGGGCAGCCGGGCTGCGCTGTGGAGCATATTGGCCGCCGGGGTGGCTCACGGCGTGACCCAGACACATCAAGAGCCGGCGGCGCATGCCGAAATAGGGTCATGCTGCGCACTGCCGACCCGCCTCGCCTCGGCCGCTTCCAGATCCTGAAGACCCTGGGGCGCGGCGTCCAGGGCGAAGTTCTGCTGGCCGAAGACACCCGCCTGAAGCGCAAGGTCGCGATCAAGACCCTGAAGCCGCGCGCCAGCGGCGTCGACGCGGTAGGCGCTCTGCTCGACGAGGCGCTCATCGTCAGCCAGCTCGCGCACCCCGGGATCGTGCCGCTGTTCGACGCCGGCGAGCAGGACGGCCGGCCATGGCTGGTGTTCGAGTACGCCGAAGGCGAGACGCTGGGCGCCCTGCTCAAGCGCAGCGGCAGCCTGCCGCCGGAGCGGGCCCTGGACATCGCAGTCCAGTTGCTCAAAGCGGTAGGCTTCGCCCATGCGCGCGGCATTGTCCACCGCGACCTGAAGCCGGCCAACGTGATGATCGGCCCGGACGGGAACGCGCGGATCATGGACTTCGGCATCGCGCGCCTGATAGAAGGCGCCGCGGCCGACGCCAAGGATTTCGCCGGCACGCCGGCGTATCTCGCGCCCGAATGCGTCGCGGGCCAGCCTTACACCCCGAAGGCCGATCTGTTCGCCCTCGGCATGCTGATCTACGAGATGCTCGCCGGCGTGCCGGCTATCGTGGGCGCCAGCCCGTTGGAAACCCTCAACCGCCTGGTGCACGAGCCGTTCGCCCCGCCTTCGGCGCACAGCCCGCAGGTGGACGAGCGGCTGGACGACCTGGTGCTCAAGGCCATCGCGAAGGACCCGGCCGCCCGCTTCGGCGCCGCGGCGCAGATGGAGCACGCGATCTATCGCTACCTGTCCCCGGACGAGCCCGCTGCCGCGGCCGGCGACGGCAGCACCGGCACGCTGGACTTCTTGTTGCGGCGCATGCGGCACCGCTCCGATTTCCCGGCGCTATCGTCGATCATCGGCGCGGTCAACCGCGCCGCGGCCTCGCAAACCGAGCCCGTCACGTTCCTGTCCAACGCCATCCTCAAGGACTTCGCGCTCACCAACAAGATCCTGAAGCAGGTCAACTCCGTCCAATACGGCCAGTTCCGCGGCACCATCAACACGATCTCGCGAGCGGTAGCGGTGATGGGCTTCGACAACGTCCGCCAGATCGCCATGACGCTGATGCTGCTCGAACACCTGCAGAACAAGGCCCAGGCCGCGCAGCTCAAGGACGAGGTGATCGCCGCTTACTACTCGGCGCTGGTCGCACGCGAGTTATCTCCCACGGCCGGGGTGCGCGATGCCGAGGAAGGCTTCATCAGCGCGATGTTCCACCAGCTCGGTCGACTACTCACCGCCTTCTACTTCCACGAGGAATTCCAGGAGATCGGCCGGCGAACGCAGCGCGGGGCGGACGAGGAGCAGGCGGCCGCGCAGGTGCTGGGTGTGAGCTACGAAGAGCTGGGCACCGGGGTCGCGCGTGCCTGGCACTTCCCTGAGCGGCTCACCTGCACCATGCGCCATCCGGCGCTGGACCAGGTCCACCGCCCGCACACCGACGAGCAGCGCCTGCGCTCGTTGGCCGGGCTCGCCACCGGCGTCGGCAGGGCTTTGCGGGAGAAGGACGTGTCGCGCCAGCGCGCGCAATTCGGCGCGCTCGTCGTCTGCCTGGGCGACGGACTGGGCATCAGCGAGAAGCAACTGCTCGCCGCCGCCCGGCGCGCTGCCGAGAAACTGTCCCAAGACATGGCGCTGGCGGACATCAAGCCTGGCGCGAGCCCGCTGTTCCAGTCGATCACGCAGTGGGCACGCGGAGAAAGCGACGAGGCGGCGAGCGCCCGCGCCGCCCTGGCCGGCGCGACTGTCATGAGCAGCCAGGCCGCGGCGCAGCCGGGCGGGGCCAACGCGCAAGCCTTGCTCAGCGCCGGCATCCAGGACATCACCAACACACTGGTCGGCAGCTTCGAGCTCAACGATGTGCTGCGCATGATCCTGGAGACCATGTACCGCGCGGTTGGCTTTACACGCGTGCTGCTGTGCATCCGGGACCCGGCATCCAATTCGCTGCGCGGACGCTTCGGCTTCGGCCCGGACATCGATCAGATCATCAAGCGCGGCTTCAGCGTGCCGCTGGCGCCGGCGCGCGATGCCTTCCACGCCGCCATCAGTCAGGGCACGGACATCTTCATCGAGGATGTGGACGGCGCCGAGATTCGCGCCCACATCCCAGGCTGGTATCGCGCATCGGTGCCGGCGCGCTCCCTCCTGCTGTTTCCGGTGTTGGTCAACAAGAGGCCGGTCGGCCTGCTCTACGCCGACAGCGATGTTGCCGGGGCGATCCAGCTCGGCAGCGCCGAGCTCAACCTGCTCAAGACACTGCGCAACCAGGCCGTGCTGGCGATCAAGCAGAACAGCTGAAGCTCCGGCCGGCGCCGGACTCAAGCCTGGAGCAGGCGCAACACCCCCTCGAGCGCTTCGATCACCGACTGGCGCCGCACTGCATAGCGGTCTCCCGCGAAGTGCTGCGTCCGAGTAACGGTCTCCCGCCCGGTCGCGCCCCAAGCAAAGCACACTGTGCCGACCGGTTTGGCCGGCGATCCGCCGGTCGGACCTGCCACGCCCGACACCGCGAGGGCGACTTGTGCCCGGCTGTACGCCAGCGCCCCGCTCACCATCTCCTGCACTGTCTGCTCCGACACCGCGCCATGCGCATGCAGTGTCGCTGCATCCACGCCCAACATCTCCTGTTTGGCCGCGTTGGTGTAGGTCACGAAGCCGCGATCGAACCAGTCAGAGCTGCCCGACACCATTGTCACCGCCTCGCTGACCCATCCGCCGGTGCACGACTCCGCGGTGGCCAGCACCAGCCCGCGCGTTCTGAGCGCCTGCCCCACCGCGGCCGCCAAGTCGTACAGTTGCGTATCCAGCGTCATAGCACGCTCTCCGGCAACAGCAGCTTCGCCAGGGTCAGGCAGATCAGCGTGAAGAACGCCGCCACGAGGTCGTCCACCATGACGCCGAAGCCGCCGCGGAACATGCGCTCCACGTAGCGGATCGGCCCTGGCTTGAAGATGTCGAACAAGCGGAACAGCACGAAGGCGAACGCCTGCCAAACCAGGTGCACCGGCGTGAAGAACAGCACGATCATGAACGCCACGATCTCGTCCCAGACCATCGCCTTGTGGTCCTCGACGCCCATGTCGCGGCCGGTCCGGTCGCACACCCACACGCCGAGCAGATAGAGCGCACCGAGCAGCAGCAGGAAGTCGAGAGGGCTCAGCCGCGGGTTGAGCATCCAGAACAACGGCAACGCCAGCAGCGTGCCGAAGGTCCCGGGCGCGGCCGGCACCAGCCCGATGCCGAAACCGAGCGCGACGAAATGCGTCGGATGGCCGAGCAGGAAACGCGCGTTGGGCCGCGCCACGAGCCTAGCGGAAGTGATCATATCCGCCGCGTTCGAGACCCACCGGGCGGCCGGCAGCGTCCACCACCGTTACGCCTGCACCGGGCACGATCCGTCCCACTCGGGTGACGCCTACGCCGGCTGTGCCGGCCGCGTCGAGCACCTGGCGGGTGCGGGCCGCCGGCGCTGTGAAGCACAACTCGTAGTCGTCCCCACCCGCCAGCACGCATTGCCGGACCAGCAGGTGCTCACCATGCCGCGCCGCGACCGCCGGCTTGGGCACGGCCTCCCATTCGACCACGGCAGCCACGCCCGAGCGTTCGCAGATGTGCCCCAGATCCGCCGCCAGCCCGTCGGAGACGTCGATCACCGCATGCGCCACGCCGCGCAATGCCAAACCCAGCGCCACGCGTGGCTGCGGCAAATCCAGACGCTGGATCGAGTGCGCCAGTTCCTGCGCACGAAGCTCGAAATCGCCGCGTCGATGCGCGACGGCGAGCGCCGCTTCGCCGAGCGTTCCCGACACCCAGACCTCGTCGCCCGCTCGCGCCGCGTCGCGGCGCAGAGCGGCGCCCGTGGGAACTTCGCCCAGGATCTGCACGCAGATGTTGAGCGGTCCGCGCGTCGTGTCTCCGCCGATCAGATCCACGTCGAAAGCCTGCGCCAGGCGCAGGAACCCATCGGCGAAGGGCGCGATCCAGGCCTCGTCGGCCTCCGGCAGCGCAATCGACAGCGTGGCCCAGCGCGGCGTCGCCCCCATCGCAGCCAGGTCCGACAGGTTCACCGCGAGCGACTTGTGCCCGACGCCGGCCGGATCGGCGTCGTCGAAGAAGTGGCGGCCGCCGACCAGCATGTCGGTGGACACCACCAGCTCCATCCCCGGCGCTACGCGCACCAGCGCGGCGTCGTCGCCACCCGCCAGCACCGTATGGGTGGTCGGCGGCGTGAAGTAGCGGGCGATCAGCTCGAACTCGGTGAGCACGAAAGGCGAAACGGCGGTACAGGCTCTACGATTTGCCGAGCTGGGCGAGCAATGCCTGGTATTCCTCCTCCTTCATCGTGAAGCTGTGCTCGGGCTTGGGAAACTCGCCCTTGCGCACGTCCTCCTGGAAGTCGGTCAGCGCCTTGCCGATGATGTCCCAGCAGTTCGCGTACTTCTTCACGAACTTGGGCGTGAAGCGGTCGAACAGCCCCACCATGTCGTGCAGCACCAGATTCTGGCCGTCGCAGTGCGGCCCAGCGCCGATGCCGATAGTGGGAATGCTCAGCCGCTCGGTGATCAACTGTGCGACGCGATCCGGGATCGCTTCGAGCACGATGGCGAAGCAGCCGGCCTTCTCCATCGCCAGCGCATCCTTGAGCAGCTGCACGCCGGCGCCGGCGTCCTTGCCCTGGACTTTGAATCCGCCCAGCTTGGAGATGAGCTGCGGGGTGAGCCCGATATGCGCCATCACCGGGATGCCGGCCCTGACCACCGCCTCCGCGATCGGCGCGAAGTCCTCGCCGCCCTCGAGCTTGACCACGTCGGCGCCGCCTTCCTTGATCATGCGCATCGCGCTGTTGATCGCATCCGCGGCACTGGCGTGATAGGCGCCCAATGGCAGATCCCCCACGACGATCGCGCGCTTCGCGGCGCGCGAGATCGCCTTGGCATGGTGGATCATCTCGTCCATGGTCACCGGCACGGTGCTGTTGTAGCCGAGCGCGGTCATCCCGAGCGAATCGCCTACCAGGATGCAGTCGACCCCCGAGCGGTCCACCAGCTGCGCGGTCGGGTAGTCCACTGCGGTGACCTGGAAGATCTTCTCTCCGCGAGCAACCTTGGCCTGCAGATCGAAAATGGTCAGCTTCTTGGGCGCATCTGCCATGGCTTGCCCCTCCTCGCAGTCGAGTTCAGCGTTTCTTCACTTCGTGCGGCCGCAACTGCGCCGCCAGCCGGTCGAGCACGCCGTTGACGTACTTGTGCCCGTCGGTGCCTCCGTAGCTCTTGGCCAGCTCCACCGCCTCGTTGATCACTACCCGGTAGGGCACCTCCGGGAAGCGCATCAGTTCATAGCCGCCGATCAGCAGCAGCGCGTGCTCGACCGGGCTCAGCATGCTGGCGGGCCGGTCTAGAAAGGGCTGCAACGAGTCGTTGAGCGCGGCCGCGCATTCGATCACGCCGTGCACCAGCGCCTCGAAGTGCCCCCGATCGGTCTGTGCCCAGTCGAGATTCTCCGCCGCCTGAGCACACAGCACGCCGGCGTCGTCGCCGGTGAACAGCCACTGGTAGAGCGCTTGCAGCGCCATTTCCCGCGCCCGGCGCCGCGCGGTGCGGCCGGTGTGCTGCGCCGGCGACTCAGCCTGCGGCGCCATCGATTCCCTTACCCGGATCGGCGATGCCCTTCAGCAGATTGGCCATCTCGATGGCCGCCTGCGCCGCCTCGGCGCCCTTGGTGCTCATGCGCGCTTCGGCCTGGTACTCGTCGTCGGTGGTCAGGACGCCGTTGGCCACCGGCACGCCGGTGTCGAGCTGCACCCTGGCGAGCCCGGCGGCGGATTCGTTGGAAACCACCTCGAAGTGGTAGGTCTCACCGCGGATTACTGCGCCCAGAGCGACTACCGCGTCGAAGCGACCGCCGTTGGCGATGCGCCGCGCCGCCAGCGCGATCTCCAGCGCCCCCGGCACGGTCACGATCAACATGTCTTCGGGACGTACGCCGCGCTTGCGCAACTCGTGCGTACAGGCGGCCAGCAGCCCCTCGCACACGTCGATGTTGAAGCGACTCATCACCACCGCGACGCGCAGGCCCGCACCGTCGAGGTTGACGTCCAGCTCCAGAATGTCGTCGTAGCGTGCCATACGCGCGTTCAGCGCTTGCGGTCCTGGATCGACGCCACCGTGCCCTGGGGCCGCGAGCGCTCCGGCAACAGGTAGCCGGTGACCTCGAGGTCGAAGCCAGCCATGCTGGGCATCTTGCGCGGCTGCGCCATGATCCTCATGCGCGTCACCCCGAGATCCTTGAGGATCTGGGCGCCGATGCCGTAGGTGCGCAGGTCCATCTTCGGCGGCGCGGCGCTGCCACCTCCAGCGTCAAGCCGGTCGAGCAACGCATCGCCGGTTTCGCTCCGGTGCAGCAGCACGATCACGCCGCTGTCTGCCGCAGCCACGGTGCGCATCGCCTCGTTCAGGTTCCAGGAATGCGCCTGGCTGCCGGCGTCCAGCAGGTCGATGAACGACAGCGGCTCGTGCACTCGGACCAGGACCTCGACGCCCGGGGTGATCGCACCGCGCACCAACGCCAGATGCACGTCGCCGTTGGTCACGTCACGATAGGCCACCAGACCGAAGCGGCCGTAAGTCGTCTCGACCGGTCGCTCCGCCACCCGCTGGACCAGGGATTCGGTGCGGCTGCGGTAGTGGATCAGGTCGGCGATGGTGCCCACCTTCAGAGCGTGCGCCTGGGCGAACACCAGCAGATCCGGCAGGCGCGCCATCTCGCCGTCGTCCCTGAGCACTTCGCAGATCACCGCCGCAGGCATCAGCCCCGCCAGCTCCGCGAGATCGCAGCCGGCTTCGGTATGCCCTGCACGCACCAGCACGCCACCGGTCTGCGCCATGAGGGGGAAGATGTGGCCCGGCTGCACCAGGTCCTCCGGCTTCGCCTCGCGGCGCACCGCAGCCTGCACCGTACGCGCGCGATCTGCCGCCGAGATGCCGGTGGTCACGCCTTCCGCCGCCTCGATCGACACGGTGAAGTTGGTGCCCATCGACGAGCGGTTCTGGTTCACCATCAACGGCAGGTTGAGCTGGCGGCAGCGCGCCTGCGTGAGCGTCAGGCAGATCAGCCCGCGCCCGTGCTTGGCCATGAAATTGATCGATGCCGGGGTGACGAACTCCGCGGCCATCACCAGATCGCCCTCGTTCTCCCGATCTTCCTCGTCCACCAGCACCACCATGCGACCGGCCTGGATCTCGGCGATGATCTCGGGGGTGGAACTGATGGGCATAGGGCGCTCGAAGTAGCCGTGCTGCGGTGGTCGGGGCCGCACCCGTCACTGCGAGCGCTGGCGGAAGCCGACTGGACGCTATGATACCGTCGATTGGGGCCGGCAGTGCCCCCGCCGAGCGAACGGCCTGGTCAAGGTCGAGGGGGACGCGCGAGGCATCGTCGATGGCAAAGGCGGTCGCCCAAAATTGCACGTAACGCCGCTAGCCGGCCGCGGTCAGTCGCTCCAGGTAGCGTGCCACCAGATCCACCTCGAGGTTCACCTGCGCGCCCACCCGAAGCGACTTCAAGTTGGTCACGTCCAGCGTGTGCGGAATCAAGTTGACGTCGAAGCGATCGTCCTGCACGTGATTGACGGTCAGGCTCACGCCATTGATCGTGATCGAACCCTTCCGGGCGACATACTTGGCGAGCCCGCTCGGCGCGCGCACCTCCAGCAGCCAACTCTCGCCCATCTGCTCGAAGCGCGTGACCTCACCGACCCCATCGACGTGGCCGCTCACCAGATGACCGCCTAGCCGGTCGGCCAGGCGCAGCGCTTTCTCCAGATTCACCGCGCGTCCCACCGCAAAACCCACCGTGCAGTTCAGTGTCTCCTGGGACACGTCCACCAGGAATCCGCCGGCCGTCTTCTCGATCACTGTCAGGCAGCAGCCGTCCACCGCGATGCTCTCGCCGATGCGCACGTCGCTCATGTCCAGCGCGCCGGCGTATATGTCGATACGCGCGCCGTTGTCGGTCTGCCTGCTGGAACGAATCGAGCCGGTAGCTTCCACGATGCCGGTGAACATCAGCTCTCCCCCTCACCCCGACCCTCTCCTGCGAGGGGAGAGAGGGGAGACGCGAGACGCGCGATTATGCGCACGTCCGGCCCGATGCGCCGGATATCCTGAAACGTGAGATCCACCCGCTGCTCCAGGCTGGTCAGCACGCCCAAGTCGAACATGCCGCGCGCCACATCGCCGAGCAGCTGCGGGGCGAGGTAGATCAGCAGCTCGTCCACGACGCCCACACGCAGCAGCGCGCCGTTCAAGCGGTTGCCCGATTCGACGTGAATCTCGTTCAGCTCGCGCCGGGCCAGCTCGGCCATCATCGCCACGAGGTCTACCTTTCCGCCGGCATCCGGCAGGACCACCACCTCGGCACCAGCATCACGCAGCCTTGCGCCGCGCTCGCCATCTGCCCGGGCACAGAACACCAGCACGTTGCCGCCTTCCAACACGCGCGCCTGCGGTGACATCTCGAGACCGCGATCGACCACGATCCGCATCGGCTGGCGTGTGGTCTGCAGCTCGCGCACATCCAGACGTGGGTTGTCCGCCTTCAGCGTGCCGATGCCGGCCATCACCGCACACGCGCGTGCGCGCCAGCGATGCCCGTCGATGCGCGCCAGCGGTCCGGTGATCCACTGCGACACGCCGTTGGCCAGCGCGGTGCGCCCGTCGAGGCTGGCGGCGGTCTTGATGCGCACCCAGGGCCGCCCGCGCTCCATGCGCCAGACGAAGCCGATGTTCAGCTCGCGCGCCTGCGCCGCCAGCAAGCCGCAGGCGGTCTGGATGCCGGCCGCACGCAGCCGCGCCAGGCCCGAGCCGGCCACTCTCGGGTTGGGATCTTGCATCGCGGCGACCACGCGGGCCACCTTGGACTGCACCAGCGCCTCGGCGCACGGAGGCGTGCGTCCGTGGTGGCTGCAGGGTTCGAGGCTGACATAGGCGGTGGCACCCGACGCCTGCTCAGCGGCCTCGCGCAACGCATGCACCTCGGCATGCGGCTCGCCGGCGCGCTCGTGCCAGCCTTCGCCCACCACCTGTCCGTCGCGCACGATCACGCAACCGACGCGGGGGTTGGGTGTGGTGGTGTTGAGCCCGCGGCGCGCGAGTTGCAGCGCACGAGCCATGAAGGCGTAGTCGGACGACGTGAACATCGGCGTGCGCTGGCGCGTGGTTCGTGCACCGTGAACGGCGCTCAGGTAGCGCGGCGGCTACCGGACGCTCGGCACGGCACTAGATGCTGGCCACGAGTCACGGATCACTGCGCACGCTCCGTTTTCCTGGCCCGCCGCCGCGCGCCCGGCTTCGCAGGCGGTTCCTTGAGCACGTCCCTGAGCACATCGCGGAAGTCCTCCGGATCCTGGAAATCCTTGTACACCGATGCGAAGCGGATGTAGGCGACCTTGTCCAGCCGGTACAGCTCGCGCATCACCATCTCGCCGATGCGGCGCGACGGCACTTCGCGCTCGCCCAGGCTGAGCAGCTTCTGGGTGATGCGGTCGATGGCAGCGTCCACGAACTCGGTCGGCACCGGACGCTTGTGCAACGCACGGCTGAAGCCGATGCGCAGCTTGTCCTGGTCGTACTCCTCGCGGATGCCGTTGGCCTTGACCACCTGCGGCATGCGCAGTTCCACCGTCTCGTAGGTGGTGAAGCGCTTGTCGCATGCCGCGCAGCGCCGGCGACGGCGGATGCTGTCGCCCTCCTCGCTGACGCGCGAGTCGACGACCTGGGTGTCCTGGGAACCGCAGAACGGGCATTTCATAGTGGCGACGCGCGCGGCACGGGCCTAGCCATACACCGGGAACCGCGCACACAACTTCTTCACGTCGTCCGCCACCCGCGCGATGTTTTTCTCGTCCTGCGGCGCATCGAGCACGTCCGCCAGCAGGTTGGCCAGCTGCTCCACTTCCAGCTCCTGGAACCCGCGCGTGGTAACCGCAGGCGAGCCGATGCGGATGCCGCTAGTGACGAAGGGCTTCTCCGGGTCGTTCGGGATCGCGTTCTTGTTGACGGTGATGTGCGCGCGGCCGAGCACGGCCTCCGCGTCCTTGCCGGTTATCTTCTTCGCGCGCAGATCCACCAGGAACATATGGCAGTCGGTGCGGCCCGAGACGATGCGCAGCCCACGTCCTTGCAGCACCTTGGCCATCACCCGGGCGTTGTCCAGCACCTGCTCCTGGTACTTGCGGAACTCGGAACTCATGGCCTCCTTGAACGCCACCGCCTTGGCCGCGATCACATGCATCAGCGGCCCGCCCTGCCCGCCCGGGAAGATCGCCGAGTTGATAGCCTTTTCCACTTCCTGGTGTCCGAGGATGATGCCTCCGCGCGGCCCGCGCAGCGTCTTGTGCGTGGTGCTGGTCACGAAATGCGCGTGCTCGATCGGGCTGGGGTAGCGCTGCGCGGCGACCAGCCCTGCGTAGTGCGCCATGTCCACCATCAGGTGGGCGCCGACGCTGTCGGCGATCGCGCGGAAGCGCTTCCAGTCGATGATCAGGGAATAGGCGGACGCACCCGCAACGATCAACTTCGGCTTGTGCTCGTGGGCCAGACGCTCGACCTGGGGGTAATCGATCTCCTCGTCGGCGTTCAACCCGTAGCTCACCACGTTGTAGAGCTTGCCGGAGAAGTTGACCGGGGAGCCGTGCGTGAGGTGTCCGCCATGCGCCAGCGACATGCCCAGGACGGTGTCGCCCGGGCTGAGCGCGGCCATGTACACCGCCGCGTTGGCCTGGCTGCCGGAGTGCGGCTGCACATTGGCGAAGTTGCAGCCGAACAGTTGCTTGACGCGATCGATGGCGAGCTGCTCGGCGACATCCACGAACTCGCAGCCGCCGTAATAGCGCTTGCCCGGGTAGCCTTCGGCGTACTTGTTGGTCAGCACCGATCCCTGGGCTGCGAGCACACGCGGGCTGGTGTAGTTCTCGGAAGCGATCAGCTCGATGTGATCCTCTTGCCGCTGGCGCTCCCCTTCCATGGCACGCCATAGGTCCGGGTCGAAGTCGGCGATCGTGTCTTTGCTGTTAAACATTGCAGGGGAGCGAGTGGCTGCGAATAGCGGGCAATTCTAGCATCCCGCACCGCAGCGACCTTCTTCGCCGCGGTGCGTCAGCCGAACAGATCCCCGGTCCGCGCCTGTGCCTCCGCCGCGCGCAGTTGCGATCCGGCCCGCACCAGCGATCCCGCGCGCACGCCGAGCAGCCGCAGCCTGCCGTCGAAGCGCACCCGCCGCAGGCACTCGCGCGTCGCGCGGAGAATCTCCGCAGCCTGAGCCGTCGGGCGCTCGACGGTATGGTCCCGCGTCACCGTGCGGAAATCCTCGAAGCGCAGCTTCACGCCGATGGTCTTGCCTTCGTAGCCGCGGCGCACCAGGTCTTCGCTCACCCGCGCGCACAGCGCAGCGAGGATCTCGCCTAGCTTCTCCCGGTCGCGCCGTGGGTGCAAGTCGCGCTCGAAAGTGGTTTCGCGGCTGATCGACTTGGGCTCGCTGTAGGTCACCACCGGCCGCTCGTCGCGGCCGTGCGCGGCCGCATGCAGCCAGGCGCCATAGCTGCTCCCGAACTCTTCCACCAGACGCTGAGGATCCGCACCAGCTAGCTCACCGATCGCGTGAATCCCGAGCCGCGCCAGCCGCTGCGTGGCTTTCGGGCCGATGCCGTTGATGCGCGCAGCCGGCAACGGCCAGATCCGCGACGCGATATCGGCCTCGTGCAGGATCGTGACGCCGTCGGGCTTGTCCAGCTCCGAGGCAAGCTTGGCCAGCAGCTTGTTCGGCGCGACGCCTATCGAGCACGTCAGCCCGGTCGCAGCCAGCACTCGCTGCTTGATGGCGGCGACCAGCTCTGCGGTTTGCCCGGGAACCTCGGTCAGGTCGATGTAGATCTCGTCGATGCCGCGATCCTCGATCCGCGGGGCGATCTCGCCCACGGCCGCCTTGAACAGCCTGGAGTAGCGGCGGTACTCGTCGAAATCGGTGGGCAGCAGCACCGCGTCCGGCGCCAGCCCGGCCGCTCTCATCAACCCCATGCCAGAATGCACGCCCAGCGCACGGGCGGCATAAGTCGCGGTGGTGATCAC
>Ga0335070_10005587_pt1 | contig 14788 bp, 12 predicted proteins | sample Lox_Sample_13_FD_206722 | JGI IMG/M metagenome (GOLD analysis project Ga0335070, IMG submission 206722) | Soil microbial communities from Loxahatchee National Wildlife Refuge, Florida, United States - Lox_Sample_1.3 | ecosystem: Environmental > Terrestrial > Soil > Wetlands | place: USA... | reverse complement strand
TGGTAACCATTGCGGTGGACTCGTACGGTCCGGTGACGGACAACGCGCAGTCGGTGTACGAGCTTTCGCTGATTGAAAATATTCCCAATATCAAGGCCGAGCTGAAGAAGGATTTCAATATTGACGTGAACTTCGCGAAAGCCAAGGAACTGCTGGAAGCCAACGACGGCGCTGGCAATACGTTCAAGGCAACGGCCAAGCCGGTGCTGATCGGCACGGCGGTGGTGGGCGCGACGACCATGATTTTCTCGATCATCATGGCCCTGACCAACGGCCTGACCGAAAACGTAGCCAAGCTCTCCTTGCTCCATGCACCGTTCGTTCTGGGCCTGATTACCGGCGGCGCGATGATTTACTGGTTCACAGGAGCTTCCACCCAGGCGGTGACGACCGGCGCATACCGCGCGGTGGAGTACATCAAGGCTCACATCAAGCTGGACGGCGTGGAAAAGGCGTCGGTGACCGACAGCAAGAAGGTTGTGGAGATCTGCACCCGTTACGCGCAGAAAGGCATGATCAACATTTTCGTCGCGGTGTTTTTCGCAACCCTGGCCTTCGCGTTCGTAGAACCGTTCTTCTTCATCGGCTACCTGATTTCGATCGCCATTTTCGGGTTATATCAGGCGATCTTCATGGCCAATGCGGGCGGCGCTTGGGACAACGCCAAGAAAATCGTGGAAGTGGAGCTGAAGCAGAAAGGCACGCCACTGCATGACGCGACGGTCGTGGGGGATACGGTCGGCGATCCCTTCAAGGACACGTCTTCGGTGGCGCTGAACCCGGTGATCAAGTTCACCACGCTGTTTGGCTTGCTGGCGGTAGAGCTTGCCGTGCAGCTGACAGCCACCAAGGGAGACACCTTCGCGCACATTCTGGCGGCGATCTTCTTCGTCGTTTCCTTTGTGTTCGTGTACCGATCGTTTTACGCGATGCGGATTCGCTCGGACGCGGCGCACTGAGGAACTCTTCCGACAACTGGGTGGAAAGGGCGCGGCAAACCGCGCCCTTTTTTGTTTTCCGAATAGTTGACTCAGCGAAATGCGGATGTACAATCGCAGCGCTTTTTGCGAGGTGAGGGATGCAGCGTTCCGTTCTTGCAGGCTTGCTGGTATTGGGATTGCCGCTGGTGTGCAGCGCCCAGGTAGATCCGAAGTGGGAGATTCACGATCGCAACCGGCCGGTGCCGCCCGTTGTGACGCCGGGAACGAAGAGCACACAGGAGTCCGCGGGCAAAGCGCCTTCCGACGCGGTGGTGCTATTTGACGGGAAGGATCTTTCGCAGTGGGTGCAAGCTGATGGCAGCGCGGCGAAATGGAAAGTCGAAAACGGATATTTTGAGGTGGTGCCCAAGACGGGTGAGCTGCACACCAAGCAGGCCTTTGGCGATTGCCAGCTGCACGTGGAGTTCCGCGAACCGGATCCGCCAAAGGGCGAGGACCAGGATCGCGGGAACAGCGGCGTTTTCCTGATGGGCAAGTACGAAATTCAAGTGCTGGATTCCTATAACAGCAAGACCTACGCGGATGGCCAGGCAGGCGCCGTGTATGGGCAGTATCCGCCGCTTGTGAATGCCTCGCGAGCTCCGGGCCAGTGGCAGAGTTACGACATCATTTTTCATGGGCCGCGCTTTGACGCCAACGGCAAGCTGACGCGCCCGGCACGCGTGACGGTGCTGCACAATGGCGTGCTGGTGCAGGACAATGTGGAACTCACCGGACCCACCGGCCATCACATGCGCCCGCCTTACGAAGCGGGCCCGGACAAACTGCCGCTGGCCCTGCAGGACCACAATCATCCGGTGCGTTACCGCAATATCTGGATTCGCGAGCTTTAGAAAACCACGCGGAATGCCGCTTGGCGGAGGGGCATGAGCATCGGTTCGCGCGCAAAGTTTGTCTATTGTCGCGAACTGGCGAGCGGACCCATGGCGCTGACCTCTCCCTAAGGGAGCGTCACGCGCGAACCAGCCCCGGGAATTTGCGCGGGTTGTTGTCGAAGCCGGGAAACACCGGCGCCAGGTCGGCCACCGCAAGGTGCTTCTGGAGGACTTCACCGAGCACGGAGCGGAAGTCCGTCGTAAGCGCCAGATCGCGGCCATCATTCAGCTGGCCTTCGCCGAGCCCCGGCCAGCGGCCATAGACATGGCCGCCTTTCACGTTGCCGCCCATCACAAACATACAGTTGGCGTGACCATGGTCGGTGCCGCGGTTGCCGTTCTCCCGGGCGGTGCGGCCGAATTCGCTCATCGTGACGAAGACGATGTTCTGCATGCGATCGCCCATGTCCTGGCGAAATGCGGCCATTCCCTGCCCCAGGTCGCGCAAAAGATTGGCGAGCTGGCCCTGCGCACCGCCTTCGTTGACGTGATTGTCCCAGCCGCCGCAATCGACGAAGAGCACTTCGGCGCCGATATCGGCCTTCACCAGCTGGCCAATCTGTTGCAGGCTCTGACCGAGGCGGCTCTTGCCGTAGTCCGCGCCGTTCTCCGGCTGGTACTTCGCCGGATCGGCCTTGCGCAGCATCTCAATCGCTTCGAAGGTTTCGGTACCGGTGCCGCGCAGGGCGTGGTCCACCGTCTGCGCGTACATGGCTTCAAAGCCGCCTTCGGCTGCCTGTCCAAGATTGGAATTTTGTGCCATCACCTTGAACTGTTTCACGTCCGGAAGGGCGATCGCAGGAGCAGAGCCGCGCAGCATGCGCGGAAGATTTGCTCCCATGGCAACGGCGCGGAACGGCGAAGCATTTTCTTCGGGCACGGCTTCGAGGGCGCGATTCAGCCAGCCGTCTTCGGTGGCTTTCAGTCCCGGCGTGCCGGATTCCATAAAATCCTGCGCATCGAAGTGCGAGCGCGTAGGGTCAGGCGAACCGGCGGCGTGGACGATCGCCAGTTCGTTCTTGTGAAAGAGCGGCGCGAGCGGAGCCAGGCTCGGATGCAGGCCGAAAAAGCCGTCGAGGTCCACGGCGCAGTCATTCCCGCCGCGACGCGGCTCGGGAATGGCGATGGAAGGACGCAGGCGGTAGTAATTCGGCTCGCCGAAAGGAACCACGATGTTGAGGCCATCGGCGGCCCCGCGCTGAAAGAGCACGATCAGCTGCTTTTTTCCCGCGGCGGGCGTGGCCGCCACCGCCCGCTGCAGGAATGCGGGCATGGTGCTGAGGCCCACCATCGCCAATCCTCCCTGCTTGACGAAGTAGCGGCGGGAGAACCTCAACGGACGAGAGCCTTCGCAGCATGCTTGTGGGTCGTGGTTGTGCGGCATCGTGCCTCCTGCAAAATGGCTAGCGGCGCTGGAACTCCGGTGCGCCGAGAACCAGTCCGGTGACCATGGCCAGATTGACCTGCTTCACCGGGTCGTCGAGCTTGGCCTGCATCAACTGCGGATCATCCAGCTGTTTCTGCAAGGTTTCGACCGTGGCCCGCGCGGCCTCTCCGCCGAGAAACACCTGCAATGCCCGATCGAGAATCTGTTTCGAATCGGCGGTGGAGTCGCCCCCAAGCAACGCCGTCACATCGGTGCGCGAGCCGCGCACCTTGTTACCTGCGAGAGCCAGCGAGAAATTAAGGCGATTGAGCAAAGCACCGGTGTTGACCCACGCGTCCGCTTTGTCGGAATAACCGGTGGGCGGCTGGCACTGGTACAGCGGCTCGCCGATGCGCCCGACCCATTGCACCAGGGGCATGGCCGTATCCACGTCGGTGCCCAGGGCGCGCACCGTGGACGCGACGAACTCGAAGGGCGTCTTGATCTTTGCCCGGTACGCGTCGCGCGTCCAGAACTCCGGCGAATAGATCATGGCGCGCATCACGGCGCGAATATCTCCGTCGGAGGATTTGAACGTGTCTGCCATGCGGGCCACGAGGGCGGGCGGAGGCGTATCGGAAACAAAGCGGCGGGCGAGCTTGCTGGAGATGAATTTGGCCGTGCTCGGATGGTGCACGAGCAGATCGATCACCTGCTCGCCGTCCTTCATGCCGCCCGCATGAATCTTCTTGCCGAGAACGAGCTTGGGATCGGGGTCGTGAATGCGCTCATCGAACTTGAATTGTGGATATTCGCGCGGCTTTTCGATGGTCCAGCCGGTGAAACAGCGTGCCACTTCGGTAACGTCTTTCTGGGTGTAGCCCCCGTCCACGCCAAGCGTGTGCAGCTCCATCAGCTCGCGGCCATAATTTTCGTTGAGCCCGCGCTCCTGTTTTTTCTTCTGCGCCTGCGGGTTCGGTTGCGGCGTGGGCATGGGACGCGGGAAACGGCCATAGCCTGCGCGGGCTTGCTGGCGCATGGCGCGTTCTGCCGCTTGGCGCTGGGCGGCACGCGGGTCGGCGCTCAGATAATTGTCCAGATAGAAGAGCATCGCGGGACTTTTCGCGGTATCCGCGACCAGGTCCTTAAATTTTCCGAGCGCGTGCGGCGCGATGACGTCGCGCTCGTAGGCAGTCAGGTAGTAGCGGTCCTCGCCCTTCCCGGCGTATACGTTGAAATGGTTGAACCAGAAATCGTTCATGACCTGCTGCAACTGCCGTTCGCTATAGATGGCCCGAGTCATCTTGGCCATGGCGAGTTCTTCGACGACGCGCTGCGGGCGCTTGGAATCGTCGGCAATGGCCCGCGGAACCGCATTGGGGTCCACGCTAAGGGCGCCTTTTTGGCCCGCACCGGGCGTAGCGGCATTGGCAGGCGCTTGTTTCATGGGAGAAGGCGCATCGGCTGGCGCAGCGGCCGCCGGTCGCTGGTTCGCGGTGTGACCAGGCTGTTCCATTGCCGCCCCGCCGTTTGAAGCGATCTGCGAATCGCGCGCGATCACTGCGGCAGCGGCATCGGCGCGCGATTGTGCCTGCTGCGCCTGGAACTGCTGCTTGCTTTCGCCGGCCAGCTTGGCAGCCTGTTTGGGTTGCGGATACTCTTCCATGATTTTGGCAGTGCTGAGGCGAAGAGTCGGCAACGCTTCGAGACGAGCATCGAGCGCTTTGTCGTCGATGGAATTCGGATTGAGCTGCTGGTCGATCCACTTCGCCAGCCCCATTTGCTTGACGCGCTCTGCATCGCCCGGACGGGGACCGTAGGCCAGGCGATTCAACGCGTGCAGCACGGCTTCGTCGGCGGAGAGCTCCGTAACCGGAAGCCTCTTCAGAATCGGATCCTGTTTAGGCTTTTTGTCGCTGAAACCGGGCGGCGACGATGGAGGCCGCTCCGAAACAGCCGGCAGAGCCGGGCCCGCAGCGAGCGCGCACACCAGAAGAGAAGAAACGGCGGGACGCAGCAAGTTCGCTAAGGTACCTTGGCCAGAGTGCATCGCGTCTCCAGGGCCGGTGGCCCGGCCAAAGGGCGTTGGAGGCAAGGACACGCCTCCCCTGCGTAGAATAACCCCGCGCGGGGAGAGAAGTTGCGAAGGGCACGAGGCGCGTTTCCCGGAAGTGAAGGGCGCGGCAACGGCCCGTACCTGTACGATGGTTCAGGCAGGATTTCGCCGGCCTATCAAGAAGATTCTGGAGGCACGGATGCTTGAAAGCGATGTGCGATTGTTGGACGCCCTGCTGGATTCGTGGCAACGCAGCAATGTAATTCTCACCAACCTGCTGCGGGCGGTTCCTGAAGGCGGGCTCGACGTGCGCGGCACGCTCGATAGCCCCAGCGTTGCGCAGCTTTTCGCCCATATGCACTTCGTGCGCCTGGTCTTCCTCGCAGAGGATGCGCCGGAGTTTGCACGTCCTCTAACCGAAGAATGGGTGGCAGAGAAGGACGTGCCGCGGCTTGTGGACATGCTGAATGAGAGCGCGAACGCGGTCGCTCAAGCCGTCCGCGAGCGGGTGGAAACCTCTCGCCCCATGAATATGCACTACGATCACCCGATCCTGTTCCTGCAACACATGATCTGGCACGAGGGCTATCACCACGGCCAGATCAAACTGGCGCTGAAAGGCGCGGGCCTGCCGATGAACGATGAAGCGGCTGGGCCGCTCACCTGGTCGGTCTGGATGAAGAAGAGCTGAAGCGCGCCAGGCGCACGGCTATTCGATGACGTCGAAGTCCAAGCTGCGTTCGTGCGCGTAGCGCCCGCCATTGCTATCGTCGCCTGCCATCAGGATCACCCGGTAGCTTCCCGGCGAGAGGCTGTCCACCTTGAGCAGCATGCCGATGGGCACGACCGGATTCCCTTTTTGCAGAAACTCGTCGCCGGGTTGCGTGCCGGTAAAGAAAACTTCCTTGCTACTGCTGCGGTCAATAATCTTGTAGCCAAGCACGATGCGCGGTGGCTTCTCCGAGGTCAGCAGCGAATCATAAATTTCGGAGTAGAGCAGCACCCGGTCGGTGCGCTTGAAGCGCGGCGAGGCTTGCGGCACGACTTCAAAGCCCTTCACCACCAGCGGCGTGCGGTCTTCCAGCAGCGCGGCGTCCAGATCGGCGCTCTTGGCGATTTCTTCCACGCGCTGCGGCGCATTCGTGACTGCGATTCCGCCCAGCGCGATCTGCTTGCCGTCGTAGGAATCAATCACCAAAGGCCAGACGCTCTTGCCATAACTGTCGGAACCCGCGCTCAGCACCACGGTCATCTTGTATTTCCCGGGAACCGCGTCGAACTGGTTCTGGTAGTGATAGGCGCCTTTGCTGAATTCCTTCCACTCATCCTTTTCCAAGTCGAGTTTGACCTGATCGCTAAACTTGGCCCCGACGCTTCCGTCTTCCCGGTAGGCAATGCCCAGAACGTTCAGGCTGGCGTGATACTTGCCCTTGTCCTTATCGAATTTGAACGTCTCCTGCGGAATGTCCATCGCCAGATTTACCCGCGCGACGTTCGGGCCCGAATAGTAGTAGGGCGCCTGAAACACCGGATGCACGCCGCCGTTCTGCGAATCCTGCGCGCGCAGCTCGAGCTGTTTTTCCACCGGTGTGCCATCGAGAATGTTTGGCAAGCGGGCGTTGCAGTAGCCGCTGCGCGAGCGCACGGTATTGCCGCCGCCATGGTTGAGCTTGACCTTAAGCGTGTGGCAGGTGCCTTCGGCTGAGTCCGCCGGCACATAGCCCAGTAAATAGAACTCGTTCATTTCCTTGGCGATTTTTTGCAATCCGCCAAGCAGGTCATTGGTGTTGACGATCGAGAAGCCGCCGGTGCCTTCGGCCAGCGCGCTCAGAATCTGCTGATTCACCGACTGCGATTCCGGGAACTGGGGCACGATGGAACGCGGCTGGTTCAGGGGATTGTTGGGGTTGTTGAAGAATGGATTGGTCGGATAGCCGCTCCCGCGCGTTCCGCCCGTGGTCGTACCCGTGCCGCCGCGGCCGGTTGTTCCGCCCGTAGTTCCTGTGCCGCCGGTTCCCCTTCCGCCGGTGCCGCCGCCTCCTGCACCGGTTCCACCGCCGGTTCCGCGGCCACCGCCGCCCGCGCCACCCCCTGCACCGCCTCCCGTGCCGCCGGTCCCTCCTCCGCCGCCGGGACGCTGCGGCTCATGGAAGGCGGCAAGAACCAGCTTTGCGTTTGTGATGTCTCCCGCCGTCAGCGAAACAGGGCGCTTCGAATTCGCTTTGCCGGGTGCGACGCGCGACGCGCCTTTCGGGGCAATTGCCCCGCCGGCCTGAAGGCCGCGCGCATCCAGCGTATATACGGCCACGTTGGCCTTGTTGCAGGCGTCCATCGTCGCGGTTAGCTCCGATTGACGCTCCGCGGTCAGCGGGAAACCTGACGAGAAGATGACCAGCATCTTTCGTCCGGGCACGCTGCGCAGATTCTTGGCCAGCGTGCGCACGGAAAGCAGCATGGAGCGGGCGCCGTAGTCGGACTGAACGGAAGAAAAATTGGATATGCCGGGCGTGTTAAGAGTCACCGCTCCTGCGGCATCGGCGTTGGATGCGACGTAGGCCGACTTTACGCCTTTCGCGGCTGCTTCGAGCAGGTCCGCATTGGCCGTGAAATTTTGTTTCACCACCAGCGAGCCGCCAAACTCCACCACCGCCATCAAATGATCCGGGGCAGCGTTGGCCTGAATAAATTGTGCCGCGGCCGCACGCGCGGAAATCTGATCCGGGATGGCCATGGAGGAATTGTCGAAGAACAGCACCAGGTAATGCTTCTGGGCGTTCTGCGGCGACATGGTGTTCGCGCCGGAACCAGTCGAAAAACTGGTCACGGCTTGCTCCTTGTTGTCCTCGTACACCTTGAAGTCACCCTGGGAAAGGTCGTGGACGTAGTTGCCCTTCTTGTCGGTAACGACGGCGTCCACCAGCACCAGGCGCGATTCTTTCTTGATGACTGGTGCCGTCTGCGGCGGCGCACTCGCATCCTGCGCCACGGCGCCCGGTATGGCGCAGAGCGTCGCCAGCACAGATGCCAGCACCCAAGCGAAAATCGTCGTCCGCGTGTCGTGAAGTTTGCCGATCATAAGCCTTCCTCCGTCAAGAAAGGGCTGTATCGAAATCCAAGAAACTCAATACGGGATCACCACGGCGCCGTTGCGGGCCGCCATGAGTTCCCCTTCCTTATCGCGCACCACCAACCGCACCAGATAGCTGCCGGGCTTCACGTCAAAGCTGGACTTGACGGTGATCCCGGAGCGATCCAGGCGCTCCAGCGTCGCGTCCTGCAATTTCATTTCAAGGATCTTCTCGCCGCCGGTGACGAAGTTTCCGTTTTCGTCGAAGATGACCGTGGCCAGAGTCACGTTGTCGTGATTGCGCCCGTCCACCTTGCGGAACTTCAGGGCCTTCAGGTCCAGATGGGCCAGCACCGAAAGGCGTACCTCCGCCGCGTCTTTGCGGAAGAATTGCGTCTGCAGCTCCAATGGCAGGTCCTTTATCTCTTCCTGCGAGAAGACCGCCTCCTGAATCTCCTCTTTGGCCGCGTCTTCCGGATTCTTGGCGGCGCGCGGCGCGAAGTAGCCGCGGCGGGCTTGCAACGTATATTTCTGCTTTCCCGCCAGGCTGACCTTGATTGTGTGAAAGCTGCCGTTCAGCTTCAGGTTCTGCGGGGAAAATCCCAACAAGTAGGAAATCGCGGGCGCCGCAACGGCTTCTCGAAACACCGCATCCAGATCATTGCGATTGTGGAAATAACTGCCGCCCGTTCCGTAGGCGATGTCCTCCAGAATCTCGCTCTGCGCAAACTGGGCTTGCACGCGATAGCTGGCCTTGTACCCGGAGGTCTTGAAGGAATCGCGCGACGGATTGGCAATGTCGCCGCCGATGTCCGGCGTGTACAGCCCCCGGGCGTCAATTGTGTCCACCACCACGCCAGCGCGGTTGGCGCGGTCAACGATGTCCACGCGATCAGCGAATAAAGTGGAGATGATGAATCCGGGCGAAACGAACACCAGTTTGCGCTGGCCGGGCATGCCGGAAAGGCGGCGCAAGGCGTCCTCAAAATGCCGATAGCCGTAGTCGCTGGCGTTATCTCCCAGCGTCAGCGCTCGCGAGGCGGCGGAAAAGGCCATTTGCCGGGCCATGGCCGCCTTGGAATCGTCGCCGTTGAAGGCGCAGGCGACCGTGTCCGCCGTGGCCACTGCCAGGGCTTGCGTATCGCTCTTGTTCATGATCAGGTCGGCCTGGTAATAGGAAATATCCGGGCAGCCGTGGTCTTCTGAGCCCGGCTGTGGCCGGGCAATGATCCCGTCGAGTGCCTTGTACAACGCGTCGTGGTCGCCGGTAAACTCCAGTGTGAACTGCCCTGAAGTGGTGTAGAGCCCCACGCGATCGGTCGGCGCCAGGGAGGCGAACATCTTGCTCGCGGCGTTGCGAGCCGTCACCGCATCTTCCATGGAGAGGTGCAGGTCGTCGAACAGCAGCGACACAAAACGCTGCGGCAAGGGCGGGGCCGGCGCGGATTTTTCCTTGGCGTCGGTTTCCGGGTGGTCGGAGACGCTGACCACGGGAATCATGTGTGATTGCGGCGTCTCGAGGCTGAAGGTCGAAATGATCTGGGGCTTGCGATTATCGAAAAGCTGAAAGTCCTCTTTCTTGAGGTTGTCCACGACCTTCCCGTTCTGATCGCGAACCACTACGCGCACCTGCACCAGGTTGACCCGTACCTTGAACGTGGCCTCGGCGTCGCGGGTCACGACCTCGGCAGTGCTGGTAGGAGCCTGCTTGTCCGGGTTCGAATTCGGCGTGGCCGGGGTGGACTGCGACGGTGCAGCGGGCGGAGGCGGATCCTGAGCGGTGGCTAGAAATGGAGCAAAGGCGCCCAGCGCGAAGAGCAGGACCGCACGGAGCGGAGCACGAAAACCTGAAGGAAACCGGGTTGACCGAGGCGCGAGGTGCATGGACTCCGTCTTTTCAAACGCGCTGCCCGAACGGCCTCGACCCGGCGCAGCACGGATTGTACCGATGCCAGAGTGACTTGTTTTTGACTATACGCCCGCGGCAGGGAGCGGTCAATTAACGCCGGCGTGCGACCGCGCAGCCTCCGCCTCGGCATTCCAGGCGGCACCGAGAAAGATGATGATGGCCGAGAGCTGCATCCAGATGAGCAAACCGATTACGGCAGCCAAGCCACCGTACACCATGCTGTACGGCACGCGACGCACGTAAAACCCAAAGACCACGTCGGTGAGCCACCACAACAGGGTCGCCAGCGCGGCGCCGGGGACGACGTTGCGAAGGCTGTGTTCCTGCGGGCGGGCAGTGCGATAAATCATGGTGAGCGCCGCGAAAGACAAGATAAACGCGGCCAGGGGAAAGAAAAGCGCCCACAGCCCGTGAAAAGGATGGGAATCGCCCAGTTCTCCAGCAATCCAGTGGCGCAGCGGGCGCCCGAAGACTCCGAGCACTGCGGCAATCAGCAGCGGTGCAATGGTTACGATTAGCAGCAGCAAACCGCGCAGCTGGCGATGGAGGAACCCCGGCTTCTGCTCGTCGCCGTAGATCAGGTGAATGCCTTCCATGATCAGTTTCATGACTTGCGACCCGGCGAGCAGGGTTCCGGCCCAGCCAACAACCGCCCACTTCCAGGCTTGCGGCCCGCGCTTGATCAGGAACTCAGAAACGATCTGCCGGCTGCCCGGAGGCAGGTACTTCGTGAAGTTCGTCACCAGGTCCAGCATGTTGGTGTGGCTGCCCAACGGGCTGGTGGCGATGGCTACGATGAGCAGCAGAGTCGGAAAAAACGCCAGAAAAAGGTTGTAGGCAATGGCCTGCGTGATCATGCCGCAGCGTGGAAAGACACGGCCGAAGAGGCGTAGCGAACGCTTGGCGAGCGAAGCGGCAGAAAGCATGGCCTAAGAGTATAAACAGGCTGGGCCGCTGGTCGAAATCCCGCGCGCATCGTAGACTCAAGATGGTCGGAGAATCATCGCCATGCGAATCACAATCGGAGCAATGCACTCATGACAGCCAGGAAATCATCCGCAAGAACTGCTCCGGCGGGCGGCGAAACGTTCGATTGCAGGCGGGCGGTGCTGCAGTCCTTTGCCATCAACGAGCAAGCGAACCAGAAACTGATCGGCAACCTGAGCGAAACCGCGTGGCACGCGCCGCCTCCCGGCGCAAAAGGCCGCACCATCGCCGGAATTGCCTGCCATATGCACAACGTCCGCCTGATGTGGCTGGCGGCGGCGGACAAATCCGCCAAGATGCCGGGCAAGCTGGATCACGAAGGCAGCTCGCGCGAAGAGGTTCAGGCCGCTCTGGCGAACAGCGCCCTGCTCGTAGCCAAGCTGCTCGAGAAAGGCCTGGCCGACCCTGCGGGACGCGTGCCGAACTTCAAGCCGGACGCGGTGGCCTTTGCCGGGTATCTCATCGCACACGACGCCCACCATCGCGGGCAGATCGTCATGCTCTCACGTCAACTGGGGGCACCCGTGCCGAGCAAAATATCTTTCGGCCTCTGGGAATGGGGCACGCTGGCAAAGGAAAGCGAATTCTCGAAGTGAACCGACCGGCGTTCATCGCGAGTTTCTGGCTCGGCGCGGTTGCCGTTCTTTTTCTTTCCTGCGGGATGGCTGCCCAGCAGCCCGGCAAACGCGAGTGGACGGCAGTGCCGTTTGCCATCGTCCGCTACAATGACGAAGCGCCAAAATCGTGGAACGTCTACCACGCAGAAAAGAAAGGGCTGTATCTGGTACGACTGTGGAAGCGCGTGCTGCTGGTGGATACGGAAGACCAGAACGCCTACGAGATCGATCCGCAGAAAGTCGTCGCCAAGGGGGAAAACGTTCTGCTGGCTTCCGAGGACATCCCCAACGACTCCATCGAAACATCGGAGTGGAAGTCTCGCAACGCCGGTCCGGTGATTCGTCACCGCTTTCGCTTCGGAAAGACCGGTAACTTCATGGAACTGCAAATTCCGGTCCTGCCGAACGGCAAGCCGGCCTACTGAGTGGGCCGGCCTTCGCGATACACGCCGTACACCCAGGGAATGCCCAAGACCCCGGGTTGCACCGCGACTTCAATGTTGTCGCCGACCCGAAAGCGGTCGAAGTCGTCCGCGTCCACCGCCACCCGTTCGACCTTCTGGCCCGGCCGCCACGACGGCACGACGAGCCGCCGGCTCCCGCGCACCAGGCCCTTCATCACAAATTTTCCCTGCACCCGCTCCGGCACGTAAACGACCTTGCTGCTCGTATCCAGTTTGCCGTTCAGCAAAATGGCCGCAGCCAGAATCCACGGCAGCGGCACGAATCCCGCATACACCCGCTTGAGAATCTCGATCTCCTGATGCTTGCGGGCACGGCGATCCAGAACGGCCACTATGGCCAGGGCGACGAAGAACAGCAGGCCAAAAAAGACCAGCATCAGATCCAGGTCCAACGGCGGGTAGATCGGCGTGACGTAAGGGAACAGCAGCGAGCCGGCCAGGAAAAACATCGTCTGCTTCAGCAGTCGTTTGCGGAACATCACTTCCGCGGCGGCCGACGTCAGGCCGCATACCGGGCATTGGTCGCTCGTGCGGGCCGACCCACAGTCGAGGCACCGTGTCATGCAGCAGAGTATACCGTCAGCCGGGTTGCGATTGGGAAAGCCGCGCGATCAGTTGCTGGTAGGTGCCCTGCTGCTCCTCCGGGAACGAGACCGCAACACCCATGCCCTGGCCCGGTTCCACGCGCTTCACGAAGCAATTCACGTCCACGGGACGGTCTAGTTCGAGCCGCGCGGTAAAGCCCGCCCCGACCCAAAGCGGATCCGGAGACTCGATAAACATTCCATTGGAGCTGACATCGCGCGTGCTCGCGCGCAACTTTGCCGAGCCCCATTCGATCTCGAGGCTGGCGCGGAAACGATAGCGTGGCGCCCAACGGCGTTCCAGCCGCCGGGAGTTTGGATCTCCGATGCCCATCAAGCTGGCGAAGCCCCCTGCGTGGGTTCCCGAGCCATGGCGTCTGGGCGTGACCGCCGCTCATGTACCGCAAGCATACTCTCCCGGCGCGCACAACCAATACGACACCGGGCGGCGATGTTTTGTTCCCTGTATTGCCGGAAAAATCACTTCGAAGTACTACCCGGCCTGCTTACAATCCCGAGCGCTTTACGGAGCTGTCCAGCCGACGCTGGATTTCCGCCTGCAGGTAGTGGCGCAGGTTCTCTGGAAGAATCCCGGGCGCAACGAGTTCGCGCAGATCCGAAACCGTGAGCTCCGGCAGGAACCCTAGAATCGTCGTGAGCGTCACCGAAGGGTTACGAATCAACGCCAAACGCACGTTGTACACGTGGCTCCATTTGGCGTTGCCGGCGATGGCTTGCGCCACGGCGGGCGGCAGCTTTTCCTTCGCCAGCACTCGTAAGACTTGCGATTCGGTCAGCGCGGGATTGGCAAGCGCCGCCTGAACCACAGGCGGCAGGCCTTCCGCCAGCAGGGCGCCTGCAATGCGCGCGGGAGAACGCCTCGCCAGCGTAATCTTCTGCCCCAGGGGAAGCTGCGGCAGCTTGGCAATCACCTGATCCTCGGCCTTGCGTTTCAGATCCGGCAGCGTGCCGGGCGAAATCACAAACTGCACCAGGTCCATGAGGTAGAGGTCGCGCAGCAATCGAATGCTTTCGCTGCGGGGCGTGTGCGGGTGAAACGCCAGGGCCTTCTTGACCAGATAGCTCTTCAGGAAGTGGCGGCGCACCAGGACTTCGCCCAGGAATTCCGTTGAGAGATCGCGTCGCTGCAACGCAATGACCAGCGCTGTTTCGTCCAACGCCGGGTTTTCGAGCAGCGGCAAAAAGGCGTCCGGAGCGGCCTCGTGGATCAGCCGAACCAGATCTTCGCCGCTCGCGGTCCGCAGTGAGAGCTCGCCTTCCGGGCTCATAGTGCCGCGCCTTGCCCGGCTTGCAGCAGGCCAAGCGCCGTGCGTGCGGCGACCAGCGCAGCGTCCGCGGAGGCTTGGGCCTTGACCGCGCGCGGCAGGCGTCGCTGTATCTCGGCGTCCAGCGCCTTGTCGAACACCTGCGAACGCTCCAGCATTCCTCCCGTCCTTCCGAGAAAGAAACTCTGGGAGCCAAGGCCCAGCGTCTGAGCCAGGCGTTCCGTGAGAGCGGCAAGTTTTCCGGCTCCCGCAACCAGCAACGATTGGGCCAGCTTGTTGCCCGCTTCCGCCGCCGCCGTCACGACCGGAAAGATGCGCGGGAAGATTTCGTCCGGCTGCGCGGATGCGCGCGCATCCACATCCGCCCAGGAAGCACAGCCCAGGTGCCGCAGAATCTGCCGCGACAGCTCCATTTCGACGATGGTCTTCTCGTCGCGAACGGCGCTCGCCACCGCCCGTCCGATATCGAAAGCGCTGCCCTCGTCGCTGCCGCTCGGCCCCAAACCGCCTTCCCGCCGGACGCTTCCTTTCGCATCGCGGCCAATCGCCGCCGAACCGGTTCCTGCCACCAGCACG
>Ga0335070_10005586_pt1 | contig 14791 bp, 11 predicted proteins | sample Lox_Sample_13_FD_206722 | JGI IMG/M metagenome (GOLD analysis project Ga0335070, IMG submission 206722) | Soil microbial communities from Loxahatchee National Wildlife Refuge, Florida, United States - Lox_Sample_1.3 | ecosystem: Environmental > Terrestrial > Soil > Wetlands | place: USA... | reverse complement strand
ACCGTCTCCAGCAGCGACACCTGGCCCCAGCGCCTCGCGGCGATCCGCGAGCAGCTCGGCGCGCTCGAGTCGTTCCTCGACCCCGATGGGCTCGCCGCGCGGGTGGCCGAGCTCGAGGGGCGGATGGGCGCGCCCGGCTTCTGGGACGACCAGGAGGAGGCGGCGAAGGTCAGCGCCGAGCATGCGCGCGCGAGCCGCCGGCTCGAGCTGTGGACGACGCTGGCCGGGGACGTCGAGGACCTCGAGACCATGGTCGAGCTCGCCGAGGAGGACGAGTCGCTCGCCGACGAGGTCGACCAGCAGTTCGCGGGTATCGAACAGCGGCTCGCGACGCTCGAGGAGCAGCGGCTGTTCTCCGGTCGCTACGACGCGGGCGACGCGCTCGTCACCGTGAACGCCGGGGCCGGCGGCACCGACGCGCAGGACTGGGCGGAGATGGTGCTGCGGATGCTCATGCGCTGGGCCGAGCGGCGCGGCTTCGAGGTCGAGCTGCTCGAGGTGAGCCCGGGGGAGGAGGCCGGCATCAAGTCCGCGACGTTCCGCGCCGCCGGCGAGAACGCCTACGGCCTGTTCTCAGCCGAGAAGGGCGTGCACCGGCTCGTGCGCCTGTCGCCCTTCGACTCGGCCAACCGCCGGCAGACGTCGTTCGCCGGCGTCGAGGTGGCGCCCGTGGTCGAGGACGTCGGCGACGTCGTGATCGACGAGGACGACCTGCAGGTCGACACCTACCGCGCCTCGGGTGCCGGCGGGCAGCACGTCAACAAGACCGACTCGGCGGTGCGGATCACGCATCGCCCGAGCGGGATCGTCGTGCAGTGCCAGAACGAGCGCTCGCAGTCGGCCAACAAGGAGACCGCGATGAAGATGCTGCGCGCGAAGCTCCTGGAGGCCGAGGAGCGCCGCCGGCGCGAGGAGATCGCCCGCGAGCGCGGCGAGGCCCAGGACGTGAACTTCGGCTCGCAGATCCGCTCGTACGTCCTGCACCCCTACACGATGGTCAAGGATCACCGCACGAACTTCGAGATGGGCGACGCACAGCGCGTGCTCGATGGCGACCTCGACGGCTTCGTGCGCGCGGAGCTGCTGCGCGAGGCGGGCAGCGCCGCATGAGCCCCGCTGACGAGCGGCCGGGCGAGCAGCCGGTCGCTCCCTATCTGGACGCGATCGTCGGCTACGGCTTCCGCGGTCCGGGACGCTTCAATGTCCCCGGGCACAAAGGCGGCCAGGGCGCGGACCCGGGCCTGCGCTACGCGATCGGCGAGGAGGCGCTGCTGCTCGACGTCCCCGCCGATATCTACGGGGTCGACATCGGCATCGCGCCGACCCCCTTCCAGCGCGCCGAGCGGCTCGCTGCCGAGGCCTACGGCGCCCGGCGCTCGTGGTTCCTCACGAACGGCGCGACCCAGGGCAACCACGCGCTCTGCCTGGCGCTCGCGCCGCTCGGGGCGAGCGTCGTCGCCCAGCGCAACTCGCACGCCTCGGTCGTCGACGGCCTCGTGCTGAGCGGAGGCGTCCCGGCGTTCGTGCACCCCGAGTACGACCTCGAGCGCGGCATGGCGCACGGCGTCACGCCGCAGGCGCTGGCGCGCGTCCTGGCCGCCACGCCCGACGCCGCGGCGGCCTTCATCGTCTCGCCGACGTACTACGGCATGGCCGCGGACGTCGAGGCGTGCGCGCGCGTGGCGCACGACGCGGGCGTGCCGCTCGTCGTCGATCAGAGCTGGGGCGCGCACTTCGGCTTCCATCCGGGGCTGCCGCCGAGCGCGCTGTACCGCGGCGCCGACGCCGTGCTGACGAGCACGCACAAGCTCGCCGGCTCGCTCACGCAGAGCGCGATCCTGCACCTCGGCCAGAGCGACCGGATCGACGAGGCGCGGCTCGCGCGCGCGGTGCGCATCACGCGTTCGACGAGCCCCAACTCGCTGCTGCTCGGCTCGCTGGACGCCGCTCGCCGTCAGCTGGCGGTCCACGGCGAGCAGCTCCTGCACGAGACGCTCCAGGCGCTCCCGGTCGCGCGCGAGAAGCTGCGCTCGATCGAGGGGGTCTCCCTGCTCGACGACGCGCTCGTCGGCCAGCCGGGGATCGCCGCCTACGACCCGCTGCGCGTCGTGCTCGACGTGCGCGGCACGGGGCGCACCGGGCTCGAGCTGCGCGACGGGCTGCGCCAGAGCTTCGATGACCACATCGAGCTGGCGACGCAGTCGACGATGGTCTTCATCGTCGGCATGGGGGAGACCGCCGCGCGACTGCTGCGCATGGCCGGCGACGTGGAGGAGGTCGTCGAGCGCATGCGCCGGCCCGGGGAGCGCACACTGCCGATCCGCGCCCCCGTCGAGCCGCCCGTGATGGCGGTCACGCCGCGCACGGCGTTCCTCGGCGAGGCCGAGCGCGTGCCGGTCGAAGACGCTGTCGGGCGCATCTCCTGCGAGTCGATCGCCGGCTACCCGCCGGGGATCCCGGCGATCCTCCCCGGCGAGCGGCTCACCGCCGAGATCGCCCGCTACCTGCGTGAGACGCTGGACTCGGGCGGGCGCCTGCACGGCTCGAGCGACCCTGAGTTCCGCTCGATCCACGTGCTGCGCGAGCGGTAGTGGCCCTTCACCCAACGTCGGGCCGGTGATCGTGCGACGGCGATGAACTCAGGCGTTCCGGCCCTGGGGTAGGCGACGAGGACCAGCGGGGACCGAACGCCCCCAGGCCACTCGAAGCCTTTTGGACACCTCGGCCCGGTGCTACAACTTCTCTACCCGTTGGGGAGGTGGGCGAGGTGATGTGCCGGAAGCGGTGGATTGCGCGTGTCGTCGTCGCAGCCGCGGCGTCCACAGCCGGCCTGGCAACGCCTGGAAGCGCTGCGCCGGCGGCACCACACGGGCTGGGGAGTAAGGTGCGACCGTCGCAGGCGGTGGTGGCACGGAAGCTCGCCATCGGGGTGACCCGAGCCCGCACGCCCACGGCACGGTACAACGCGCTCCTGGCTGTCATGCGGACGCTCCACGTCGGCGTCTTCACGGGCAACGGGAAGGCGCTCGTGCGCGCCGGTCGCCCACACGAGGTCTACCTGTACGACTTCGAGGTCAAGGAGATGGCCGGGGCGCTCGGCCGAGGGCAGACGATCACCGTCGCCGATCTGGCCAACCGGTTGGGCGCGGGTGGCCTCAAGCCACACGGTCAGCCGCTGACGGCAGACCAGCTCGCGCAGACGCTTGCGTCCGGGACGCGCGCCGCGGGCAAGCGCCCGCGCGAACCGCTGTCGCTCGTGCCGCTCCTCGCCCGTCAACTCGGCCTCAGGCACCGACCGGCATACGACCTCGCGACCGCCGCCGCCGGCAAGGTCGGCCTCGACGCGCTCCAGACCTTCCTGATCGGCGTGGACGTCGCGGTTGCCGCCTACGGCGGCGGTGGCGGCACGTCGAGCCGCTCCTTCGCCGCCGCGGCAGGACACGCCCCCTCAGCGACCGCGGCAGGGGCTTGCGATGGCGACACGAAGGACCTCGTGAAGGAGTTCATGCCGTTCGGGAAATGGGGCATCGGCCTGATCAAGGCGGTTTCGACTCCGGTCAAGGGGATCGCGATAACGCTGGACGCCATCCACGGGCCGATCCTCGCCTTCTCGGTCGACGTGAGGTCGGCGGTGTCCGAGGACCGCCACCACACGCACCTCGGCCCAGCCGGTCACGACTTGGACGCGGGCAGGCCGTTGGGCTTCCGCGTCTACGTCATCATGCAGGACCAGATCCGGGAGGGCGTGATCAAGTGCGGCCCGCTGGTCGGTGTCAAGTTCCCGGACGCAGGCCCGATCCCGGGAGTCAGGGTGCTCTGGAATGTTGCTGACCCGACTCCCAGTCACCTATTGGACAATTTCGGCAGCAAGAGCTACTCAGGTGACAAGACGGACGCAAATGGCATCGTAGACCTCCACTTCGCACCGAGGGACGAGAAGCTTCCCGGCTTCGGCAGTGTTCACGAGGCGGGCAACACCGAGAACGCCGTTGCGCTCTACCAGAGCGCCTTCGGGAACGTCCCGGGCACCCTCGCTCAGTTCCTGATCCCCAAGATCGTGTCGTTCCCGTGGACGGTGTCGTACCACCTGCCGAGAGGCTTCAAGTTCGCGGGGACTGTCAACTACGGTTACAACAACGGACGTCAACTCGACTTCGACATGCACGTCTGCGGCGGCGATCCGTTCGGAGCCCCGTGGACAGGTACGTACACCTACCACGACCCTGGACTCGGTACGGTCCAGGCGATCTGGCCCTTCCTGCCGGGTTTCAGCACCAGCCCGAACAGGGGGCAGATAGACGGCCAGCTGAGCCTGACCGATCCGTTCTCCGTACGTCTCCAGCTGGAGTCGGAAGGCCAGTCCGACCAGAGATCCTTGCCCCTCGAAGAAGACCAGAGCTGCCCGGACAACGCTGAATGACCTAATCCGCCTCGCGCACGCGGATCACCGCCTTGCCGGTGACGCGCCGCGCCGCGAAGTCCTCGAGTGCGCGGGCGCCGTCCTCGAGCGGGTAGACGGTCCCGACCGGAGGGTCGATCAGACCCTGCTGCCACCAGGCGATCAGGTCCTCGTGCGCCGCCGCGGGGAAGGCCTGGTCGAACGCGAGCGAGCCGCCGTAGTTCACGCCGACGACGTCGAGGCTGCGCAGCAGCAGGCGGTTGACCTGCAGCGTGGGGATCGTCCCGCCGGCGAACCCGACCACGAGCAGGCGCCCATGCGGTGCCATGCACCGCAGGCTCAGGTCGAAGCGCTCGCCGCCGACTGGGTCGACGACGATGTCCGCGCCGGCGCCGCCCGTCGCCTCGCGCACGCCTGCGACCCAGTCCTCGCCGGCGCCCAGCACGACGTCGGCGCCCGCCTCGCGCGCGACCCGCTGCTTCTCGGCGCTGCCGGCGACCGCGACGACCGTCCCCGCGCCGGCTGCCTTGGCGACCTGGATCGCGGCGATCCCCACGCCGCCCGCGGCGCCGTGCACGAGCACCGCCTCGCCGGCGGCCAAACGACCGCGGCGGACCAGCCCCAGGTGGGCGGTCTGGTAGTTGACGACCATGCCGGCGGCGACCTCGAAGGACATGTCGTCGGGGATCGGGAAGGTCACGAACGCCGGCGCGACGGCGACCTCTGCGAACGCGCCGAAGGCGGTCGTCGCCGCGACCCGGTCGCCGGCGTGCAGGCCGCTGCCGGCGGGCGCGCTGCGGACCACGCCCGCGGCCTCGATCCCCGGGACGAACGGCAGCTCAGGCCGGATCTGGTACTCGCCCCGGGTCACGAGCATGTCGACGAAGCCCGCGCCCGCGGCGTGCACGTCGAGCACGACGAGGCCCTCCACGGCCTCGGGCTCGGGCACGTCCTCGACCCGAAGGCCGGCGGGGCCGGTCAGTTCGCGGAGCAGGAGCGCGCGCATCGGCGGGCAACCTACCGGCCGAGCACCGCGAGCACGGTCTCGACGTCCGCGCCGTGGCTGTAGAGATGGAAGGCCAGGCGCGCGCGCCCGTCGCGGATCGAGAAGCGCACGCCCGACGCGCGCAGCCGCTCGGCCTGCGCGTCGTCGACGGCGAGCGACACGATCGCTGAATCGCCCGGTGGCTGCCCGAGACCGGTCCGCACCCGGTCGGCGAGCGCGACGTCGTGCGCGTGGATCGCCTCGACCCCGACCTGTGCGATGAGCTCGAGCGCCTCGGCCGTGCCGACCCACGAGAGCCACGCCGGCGAGACGTTGAAGCGCCGCGCGTCGGCCGCCAGCCGCAGCGGGCCGCCGTAGATCGCCTCGTAGGGCTCCGGCGCGCCATACCACGAGGCGTGGATCGGCCGCAGCGTCTCCCAGTGCTCGGGGCGCACGCTCAGGAACGCGCTGCCGCGCGGCGCGAGCAGCCACTTGTAGGCACCGCAGACGAGGTAGTCGGCCGCGCGCGCGTCGACCGGCAGCCAGCCGACGGCCTGGGTGGCGTCGACCAGCAGCCGCGCGCGGTGCGCGGCCACCGCGTCGCGGACGCCGTCAAGGTCCGTGACCGAGCCGTCCGAGGACTGCACCGCGCTGACGGCTGCGAGCGCGGTCGCGGGCCCGATCGCCGCCGCGAGCGCGTCCGGGGCGACGATCCGCACGCGCAGATCGTCGCGCGCGAGGAACGGGAACAGGACGGAGGTGAACTCGCCCTCGACGCACACGACCTCGGCCCCCGCCGGCAGCGAGGCGGCGACGAGCCCCGTGAAGGACGCCACCTGCCCGCCGACGGCGACCCAGGCCGGCGGGACGCCGACGAGCCCGGCGAACAGCTCGCGCGAGCGCTCGACCGCGGCGTCGTACCCCGGTGCGCTCGCCGCGCCCGCCTGCCATGCGTCGATCGCGGCGTGCAGGGCAGCGGTCGCGCGCGCCGGCGGGAGCCCCATCGTCGCCGTGTCCAGATATCCGGTCGCCGAGGGGAACTCGGCGGCGACGGCCTCGATGTCCATGGCGCAACCGTATGCTGCGGCGCGTGGACGAGCGCACACGCCGCGAGCTCGAGGACGTCGTCGCCCGCGCGATCGCCGAGGACGTCGGCGCCGGCGACCTGACGTCGCTGGCGACGGTCCCGGCGGGCCTGCGCACCCGCGCGACGATGCTCCAGAAGGAGCCGGGCGTCCTCTACGGGCTCGAGGCGGCCGAGCACGTCTTCCGCACGCTCGACCCAGAGGTGGGCCTCGAGCGCCTGGCCCCGGAGGGGCTCTGGAGCGACGGTGGGCCGGTATTGGCGGTGCAGGGCCTCGCACGCGCCGTGCTGGCGGCCGAGCGCACGGCGCTCAACCTCGTGCAGCAGCTCAGCGGCGTGGCGACGCTGACGGCGCGGTACGTGCGCGCGGTCGAGGGGACGGGCGCGCGCGTGCTCGACACGCGCAAGACGACGCCGGGCCTGCGGATGCTGGAGAAGGCCGCGGTCGCCGCGGGCGGCGGGACGAACCACCGCATCGGCCTGTGGGACCAGATGCTCGTCAAGAACAACCACATCGCGATGGCCGGCGGCGTCGCCGAGGCGACGCGCCGCGCGCGCGAGGCCTATCCGCAGGTGCGCCTGGAGGTCGAGTGCCGCGCGATCGAGGAGATCGACGCCGCGCTGGGTGCCGGCGCCGAGCACCTGCTGCTCGACAACATGACCCCGGCGGAGCTGCGCGCCGCCGTGGCGCACGTCGCCGGACGGGCCAGTCTCGAGGCCAGCGGCGGCATCACGCTCGAGACGGTCCGGGCCGCCGCGAGCACCGGCGTAGACTGGGTGTCGGTGGGCGCCCTGACGCACTCGGCGCCCGCACTGGATCTGTCGCTGACGCTGGAGCCGCTGCCATGAATCCGCTGTCCCTCCCGATGGCCGGGGTGCCGGAGCCCGAGCCGATCGACGTCGCCGCCATGCAGGAGGAGGTCCGCGAGCTCGCGCGCAGCCGCGACGCGGTGATCCTCGCGCACAACTACCAGGTGCCGGAGATCCAGGACGTCGCCGACTACGTCGGCGACTCGCTCGGCCTCTCGCAGCAGGCGGCGAAGGTCGACAACCCCGTGATCGCCTTCTGTGGCGTGCACTTCATGGCCGAGACCGCGTCGATCCTGTGTCCCGACAAGCGCGTCGTGCTGCCCGACCTGAACGCCGGGTGCTCGCTGGCCGACTCGATCACGCCGGACGAGCTCGCGGCCTGGCAGGCGCACCACCCCGGCGCGCAGACGGTCATGTACGTCAACACGACCGCCGAGATCAAGGCGCTCACCGACTACTGCTGCACCTCGTCCAACGCCGTCGGGGTCGTCGAGCACGTCCTGCGCGAGCATGGCCCCGACACCGAGATCCTGTTCGGGCCCGACATGTTCCTGGGCGCCTACGTGGAGAAGACCACCGGGCACCACAACATGCACGTCTGGAGCGGCGAGTGCCACGTGCACGCGGGCATCCGGCCGCGGGACATCACCGAGGTGCGCGAGGCGCACCCGGGTGCCGAGTTCCTCATCCATCCCGAGTGCGGCTGCGTGACCTCGGTGATGGAGTACGTGGCCGCGGGCGACGTCGACGCCGAAGGGGTGCACATGCTCTCGACCGGCGGAATGCTGAAGTTCGCCCAGCAGGCCGAGCGCGAGCACCCCGGCGAGACGGTGATCGTCGCGACCGAGACCGGGATGCTCTACCCGATGTGCAAGGCCGCTCCGGACGTGACCTTCGTCGCGGCCAACCCGGCGGCGACCTGCCGCTTCATGAAGATGATCACGCTGCCGAAGCTGCGCGACACCCTGCGCGACATGACCGGCGAGGTGAAGGTCCCCGAGGACATCGCCGCGCGGGCGCGGATCCCGATCGAGCGCATGGTGTCGATCACCGGCTGACGGGCAAGCGGCGCCCCGCCCGGTGAGGGCGGCGGTCCATGCCGCCCCCACCGGCCCGGGCGCCAGGGGGGATGACTCTCGTCGCTCTCCGTCCAACCGGGGAGGACTCGCCGGTCGGTCCTTGGGCTCAGAGATGGCGCCCGGCGAGGGGTCGCGGGTGAAGACAGCCCGCGACCGAAAACGTCACGGCGTGGGGTCGGAGGGCCCGTCCGCGCTGTGCGTGGCGTCCGTCGCGGTCTGGCCCGCGGCATCCGGCGTGCCGGAGGCGTCCGCCCCGCTGGAGGCGTCCGCCGCGCCGCTCGCGTCCGCGGGGGTGTCCGGCGAGTTTGCGAGCTGCTCGTCGGCGATCTCCGACGGCGTGTCCGGCGGGATGTACTGGTCCGGGACGCCGTCCGGGCCGATCGGCTGCTCGCCCGCCGCGATGTCCGGGGGGTCCTCGACGACCGGGATGATGTCGGGGTCGGCGGGCTGCTGCTGGCTCGGCGCGGCGGGCTTCTGCGCCTTGGGCGCGCCGGCAGGCGCGAGGAAGTTCGACGGGGCGCTGGGGCGCTCGGCGCCCACGGGCTGCGAGGGCGACTGGAGCTGCACGGAGCTGCTCTGCTGCTGGAACTGCGCGGGCGTCTCGGGCACCGGGCTGCCGAGGGGCGCGTTGTCGTCGACGAAGACGGTCGCGGGGCGCGTGTCGGTGCGCCGCCCGCCGGTGGTCCCGGGCGCGGCGCCGGAAGCGGCCGGAGCATGGGTGCCGGCGGCGGACACGGCCACGAACGTGCGCGGCGGCGACGGCACGGCGGCCCGCTGGACCGCCACGTGGCTCGCATGCGCCGTGTGGCGGGCGTGGTGCTGAACCGCCTCGACGGCCGGCGGTCCGGCGGTGACCGCGACGCCCGCCGCGGCGATCAGCGCCGCCGCCTTCAGTGTGCCGCCGGCGATCAGGCCGGCGCCGGCGCCCGCGCCCCCGAGCTCCGCCGCGCGGCCGTTCCCGGCGAGCCAGTGCGCGAGCGGCCACGGCGTGAGCGCGGTCGCCGCGGTGCGGACCGACGAGCGCGCACGATGGATGAGCATGCGGACCGCGCCCTCGCTCACGCCGAGCTCGCGGCCGATGTCGCGATGGCGCCGGCCTTGCACACAGACGGCCAGCAGCGCGGTGCGCTGCTGGGCCGGCAGGGCCGCGATCTCGCCGAGCGCCTGCCGCACCGTCTCGCGGTGCTCGACCTGATCCTGCAGGTCGAGGTCGCGTGCCGGGGCGCCGTCGAGCAGCGGCAGGTCGGAGGAGGACGCGCGCTTCACGGCGTTCACGGCCCCGTTGTGCACGACGCGGTACAGCCATGCGCGCAAGTCATGGATCGCCGCGCCGTCCTGCAGCTGCTTCCACGCGCCCATGAGCGCGGCCTGGACGACGTCCTCGGCGCGCGAGTCGCCGACGATCCGGCGCGCGTACCCCATCAGCGGGCGGCGATAGCGCTCGACGATCGCCTCGAACGCGCGCTCGCTGCCGGCCGCGGCGAGCCGCGCGAGGCGCTCGTCGCTCTGGGCGCGAAGCAGGGCTGTCGGCATCTGCGGACTCACGAAGCTCCCCCGGGTCGGACAACCGTAGACCGAAAACGTCACGCGCGCATCCCCGATTCAATGAACCGGAAAACGACCGAGGCGCCCCCGGAGGGGCGCCTCGGCGTGGCGCGATGACGCGGCGGCCCTCGCGCCGGCCGGCCGACCGCTCGCTACCCGGACGTCGTCGTGCCCGTGGTGGTCGGGGCCGTGGTGGGCGCCGTCGGCGGGTTCAGCACGAGCTTGATCTCACGCCAGACGTTGCCGGTCGCCGTGACGCTGAGGTCGGCCTCGTGGACGACCGCGCCTTGGACGAGCGCCGTCGCGTCGCACCCGGCCATCTGGCCATGGCCGTCGCCCCGGTCGTCGTCGCCCGGCCCGTCGTCGTCGCCGGCTTCGCTGCCTGCGGAGGCGGCGGACCCGATCACGGCGGGGTGCGGCGGCGTCGAGCCGGCGTCGTCGTCGGCCTCGCTCTGATCGTCGCCGCGGGTCTGGCCCAAAGTGCGGCAGATGATCCGCGTCGTCTGGTCGACGGTGCCGCTGATCGTCGACCCACCGAAGCCGTTGATCGTGAGCACGCCGCTCGTGAACGACGCGACCGTGCCGGCGTTCTGCTCGCCGTCAGGCGTGCCGTCGCCGTTGCTGTCGGCCTTGTGGGGGTTGGTCCCGGCGACGAACTCGGCGGCGTTCGTGAGGCCGTCGTGGTCGGGGTCGCGGGGGCCCTGGTTCACCGCGAGGCTCAGGTGATTGGCCTTCTCCCAGGCGTCGGGGAGGCCGTCCCGGTTGCGGTCGGCGACGCGGGCGTGGTGCGTCTTGGCGTGGCGCTGGTGCCTGCGCGCAAAGGCGCTGCCCGGCAGGGCGAGCAGCAGGATCGCGACGAGCGCGAAGAGGCTGATGCGGATGGTGCTGCGGGGCATGCGAGGAACGCTCCTTGTCCTGTGGGGTCACGTCCTGTGACCGGTGCTGGACGGCGGTGTGACGGTCCGCTCGGACGAACGTCCAGGGACGGTCAGCCGTCCGACGGCGTGCTCGGGGCATTCAGCGTGCGCGAAGGGTCTGCCCCGGATCCGGCGGTCGTGCTGGAGCCCGTGTCACGCGAGGCGCCGTCGTCGGAGCCGCCGCCATTGCGCGGGTCGCTGCCGGCGCCCGAGCCGCTGTCACGGCCGCCCGTCTCGGTCGCCTGCGTGGTGCCGTCGCCCCCGCCCGGCTGTGGCAGGTCCTGACCGTCGCCCGCGCCGTCGTCGGTTCCGTCGTCCGAGGCCCCGTTGTCACCGCTGCCGTGGCGGTCGAAGCCGCCGGTCGTCGGCGCCCGGTGATGGGCGCCCCCGTCACCGGAGCCGTCCCTCGTGGGCCGCGAGCCGGAGAACGGGATCGTGCTCGTGGCCGGCGCGGTGCTCGCCGGCGCGGTGGCCGCGTGGCGGATGACGCGGGTCCCGGCCGTGAGGGTCAGCGCATGCGCTCTCCGGCGGCGCGTGTGGCGCCGTGCGTGCACGGTGCCGGTCGGGTGTGGAGCGGCAGCGGTGCCGGCGACTGGCGCGGCGGCCGCGATGGCAGCCGGCGCACCGGAGGCGACGCGCGGGGCGTGCACGGCCGCGGCCCGCGTGGCGGCGGGCGCCGGCCGGTGGGGATGGCGGCGGACGACGTGCACGACCTGGGGGGCGCCGGCGGCGATCACGCCGACCGTCGCCACGATCGCACCGGTCTTGATGACGGCGCCGCCGGCCACGCCGGCGGTCCCGGCGGTCCCCGCGACCGCCTCGGCGATCCTCGAGGTCATCGAGTCCTGGTGGTGCGTCCCGGCCTGGGCGAGCCAGGCGGCCGCCGGCCACGGCGTGAGCGCGGTGGCCGCGGCGCGCAGCGAGACGCGCGCGCGGCGCACGAGCTGGCGCACGGCGGTGTCGCTCAACCCGAGCTCGGCGGCGACGTCGGCATGGGCCCGCCCGTCGACCGCGACGGCGAGCAGCGCCGCGCGCTGGCGGTCGGGGAGCGCGGCGACGGCGTCCAACGTGCGTCGCACGTCGTCGCGCGCCTCGACCTGGGCCTCGGGGCCCGGGCCGGCAGCGGAGAGATCGAAGAGCGGGGCGTCGTCGCCCCCCGGGCGCTTCATGGCGTTCAGGGCTCCGTTGTGGACGATCCGGTAGAGCCACGGACGCAGGTCGCGGACCTCGACACCCTCGCCCAGCGCGCTCCAGGCGCTGACGAACGCCGCCTGCACGACATCCTCCGCACGGCCCTCGGGCAGGAAGCGGCGCGCGTAGCGCAGCAGGGGCCGGCGGTAGCGATCGACGATCGCCTCGAAGGCGCGGTCGTGCCCGGCGCGCGTGAGCTTCACGAGCCGATCGTCGGACTGCGTGCGCAGGAGGGTGATCGAGACGTGGGGCGTCACGGGAGCTCCAGTCCTATCGACAACCGTAAGGCCCGAACGTGACGGTGCTCGACGGATCGCATGCCTGCGGTCGCCGCCGAGCGCGCCGAACGGCAGGATCTGCGCGCCGAACGGCGGCGGTTCAGGCGACCCGCATCCCGCGCTCGACCGCCCAGCGCACCACGGCGAGTGTCTCGCGCTTGCGCTCGAACTCGGCGCGGGTGTAGCAGTGCACGTCGGCCGGAGCGCCCATCTCGAGCGCGTCCCACAGGCTGGCGGCCTGGTGCACGCGCTCGAGCCACGGCACCCCGTCGAACCCGTCGGAGACAAGCACGACGACGAACTCCGGTCCGCGCTCGCGCTGGGGCAGCACCCCGCGCGCGTCGTCGACGCGCGCGCCACCGACGATGATCTCGTCAAGCGGCCAGCGAGCCGCGACCCGCTGCGCGTAGCGCTGCAGCTCGCGCTCGTTCAGGCCGTCGGCGACCAGCACGCGCGCATCGTACGCCCGGCCGGGGCGGCGGTCCAGACCCGGATCTCAGCGGAACTCGTCGGCGCTGTGCGGGCCGACCACGGCGACGGCGAGGCGCTCCGGGTCGACCCGCCGGGACGCCTCGGCGACGGCGTCGAAGGTGACCGCGTCGAGCTCGGCGATCGCGTCGTCGGGGTCGATCCCCTCGTGGTGGACGATCGCGCGGCGGGCGGCGTGGCTCGCGACGGCGTTCGTGTTCTCGAAGGCCAGGACGCGCCGGCCCGCGGCGTAGGCCCGCGCGCGCTCGACCTCCTCTTCGGTCGGGCCGTCGGCGGCCAGCTCGGCGACGATCTCGCGCATCCGGCCGAAGGCCTCGACAGCCTTTGCGGAGTCCAGGCCGGCACCCATGAGCAGCGCACCGTGGTCGGCGGCGAAGTGGTCCATCGCGAACACCGAGTAGGCCAGGCCGCGCTGCTCGCGGATCTCGTCGAACAGGCGCGAGCCCATCGAGCCGCCGAGCAGCACGGAGTAGATCGTGAACGCCGCCCGCGCGGCCGCGTCGCCGGCGTCCACCTGCGGGCGGTAGAGCATCCGCAGGTGCGACTGGTTGGAGTCACGCTCCTCGACGAGCACCTCGGTCTGCGGCGCTGCGGCGGCCTCGGCGGCCTCGGGCTGGGTGAGGTCCGGGAAGCGGCCGAAGAGCTCGTCGACGGCCCCGTTGGCCGGCACGTGATCGAGGTTCCCGACGATGAAGGCGCCGCCCGTGCGGCCCGACCAGCGCCGGTCGCGGAACGTGAGGATCGCCTCGCGCGTGAAGGTCCGAAGGTGCTCCTCGGGCCCGAGGACGGTGCGCCCGAGCGGGTGGTCGCCGTAGCCGGCGCGCTCGATCAGCTCGCCGGCGACCGCGGCCGGCTGGTCCTTGTAGCGCTGGATCTCCTGGATGACGACGCCACGCTCCTTGTCGAGCTCCACGGGGTCGATCCGCGGGCGCCCGACGAAGTCGGTGAGCAGCTCCATCGCCGGCATCGCAGACTCGGCGCGCACGGTGATGTGAAAGGCGACGAGGTCGTGGCTCGTGTACGCGTTCAGCGAGCCGCCCATCCGCTCGGCGGTCTCGTTGACCTTGCGGTAGTCGTCGTAGATCTCTCCGCCCTTGAACACCAGGTGCTCGAGGAAGTGCGCCATGCCGTTCTCCTCGGCGCGCTCCGTGCGCGCGCCGGCGTCGAAGGCGACGAGGATCGTCGTGGCGCGCGTCCCGGGGATCGCGACGCGGTGGACGGGAAGCCCGTTGGGGGCGACGCTCGTGGAGATCTCGGCCATGTGGCGCTCGACGATACCGGTCGGGTGTGGCGGGCTCCGCGGGGCGGGGGCGGAGCGGGCTCGGTGAGACCGTCGGTGGTGGGGGCGTGGGGGGGGGGGGCGGGGGGGGGCGGGGTCCCCCCCCACCGCCCCCCTCGACCCTCCCCCGCACGCCTCCCGCGCCCGGAAGGGCACCGGCCGCGTTCCCCGCCCCGCCCCGGCGGGCGCACACCCCATCGGGGCAGGCGCCACCGCCCTCGGTCGGACTGCCGGGCGACAGCGACGCCCCCGAGCAAGCGGAGTCCGACACAAGGCGGGCCTGAACGCGCGCCGGCAGATGCGGGCTGCGCACGGACCGGGGCGGGTTGCGCGCCCTGACGGGCGCTGGAGCGCCGGACGGCGGCGTCGAGGAGGGAGCGGATACCGTCCCCCGCAGGCGCTGCCGTCCGGCGCCCCACCGGCCGCGAGCGTCACCACGGCGACGCCCGCCCCGCCGAGTGGCCACCCCGCAATCCGCCATGCAACCTGCAGGGACCGGGCCCGCCCCCGGCTAACCTCGTCCGGAGCATGGCTGCGACAGAGAACGAGCTGCGCGCGCGCGACGGCGAGGCTGCGCGGCGCGCGGCGGACCCGCGCGCGCCGATAACGCGCCCCGGCGACCCGGCGAACGCGATCGAGTTCCGCGGGGTCAGCAAGGCCTACGACGTCAGCCGCGCCGGCCTGCACGAGGCGACCTTCGCCGTGCGCCGCGGCGAGTTCGTCTTCCTCGTGGGC